>ERZ825384.154-NODE-154-length-88855-cov-32.014764_pt1 | contig 88855 bp, 65 predicted proteins | sample MGYA00519931_ERZ825384 | MGnify/ENA primary metagenome ERZ825384 (study PRJEB31778, sample SAMEA3449200) | human gut metagenome | biome: human gut; feature: human-associated habitat; material: faeces | place: United Kingdom | collected 2010/2012 ...
GTTCCCTGGCCATCTCCTTGAGTGGAAGCATGGCATGAATGCGCCCGAGTTCGCTGACGGCGAAGCTCTCGCGGTATTTTTGCAGAAAATCGTATTCTGTAAGGGGTAAAGTGGGCTGTATGTCGCAGATTTTTTGTAACTTCACGGTATATATTTTTTTAGAAATACCCCCGAAACAGCCCGTGATGGGTTCATCGGGGGTTCTTTGTAAAGTTACAAATAATCTATGACACTGACAAATAATCAGTTAGCTATTTTCTGAGTAGCCCTACTTAATTTTTCTATAATAAAAACACGCAGTGTATAAATAAAGTTTATCTGGGGGAGTCGGTGCCTCCTCTCACATGATTAAAAGCAACATCTCCGGGAATCGCCATCCCGGAGATAACAATTTTGTGGCAGATGCAAATATTAAAGCCCTGTTATTTCGGCAATTTAGGACGCAGCGGTTTCCCTGACGGCGACAGCGGAATCCGGTCAATGACACGTATCTCTTTAGGCGCTCTTACGCTGCCTAACCGAGCGCGCAAGCCGTGCAGAAGACTCTCCGGGACAGCTCTCAGCACTGCCAAAACCACCTTCTCGCCCCATTTCTCATCCGGTACGGAGGTGATGAAGCAAGGCTGATAAGGAGCTAATATGTCGGCAGCTTCGGCCTCAGCCTGCAACGGATGGATTTTTATGCCACCGGAGATAATGGCGTGGTCAAGTCGTCCGAGCAAGCGAAAAGTAGTAGGTGTGAGTACCTCTGCACAATCGGTTGTGGTGAGACACCTGCCATTCCCCTCTATACATAGAGTGCCGTTGTCGGCAAGAGAGCAGGTAATGCCGGGCATCATGCGGAAGGGCAGCATGGCATCCTCCGTAACCCGGCGCAACGCCACATGAGAGGCAGTCTCGGTCATGCCGTAGCTTTCCCAGACCGGAATCGGCAGCTTAGCCAGCCTGCCGCGCATTCCCGGAGGAATGGCGCTCCCTCCAACCAGGATATTGTCTACAAGCCTCAGACGCTGCGGGTTATCGAGCAGCTCAGCTAATTGCGAAGGCACAACAGCCAACAGCGTTATGCGCCGCTGACTGCCGTCTTGGCTGAGCGGATTGTTGCCGGCTTCTTCACAGGTCAATTCGCATCCTGCCTCCAAAGCCCTTACAATCATCATCTTGCCGGCTATGTAGTCAGGCGAGAGGCACAGATGAAGACGCGCTTTAGCATCAATGCCGAAGAAGAGGTTTGTGCGTCGAGCCGACCGTCGCATCAGCGTTTTCGGCAGCTGAATCTCTTTGGGTGTACCCGTTGAGCCGGAGGTGTGCGCCTTCACCGTGTCCACTTCCGAGCGCCATTCCCTGATAAAATCAGAAACCGTCAGCTGCGCCATTCCAGTTTATCGAGCAAAGGACAAGAGCTGTTGTCTATCACTGGCGAGCACGTCAGCTTCTCACCTTCGAGTATGAGCGGCGACGGAGTATTTTCCACAAACAACGCCCCGGTGCCGAGTCCCTGTGCCCGCGATTTCGTTTTCTCACCCAACGAGGCTGTCCATTGCGCCAAAGCATTAAGACCAACATTGCTCTCTAAGGCCGACGTTACCCACCAGCGGATGCCATCCAGCTCAGCCGCCTCAATCCAGTCTTCTGCCCCGTTGAAACCGCCGCAGAGGGCCGGTTTAAGCACTATGAGCTGCGGGTGGACATGCTTCAGCATGGCGCGACGTTCCTCCGGGTCGTAGATACCGATGAGGTCCTCATCAAGAGCTATCGGCACCGGCGATGTGCGGCACAGACGTCCCGTTTCGCGGTAATATCGCGCCGGGAAGGGTTGCTCAATGCTTTCCACGCCCAAATCGGCCAACTGCCCAAGCATTTTCTCCGCCCTGTCGTATGGTAATCCGCCGTTGGCATCTACCCTTATCTCCAGGTCATTGTTGGCCTTGCGAATCTCCGTGATAAGTCCTAATTCGGCATCCCAGTTGAGGGCACCTATCTTGAACTTCACACAATGGAATCCGGCATCAATCTTCTCCTGGGCGCGTCGACGCATTGTGTCAATATCGCCCATCCACACCAGGCCGTTTATGGTCAGACTCTCTTTGCCTTCGGTAAATTCAGACGGCCAATAGAGGCGTTTGCCACCCCCTGCAAAATCGCGCAGAGCCATCTCCAAGCCATATTGAATTGACGAGTGCCGGCTCAGGTCTGTGGGGCGTCCGAGGGCTATGTTGGCGAGCAGTTCAATCAGCTTCAGCTCATACTCCTCGTTAGCCTCCGGGCTTAACCCCGGGAAAAGGGCTGCCTCGCCTAATCCATAGACTTCGGGATTATGTTCGTCATACACCTTCAGAAAACACGTCAGCTTGGTGTTCATCGTTTCCCGCGACGTGGTGGCAGGCTGCCGGAACTGCAGATTGCATGGAGCGTAACTCAGGCGCATGGCATCAGGGGAATTTGGGGAATCGGTCGAAATCGGGGTCGCGTTTTTCGAGGAAAGCATCGCGGCCTTCCTGGGCTTCATCCATCAGATAATAGAGCAGCGTGGCGTCGCCGGCAAACTGCATCAGACCCTGCTGGCCGTCGAGCTCGGCGTTCAGTCCGCGTTTTATCATGCGGATGGCCAGCGGCGAGCGCTTCATGATTGTGCGACACCATTCCACCGTTTCATCCTCAAGCTTATCCGGCTCAACCACAACATTCACCATACCCATATCCAGCGCTTCGGCAGCGGTATACTGGCGGCAGAGGAACCAGATCTCGCGAGCCTTTTTCTGACCTACACAACGTGCCAGATACGACGAGCCGAAACCGGCGTCGAAACTGCCAACCTTGGGTCCTGTCTGGCCAAACCTCGCTGTGCTGGAGGCTATGGAGAGGTCGCACACCACCTGAAGCACATTGCCGCCACCTATGGCATAACCGTTCACCATGGCAATCACAGGCTTGGGAATCGAACGTATGGCGGCGTGCAGGTCGAGCACGTTGAGGCGCGGCACACCGTCGTCGCCAACATATCCGCCGCGGCCTTTGGCATGCTGGTCGCCGCCGCTGCAGAAGGCCTTGTCGCCGATTCCTGTCAGCACTACAACGCGGATGTCGCTGCGTTCGCGGCAGATGCTCATGGCGTCGAGCATCTCCATGTTGGTCAGGGGCCGGAAAGCATTATATACCTTCGGACGGTTGATGGTGATACGGGCTATCCCTTCAAAAAAATCAAACAGAATGTCTGTATAGCTCTTGATTGGTGTCCAGTTGTATTTGCTCATATTCTTGGTGATAGAAAATTTCTTAATGCAGAAGCATTTACATCGGGCGATGTAAAGACTTCAAGTATGGTTTTCTGATGCGCCGAGCCAAGCGTTTTCAGGACTTTGCGCAGCGACTCCGGCGAGTTGGCGCTGAGATACTGATAGCCTAACGCTTCGGCCTGTTCGAGCAGAGGTTGCTGCATCATATTCTTCAGGGTGAAATGTTCTTCGAGGCCTTCAATTGTGGCTGTTGAGGGGATGAAACGGAAGATGTCGCCACCTCCGTTATTCATCACTATGATTTTGAAATTGCCGGGCACGCAGGGCAATGCCAGTCCGCCATAGTCGTGGCGTAGCGACATATCGCCGCTTATCAGCAGAGTAGGCTGCGGCGTGGCAAGAGCCATTCCCACAGCCGTTGACGTGCAGCCCTCTATGCCGCTTGTGCCGCGGTTACAACTCAGCTGTTGCTGACCTGCTTTGCAGAAAAGCTCCGCATAACGTATTGAGGTGCCGTTTGAGCAGCACACATTCCATTGCTCGGGAATGGTGTTGAAAATCATGCTGTGAGCCACTATGTCGCACCACGACTGGCCCCCCATAAAGGCTATGTTGGCCTTCTCTGCCAAAGCGCTTACCTTGCGCCATGAGGCTCCGTAATCCGACCGCACATGATATGCCGAAAGGAATCGCCCCAAGCGTGCAAAGAAGCTCACCGGCGAACAGGTGATGCGCAGATTCAGATGTTGGAAACAGTCGGCGAGTACCGAGGCATTGCTCAGACTCCAGTGCTGCATACTTGCCGGCGCTCCCCTGAGCCATTCTTTCACCTTACGACTTATCAGAGCGCCGCCGATGGTTATTACCACATCAGGCAAAAGTGATTTGAGCGTGTCATGGTCAAGCATGCCTATGCGGCGGTCAATGCCGCCCGGCTCCGACAGATGCAGATTGGTAACAGCCTCGGCCAATATGGCCACGTTGGGAAGCATGGCAAAATGCCGCAATTTGTTCGATAACTTATGGTCGGGAGGCATGAAACCGGCCACAATCAATACACGTTTGTCGGCCAGTTCGGCAGCCAACTCCTTGGCTAATGTAATGTTCAGGTCATCTTCGCCGTTCAGCTGCCTAACCACACGCGGCTGCGGCTCCTTTACCTTCTGCCCGCTCAGCGGGTTGTTGTATTGCATATTGATATGCACCGGTCCGGGCTTGCCGCTGCTGCACATCAACATGGCTTCATTGAGAGAGCGGGTGGCGTACCACACCATCTCTTTGTCCGTCTCGTGGAAGTCGGGTATGTCGAAACTCCCCTTGACAATATTATTGAAAGCTCCTGCCTGACGAATTGTCTGGCTGTCTTCCTGGTCAATCCATTGCATGGGTCTGTCGGCGCTCAGTACAACTAATGGCACCCCCTGATAATAAGCCTCTGCAACGGCGGGTGCATAGTTGAGCAAAGCCGTGCCTGAGGTGCAGGTCAATGCCACCGGTTTACGGCTCTGGCGTGCCAGCCCAAGCGCTACGAAGGCTGCCGCACGTTCATCTATCACGTCCGTTACCTGCAACCCCTCACACCTGTTTATGGCTTCAGTGAGAGGTGCGTTTCGCGAACCCGGCGAGCTGACAACCCGCTTTACACCGTGTTGCACAAGCAACTCTGCTGCTATCAGTGCCGACGTCTTCATGATTCCATTTTTATGGACAGAGGCTTATAGCCGCGCAAAAACGCATCTATGCTCATCGCCCGTTTGCCGGCCGGCTGAAGCTCCAAGATTTCTACGGGCAGGGTTGCCGTGCCTGCGGTCAGACTCTCTTTCTCCACCTCTATCTCGCCCGGTTTCAGGGGTTTGTGATTCGTGGTGATGCGGGTCTTGAGAACTTTTACGTCCATCACGCCCTTGTTCTCTACCTCTATATGTGTGAAGGCGGCCGGATAGGGCGACAGGCCGCGCACCTGGTTGTGAACGGTCTCGGCAGCGGCATCCCATTTTATCAGGCAATCCTCCTTGAAAATTTTTGGCGCGGCCACAAACTCACCTTCCGGCTGCGGAAACGAACGCACCGTGCCATCCTCTATCTTGGCAAGGGTATCGAGGGTCATATTGGCGCCTAAAATCATCAGCTTATCGTGCAGACTGCCTGCATTGTCTTCGGGCAGGATTTCCTCTTCGCGCTCTTCAATGATATTGCCGGTATCAATCTCATGCGAGAGGAAAAACGTTGTTACGCCGGTCTGCGTTTCGCCATTCATAATTGCCCTGTTGATGGGGGCGGCGCCACGGTAGCGCGGCAGAAGCGACGCGTGAAGATTGAAGGTGCCCAACCGTGGCATCCCCCACACAATTTCGGGAAGCATGCGGAAGGCTATCACCACAAACAAATCGGCATTTATGGCTTTCAGCTGTTCAATGAATTCGGCATCGCGCAGTTTCACCGGCTGCAACACGGGCAATCCTTTTTCCAGAGCCACTTTCTTCACATCGCTCTGCAACAGTTTATGTCCTCGGCCGGCTATCTTGTCGGGCATTGTTACCACCGCTGCCACGTCATAGCCTGCTTCAATAATAGCTCTCAGATTATATGCTGCAAATTCGGGTGTGCCAAAAAATATGATTTTCATAGAGGAAAGTTTTGTTATCAGTCGTCGCAGTAATGTTTTAGCACTCTGCGATAAGAATTAAAGATTTTTGATTTCGATACAAAGCCTATGTAACGGCCGTTTTCCACCACCGGCAGATTCCATGCATTGGTGCGGTCAAAGGCTTTCATCACCTCATCCATTTTCTGCTCCTTCTCAATAACAGCCGGCGGCCGCGACATGAATGTGCGCACATGCATCTTCGGATAAAGGTCTGACCGGAACATGATATTTCGTATGTCGTCGAGGAGCACCACACCCAACAGCATCCCCTTGTCGTCAACCACCGGAAAGAGATTTCTGTGCGAACGTGCCACCGTATCCACCATCATCTGCAGATTCATTTCAGGGCGCACCGGCAAGAAGTCTGTCTCAATGAGATTGTCGATTTTGAGCAGAGTCAGCACCGTTTTGTCTTTCTGGTGAGTCATCAGATTTCCCTGCCGTGCCAGACGCTCTGTGTATAGCGAATACGACTGGAAGATGCGCACTGTTCCGTAGCTCAGCGTCGACACTATCAGCAGCGGCAGGAAGAGGTCGTAACCGCCGGTCATCTCGGCCGTAAGGAAGATACCCATCAGGGGTGCATGCATCACCCCGGCCATTACGCCGGCCATGCCCAACAGGGCAAAGTTAGAGCCGCTCAGCTCTATGCCGAAGGGGAGCAGATTGCAGATATACGCAAACAGATAGCCGCTGAGCGCCCCCACAAACAGCGACGGCGCAAAGGTGCCACCCACACCTCCGGCACCGTTGGTGGCTGCCGTGGCAAAGGCTTTACACAGTATGATGGCGCCGATAAAGGCGGCTATGAACCATGTGGAGTTACGGTCCACATAAAACAGCGTGCCGCCGGTGATTGAGCCGGGTTTGCCTGCCAACAGCTGATTGATGGAATCGTAGCCCTCGCCATAGAGTGGCGGAAAGAGGAAGATGAGCAGTGCCAGCATGCTCGCGCCCATTATGTAACGTAGCAAACGCGAGTCTATGCCGCGAAACACTCTCTCCATCAGCATTACCGATTTGGAGAAATAGAGGCTGACAAAACCGGTGAAGACGCCCAACAACAGGGCGTAAGGGATTTTTGATGTCAGGAAAGGCTCGCTCTGTGTGAAGAAAAACTCTGCCGTGTAGCCTTCCATGCAATAAGCCACCGTGGCGGCCGTGATTGATGAGATGAGCAGCGGCATCACCGTGGCTCCGGTGAGGTCAATCATCAGCACTTCCAAGGTGAACAACATTCCGGCAATGGGGGCGCGGAAGATTCCGGCGATACCGGCCGCAGCGCCGCATCCCACAAGTATCATCAGCAGCTTTGGCGACAGTCGGAAAGCCTGTCCTACTTGCGACCCTATACTTGCGCCGGCAAGCACTATAGGGCCCTCGGCTCCCACTGATCCGCCGAAGCCTATCGTTACGGCGGCGCCGCCTATGGCTCCGTAAATGTTGCGGCGCTTAAGTCGCGACTTGCGTTGTGAAATGGCATAAAGCACGCGCGTTACGCCATGGCTGATGTCATACCGCACCACATAATGCACAAACAGATATGCTATGATAAGTCCTACGCATGGCCACACCAGATAGAGCCAGTTGACTTGCGTCAGCGAGAAGTGCGACGTGAGCAGCTGCTGTATGGCGTGTATAAGCCATTTTAGTGCCTGTGCCGCAAAGCCGCAGAGTACGCCCACAACAAGGCTCAACGCCAAAAGAAGCGTCTTCTCGCTGATGTGATTCTCGCGTTTGCTGACTATGTTGAACCACCAGCGCGTAAACCTGTTGTCTCTCTCCTTATATGCCATCAGCTTACATGCCTTTGCCCGTCAAAACGGTGCGTATTGTGTAAATAAGTATCTTGACGTCCACAGTAAGCGACATATTGCCGATGTATATGAGGTCATACTTGCTGCGTTCCACCATTTCCTCCACCGTGGTGGCATATCCGAACTTCACCATGCCCCATGAGGTCAGTCCCGGCCTTACCTGCTGAAGCAGGGTGTAATAAGGCGCCACGCGGATAATCTTTTCAATGTAATAGGCTCGTTCCGGACGCGGTCCCACAAACGCCATCTCGCCCTTTAACACGTTCCAGAACTGCGGAATCTCGTCGATGCGGTATTTGCGGAGAAAACGCCCGATATGCGTTATGCGCATATCATTCTCGCTGCTCAGCTGAGGCCCGTTGGGTTCCGCCTCGGCCACCATGGTGCGGAATTTGTGTATCTTGAACGGACGACGCCGATAGCCAATCCTTTCCTGATGATAGAACACCGGCCCTTTGCTGTCGAGCTTTATGGCCAAAGCCACAACCGACATCACAGGAAGCAGCAATATCAGCGACAGCCCTGCCACCACAATATCGCCAAGGCGTTTCAGGTTGCGCGAACATTCGCTCAGCTGCGAGCGGCTGACTTCCAGCAACGGCTCTCCGTATATATCCTGAAGCCGGATACCCGATGTGAGGTAGGAGAAGCTGCCTGCCGCCACTTTTATGCTTATGTCGAGGTCGAACAGCCGGTTCATCACCGCAAGCACTGTCTGCTCGTTATCCTCCTGCTCCAAGGCTATGATGACGTCGGAGATTGCACCTTCGGCCACCAGGCGTTTCAGGTCATCTATGCTCAGCAAAGGCACATCACCGTAACCGGTACTTTCGCCAACCACGGGCACAAATCCTATAATGTTATATCCGTAAAGGCTCTGAGTGCGTATCAGCTGCTGAGCCACTTTGCGCGACCGCTGCGAGTTGCCGATGATTACCGTGTTGAACCGCACATTGCCGCGGCGTATCGACCGGAAAAGGCGTGTGGTGATGATATAGCGCCCAAGATAGGTGATGATGAAAAACAGGCCGAAGAGTATGGCCAGGAATTTGTAATGAGCCACCTTTACCAAGCCTATGTCGTTAATCATCAGGCTGAAATAAATCAGCAACGATACCACCGCAGCCGACAGGAACGTGGTTATCAGTTCTGTAATGCGCGACCTGCGTTCAGGGTCGTTGTAAAAGCCTGATATGGCATATACGCCCAAAACGACTAACGGGAAGAGCCCCTGTTCAAGCAGAATTTTGCTGTTGGTCAGGAAGTTGTAGAAATGTGAATTGAACTGTGCGAACTCAATCAAAAAATAACGGCAGATGTCGAAAAGCAGGAATGCTATGTTGGCCGTTATAAAGTCGGTCAACACATACGCAGTCCGTATTTTCTGTTGTCTCGTCATTTCCTTCTTCCTTTCGTCAGTTCGTTCAGCGAATTATCTTTACCTGCCCGTCGGCGGTGAGGCGCAGAATATGGCTGGGCAGATGCTCTGTTTTATCCTCGCGGCCACTTTCGGCAACATAATCCACCCGCTCTTTCACCTCGTCGCTTATCTGGCTGAAATTGGCGGGAGTTATCTCGCCTGCCAGATTGGCGGATGTGGAAACAAGCGGTTTGCCTAACCTTCGGGCTAACTCACCGGGAAAACCTTCGGTTACCAGCCTGATGCCTATGGTGCCGTCATCGCCGCACACACCGGGTGCGAGTCCTACGCCGCGGTCATAGACTATGGTGAGAGGCTCAACGGCACTGTCGAGCAGTTCGTAGACCACATCAGGCACCCCTTCCACATACTGCTCAAGTATGCTTTCCGACCCTACTATGCAGAGCAAAGCCTTTCCCGCGCTGCGTCCTTTTATCTCTCTTAATTTCTCAACGGCTTTGGCGTTGGTGGCATCGCAGCCCAGACCCCATACCGTATCGGTGGGGTAGAGCAGCAGGCCTCCTTGCTTCAGCACCTCGAGAGCGCGTGTCAAATCCTCTTTATTTATCATCGTCAAGATCATTTAACCAGGTGGCGTATGTAGCGTCGGAAGGCATTCGCCAGTCGCCGCGGGGCGACAGGCAGACGCTGCCAACCTTAGGTCCGTCGGGCAGACAGTTGCGTTTGAACTGCTGAGTGAAAAAGCGCTTTATAAACACCCTGAGCCATTTCTCTATCACCTCGGCCGGATATTTCTCAGCGAAGACCTGGTTGGCCAGACGGCGGATTTTGCGCGGACCAAAGCCACAGCGCACCATGTTATACAAGAAGAAATCGTGCAGCTCGTAGGGTCCCACAATATCCTCCGTGAGCTGACCTATGGCCTTGTCGTCGGCACCCGGTACAAGCTCCGGACTTACCGGAGTGTCAAGGATGTCTTCCAGCACATCAGCTAATTCGGCGTTATGCTCGGCATAATATCTTATGAGATGCCTTACCAACGTCTTCGGCACTCCGGCGTTGACGCCATACATGCTCATGTGGTCGCCGTTGTATGTGCACCAACCCAACGCCAACTCGCTCAAATCGCCGGTGCCTATCACTATGCCTCCTAACTTGTTGGCATAATCCATCAATACCTGCGTGCGTTCTCGAGCCTGAGCATTCTCATACGTCACATCGGTTGTAACGCCGTCATGGCCAATGTCTTTCAGATGTTCCGAGGCAGCCTTTCCTATTGGTATTTCGCGCAGGGTCACGCCCAACAACTCGCACAGCTCAACGGCATTATTGCGTGTTCGGCCGGTAGTGGCGAATCCGGGCATCGTTATGGCGTGAATGTTTTTGCGGTCAAGGCCGAGCTTGTCGAAGGCTTTCACCGTTACCAGGAGGGCGAGGGTGGAATCGAGTCCGCCGCTGACGCCTATCACACACGCGCAGCCGTTGAGTTGTTTCAGCCGGCGTGCCAGGCCCACAATCTGTATCGACGAAATTTCTTCGCATCGGGCATCACCCTTCGGCGGCACAAAAGGCTCGCGTTCTATCTGTCGCAGCAGAGGCGAGTGATAGATGTCGGCGTTCTCGCTGCCGTAAAAGTTTTCTACCCAGCCCAATTCACCGTGGCCGTAATAACCCGTTGTGGCGCGGTCATGATCCAACAGCTGCAGGTCAACATCTGCCGTAACACTTTTGCTGTTCAGGCTGAATCGTTCTGTTGAGGCCAACAGGCGTCCGTTCTCGGCTATCAGTCCATTGCCCGAATAGACCACATCAGAGCTCGACTCTCCGAATCCGGCTCCTGAGTATATGTAAGCGCACCGCAGACGCCCCGATTGCTGGCGCACCAAATCAACAAGATACGCGTGTTTGCCGGCTACCTCATTGCTGGCCGACAGATTCAGGATGACATTGGCTCCGGCAATTGCTGCGTACGTCGACGGCGTAAGCGGTGCCCAAAGGTCTTCGCAAATCTCCACGCCAACTTTTATTTCACCGCATACAAACAACTGGTCCATATCCATCAGTACGTCAGTGTCGCAGTAATGTATGAATTTTGTAACATCCTGACCTGAGGCAAACCATCTTTTCTCGTAATATTCGCCATACTCAGGCAAATATCTTTTCGGCACTAAACCCAGCAAACGGCCCTCGTAAATTATGGCGGCGCAGTTATACAGACTTCCATGGTTTCGTACCGGCACACCCACAGCCACAAGAGCTTTCCATGCTTTTGAGGCTTCAATTATTTTGCCCACGGCCTTTTCTGCTTCCGTGAGCAGGCGTTGTTGCATAAACAAATCGCCGCACGAATAGCCCGTGATGCCTAATTCAGGGGTTACCACTATTTCGCTTCCGACCTCAACAGCCGCCGTTATGTCTTTTATCAGCGCCGCGCTGTTGTAATCAACATCGGCAACGCGCACCGAGGGCACAAGGGCCGTCGCTCTTACAAATCCATCTCTATCCATAATATTCTACAAATTTATAAAATATTTTTAACCCTTACAAATTCCGCCGGTGAATCTTTTGCGTGTTTCCGCTGCTCTCAGGGCTTGTTATATGCACGCTTTGAGGATGCTGAGGGTTTGCTAAGTGCCTTAATATCATGGCTTTTCGCGGTTTTTGCCCTTGAATCGGTTGATCCTTTTGTCCCGACACCTTCAGACACAAACAAAGCCGCAGGTACTCTTGGAGCAGGATTCATGCTTTTGCATATAATCTGCTCCGGGAGCTTTCTGCGGTGCGCCGATGCACATATTTGCTGTTTATCTGTGCATCGTAATCTGGGAGGGCTATTAAACGGCCGAGCGGATAATGCCGCGTTGCGAATTGTTTACGAAGTCTATGATTTCGTTGCGCAACGGATGGTCAGGCACTTTTGCCAAAACCAGTTTGATAGCATTTGTTACGTTCAGGTCGCTCAAATAGAGAATCCGGTAAGTCTGGGCTATGATGTCTATTTCCTCCTGCGTGTAGCCGTGACGGTGCAGACCGACGCTGTTGAGGCCTACATAGCTTATCGGCTCGCGGGCTGCTTTTACATACGGCGGTATGTCTTTGTTTACCAGGGCGCCCCCCTGAAGCATAATACCTTTGCCCAGGTGGCAGAACTGATGAATCATGCTGCCGCCGCCTATCACGGCGTTGTCGTCGATGATTACCTCACCGCCTATCTGGCTGGCGTTGCTGATGATGATGCCGTTGCCTAACTTGCAGTCGTGAGCCACGTGCGTGTATGCCATAAGCAGGCAGTTCTCGCCGACTACCGTCTTGCCCTTTGAGGCAGTGCCTTTATTCACCGTTACACATTCTCTGAGCGTTGTGCCCGAGCCTACATAAGCCACGGTTTTCTCGCCCCGATATTTCAGGTCCTGCGGTATGGCAGCCACCACGGCACCGGGGAATATCCTTACGTTGTCGCCGATGCGGGCACCGGGGAAGATGGTAACATTGCCGTAAATTTCCACATTGTCGCCTATCTCAACGTCCTCGTGGATTATGGTAAAGTTGCCTATGTGAGCGTTTTTGCCTATTTTGGCATCCGGGTGAACAATATACAACGCCTGATTGCAAAGAAGATCCATATTGGAAGTTACTTTTTGTTCTTAACTATCTGAGCCATGAACTCAGCCTCGCATACTATCTTTTCGCCCACGAAAGCATATCCTCTCACCACGGCGCAGCCGCGACGGATATCGGTAACGAGTCCTACGCTCAGCAACAGGGTGTTGCCCGGAATTACTTTCTGGCGGAATTTCACATTGTCTATTTTCAGGAAATAGGTGGAATATGTCTCCGGCTCCTCTACCATGTTGAGTACGAGCACACCGGCCGTCTGCGCCATAGCCTCAACCTGAAGCACGCCGGGCATCACCGGTTCCTGCGGGAAATGACCCTGGAAGAAAGGCTCGTTGACGGTTACGTTCTTCACTGCCACAGCATGACGTTTGTCGAGCTCTATGATTTTGTCGATGAGCAGGAACGGATAGCGGTGAGGCAGCAGCTTCTTTATGCCGTTGACGTCGATGAGGGGCTGTGCGCCGGGATTGTAGAGCGGACTCTGCACCTCGGTGTGGCGCACTTCCTTACGCAGCATACGTGCAAAACGGGTGTTGATGGAATGGCCCGGACGGATGGCCACTACACGCCCTTTCAGCGGACGCCCTATCAGGCTCAGGTCGCCAAGCACATCCATCAGCTTGTGGCGTGCCGGCTCATTGTCCCATTTCAGCGGACGAGGATTGATGTAGCCCAAATGCTCCAGATGCATGGGAGGCATATCCATCAGCTCGCATATCTTGTTTACGTTTTCCTGAGTAGTCTCGCGGTCATATATCACTATGGCGTTGTCCAGGTCGCCGCCTTTGATAAGACCATGCTTCATCAGCTCCTCTATTTCGCGAACGAACACAAACGTGCGGGCGCCCGCAACTTCCTCCTTGAACTCGGCCAGGTCATCGAGCACTGCAAACTGGTTGGGAAGTACCGGCGAGTTATATTCCACCATGGTCTCCACGGAGAAGTTCTCCTCCGGATAGATGGTTATTGTGCTTCCCGTTTCCGGGTCATGGAGCTGAGTCTTTTGCTTTATGATGTAGAAGTCCTTGTCGTGGTCCTGCTCCTCAAGGCCAACCTTTTCTATCTCTTCAATGAAGCGAATGCCCGAACCGTCGAGAATAGGCACTTCCGGACCGTCTACTTCAATCAGGCAGTTATCCACTCCTGAGGCGAACAAAGCTGCCAGAGCATGTTCTACGGTGCTGACGCGAACGTCGCCGCGGCCCAACACTGTGCCACGGGCTGTATCAACCACATTCTCGGCCAAGGCATCTATTACCGGTTCTCCTTCCAGATCCACACGTTTGAATTTGTAGCCGTGGTTGGCGGGTGCCGGTTTGAAGGTGGCTTTGATATTGATGCCGCTGTGAAGCCCTTTCCCTTCAAGGGTAAACGGGGCTTTGAGTGTCTGCTGATTCATGTTTTATCTTGTGTTCTTTATTTACTGATTAAAGTTTTCCTTCATCAAAAAGCCTTCCCAATTTCTTGAGATAGACCTGATTTTTAGCAAATTGACGTGCATCGATTGCCGGATAGCCGAGCAGACCCTTGTCAGAGCCTACATTATTCGGAATGCCGCTCTGGGCGCCTATGCGGTTGCGGTCGCCCACAGTGATGTGTCCGGCGAAACCTACCTGTCCGCCAATCATATTGTCGTTGCCTATCCGGGTGCTTCCGGCTATGCCTGTCTGAGCCGCAAAGACATTGTTGGTGCCTATTTGCACATTATGGGCCACCTGCACCAGATTGTCAATCTTTGTGCCGTGGCCTATGTGAGTCTCGCCGAAGGTGGCGCGGTCAATGGTAACGTTGGCGCCTATCTCTACATCGTCATCAATGCGAACCTTGCCAAGCTGAGGAATCTTCTCATATTCGCCCGAGGCAGTGGGAGCGAAGCCGAAACCGTCGGCGCCTATCACCGTGCCCGAGTGAATGATGCAGCGGTTGCCTATGCGGCAGCCCGGATAGATTCGCACTCCTGCGTTGATAACGGTTTCTTCGCCAATCTCCACATCGTGCCCTATGTAACTTTGCGGATAAATCTTTGTTCCTTTGCCAATCTTCACCCCGTCGGCCACATACGCAAAAGCGCCGATATAGGCTTTCTCGGGCAATTCAAATCCTTCGGGCACACGGCACGGCTGCTCAATGCCTTCGGGCTGATGCATCGTCATACGCTGCACCTGAGTCATCAGTTCCGCCAAAGTGGCGTAGGGGTCTGCCACATGCAGTAACGCTGCGCTCAACGGCTGCTCAGGCTTGAAGTCGTTTGACACAAGCACAGCCGAAGCCTTGGTGCTGTATATGAGATGGGTATATTTGGGATTCGCCAAGAATGTTATGCTTCCCTTTCCGGCTTGGTCAAGGGGTCCGAACGATTCTATCTCTACGTTCTCATCCCCTTCTACACGACCTCCCACAAGGGCTGCTAAATCCTTTAAGGCTATTTTCATCTTTTCTTCTTACAAATTTTTTGCAAATATCGGAAAAAATTTTTACACCGCCAAACTTGATGTAACTGCCTGTTTCCAAAAGAGAAAGGGGGTGCCAATTTTCAGCCAATTGACACACCCTTGCAATGATGAAAAAATTAAACGAGGAGAAATAGTTTAACGTGGCGTAAGTGTGAGACGAGTGCGGTTGGCTTTAGCAGCCTTTTCGGTGAAGCTTCTCACATCCTCGGGAGTTATGCTGTTGAGGGCAGCGACATAGCCGTTGGCGAAATCCAGACCATAGTCATTGTATTTCTGCAGAGCTGACAGCCAGAAGCCATTCTCCGTCAGACCCTCGCGGAAGTTCTTTATGAGATATTCGCGAACTTTGTCAACCTCCTCGGCACTCGGAGCCTCCTTTGCCATGAGGGAATATGCACTTTCAACGGCAGCTTTTACTTCCTGAGCATGCTCGGGAGCAGTCTTGATGTAAAGGGGCCACAGGAAGGAGGGGGCGTCAGTGCCGTTGAGGTCCGGATTCACCGAGCAATGACCCATGATGGAATATGTCCAGCCTTTATCCTCGCGCAAATCCTTCAGCAGGCGGCTTTCAATAATGTCGCCGGCAATGAGTGCCGTGAGATAGTTCTTGATGTCATAATCGGCATGGCCGCTGAGGAAGCTGTAAGAGATGGCCGTGGGCGTCTCCATGGGCATATTGAAGTCGATATCCTTGCGTCCAGGTGTATATCGGTAGCCTATGTCCTTGGGCGTCTCCATGCGTCCATAAGCGGGCAATGAAGACACATAACGCTCCATCAGCTCTTCCAATTCTTTCCATTCAAAGTCTCCTGTGGCGTAGAAGGTAAAGTCGCTGAAATCCGAGAAACGGTCGCGATAGACATTGGCAATGGTGTCGAGGTTCAGAGAACGAACCATTGCGGCCGACTCTTTGCGGCCAAGGGGATGACGGTTATAGACATTCAGGTGAATACTGTCGCCCATTACCTGAACCGGATTCGAGCCCTGACCTGCAAGTCTCTCAGCTGTTGAACCTTGCCAGATGGCAAAATTGGCGGCATCAGGCTGAGCAGCGGTTAGTTTCAGATACAGCACACGGAAGGCATCTTCGCGGTCGTTAGGGCCGGCGCTGAGCTGCACGCTTTCCGACGTATTGTCAATGTCCGTTTTCACAGCAAGGTCTTTGCCGGCCAGTCTGCGGCGTAAGCGCGACTGAGTGTAGTCTCCATAGCAGAATAGGGGCGAAACATCGTTAATCATCTTCAGCTCTCCCGCTATTTCCGGTGTATAATTTTGCGACAGTCCGCCGGGACCTTTGCCTATGAGATAGAATTGTCCGGGTTTGTAATCTGTTTTCTTGGCATAGACTTTTACGCCGTTGCTCAGGGTGTAGAGTCGGCAGCCGAGATTCGCTACAGTGTCATATTTCACAATGTTGCCTCGCAGGGGTTCCTGCTCAAGAATCGGACCGCTCACGGCTTTGACGCTGTAAGGCTTCAGGTCCATGTCGTTGACGGTGTTCAGAGCCTTATTGAAAATATCGGCTGTAAGGGGCTGACTGTTTTCGGGCCTCATGCCCACAACCACCATATTGCGACCTGAGCCGTTGCGGTCGGCTATTGAGGCAAGAAGCTCTGTGCAATACTCAGGCGTCATACCGTCAATAACGGCCTGAAGCGAGTCCAGTTCTGCGTCAATTGACAGCAACGGGCCTCCGTCGAGGAAATGGCGCACCCAGCGGCGTGAATAGGCTGTGTTGCTGTCTTTCTTATTCCTGCGTTGCTTGGTGAGCTCGCCCATATATTCGGTTTTTGCCATTTCCAGCTCTTCGGGTGTAAAGCCATGGTCAAGAGCCCTGAGCACCTCTGCATACCAGGCGCTGAAGGCATCCTTCTCGCGTCCTTTCTTCACAATGCCGCGCATAACAAAAGAATGTTCGCCACGGCTGAGAAGAAAGTTTGTGAAGCCGACTCCCAACGACTGCCACGGACAATCAGCTGTCTGCTCAAGTGAATCCATGCGCTCGGCGAGCATGCTGCCCAAAAGACTCTCGCCAACCTTGCGGCGCCAGTAATCTTCACCGGTGAGCTCGGGGGCTTTGTGCTTGAAATGAAGCTGCAGCATGTTATGACCCTGCTCCGGGTCTGAGCCTATGGCCACAATCATCTTCTTATTGTCGGGCACCTTGGGCAACATCGCTTTGCCACCCTTTGCGTTTCCGGCTTTCAGGGGCGAAAACATCTGCTTTACTTTAGCTTCCATGATGTCGGGATTGAAGTCGCCCACAACTATCACGGCCTGATTCTCCGGTCGGTGCCAGCGGCGATAATATCCGCGCAGCGTTTCCGGCTTGAAGTTCTTCACCACGCTCATCAGACCTATGGGCATACGTTTGCCATAGATGCTGCCGGGGTAAATCTGAGGCAGTATTTTTTCCAGGATGCGGTTTGATGCTGCCGACCTGTGTCGCCATTCTCCCTCTATGACACCGCGTTCAGCGTCGATGTCGGAGTCATTGAGACAGAGAGCAGAGCTCCAGTCGCGAAGAATGAGCAGGCACGAATCGAGCGAGCTTTGTCTTACGGTAGGCACGCGACTGATGTTGTAAACCGTTTCATCCGTTGAGGTATAAGCGTTGAGGTCGGCACCGAATTTGACGCCGATGCTCTCAAGATAGGTTATCAGTGAGTTGCCGGGAAAATGCTCAGAGCCATTGAAGGCCATGTGCTCCAGAAAATGAGCCAGACCGCGTTCATTTTCCTTCTCCTGCACGGAACCAGTGCGTTGGGCAAGGAAGAAATCCGCCTGTCCCTTCGGCTCCTGATTCCGCATTATGTAGTATGTAAGCCCGTTGGGCAGAGTGCCTGTGCGTACCTGCGGCGTCATGCTGAAAGCAGTGCTTGACGCCGCCAGGCTTATTAGTGTTGAAATTAGAAATCGTTTCATTGTCAGTTAGAAATAGAAATTTACATTTGCAGAAATTTGGTTGAAATTTTCTTTTGCGGCCGAGTGCGCATATTCCCACTGCACATCAAAGCCCAAAGCATAGCGCGAGCCGATAGCCATGGCCGCTCTCCATTGCAATCCTACTACCTGTAAAGCCTCGCTCCAGGCTTCGTAGCTGAGCCTTTGCATTTTCAGCAAAGCCTCGCTTATGGCTGCCGCAGAGCCGGTGGAAGAGCCTTCTGCATGCAGACGAAACTCTTTGGCAGAAGGCAAATAAGCTTCGGCTTTAAGACTCAAGGTCGTGAAAATTTTGCCAAACACAGTGTCGCCGGTTATGGAGGCTCCCAGACGCCATCTGTCGGCTTTCAGCCACCGCAGTTTGTCGTCGTATGACTCTGAGTAATGCATCCATGCCGCCGCCGGTTGCACGGTGATGCGGCGTGAAGATTCGCCATAACGCCAGAAGAGGGATGCCTCAGCCTCGCAACGCTCGTTGACATACATCAGCTGGCTCCCTATCTTAGGGTAAACACTCGATACAGGGTCGCCGAAAATGCCCTCTGAGCCGTTGCGCTTCTCGCCTTCTACCTGCAGAGAGGCGCCGAATTCCGACAAGTGTTTTTTGCCCATCCAGCCTACCTGCAGGCGATAGTCGTTGCGGTCGGTACTTGCCATTGGCAGCCGGTTCAGAGCCGTCAGTAGACAGCGCAAATGCTGATGGGCAAATTGCGCCGAAGCGAACAAACCTTTGCCATCTTGGCGCATATACTGAAGTCCCGCGCCCGTTTCGTAAGCCTCGTAGTTCATCTTCGAGCCGAGGCCTGCAAAACGCTGATATTGTGTGCCTAAGCCGGTGAGATGGTAGATAATATCCTGACCCATTTCGCTGACGAACATGGTGGAGTTGCTCTGGGTGTAACGGCCAAAGGTGAGATTCAAGCCAACGAGATGATTGCCGGCAACATTGTAAGAAGCTCCGGCATTTACACGCAAATCGCCGGTGATGTTGCGAGGTCTCGGGTCCTTTTGCCGACTTGCATGACCTGCGTCATAGCTGAACGTAACACCCATGCGCCAGCGCGATGCTATGGCGTCGCCCCAGCCGCTGCCAAAGCGGTAATGTTCCTGATTCATGTCGTCGTTTACCACCGTGGCATTGACGTAGGGATAGATTATATCGTAATCGCTGCCGAGACAGTAACGGCGGTTGATGTGCTTGCCGTTGTCGTATGACGCGTGCCCCCATACACAGCCGAGTTTTGACGTGTGAACCACGGCTTTGGCCTGTAAAGTCCATAGTGTCTCACCTTCGTCAGGGTCATACTCCAAAGCCATGGCTGAGCCGTGGCGATGAAGGTAACCGGCTGAGGCATAGCCTATTGAAACGGGCATTGACAACGGCTTCAGGGCAGGATTTTGGAAGACTCTCTCTGCAAAGATGCTTCGGGCAGGCTGCGCCATGAGATAGCGCTGCTGAATGGTGAGTGTGTCTTGCGACATGACGGTGGCGACTGTTGCCGTCGCCACTGTCATGGTCATGAGAAAACGTTTCGTTATGTGTCTTGAAAATTTCACCAAATCCTGTGCTTAGTTGGATTTTGACATCACACCATCCCAGGTGAGAGTGGTGCATTTGGTGCCGTTGACATCAACAGCAGCCTGTTGCTGTTCTACGAGCGAGGGGGTTACCTCGGCGTTGAAATCGGCAGTAGAGTTGTTGGTATCCTGCAATACGGGAATGCCGTTTTCGCGCATATAAAGCACCTTTCTGCGCACAGCTTTGAAATAGCGTGTCTTGTCCTGGTCAACATGGCCGCAATATGTCCAGCCCATATCGAGTGCAGGCGAGGTTACATTCCACTGATATTCGCTCTCAATGCTGCAGTTGACCACGTCAACAACCCAAGTATTGGGGATGCGGTATCCTTTGCCCGACATGGGATAAGTGCCGGTGGGAAGTACCATGTTGTAGTCGTATTCATAGTAATAGTCCTTGAGATACTGGTCCTTGCCAACCGGAATACGGGCTATGCCGTATGCGCGGAAGCCGCGGTTGTGAAGCGAGAATGTGGTGTTGGTGTAGCAATACCATTTATCCATATTGGGCACGGAGGTGTCGGTGTCGGGGAAGCGGGGATTGTTGCTTTCGTCAAACCATTCCATGTTGGCGCCGCTGAGGTCTATGGAATTGCTGTTGAGGGTCTTGTGGTCCATGCCTATGTCGCACAGAATGTAATATTCGCCGGGCTGCACGGGATGGTCGTTGCCGTTGCCCGGAACGGTGTAAAGAGCTTCTACGGTAACATCTGTCGACATCAGGTCAGGCGTGTAATCATATTTTTTCACTGTCATGAACTGGCTCTCGAACAGCGAGATGCCGTCGGCATAAAGCACATGGTCGGTGTTGTTGTAGAGGACAATGTACTTGTCTCCCGCGTACTGTGTGCCGGTCGGCTGGAGAGAGCCGGTGAAGTAAATCTCGGCTATCACAAAGTCGTCGGTTTCTATGTTGGCATACACCGGCAGACTGATGCTTGAAGTGGCGGAAGTTACCTCTACGCTTGTCTTGGCGCCCCGAAGCATGGACACGGCACCGTTTTCCATAGTGTAGTGAGCCGAGAAGGTGATGTCGTAGAGACCCTGACGCAGCTCAATGGCTGAGGCATCGGTGTAGGTCTCGATGGTGCCCGTCGATACGTTTTTGATTTCGTAACGGGCATCGGTGATGGCACCTGTGTTGATGCCCTCGGGCAGTTGAAGATTGATTGTCAGAGAGCCCATCTTCGGGTCGTCGTCGCTGCAGCCGGTTACCAGAAATACCGCCAGGGCTGCAACAAGAAGGTTGAGAAATTTTTTCATTTGTAGTATTGTTTGATTTATAGTGTCAGGTTGAGTTCCATGCCGAAATAAGAGTCGGAATTCCGGCGTATGGTCAGGCCGTTGCTCTTGTAATCCGGCAGCCAGTCGATAATGCGGTTAACGAACAACGCAACCCTTACGTGCTTGCCTATCGGCTTGGTGACTTTTATGTTGAGGTACATGGCCAAAGGTATGCGTTGCGTGCGGAAAAGAGCATCGTTATATCTCTTTGTTAAGAATCGGAGTAAAGGGTCATTCTGCGCCGCTTCATCGTATTGATGCAGCAAGCCGTCGGTGGCGAGATATTTGATTGGTTTGCCATTTTCAGGCATTGTGCGAGTCTTGACATACCACATAAACTGAAATGTGGATGTGATGATGAGAGAGGGCCGCTTTATCTGCGTGTCGAACATGAAGTTGGTGTTGAACTGCTCGTTGATTCGTCCGTCGCGTGTGTGATACAGACCTACGTAAAGGTCGCTGACCCGGGTGTTGCTCACCACATCGTTCACCGTCTCATAGATATCCTGCGAGTTGGAATATTCCGTATGTAGCCAAGCGCCGGTAATTGTGAGGGATGTTCTGAGAGGTTGCCAGCGTGTGGTGTTGAGGGTGATTTCAATTCCCTTCTTAGAGATGCGAGTGCCGTTGGATGCATAACGATAGCCGCTCAACACCCTTTTCTCCTTGTACGGCAGCGTGTTGATGTCCGGGATACCCTCGGCCGGAATAGACTGCATGTCATATTCTTTATATGAGTAAGGGGCATAGTTGGCAGAGTAGCGGAAACCGTCGGTCATCAGCTCATGGAACACGCTGAGATGCAGCGAGAAAGGCCCCCAGTTTAATCCGCCGCGAAGCTCCAACTTGCGGTTACGAGCCGGACGAAGATTGTAGTTAGTGGCATCATCAATGTATGTCATCAGACTCACCAGATTGCGCTGCTGATTGGTGGCATCGAAATAGTTGAGCTGCATGAAATCGGAGTAAGAGCCTTGCGGATATAGATAATCAGTGGTTGGCATGCGCGTAGTCAGACCGTAGCCGGCGCCGAAATAGATATTGAAGTCCTTGCCGCCCGCTTGCCAATGAGGCAGATTCCACAGAAGGTTGACTCTCGGGTCGAGAAATACCCTGCCGTGCAGATAATAACGACTGTCGATGTGAGGCAGTTGGATGGTTCTCATACCTGCCTGCAGCTCTATGAGATTTCCGGCAAAAGGAATGTGTATGTCGTCCTCGATGAAGAAATTCAAGACATGGAGCGCCGGTATCTCCTTATACTCTCTGGGACGAGTTGTCCATGAGCCGCTGATGGGTCGCGTGAGGTCATATACCTGCCCTTTGCCGAAGTTCTTTGCCGCTGTCCATTCAAATCCTGCCTTGTAGGTGTGAGCCGTGATACCCCAATTGTGCGAACCGCGCGCCATGCCTTTCAGGAAGAAAGAGAAGGGGCGGCCGTCGCTGAGATAATCTGCCATATACTCACCCGGCAGATAAGTGCCGAGGCTCTCGCCCGGCTGCATGGAGGTGGGTGCCACTGTGGGACGCCCCAAAGCTACCTGCTTATGCCGATGAAGCCGGTTGACTTCAAGAGATGCCGCCGTGGCTACGTGGAAGATATTGACAAGATTGCCCGGATTGAGAGTAACAGTTAGATTACTGGTAAAGGCAGTGCGCGAATAGGTGTTGCGGAACTCGTCGATTTTATTGTAGTTAAGGTCCGGGTCGATACGGGTTTTGTCGAGGCCTCCGGTGTAATCCAGACCGTAATTCCACACAGTGCTGACATCCTCAGAGCTGAATTTCATATTCACCCTTGCAGAAGCCGTAAGACGTCGGTAACCGTCGGTGAGCACGCGCGGGTCGGATTTGGAATCCAGAAAACCTAAATCGAAATTGATAATGTGTTTGTCGCCCCGGAATCCAACACCTTTAGCGGCAGAGAATAGCTTGCTGTGCTCGTCTGCCTTAAAACGGAATGAGAAGGGTGTTGAGCGCCTGATGCGTTTTATGTTGACGACCCCCGAAGTGAGGTTGCCATATTCAGCCGACGGAATGCCGCGCACAATCTCCACACTCTCAATGTTGTCAGTGGAAATGGTGCGCATATCCACACCCTTGTTGGTGGAAATTGCTGCCGCGGCGGGGGAGGAGGCATCGCTCACTGTCAGTCCTTCGCTCTGCAACCCTGCATCCGTATTTATAGGAGCGCCATCGACCATAAACAGCGTTCCGAGCGACGTTATGGCATAGTCAGGCGAAGAGTATCGGTTGCCCTGAGCATCGAGCGTGCCGGTTTCGCGCAGCGTTATGGAGTTGACGCTGCTCATGTCGGGGTCGCGGCTGATGTTGCCCGGAAGTAGCTCTAAGAGGTCGGTGAAGCTGGTTGGCTGGAGATGCGCTATTGCACTCCGTACGATGCGGCTGGTGGTGGAAGGCGAGACTTTCTCTTTTGCCGTTACCACAACCTCGTCAAGCTGACTTATCCTGACGCTGTCAACTCCAACGCTGTCTTTCTTTAAGGTGACAGAGGCTTTCGCAACCGTTGCTTTGCCGTATGCAAAGGGGTGCGAAAAAGTAATCGCGATGGTGAGAATTAAAACCGATATTACAGAGTATAGTTGCTTCATTTTTACGAATGCAAAATTACATTCGCAAAGCTGAGTCCGCTATACCCTATAAAAGTGGTTTTTTGACCGGAAAGGAGAGACCGGTTTTATAGAAAATCTTACTCAGTACCCGACTAAGAGTAATTGATTAAGGGTATTTTACATTTCCGGAGTGATAAGAGTTACCTTGCTACAGTGGATATAGAGTCCTGATTTGGCAGGCTTGGACGGCAGTTTTCTTCCCTGCAAATCATACCAGCTGTCGTTGATGAAGGAATCGTCGAAGATGCCGTCAACCGCACCGGTGCCTAAGGAAAAGCCGGCGATTATTTTCAGGGCCTTGGTGGCTTTGCCTGTGGTGGAGTCGAACAACGGAGCATTGTACCAGCCGGAGAGGTTGGTGTTGAACGCATTATATTCCATCCACCACCAGAAGAGCCCGTTCACCGACGGATACTTAAGAAGCGTAGTTACCAAATCACTTGCAAACTTGGCCTGCCCTTCATCTGAATAAGGCCACGTTCCGGTTAAGTCATGGTTAGAGCCCGGTACTGCCCATTTGTAGCTGTAACCGGTTTCCACAATCATAATCTTCTTCGACGGATAGTTGGTCTGGATGGTCTTGAGCGATGTGTCGAGAACACTCATTGGTCCGTGGAAATAGGGGTAATAACTCAGACCAACAATGTCGTAGTCAACATTCAGCTCGTTGAGCTTGCGGTAGAAATCGCTCAGAATTGTGGGCTGGCTGACACGCTCACTGTGTATTACTATCTTTGCCTCCGGACAAACCTCGCGACAAGCCTTTATGGCCGAGCGCAGAAGTAAGCCGAAGCGATTCCAGTTGGCATTGCTGCTTGTGTAAACCTTCTTGGGGTCGGAAGAGCCTACAGGTCCCCACAGCATACCATAGCTGATTTCATTTCCCGGCTGAATGAACGCAGGCACCACACCGTCGGCCTTGAGCTGCAGCAAAACACGCTTCGTGTAGGAATAGAGCGTGTCGGCGAGAGCTTGGTCGCTCAAACCGACCCAGTCGGCCGGAGTCCATTGCTTGGCCGGGTCAGCCCATGTGTCGGAATAATGGAAATCGAGCATCAGCGCAAAACCGTTGTCGACAATGCGCTTGCAGAGCGGACGGATATACTCCAAATCCTGACAGGCATTGGGGTCATAACGCGTGTCGCCCGTGTCGTTGGCGTGTTCAGCCTTGTATCGGTCGGGATTCACAAAGAGCCTTACACGCATGGCGTTCATGCCCTGATTGTGCAGCCAAGGCAACAGCTCGCTTATGGGACGACCCGCCGTATCTTTATATTGTGCGCCCGCTTTCTCGTATTCGGGCAACAACGATATGTCGCCGCCTGACCAGCGCTGTTCCTCATCGGCACGAGCAGCAAAAGAAATGCAGAGAAATATTGTTATCAGGGAAATAATCTGTTTCATACTTCGTTGATTTAATATGCAAAGGTAACACTATTTGCGCTGATATGCAAGAATTATCCTTGATGCTTTGCCTTATACGTCAGCGCAGAGGGCTCAGGTTAAATTTGGAGACAAAAGGTGTTGCCAAAAAGCTAAATGAAAGCCGACCGCGGAGAGGTGAATTGCATATATAAAAAAAGATTATTAACTTTGCGGTAAGTTTGGAGAGGTATATGCGTTGAGAGCGCATGTAGCAAAAAATCCGACCCGGCTGACAAATACAAACTAATAAAATTATAAACGAGGAAATGAAGATTTCGCACATCGAGCACATCGGCATCGCAGTGCCGAACCTCGAAGAAGCCATCAAGTACTATGAGGAAGTTCTTGGTCTGAAATGCTACAAGAAAGAAGTGGTAGCCGACCAGAAAGTAACCACAGCGTTCATCAAAGTGGGCGATGTAAAGATTGAGCTTTTGGAAGCCACAAGCCCCGACAGCACAATAGCCAAATTCATAGAGAAGAATGGTGGTCGCGGCGGTATGCACCACATGGCTTTCGCCATAGAAGACGGCGTTGCCAACGCTCTGTCAGAAGCTGAAGAAAAAGGTGTTCGTCTCATCGACAAGGCTCCGCGTCAGGGCGCCGACGGTCTGCACATCGCCTTCCTTCACCCGAAAAGCACACAGGCTGTTCTCACCGAACTTTGCGAGGATCCCAACAAATAAAAATTCACATAACAGGTTGGCCTGACGCCCCGGTTTCAGAAAACTTGCGTCTTAAGTGCTGAAAAAGCGTATATAGGCGCAGATAACCAGGGCAAAATCAGGCTGACAAAACACCATAACATGAGCACCAATCAGGAAAAGCTTCAGGAACTGCTTGAGAAAAGAGCTGAGGCACGCCTCGGCGGCGGCGAAAAGGCTATTGAAAAACAGCATGCACGCGGCAAATACACCGCCCGCGAACGCATTGCCCAACTCCTTGACGAGGGTTCGTTTGAGGAGCTGGATATGTTTGTAACACACCGTTGCACCAACTTCGGCCAGGACAAGAAACATCCCCTTGGCGATGGTGTAGTAACCGGCTACGGCACAATTGAAGGCCGTCTGGTATATGTTTTCGCACAGGACTTCACCGTATTCGGCGGCTCTCTGTCGGAAACCATGGCACAGAAAATCTGCAAGGTAATGGATCTGGCCATGACCATGGGCGCTCCGGTAATCGGTCTGAACGACTCGGGCGGCGCTCGTATTCAGGAAGGCATCAACGCTCTGGCAGGCTACTCCGAGATTTTCAAGCGCAACATTCTGGCATCGGGCGTAGTTCCGCAGATCAGCGCTATCCTCGGTCCGTGTGCAGGCGGCGCTGTTTACAGCCCGGCTCTCACCGACTTCACCATCATGGCCAAGTGTATCAGCTATATGTTCCTCACCGGCCCCACGGTTGTTAAGACCGTTACGGGCGAGGACGTAAGCCAGGAAGAACTGGGCGGCGCCAGCGTTCACAGCTGCAAGAGCGGTGTTACGCACTTCGCCACCGAGACCGGTGAAGAGGCTCTCCAGCTCATCCGCAAACTCATCTCGTTCATGCCCCAGAACAATATGGAAGAGGCCCCGCTGCAGAAATGCACCGACCCTATCGACCGTCTGGAGGACAAACTCAACGAGATAGTTCCCGATAACCCCAAACGTTCGTACAATATGTATGACGTTATCGGTGCCATCATCGACAACGGCGAGTTCCTGGAAGTACAGCGCGACTATGCCAAGAACATCATCGTGGGCTTCGCCCGCATGAACGGTCAGAGCGTAGGTGTGGTTGCCAACCAGCCTAAAGTGCTTGCCGGCGTACTGGACTGCAACGCTTCGCGCAAGGCAGCCCGTTTCGTTCGCTTCTGCGACTGCTTCAACATTCCGTTGGTAACGCTGGTAGACGTTCCCGGCTTCCTGCCCGGCACAGGCCAGGAATACAATGCCGTTATTCTGCACGGCGCCAAACTGCTTTACGCTTACGGCGAAGCCACCGTGCCCAAGGTAACGGTAACGCTGCGTAAGAGCTACGGCGGCAGCCACATCGTGATGAGCTGCAAGCAGCTTCGCGGCGACATCAACTATGCATGGCCCAGCGCAGAAATCGCTGTTATGGGTGCAGAAGGCGCTGTTGGCGTCCTCTATGCCCGCGATGCCAAGAATGCCGACGATCCGAAGGCTTATCTGGCCGAGAAGCAGGAAGAGTACTCCAAGCTCTTTGCCAACCCGTATCAGGCAGCCAAATATGGCTACATTGACGACGTTATTGAGCCGCGCAACACCCGTTTCCGCGTAATCAAGGCCCTCCAGATGCTTGCTACCAAGAAGCAGACGAACCCGGCCAAGAAACACGGCAACATACCTCTGTAAACCTATATAACGGCCCACAATACCACACAACAGGGTGTTGTGGGCCATACCTATATATTAATATGTGTAACAGAATCATCGCTTCGGTGCTTGCCATTGTTATCGGAGTGTTTTCATTTGCGGTAACGGCCCAGGAAAGTCCGAAGGCTGCGCCGGTCTCTGAGGTTCAGAAGGAGAGCGTAAGCGCCACCGAGGCAGCCACAAGCCATGCCGACTCCCCCGAGGCAACTGCCGGTGGCGAAGTGAAGGAAGTAAAAAAAGCCGACAAAGGCCTGTCTCAGCAGGAGAAAGCAAAGCAGCTGAGCAAGAATGACCCTTATGGCGGCGCACTTACCATACTGAGTATGTGTATTGTGGTGGCAGCGCTGGCAGTGCTGAGCATTCTTTTCCTTTGCTTTGGCCGCATCAGCTCTGCGTTGCAGAAACAACGCAAACAGAAGGCTCACGGTGCAATGGCCGTCAAGGAACATGAGGAAGAGGATTCCGGCGAAGTCATTGCCGCTATTGCAGCTGCTCTGGCAGAGCATTATTCCGGACGTCATGACATGGAAGACTACATACTGACTATTCGCAGTATGAAGCGGTCATACTCACCCTGGAATTCAAAAATCTACAATCTTCGCGTATTGCCGCAAGTGAAACATTGATACGGCGTTAGCAAATTAAAGAGAGGAAAATGAAAGAGTACAGATATAAAATCAACGGAACAAAATATAAGATTGCCGTAGGAGACATCCGCGACAATATCGTTCAGGTGGAGGTCAACGGCACCCCCTATAAAGTAGAGCTTGACACCGAAGTGGCCACCCGCGCCATGAGTCGCGCTCCTCAGATAAAGGCTGCCGCACCGGCGCCGCGCACGGAAACCGGCGAGAAGGTGGTATCAACACCGGTGGAAGAAAATTCGCGTCCGGGAGCAGTAAAGAGTCCGCTGCCCGGCACAGTGATGGGTCTCACAGTGAGTGTTGGCGAAACTGTAAAAGTTGGCGACACCGTATGCGTGCTTGAGGCTATGAAGATGGAAAACGATATCCATACTCAGCGTGCCGGCGTGGTGAAACAGATTTTGGTCAATACCGGCGATGCAGTGCTCGAAGGTGCCGACCTTATGATTATTGAATAAGTCAGCTCATTCAAAATACTGCAATGATTCTTTTAGAAAGTAATTCACTTGGTAACTTCCTCAGCGAGAGCCTGTCGACGTTCTGGCAATTCACAGGTTTCTACAACTGCGAATGGACTAACCTGGTGATGTTGCTGGTAGGTATATTTTTTATCTACCTTGCCATAAAACGAAATTTCGAGCCGTTGCTGTTAGTGCCCATAGGCTTTGGCATGCTGATAGGCAACATACCTTTCCAGGAAGGTATGGACATTGGCATCTATGAGCCTGGATCGGTGCTCAACATACTCTATAACGGTGTGCAAAACGGCTGGTATCCGCCGTTGATATTCCTTGGCATCGGCGCCATGACCGATTTCTCGGCCCTGCTGTCGAACCCCAAGCTGATGATTATAGGCGCCTGTGCCCAGTTTGGTATTTTCGGCGCTTACATGCTTTCGCTGCTGTTGGGCTTTGACCCGCTGAGTGCAGGCTGCGTTGCCATCATCGGCGGCGCCGACGGTCCCACGGCAATCTTCCTGACATCTAAGCTGAACCCCAACCTGCTTGGCGCTGTGGCAGTGTCGGCCTATTCGTATATGGCCCTGATACCGCTTATTCAGCCGCCGCTGATGCGTCTTTTCACCACCAAGAAAGAGCGCCTGATAAAGATGAAGACCGGCCGCGCCGTAACGCAGAACGAGAAGATAATCTTCCCCATTGTGGGCCTGATTCTCACGTGCTTCGTGGTGCCCTCGGGTCTGCCTCTGCTCGGTATGCTCTTCTTCGGCAACCTGCTGCGCGAGAGCGGCGTAACCACACGTCTGGCAAAGACGGCTTCCAACGCCATGACCGATATAGTAACCATTCTGCTCGGTCTTACTGTTGGTGCCTCCACCCAGGCTGACAAGTTCCTCACGCCCGACACCATCAAGATTTTTGCGCTTGGCTTCATAGCATTCATCATAGCCTCTTCGGCCGGTGTGCTGTCAGTCAAGCTGATGAACCTGTTCTTGCCCAAGAACAAGAAGGTGAATCCTCTTATTGGCAATGCCGGCGTCAGCGCCGTGCCAATGGCAGCGCGTATCTCTAATAACGTAGGTCTGGAATATGACCCGGCCAACTATTTGCTGATGCACGCCATGGGCCCGAACGTTGCGGGAGTTATTGGTTCTGCCGTAGCCGCCGGTGTGCTGTTGAGCTTCCTCGGTTAATCCTCGGTAAAGGCTTTCACCGCAAAGCGTTGCCTTAAGTAAAATAATGATACGTCGGAAACGGAGAGTGTCGTTTCCTTCGTTTCCGGCGTTTCACTTTCTCGTTTAAAGAGGTCAACTCCAACGAGGTCAACTCCAGCGATGTCAACCGTTTCTGTTTTTATCATTATAAACAGATAATTTTAAAAAACAATCCATTCCTTTTTAATGTTCTAATAATAGAAAGGTCATAAAGGCTTACACATCATCCCACTATGGAAGGATTGGCTGAAAGTCTTTTATGGATTAACACTCGTAATGATTAACGACGAAGTTATAAAAGAGATATATAAGCGGTATAAAAAGCCGGTAAAACGCGACGAACTTAACCTGCCTTATTTCCAGGAAATATTGTCGGAGAATAATCCGATTGATGTTGACGACGAGAAGGTAGAGATAAGAAACATGGATCAGTTCTCGCCGTTCAAAAGGTTTTTGATACGCAGCATATATACGGTTCTGGAATTTGAACACATGGTAGCTTTTGTGTTCAACAACCACATTATGTTTCTGGATAAAGAATCAAGTGAGTCACATATCCATCTGAAGCCCGAAGAGAAAAAGAGCGGATTGTTCGGCGCACTTTTTCATCATTAAAAATGTGCTGTCGCTATTTCTGTTGCTTTAACTGATTTCTCCTTCAAGACAATTAACTTTAATATTTTAATACTACCTATATCATGACATTTGCACAAGCCATCAAGACTTGTTTCAACAGGTATGCCACCTTCACGGGTCGTGCCACACGCTCTGAATACTGGTGGTGGATTTTGTTCTGCTTCCTGAGCATTATAGCAATATGCATCATAGCAGCACTCATCGGAGTAGCCACTGCAGGTAGCAGAGGAGTCGGACTCTTCGGTTTTTTCTTCCTGCTCCCTTTTATAATTTTCTGTATCGTGATTCTCGTGCCGAGCTGGGCGGTACTTTTCCGGCGTTTGCACGATGCAGGACATCCGGGCTATTGGATATTGTTGTACCTTGTACCTTATGTAATATCCTTATTTGCCGCGTTGGTAGGTTCGCAAATAATGAGCATGTTGTTCGGATTCCTCTCCTTTGCAGGGTCGATAGTATTGCTGGTCTTCGTGCTTCAGCCATCACAGCCCTACGACAATCAGTTCGGCCCTTGCCCGGATTAAACAGTATACGCGGAATAAGACACAAATAGCCATATTCCTGAAAAAATAACATTCCGGGGTTTGTATGAATGGAACATCTGTAACCATTCTGACAAACCCCGGAACGTTGTTAGACCGATTATATGGGTTCTTATAGTAATTCCTTAAGCGCCTGACCCGTAAGCGATTCCTTGCAGAGAGCAACCTCTTCAGGTGTACCCGTACAGACAATATTGCCGCCACCTTCGCCACCTTCCGGACCAAGGTCTATGATGTGGTCGGCACTCTTGACAACGTGCATGTTGTGCTCGATGATAACTACCGTGTTGCCCTTGTCAATGAGTTGACGGAGCGATTTGAGCAGCGTGGCTATGTCGGTGGTATGCAGACCTGTCGTCGGCTCGTCGAGGATGAAGAGCGTGTGTCCCTGACTGTTGGCATTGGCAAGGAAATAAGCCAGCTTCAGACGCTGATTCTCGCCGCCCGATAGGGTAGAAGAGGGCTGCCCGAGCGGCAGATAACCCAATCCCACATCGAGCAGAGGCTGCATACTCTTGGCTATGCGCTGAGCCAGCTTGTTGTTGGCGTCAGCATTGAAAAAGTCGACAGCGTCGGCAACCGTCATGTTCAGCACATCGCTGATATTCTTTCCGTTATAAAGCACCTCAAGCACATCGCGCCCGAAGCGTTTGCCGCCACATTCCGGACACGGCACCTGAATATCGGCCATGAACTGCATAGGGATGATCAGCACACCTTCGCCTTTACACTCCTCGCAACGTCCCCCTTCGGTGTTGAAAGAGAAGAAACTGGGAGTAAAGCTCAGCTGACGCGACAACGGCTGTTCACTGTAAAGACGACGGATGTCGTCATAGACCTTTAAATAAGTAACCGCATTCGACCGCGTGGAAGTGCCGATGGGGTTCTGGTCAACGAACTCCAGATTCTTCACATCGGCCAAATCGCCGCTCATACGTTTGAAGAAGCCAGGTTTCTCAACTCCCATGCCAAGCTTGGTGGCCAGACCCCGGTAGAGAATATCGCGAACAAGAGTTGATTTTCCGCTGCCGCTTACACCTGTAACTACAGTGAGGACACCCAAGGGGAAATCCACATTAATTTTCCGCAGGTTGTTGGCGGCCGCTCCCTCAATGGAGATTCTTTTCTTCCACGGATGACGAAGCGCCGGAATGGCAATGGGGTCTTCACCCGTGAGACACTTGAGCGTCTTAGACAACGGGTATTCCGAGGCTGTTTCAGGCTTCAGAGCCGTTTCCATATCCCCTCCGAAAATTATTTCACCTCCTTGAGACCCGGCACCCGGTCCGACATCAACTAACCAGTCGGCTGCCTGCATAATCTCCTCGTCGTGCTCAACAACCACCAACGTGTTGCCAATGTCGCGCAGACGTTTCAGCACGCCGATGAGCCGTTGCGTGTCGCGTGGATGCAGACCGATGCTGGGCTCGTCGAGGACGTAAAGCGAGCCGACAAGACTCGAGCCCAAAGCAGTCGCCAGTTTTATGCGCTGGCTCTCCCCACCGCTCAACGTGCTCCACGGGCGCGAAAGAGTAAGATAGCCCAAACCTACCTCGTCGAGATAGCGCAAACGGCTGTTGATTTCTCGCAGAAGCCTCTTGGCAATCTCCGCATCAGTGGCTGACAGAGCGAGATCCTGAAACCACTTACGGAGCTTGCTTACCGGCATATCAAGCAATTCAGAAATGCTCTTGCCGGCAACCTTTACATATTCAGTGTCGGGTTTGAGACGCGTGCCATGACATACCGGGCAAAGAGTGCGTCCGCGGAAACGTGCTTTCAGCACCCTATATTGAATCTTATACTGGTTCTGGTCAACCCATCTGAAGAATCCGTCAATGCCCTCCCAGCGGCCTTTGCCGTGCCATAAAATGTCGAGCTGCGCTCGGGTGAGGTCGGAATAGGGAGTATGTATGGGGAAGCCAATCTCGGAGGCAAGACTTATCAGCTCGCGCCGGCAGTCGTCCATTTTCTCACCCTTCCAGCAAACCACGGCGCCCTGATACACCGACAGCGACTTGTCAGGTACCACCAAATCTTCGCTTATGCCCAACACCTGGCCGAAGCCCTCGCATCGTGTGCAAGCGCCGTAAGGATTGTTGAAGTTGAACATCAGGTCGCTTGGCTCGCGGAAATCCATGCCGTCGAGGGCAAAACGCCGACTGAACTCCAACGCCTGCGGTTCGGCGTCTGAGTTAAAGACCTTCACCACAATCTCATCGTGGCCTTCAAAGAAAGCAGTCTCAACGGAATCCGTGAGCCGCGAACGCGTGTCGGCATCATCATTTATGCTCAGGCGGTCAATCAACAGCCGGTAATATTCGGCGCTCATGGGCTTGTCGGCCTCCAGCGCTTCCTGAATGTCGATGAACTCGCCATCCTTTTCCAGACGCGAGTAGCCCTCCTTGAGGTATATGTCGAGCTGCTGATTGATAGACCTGTTTTCCGGCAGCCTTATGGGAGCTGTAACGGCAATGCGCGTGCCTTCGGGCATGCTGAGAAGCTCGTTTACCACACTTTCAGGCGAATGTTTCATCACCTCCTTGCCGCTCACCGGCGAAAAGGTATGTCCGATGCGGCCAAAGAGCATACGCAGATAATCGTTAAGCTCTGTGGCTGTACCCACCGTGGAACGCGGGTTATGGCTGCCCACCTTCTGCTCAATGGCAATGGCGGGCGGAAGGCCTTTTATGAAATCACATTCAGGCTTTGGAATACGACCGAGAAACTGACGTGCGTAGGCCGAAAGACTTTCAACATAACGGCGACGCCCCTCGGCATAAAGGGTATCAAAAGCCAATGATGATTTGCCACTGCCACTGACGCCTGTAACAACAACGAATTTGCCTCTGGGCAGACTCAGGTCTACACCCTTGAGGTTATTGGCGCGTGCTCCTTTTACGTCTATAGATTCAGCTTTTGCTATCGGAGTGGTTTTCTTTGTCATAACTTTTATAAACGCAAAAAGCGTGCCAATTATTGCACTGTACAGACTTTAGAAGACCCTCATGCGCATAAAACACCTGAAGGTCTGTACATTGATGAAAAATTTGTCTTTGCAGGCGCCTCTGTTACTGCTGCGCTGCTTCCGGGTCGGAGCCTTCGGGAAGTGCGGAGGCGATAGCGGTGCGGCATTCGGCCATCAGCTTCTTGGTATTGAAGCCGCGTTCGCCGGGCCAGATGGGTTTGTGGATGGTGAGCGTGATGCGTCCGGGAGTTACGTTGTATGTGGTACGCGGCATGGCCCGGAAAGAGCCGTCGATGGTGATTGGCACAACCGGCAGCTTGAATTCGCCGGCAAGCATGAACGCGCCGCGTTTGAAAGGAATGAGGCGTCCGTCCCAGGTGCGCGAGCCTTCGGGGAAGATGACCACACTCATGCCGTTCTTCAGCCGTTTCTCCGACTCTTCTATCGTGGCCTTGATGCCGTGTATGGAGCTGTCGTCGACGAAAACATACCCCGCCTTACGGCAGGCAAATCCCACAAGAGGAATCTTTTCGAGGCTCTTCTTCATAAGCCATTTGAAGTTATGGTTGAGATATCCCAGGATAGCCCAGATGTCAAAGGCTCCCTGGTGATTGGCCACAAACACATAACTTTGCTTGGCATCGAGATACTGGCGACCCTTGACTTTGACCCGTATGAAGAAAAAGAAACAGACACAGCGTCCCCAGAAATGCGCCGGGTAATAGGCCATAATCCTGTGGCTGCCGAGTGCCGTGCCGATAATGGTGGCAAGCGCCGTGATTATGGTTATTACAAGCAATATGGGTGCTGCTATGAACCATTGATAGAGAAGAAACAATGCTTTGAGCATAATGACACGTTTTTATTTGGTTTGGTGCGTCTGAATCAATCTTTGATGTGATACGAATGGTTATAAAAAATCAAATACCAACTTAAGTAACGAAAATGTATAACCGATAACAGCCGGTCTTGACTTTACTTAAATTGATATTTGATATTTTAGGGCTTACTCTTAGTTAACTTCAACAGATTTTGCCGGTTCCGGAGCAATGAGCTTGTATCCTTTGCCGTGGATGTTGATTATTTCAATGTTGGGGTCTGCCTTGAGGTGTTTGCGCAGCTTTGTGATGTACACGTCCATGGAGCGAGCGTTGAAATAGTTGTCGTCAATCCAGATGGCTTTCAGCGCGTAGTTGCGTTCCAGAATCTGGTTGCGATGAGCGCAAAGCAGCGATAACAGTTCGCTCTCCTTGGTGGTGAGTTTGGTAGTTTTGTCGTCGGCAATGAGCACCTGTTTCTGAGTGTCGAAGGTGAATTTGCCGAGCTTATACATGGTTATCTCGCGGTTCTGTTTGCCTCTTACCCTGCGCAGGATGGCGCCGATGCGGAAGAGCAGCTCTTCCATTGAGAAAGGCTTGGTGATATAGTCGTCAGCACCGATTTTGAAGCCCTCGAGCACATCGTCCTTGAGCTGTTTGGCGGTGAGGAAGATAATAGGTATTTCGGCATTGACGCTGCGAATTTCCTTAGCCAGAGTGAAACCGTCTTTGCGCGGCATCATGACGTCGAGCATACACAAGTCGTACTTTCCTTTCAAGAAAGCTTTATAGCCTGCATCTCCATCGGGATACAAGTCGGCATAATACCCCTTGGTCTGGAGAAACTCGCGCAAGAGCATACCGAGATTTTCGTCGTCCTCGCAAAGGAGTATTCTAAGTTTTTCGTCCATATTTTGTGGTTTTTATTTTTTTTTTAGAATGTTTTCTAATATAATGTAAAAAACGTTTATTTGTTCATTTTGACGCATCAGTTTGAGAGCAAACTTAATTTTCAGGCACACTCTCAGACAACGGCAGCTTGATTATGAAGGCTGTGCCGACACCCGGTTCACTTTCAACCCGAATACGTCCGCCCACCTGCTGCACAACCTGCCGCACATAGGCCAAGCCAATGCCATAACCCTTGACGTCGTGGCGATTGCCTGTGCTGACGCGGTAGAAACGGTCGAAGATGCGCTTTTGATCTTGCTGGCGAATGCCTATGCCATTGTCGGCAATACGAATCTCCAGCTCGTTGCCGGCTGCTGTGTCAGACGTGCTTACCTTTAGCTCGGGAGCCACATCAGGTTTGCGATATTTCACCGCGTTGTCAAGCAGCGAGTAGATGACGTTGGTGAAGTGCAGCACATCCACAGCCACCATGGCGTGCGTTGCCTTTAGGTCGGCAGTGATGTCGCCGCCGAATTTCTCAACCTTGATTTTGAAATTGTCAACTACGCTGCTGATGATGCTGTTGGCGTCGACCTCCTTGATGTTGACACGTATTTGGGCATTGTCGAACATGGAAAGCACCAGTATCTGTTCAACCAACACACGCAGACGCTTGGTCTCCTCGTTGATGATACGCGAACAATGGCTGAGCATGGTGGCAGATTTGGTTATCGACTGGTCGTCGAGCATCTGAGCCGCCAGCGAAATAGTGGAAATGGGAGTCTTGAATTCATGAGTCATATTGTTGATGAAGTCGTTCTTCATCTCCGAAAGCTTCTTCTGACGGAAGGCGAGCAACACCGTATAGATGAAAATTACCAGCAATATGGCCGTGAAGGCAAGCGTGGGTATGATATATCGGACGGACCGATAGACATATTTCTTCTCCGTGGGGAAATCCACCAACAGCGTGTAGCTGACGTCGCTGTTCGGGAAGAGAGGTATGGAGTAAAGACCGTCAACGTGGTTGTTATTGCGGAAATCCTCCAACAAGGGCGTGTCGAAATCGGAAGTGGCGTAGAGAGGCTGTGCATCCGTCGTTACCAGACAGAACGAGAATGGAACATTGATGCCCCGGCGCGACAGCTCGGAAGCAATGAACTTGCGCACCATGGCAGAGTCAACCCGCTCGTCGGCAGGACGCGAAGCACTTTCCTGGATAATGGAAATTACCACCTCATTGAGCAAAGACTGCTGGTAGCGAAAACGGTATTTCAGCGCATTTTGTAAACGGCGATAACGCTCGCGGGCAGATTCTTCGGATGTGAAATCCTCCACCGGCAGCAGCTTGCCACCCACATTGACTGTACTTTCTGAAGAAAGGGGAGTGTCGTCGGTTAGCAAAGCCGGGTCCTGTTCAAGATAATAGAGCGTTTCCTGCTCCTCAACATACCGGCCAACACCATAAAGAGCGCGCATTACGTTTTCGGAGAATTGCTCCTTGCGCATACGCACCATACTTTCCAGATACGTTACCTGGAAATATAACAGAATGCCGAAGGTCAGCGCCATTATTATGGTCAGCAGCCAGATAGTAGACTTTTTCATATTCTCTTTCAGAGACTGTAGGAATTGTAATTATTTAACATTTGAACCTTAAGAGGGGTTCAAACAATCCCCGGTCTCTATTGCGTGTTCTGCAACGATGCCGCAAAGTTAACACTTAAATGTTAATTTAACAAAACATTGACGGTCAATTTATAAAAAATTAACATAAGACCCGAGCGAAAGCGCCTAAGGGGCATGAATTGAGCAGGAGATTTCGAGGTCACTTAGCGCATAGACTGCTATTGCGCGAGGCCCTGATTTGGAGTGTGAAAAATACTTATTTTTACAATAAAAAACTGAAAGGATGTTGACGTTACCGAAATATTTCGTACCTTTGCAGCCGAAAAAACACATACAAGATACTAATACAAAAACACAATAAGGAAAAATGAAAAAGAATTGGCTTAGTATGGCCGTTATGTTCCTCGCCTTCGCGGGGCTTGTTTCGTGTGGCAAGAAGGAACAGCAACAGCAGCAACAGACTCCGGAGCTGGCGGTCATGACCATCGGCGAAGAAGATGCAACGTTGCAGACGGCGTATCCCGCCACATTGCGCGGCACCAACGACGTGGAAGTTCGGCCTCAGGTTCAAGGCTTTATTACACAGGTATGCGTACAAGAGGGTCAGAGAGTGGCTAAAGGACAGGTCCTTTTCCGCATTGACCAGGTTCAGGCCAAAGCAGCTGTTGATGCAGCCAAAGGTCAGGTAAGTCAGGCTCGCGCCGCCGTGGAGGTGGCTCAGGCTAATGTCAACACCCAGACAACAAACAATAATAACTCAAAACTCCTCCTCAATCAGAACATCATAGCGCCCACAGCTTATCAGCTCAGCGTTGATGCCCTGAATGCCGCCAAAGCACAGCTGAATCAGGCAAGAGCAGCATTGGCTTCGGCCAACGCTCAGTTGGTATCGGCTCAGAAGACCCTTTCTTATTCCACTGTTACGGCTCCCACTTCGGGCATCGTAGGCACTATAGATTATAAGGAAGGCGCTCTGGTGTCGCCCAGCACTCTGCTTACCGTGCTCAGCAACAACGGCGAGATTGAGGCTTACTTCTCAATGAACGAGAAAGAAGTACTGGCTCTCACCGACAACGGTCAGCGCTCTGTGGAACAGGCTATAGCCGCCATGCCTCAGGTTAGCCTTAAGCTGGCAAACGGCGAGGTTTATCCCTTTAAAGGAAGAATCAAGAGCGTGAGCGGCGTTGTTGACCAGCAGACAGGCGCTGCCAAGTTCATTGCCGTGTTCCCCAACAGTAACGGTATGTTGCACTCCGGCAACTCGGCTGAGGTGCTCATCCCCAACAGCCGCAGCAATGCCATCCGTATTCCGCAGAAAGCCACCACGGAGATTCAGGATATGAAGTTCGTCTTCACCATCGACAAGAACAACATGGCTCACCGCACACCTATCACGGTTGAGGAGCAGAACGACGGTCAGACTTACATAGTAACTTCGGGCCTGAACAACGGCGACGTTATCGTAACGGAAGGCGTAGGCATCACCGTGAAAGACAGCCTGATAATCAAACCTAAACGCTGAACCTGACGTTAGTCGCCGGTTGTGTGAAGCAACCGAGCGACTTGCGTCTTAACATACAGATATGAACGTATCAAACTTCATAAAAAGGCCTGTACTCAGTACCGTCATCTCTATCTTTATAGTGATTTTCGGTATCCTGGGACTGGTATCGCTGCCTATTGAGCAGTATCCCGACATTGCGCCGCCTACCATTCACGTTTCCACATCTTACACAGGTGCTAACGCCGAAACGGTGCTGAAGTCTGTAATCACCCCTCTGGAGGAACAGATTAACGGTGCCGAGGGTATGGACTATATGTATTCAGAGGCAGCCAACAACGGTTCTGCCGAAATCACCATCTACTTCAAAGCGGGCCGTGACCCGGATATGGCTGCCGTCGACGTTCAGAACCGTGTGGCTAAGGCCGCTCCGTTCCTGCCATCCGAGGTAAACCAGGTGGGTGTGATTACTCAGAAGCGTCAGTCATCGATGCTTATGGTAATCAACCTTTATTCGCCCGATAACAAATATACCGAGGAGTTCATCGACAACTATATGTCGATTAACATCGTGCCGCAGATTAAGCGTATCAACGGTGTTGGCGATGCCATGAGCTGGGGTGCCGACTACTCCATGCGTATTTGGCTGAAGCCTGAAATTATGGCTCAGTACGGACTCGTTCCTACCGATATTTCAGCTGTTCTGGCAGAACAGAACATAGAAGCCGCTCCCGGTGCGTTTGGCGAGAACAGCAACCAGAGCTTCCAATACACAATGCGTTTCACCGGTCGTCTGGAAGACCCGGCACAGTTTAAGAACATTGTAGTAAAGGCTCTGCCCAACGGCCAGATTCTGCGTCTTGACGATGTTGCCGATGTTGAACTCGGTCGCCTGACCTATGGCTTTGCCAACACACAGAACGGCAAGGTATCATCTACCGCCATCATCTTCCAGTCGGCTGGCTCCAACGCTACTGCCGTTATTGAAGACCTGGAGAAGAATATGAAACAATGGAGCAAAGACCTGCCCGACGGTTTGGTGCTCTCTGCTTCGCTCAACGTCAACGACTTCCTTTTTGCCTCTATCCATGAGGTAATAAAGACCCTGTTGGAGGCCTTCGTGCTGGTGTTCCTGGTGGTATTCATCTTCCTGCAGGACTTCCGGTCAACGCTGATTCCTCTGATTTCTATTCCTGTCGCACTGATAGGTACATTCTTCCTGCTTTACATCTTCGGCTTCTCGCTCAACCTTCTTACCCTTTCGGCTCTCGTTCTTGCGATTGCCATTGTGGTGGATGACGCCATAGTGGTGGTGGAAGCCGTGCATGCCAAACTTGACCAGGGGTATAAGTCAGCACGTCAGGCAGCCATCGACGCCATGGGCGAGATTACGTCGGCGCTGATTTCCATTACCCTTGTGATGATGCTGGTGTTCATCCCGGTATCATTCATGCCCGGCACCTCAGGCGTCTTCTACCGTCAGTTCGGTCTTACCATGGCCATGGCCATCGGTCTGTCGGCTATCAACGCACTAACCCTTTCGCCGGCCTTGTGCGCCTTGTTCCTCAAACCCCACAAGACGGAGGATGGGGAGGAAGAACCCCTTAAGCAGCGTCTTAAGGATGCCTATTCGGCAGCAGGCTCGGCAGCTGTGCAGATTGCCAAGAAGCGTTTCTCTTTCCCGCCGGCCGTTACCGGCATTGCATTGCTTGCAGCCGTGTTGTTCCTGGTATTGGGCTGGTTCACCACCACTCCTATGTGGAAGCTCATAATCAGCTCTATATGCGCTCTGATAGCCGTTATAGGCATCTTCCAGCGCAGCTTCATCAACGCCTTCAACCGCGTGTTTGATAAGGTGCTTGCCGGCTATAAGAAAGGCACAAACTGGTTTGTGCATCACAAATGGATTTCTATGGGCATCACAGCCGTAAGTATCGCAGTGCTTGTGGTGCTGATGAACATAACGCCTTCGGGAATGGTGCCCGACGAAGATACCGGCACAATCATGGCCGCTATCAACATGCCTCCGGGCACATCGCTCGAACGCACACAGCGCGTCATGAACACCATCGACTCGCTGGCAGCTCAGATTCCGGCCATTCAGGAACGTACCGGCATCACAGGTTACAGCTTCATGGGCGGTCAGGGCAGCTCTTACGGCTCGTTCATCATCAAGCTCAAACCCTGGGATGACCGCGACCCGAAGACGGAAAGTGCTGATGCCGTTCTCGGACAGCTGTATATGATGGTAGGCAACACGGTGAAAGATGGTCAGGCCTTCTTCTTCAAGCCCCCTATGATTACCGGTTATTCGGCCACCAACGGCTTCGAGGTGAAACTGCAGGATAAGACAGGCGGCAGCCTCGACAACTTCTTCGCTGTTTATCAGAGCTTTATCCAGGCCCTTAATGCCCGTCCGGAAGTGGCCTCGGCTTACTCGACTTTCAACCCGACCTTCCCGCAGTATCTGGTTGAGATTGACGTGCCGCGCGTTAAACAGGCAGGTCTGACGCAGACAGCCGTTCTGCAGGCTTTGCAGGGCTATTACGGAGGTATGTACATCTCCAACTTCAACAAATTCGGCAAACTGTATCGCGTAATGATGCAGGCCAATCCCGAAGCCCGTGTCAACCCCGAGACCCTAAAGCAGATAAAGGTGCGCAATGGCAACGAAATGGCGCCGATAGACAACTTTGTTAAACTGACACGTGTATACGGTCCTGACGTAATCAACCGCTTCAACATGTACACAGCCATTGCTGTAACCGGTAACCCGCAGGTAGGTTATTCGTCGGGCGACGCCATGAAGGCAGTGGAAGAAGTTGCTGCCCAGACCCTCCCCACAGGCTTCGGCTTTGAATATTCAGGTCTGGCGCGTGAGGAACAGTCGAGCTCGGGCGGTAGCCAGACAGCTATGGTGTTCGGCCTTGTTCTCCTCTTCGTTTACCTCATTCTCTGCGCTCAGTATGAGAGTTATTCGCTGCCCTGGGCCGTTATCCTCTCCGTACCGTTTGGTCTTATGGGTACATTCATCTTTGCCGACGTGCGCAGCATAGCCAATAACATCTATCTGCAGATTGCACTCATCATGCTTATAGGTCTGTTGGCCAAGAATGCCATCCTCATTGTAGAGTTCGCTCTGGAACGCCGCCAGGCAGGAATGTCCATTGTCAAAGCTGCCATACAGGGTGCCGTGGCCCGTCTGCGACCCATCCTCATGACCTCGTTGGCAATGATTATCGGTCTGCTGCCTATGATGTTCGCTCATGGTGCAGGCGCAAACGGCAACCAGGCTCTTGGCACAGGTGCCGTAGGCGGTATGCTCATTGGTATGCTGTTCCAGATTTTCATCGTTCCCGCACTCTTCGTGCTCTTCCAGACATTGCAGGAGAAGATTTCACCGCTGAAATTTGATGTTGACCAGCACACCGGCGACGACATTTCGGCTGAACTTGAGCAATATTCCATAAAGAATTAAATTACCATGACCAAAACCATGATAAAATATGGTGTTGCAGCTCTGTTGGTATTTATGCTGACAGGCTGCGGCATCTACAAAAAGTATGAATTGCCGGCTGAGACGCCGGTAGTGAGCGATTACGCCAAAGCTCTGCAAGAGCAGCAAGACAGCACATCGCTCGGCAACCTGAGCTGGCGCGAAGTCTTCACCGACCCGACGTTACAGCGCTACATACAGACAGCGCTCGACAACAACAAAGACCTTGACAATGCCCGTCTCAACGTCAACATAGCCAACTCGCAGCTTAAAGGCGCCAAGCTCAGCTATCTGCCTTCGTTAGCCTTTGCCCCCAACGGCGCAGGCTCAAAATATGGCAAACAGGATATGGGCTGGTCTTACCAGCTGCCGCTTCAGGCATCGTGGGAGATAGACGTCTTCGGCAAGATTCTGAATCAGAAACGCGCCGCTCAGGTTGGCGTGGAGATGGCAGAAGATTACCGCCAGGCAACCCAGAGCCAGATAATCTGTGCCGTTGCACGCACTTACTATCAGATTGTTCTTCTGAACCAGCAGCTCGACCTCACCAAGCGCACGGCTGTGATTTGGGAAGACCAGGTAAGAAGCATGAAGCTGATGAAGCAGGCAGGCATGACCAACGAAGCTGCTGTGGTGCAGGCTCAGGCCAATCTTCATTCACTGCTGGCTTCCATTCCTGATTTGGAACTGAACATTCATCAGGCACAGAACGCTCTGAGCCTTCTGCTCAACACGTATCCTCAGAAATGGGCCGTTACCAACAATCTTGATTTCAAGACTCAGGCACCGACCGAGGGCAACATACCCATCAGCTATCTTGCTGTCCGCCCCGACGTGAGAGCTGCAGAGCGTAATTTTGCTGCCGCTTACTATGCCACCAATCAGGCTCGTGCCAACTTCTATCCCTCGCTGACCATTTCTGCCAACGGCGGTTTCACCAACGCCTTAGGTGCCATGATTTCCAATCCGGGCAAATGGTTTGTGAATCTGGCAGGCTCGCTGGTAGCTCCCATTTTCTCTCGCGGCCGCAACATCGCTCAGCTTGAAGTTGCCAAAGCTCAGCAACAACAGGCTCTCAACGATTTCCAGTACACAATTCTGAACTCCTCCTCGCAAGTCAGCGACGCTCTGAAACAAATCAGCACGGCAGGCGAGAAACGCGAACAGATACTTCTGCAGATAGATGACCTGGAGAAAAGCGTAAACTACACCGAGACACTTTTCACCACCGGCGATGCTACATATCTTGAGCTGCTGAGCTCGCGAGCATCACTTCTCAACGCCCAGATGTCATCGCTCAACTGCTGGTATCAGCGCGTTGGAGGCGTAATATATCTCTACCAGACACTTGGCGGAGGACGATAACCCCAAAATCTCAAAATATGGCCAATATCATTCATCCGTTGGCTTTTGTCGACCCCACGGCAAAACTCGGCGACAACGTAAAGGTTGATGCATTCGCCTTCATCGACCGCGATACCGTAATCGGCGATAACTGCAAGATCAGGCCTCATGCCTCGGTGCTTCACAACACCATTCTCGGCAACGACAACGAGATTTTTGAGGGTGCTGTGATAGGTGCCAATCCGCAGGATTTCCGCTGGCATGGTGAACAGTCGTTCCTTCGCATAGGCAACAACAACAAAATTCACGAGCACGTAATCATCAATCGCTCAATACATGAGGGTGGCTACACGGAAATCGGCAACAACACCTTTATCATGGCTCAGACCCATATAGGTCATGACTGTAAAATCGGCAACTGGTGTGTGCTCGGTAACGGCGTTAAGCTTGCCGGCGATGTAACGGTTGGCAATTATGTCATACTTTCGTCGAGCGTCATCGGTCATGAGTGCTCAACGGTGGGTGAGTGGACTATGATAAAGGGCGGCGCACGTTTCAACGGCAACGTGCCCCCGTTTGTAATCATGGCTCATAACCCCATTGACTATTATGGAGTAAACGCTTATATTCTGCGCAAAGGCAATATGAGCGAGGATATAATCGATGACATTGCAAAATGTTACCGTCTGATTTATCAGAGCGGCACATCAGTGCGTAACGCGTTGCTTCGCATACGCGAAGACGTGAAGCAAAGCGAGCAGCGCGATGAGATACTCCGTTTTATAGAAGACAACAATCAGAAAATTGTGGGCATATTCAATGCAGTCTATGACTGATAACTGACTATGCCGCCATATCTGAAGGGTTTTTGAACTTTAGTTTCTACATAGCCCGTCGCAGCGCATTAAGGTCACGACGCACCGATGGCAGGAAAGCATCACGCTCTCCGGCCGTCGGTGTTGCCGTAACTGCTGTTGCCTTAAGCCTCTGCGTAATGCTCTGTGCCGTTGCCGTGGTGCAGGGTTTCAAACAGCAGATAACAAATAAAATAGCCGGATTCAATGCTCATCTGCAGATTTACAGGCTTGTGGAGGATAACTCCGACCCCGAGGCCGACAATCTGCTGACTCTGACACCGACCCTGCGTTCCATTCTTGACTCGGAGCCATACGTGGCAGGCTATGAGATGGAACTCAACATGCCGGTGATTCTAAAGACACCCCAGGACTTCAAAGGAATTTATATCAAAGGCACCGACGGCAGCGATATTCGCAGCTTTTTAGGCTCTCAGCTTACCGCCGGAAAGATGCCCGATTTCAGTTTGCCGTCAACGGCTTACGATTTGGCCCTGTCGCAGAAAATGGCCGATGACCTCGGACTGAAAGTGGGGGATTCCATACCGGCCTTTTTTATGAACGATGAGCTGAGGGCACAAAAATATCGCGTGGCGGCCACTTACTCAACACATTTCGAGCAGTTTGACGACCTCATAGCATTGGGCAACATAGCCCCCCTGCGCGAAATGGCCAACATAGGACAGGGACAGGGCGTAAATATCCGCGTTGTAACAACCGATTTCGACCTGGCCGACGAATATGCCGACAGGCTCCGTAAGCGCCTCAACAGCGCATACACTTCGGGCGAAGTGGCTATACCTTATAGGGTTGAAAGTGTTACCGACCGCAGCGCCGCATATTTCAGCTGGCTTTCACTGCTCGACACAAACGTTACGGTGATTCTGACCCTGATGACTATTGTGGCTTGTATAACGCTCATAGCTGCCATGCTGATTCTGATTCTCGACAAAGTGCGGCTTATTGGCATCTTGCGGGCTTTGGGAGCAACGAGACGAAAAGTCTGCAACGTTTTCGTTTTCATGGCCCTGCGAATAGCTCTGTTGGGAATAATTATCGGAAACGGCATAGGTCTGCTCATTCTTTTCCTGCAACAGAAATATCATTTCTTACCCCTTGATGCCGACAGCTATTACATAGATTACGTTCCTGTGCAAATGAATGTGGAGTCGATAATCATACTCAATGTGGCTGTAACGGCAGTAGTCTTTCTTGCCCTTCTTTTGCCGGCAACTGTGGCAGGCAGGATTTCGCCTGCCGAATCCATGCGTTATCAGGATTAAAATTTTTTCGTTGGCGAGTGAAACTTTAGCGGGGTTAATGTCGTCAATATAGAAAAGTTTTTATAACTTTGCAGTCTATGACACACACCGCTGTTACCTTGATGTGTGATTTTATACGGAAGCAAGAACAACAAAACATCAAAACCATAAATATATGTTGAAAAACATCGTTAAAGTGGTTCTATGTGCATTCTTGGCTGCCACTTGTGGCATGGCCAGTGCGCAACAGGGCCAACAAAACCCTATGGCTCAGCCGCTGCCGCTGATGGCCAATCCCATGACGGGCCAGTCGTACGTCAAGAGTGGCGTATTGCCCAACGGCCTTTCATACTACATTCTGCACAACGCAGAGCCTAAAGGACGTGCCAATTTCTACATTGCACAGAAGGTTGGTTCAACCCTTGAAAATCCCCAGCAACTTGGACTGGCTCACTTCCTTGAGCACATGGCTTTCAACGGCACGGAAAATTATCCCGGCCATAAAATGCTCGACTATCTTCAGAGCAAGAGTCTGCGTTTCGGCGCCGACATCAATGCATACACCGGCTTCGATGAAACAGTCTATAACATAGACAATGTTCCCACTGCCGACGCCGCCCTTATGGACAGCGTTCTTCTGGTGCTTCGCGACTGGTCATGCGCCATCACACTCGACGGCAAGGAAATTGACGAAGAGCGTAAGGTAATTCAGGAGGAATGGCGTATGCGCAACGATTCCAGAACCCGCTTCTTCACCGCTGTGCTTCCGTTTATTTATCAGGAATATCAGTATCAGCAGATGCCCATAGGCAGCATGGATATAGTGATGAATTTTCCCTACAAGGATCTGCGCGACTATTATCACAAATGGTATCGTCCGGATCAGCAGGGCATCATCATAGTTGGTGATTTCGACGCTGAGGCAATGGAGAAGAAGGTTGTTGACCTCTTCACTCCCATCAAAATGCCCGAAAACGCTGCTCCCCGTGTATACCCGAACGTCAGCGACAACAAAGAACCCATATACTTTGAATATGAGGATGCAGAGGCTCCGATGACTTCGGTAAGCATTGCGTTTAAGCAAGATGCAACTCCGTTTGAAGAGCGCAACACAATCGGTTACTGGATGAATGATGTTACTGAAACTCTGGTTACCACAATGATTGACCAGCGTCTGCAGGAATTCTCTCAGAAGCCTGAATGTGAATATTCAAATGCAGGCGTATATTTTGGCGACTATTATGTGTCAAAAACCAAATATGCCTTCAACATCGACGTTGAGCCCAAAGACAATGACATAGCCAAAGCTACGAGCCAGGCCATGGAGATTGTGGCACGTGCTTGCCAGACGGGCTTCACCGACAGCGAACTGCAACGCGCCAAAGATGAGCTTATGAGCAGATTCGAGGCCCGTAACAACGAACGCAACACCACCTCCAACAGCGTTAAGGCACGTCAACTTATACGCCATTTCATCGACAATCAGGTGCTTGCCGGCCCGGAAATTGACCTGCAGCTCTTCCAGATGATTTCGTCGCAGCTCACCACTCAGGTGCTGAATCCCATGGTGAAAGGTCTGCTCACAGACACAAACCAGGTGATTGTGGTGTTCATGCCTAAGAAAGAGGGTCTGACAATGCCCGGTCGTAAGCCCATGATTGCTGCTGTTGAAAATGCTATCAATAAGAAATATGAAGCCTATAAGGATGAAGTCATCACCGAACCGCTGATTGCCAAATTACCGACTCCCGGAAAGGTTACCGCAACCAAAAATAACGCAGCGTTAGGCACAACCGAGTTCACACTGTCGAACGGCGCCAAGGTGATTCTGAAAACTACCGATTTCAAGAGTGATGAAATCAGATTCAGATGTGTAGCCAACGGTGGTATTCAAACCGTTAATCCCAAAGACAAGAAAGCTGTTGACAACCTGAGCATGCTCAACACCGCAGTTGAAAGCTCCAAGCTCGGCAACTTCAACAACACTATGATGAGCAAGTTCCTCAGCGGCAAACAGGTTGCTGTGACTTACAACTTCGGTCTGCTTAACACAGGCCTGAGAGGCTTCTCAGTGAAGAAAGATGCCAAGACCATGATGGAGCTGATATACAGCTACTTCACTCAGCTCAATCCGGATCCGGAGCAGTATGCCATCGACTTGAAAAAGACTGTTGTGGACATGGAGCGCAGCCAGAACGACCCGATGAAGAGTTTCTCAGACAGTCTGGTAAATGCAATGTATGGCAACGACCCCCGTATGACAGCAAACACCGTGGCAAAGGTGCAGAGTGCCGATTATGCACAGATGCTCAACATGGCTAAAAACACCATGGCCAATGCCGCTGATTATACCTTTGTGTTCGTTGGCAATATTGATCAGCAGACTCTCCAGCCCCTGCTCGAACAATATATAGCCACTCTGCCCTCGAAAGGCAAAGCTTCGAAAGCTGCTAAAATTTATCCCGTAAGCTTCTACACCGGCAACACCACTGTAAGCTTTGATAAAGCCATGGCAACCCCGGGTACTACTTACTACTCGTTCACCAGCGGCCCGGTGGCTGTTGATGCCGTAAGTGATATAGACATTGAGCTGGCAGGCGCAGTGCTTAACAATATGTTCACTGAAATTATCCGCGAGAAGGAAGGCGCAGCCTACAGTCCCGGAGCAGCCGGACGTCTGGATGAGAACAACAAACGCTGGGAGCTGATTTCTGTTATTCAGACTAACCGCGAACAGCAGGATAAGGCTTTCAAACTCGCCAACGAGGAACTTGACAAGATACTTGCCGGCGATATTACTCCCGACCAGTTCAATAAAGTGAAGACTGCCGCCATCAACCAGTATGACATTCAGCTTCGCAACAACAACTTCTGGCTCACGACTATCCTGCAAAGTCTCAGAGGCATCGATACATACACCGGCCACAAAGAGGCACTGCAAAATCTCACCCTTCAGGATCTGCAGAAATGGCTCAAGGGTCTGAACCACAAGAACACCGTTACCGTAATCATGACCGGTGTTCCTGAAAAGAAATAATCATCCGGCTTCTTAAGCCTAAATAAAGAGAGCGCGTCAGCCAGTTTTGACGCGCTCTCAATATTTTGCGGAATCAGCTTAGAGAAACTTGCTTAGAGATTGAGACTCTCAATCCATTGCTCGATGGCTTTTTCGGAGGTGCCGTTAAGAAGCTTGCCCTCTTTCCAGTTGAGGTTGGGATACTGACTCTTCAGCTTAGATGCGCTGTTGCCAATGCCGTCGCCTCCGGATGTGGCAAAAGGAATAACCGTCTTGCCGGTGAGGTCGTTGCTTTCTATGAACGTGTTCACTACCGTAGGTGCCAGATTCCACCAGATGGGATAGCCAATGAACACTACATCATACTCCGATATGTTCTTGGAGGAAGCCTCAATCTCCGGACGTGAATTCAGGTTGTTCATTTCCACAGAGCTGCGTGATTGCCTGTTTGTCCAGTCGAGGTCTGCTGCCGTATACTTCTGTACCGGCTGAATGGACATGATGTCGGCACCGGTTACCGAGGCTATTTTCTTAGCCGCATTTTCAGTGGTGCCGGTGGCCGAGAAATATGTTACAAGAGTTTTCTTCTTCATATTGTCGCTCTTTGAGTTGTTTTGTGCGCATGCCGTGGTGAAGATTGCGAACACGGCACACAGAGTAATAACGATTTTGCTCATTTTATGTTTCTGTATTTGAAAGTTTACTCACCCAAGATGAAAGAATTACTCAGAGATTCTGTTTGAAGAACTCATCAATTTTGTTGTACGGAATCTTTTCGAGATTGTCGTAAAGGTCGCAATGATTAGCGCCCGGAATGATGAGCAATTCCTTGTTGCCGCCTTTCTCATTTCATCATTTTATAGCGAATCCATAAAATGTCGGCATTGCAACGCTCCACACTGTCCAGTTTCAGTTTGTATGGCTTGAAATCGGGTTTGCTGATACCGTCGAACATGTCTGTCTGACCGTCGCGACCGTCGATGCCGGGAGCAAGCATCACGCTCACCTCGTCAATCAGTCCCGCTTTGGCGAAACCGCCGCAGATATGACCGCCGCCGACCACTGCCAGACGTTCAACACCGAATTGTTCGTGTAATATCTCAACTGCACGGCGCAGATCGATACATCCTTTGCCGGCGGTAATCCAAGAAATGCCCTGGTCGGTAAGCGCTTCGAGATATTCTTCCGATACATCTTCCGACATGATAGAGAGCAAAGGATGACCATCCGCTTCATTCTTTTTCCACTGAATCTTGCCATAAGTATCGACCGCAATGGTATACTCATCGGCCTTTTCTGCAACATGGAAAGCCTCATGACCAATCGGTCTTCCTTCGCTTCCTTCGGTGGCCTTCTCTACGGCATCGCTCTCAAGCACTGTGGTAACACGCCCCGACAGTTTTGAGCATTTGCCAAGCTTGTCTAAGGCAACATAATATTCATCGGTGTTGAGACAGCCCACCATCGGACAGTCGATACGACCGTCGACTGTCGACATCATGTGAGTTATGATATATGGCTTCATATTTCAGAGTTTTTCTACACCTGCAAAGTTATCAAATTCTCAGATGTTCGGTTTTGCTGAGAGGCTCAAATTTGTTTGCCGTTAGGTTCAGCAACATACTCACCCCCCGTTTAAGTACTTTTAGAATTGAATGGTGCGAAAAAAGCCGCTGCAAGTGATGCAACGGCTGTGGGAGAGTGGCAGAGAAATTGAATCAGTAAACGGTATGCTGCGGGTCGAAATTGGTCCAGCCGCGCATCCAGTTGTCGGAAGCGTTACGGAAAGCACCGATGTAACCACCTTTGCCATCGCTGATTTCTGTGGCAGGACAGAAGTTCTGGCCTGTCATGAACGGGTCGAGAAGATTGAGCGCTGATTCCTCGACTATGCGGTTGCCTGTGCCGCTAAGGAAGAAAGTGTGAGAGAAAGAGGGCTTGGTGCGGTCCTCGGTGCCTGTGAGATAATCAAAGAGGTAATCGCTGTATTCCTTGTTCTTGTCAGTGCCTATGGCATCCATGCCGGCGAAAACAATGTTTTCAAGTTTAAACGACCCGGCTTTGGCGTAGGAAACAGTCTGGCCTTTTTCGCCGTCAATGATTAGACCCACAGGCCAACCGATGGCAAGAGCGTTGGAAATGTTGAGTTTGCTGCTGCGGCGAATCTGGAAAGCCGACTGGAACCGGCCGAGTTTTGAACCGTTATCAGGAAACATATCGCCTGCGGTGATGTAGTCGCTGCTGTTGAGGAAGTCGGCATTCTTGGTCGTCTTGGGGCCGACGAGTGTGATGTTGCGGAAGTGAGCCGAGGTGAAAGGTGTGGTTTCGGCACCGCTGGCGTTGTTGTCGCTTTCAAAGCCGTTTGACTGTGATGTGTCGGCGATTCGCGGGTCGCGTACAGAGAGGCAGTATCTCACTTCGCCGTCAAAACCGTTGTCAGTGTCGAAGTCATCGTCCCAGCCTTTGTAGGCAATGAGGTAAGAACAGTTGGCAGAGCCGCCGAACCACTCGAAAGAATCGTCGTTGGAATACGAAACCTGGATGTGGTCAATCTGCGTGCCGCTGCCTACGGAGCCGAAAGTAACGCCGTTTATCTCCTTGTCGGTGTCGAATGGATAGCCTGCAAACTCCACACGGATAAAGCTGTAAATGCCTGAGTTATCGGCTTTGTTGTTACCTCCGTGGATGGTAGTGGGGCCACCCTCAATCTGCTGGGTGCCCTGATTGTTCAGCCCCTTGCCGCAGATGATGAGACCACCCCAGTCGCCGGGCCGACGCTGGCCGGGAGCCTGTGCAGAAGTCATGACGATAGGCTCATCGGCAGTGCCTTTCATCTCGCAGTAACCGCCCGGCTCTATGATGAGTGCGGCCATTGTGCCCTTGTCGCCCTTGATTACTGTGCCGGCGGGGATACGGAGTTTTGCTCCTTCATCCACATACACCCAACCTTTCAGGAGATACGTCCCCTTTGGCAGAGTTACATCGCCGGTGAAATGAAAGTTCTGCGTGCCGTTGCCGAGCTCGTTGCCGTTGAACACGATGCCTTTGCTGTAAGCGACATTTCCCTTGTATGTAACTTCGGGATTGTCGGGTGTGATGTTCGGTTCGTCATTGTCTGATGAACAGCCGGTTGCGAGAAGGCTCAGTGCGCAGGCCGATGCCAACAGCAGATGACGGCCAAATGATTTTGTTCTTTTTTCCATTGATATGGGTTTTTGTTTAACAATAGTCACGAATGACCCTTAGAAACTGTATGTTATTGAAAGGTTGAAATTACGTCCGGGTTTATAGCTGCGTGTGGTTTCTTCGATGTGCTTTTTTTGACCCGACACCACAACTTCCTCAATCTGCTTGAACAGATACCGTTCGGCAAGGATGTCTCTTACAGAGGCCTTCAGCTCCCAGTGCCCGAATTTCTTGCCAAACGAGAGGTCTAATGAGTTGCGCGGCATTTCGTATGAGTTGGGAATATTGCGGGCGTTACCATCTGCTCCGGTTCCATATTTGTTTCCCACCCCGACAATGCGTTTGCCGATTCGGTTATATAACACCGCCGCAGACCAGTCGTTATGATTGTAAAATATACCCGTGTTGATGATGTAAGGCGACTGACCTTGCATGGGACGATCGATGTTGTTGCCTTTGTTGAATGTAACTTTGCTTTTAATCAGTGCGCCGTTGAACGAAACGCTGAAATCGTAAAGGCCTATGAAGCCGAGGTTCTTGCGGATGTCGAGTTCTATGCCGTAATTGTTGGCTCCTTTGGCGTTGATATAGGAGTATATGAGGTCGGTGCCGCCGGCTACGGTGTAAGTCCATTCTATAGGGTCGGTGAATTTTTTATAGAACAGTGCCACCGACACCATTTCATTCTTTGACGGATACCACTCATAGCGTAAATCAACATTCTGAATATAGGCGGCTTTCAGGTTGTAGTTTCCCATAACGCTGCTGCCCAGGTCGAAATCATAATATACCGAAGGGGCAAGTTCACGAAATTCCGGACGGTTGGTAGAGCGTCCGTAAGCTGCCCTGACCTGATGATGGTCGTTGAAACGGTAGCTCACATTTACCGAGGGAAAGAAGTCCCTGTAATAATAGTGAGTGTCTTGAAGGCTTTTTTTCGACTGTCGGGTGTTCATCCTCAGCAACTGGTCAACATACTCATACCTCACTCCCGCATAGACTGTAAGAGCGCGCCATGGAACATTGATGCCCACATATCCTGCAACCTGACTGCTGCTTGCCTTATAGCTATTGAGGAAATTGACATTCTCATACAGATAGAGTTTGTCGGGTCCATAGTTTTCACGAATCAACACTTGGCCGGTAACATCGGGATTGAACATAAAGCCCGCAGGCAGGTTATTGTCAGGTTGCCAGCCATACTGAAATTCCCGCACGTCATAGTTCCGATAACGATATTCTCCATATAGCCCGGCCTTTAACACCGGTTCAATTTCTCTGAAAGAGAACTCCTGGCGGTAGTTGGTGTTGAGCGAAGCCGTATGCTCTCTAAGCCTTGTAAATTCGCGACTTATGCGGTAGATGCCCATACGTTGGTCGGTACGGTCGGTAAGCTGTATCAGCCTGCGGTCAGGCATATCACGGTCGGAATAGGCGTAACCGGCGCTCCAGTCGAGCAGTGATGCCCCGCTGAATTCATGGCGGCCAGTAAACTGCGAGTTGAATGTATTGCGAGTGGTGTAATAATACTCCATGTCCTGAATATTGTCGGGCTGCGAATTGAAGCCGATGCGGTCGGAGTATCGGTTCTTGACAATGCGATTGTAAATGTTCTTCCATTCAAAACGATGCATGTTGCTTTGCGGAAGAAAAGAGAGATTCAGCAGTGCTCCGAGTTTCCGGTCGTTGGTATATTGGTTGTCGGTAGCCTTGCGGAGATAGACCGGGGTGTCGTTGGTAACATCGTATGGGCCGTAAAGAGAGTTCTCCATATTCAACAGAGTGTGGTATGAGTCGGAGAAGTTGAAGCCTGCCAGCAATCCGAGAGTTGCTCCTGATTCAAATCGCCAGCGATTGTTGTAAGAGGCATTGACCTTCAGGTCGCCAATGGGCTTTCTTTCATAGATTTTCCAGTCGTTGTTGAAGCCGTTGTTGAGCGGGTCGATACGGTTCGCGAACCCCGGATAAGTATGCAATGGCGCATCGAATCCTCCGTAGTAATACTTTCCTCCTCCTTTGTAATATTTGAATTCGCGGAAATGCGTCATGTCGTTCCATGATGTTCCGAGCGAGATGCTAAATCCTTGTTTTGCAGGCTGATACTTTGTCCGTATCATCACGAAGCCGCCCGTGAAGTCCGACGGATATTCGGGTGCGGGACTTTTGACTATGACGATGTTGTCGAGCTGCGAACTTGGTATGATGTCGAATGAGAAGGCTCTTGAATCAGACTCCGAGCTGGGCACCGCGCTGCCGTTGAGCCACACATTATTGTATCTCTGCGAGAGACCCCGCACCATTACGAACTTGTCGTCGATGATAGAGATTCCCGGCACTCGGCGAATGACCTCAGAGGCATCCTTGTCCTGCGTCTTGGCTATCTGCTGCGCCGACACTCCCGTCTGCACCACATCACTCTTTTTCTCTTCTTCTATCATTGCCGTTTCGGTGTCTTTCCTCTTTATGGCTGTTATTGTAACCTCGGCAAGAGCTATCGCATCCTGCCTCATCGGAATGTCTATGGTGATAATTTCATCACCTGCCGGAATGCGCCGCGTAATAAGAGTGTCGCGGTAGCCGATATACTTTACGGCGAACTTATAAGTGCCTTCGGGCAGTTGAATGGAGTAAATGCCGTCTTTGTCCACTATGGATCCCCGATTACCGGGATTTGCAAGAATCGACGCTCCGATAAGGGGTTCGGCTGTGCTTGCATCAAATATCTTTCCTTTCACTATGCCCGCTTCCATATTGGCATAGCATGCAGCGATGGCTGTCAGAGTAAGACTTAGCCGTAGTCTTTTCAAATTCATACAAATCGTTCTTATCATTTTCGACGGCAAAATTATGGCCGACTTGTTTCATGATTTTTTCAGATTTGTTGAACAATTGTTAAATCGACTTTCGGTGTTAAGTTTTTGTGAAATTATTTCGACATTCAATCTATTATAAGAATGTACTTCCTTTTGAGCCAATGTACTCAGTGATTTTTGAAAGTCTCATCGGCATTGAATTGTCTTACCCTGAAAAAAGTTGACTCCCAAAAGAGTCAATAAAAATGATAAGATTTCAGAGTCTGCCCCGACAGAAACGTCAGGCAATACGCCGGGAAGTCCTCCGGATGTACGCCGAAACGGACATGAGCTATGGAGAAATAGCCGAAGTAAATGGGATTCAATGGCGCACAGTTGCGTATATTATTCGTAACTTCGCGTCAGAATTACCCCAAATACTGGTTATGCGAAAGAAAAAGACAGACATCAGCAGCGAAGATTACGATGCACTGAGAGCCGAAGTAACACGGCTGAGAAAGGAGCTTCGGCACGAGAAAATGCGCGCGGAAGCACTCGACACGATGATAGACGTTGACGCAGGCAGAGAGTCCGGACCACCGATTGGAAGTGCCTTAGACGCATTAAAAGATGACATACAGGCAGAAAAGGAACAGACTTTTGCTATGGGCTAAGAAATTTTTTGTACCTTTGCCTTATCCCCTGGCTACGTTGCCTTCGGGCTATGCCCCCGGTCAACTTCTTACGGGGATAGGACCCGGAAAGTCAACCCGCCTCAGACAATGAGTCAACATCAATAAGAGATAGTAACAAACCGAGTCAACCTTTTTCAGGAACGTACAGACATTGCCCTGAGCATTTTCACCAAGTGAGATTCTCTTTTTATCCATAATTCCGTGTTTTGTTGTCTGTAATTCTAACACTACAAAACTCAAAATGTTAAGACGTTACCGCCCGGTAACCAAGTTACCTCAAAGTTATAATAGGCCAAACTAACCAGTTAGAGTTTGCCTGTTAACATATTTTAACACACACCGACATTACGGCTCAAGCTTAGATTTCTCCATTGCCGAGATTGATGACAAGTCAATCGCAGGATCGTTACGCAAGGCTCCGCTTTCCACCTCTTTCATGGCGGCGAGGGTTGTGTCGTAAGGCTGATGATACGCAGCATCGAGTAAAACTGTCTCCACAAAATTGTTAAGGCTGCAATTTTCCTTACGGGCAAGTAGTTTCAGGCGTTCAATCAAATCAATAGGAAGGCGGAAACTCTGGTTCTTTTTCATGCTATATCCATACTCGTAATATTTTATACTGCTTAGATCAATCTTGAAATTCAAATATTCATGGAGATGAAAAAAGAAACGCCCTAAAATTAGAGCGTTCACTTTAATTTTGCCCCACTCATTTGTAAGTGGCTGATTTTCAGCGAGGTTTGCGGAAAGACAGGGATTCGAACCCTGGGTACCCGAAAGGGTACAACGGTTTTCGAGACCGTCCCGTTCGACCACTCCGGCATCTTTCCAATATCAGAAACGTGGTCTGTGCGTTTCCGGGTGCAAAGGTAGGTATTATTTTTGGTTTGACAAAATTTCTAACAACTTTTTTTGTCCCGGAAAGGTTGCAGCGTTGGTTATGGCGGTTTTAACCGGCTCAAAATGGGGACAGTTCTTAGTAGCCGGTTAGAGAGGGGAATGGTGTCTATTTGCGGCGGAAAATTTTCAGACGGTCGCTCGGGAATTTCAGCTTATCGCTGATTATCAGTCCGCCGATAACGAGGGCGCAGCCTATATAGCCATATAAGGTGATGCCTTCATCGAGGAACAAGGCGCCGGCAAGCATGGTGATGAGTGGCTGGCCATAAAGGTAGTTGTTGGCGGATATGGGTCCCAGTTTCTTCATGACTTCGTTCCACATCAGGTAACCGGTTACGGAGCACATTACAACCAGGAAGGCGAAGTTGGAGAAATATTCAGGCTCGCTGAAGTTGAACAACAAGGCTATATGGTCGGCGATTGTCTGCGGCGGCACTGCGTAGAATAACAGAGGAAGTGAGGACAAAACTCCGTAGAAGAAGAGTTTGCGGGTGATAAAGAGGGTGGAGTAGATGGGTATCAGTCGTTTGACGGCTATGGTGTAAACGGCCCAGCTCAATGATGCACAGAGCGCCAGGAGGTCTCCTTTAGGCTTTATTACGAACCCTTCGCCATGGCTGCAAATAATGAATCCTACACCGGCCAGGGCTATCAAAGAGCCTATTATAACTCCGGTCTTAACGCGTGTATGGAAAAATACGGCCAGAAGGAAAGCAGTGAATAGGGGAGAGACAGAGGCCAACAGAGAAACGTTGCCTGCTGTGGTATTTTGCAGTGCGTAGTTTTCGGTAATGAAGTAGAGTGAGCCGGCGCAGATGCCGCAGAGCATGAAGGTGAACTCGTCGCGCCAGTTGTTGCTGCGTATGTGTTTGAAGGTGAGTATGAGAAGAATCAGATAAGCGGCTGCAAAACGGTATGTGAACATTTCCACGGGCACCAGACCGCCATTTACCATTATGACCTTGGTGCTTAGGAATGATGAGCCCCAGCAAATGACTGTGATAATGGCCAACAGGTGTGTGACAATGGCTGCACTTACTGACTTCTTCATGACTATATAAAGTTTAAGGCATCAGGCTTGCTGATTTTCAATGCAAAGATAATAAAAATCCGTGAATCTGCATTATGGGCCTTTGCAAACCTGCAAAAATCAACGATTCTTGGTTTAAAGTGTTGAATATTAGGGAGCTAATGAGAGATAATTTGAATAAGTGGCAAACTTTGATTAACTTTGCAGCATGAAAAATGCAGCGTCATAATAATGACGTGGAACACATACAGGTAAATTATGAAAAAGAGTGCATTACAGAAAGCCAGAGAAGCTTATCAGCCCAAGTTGCCTCGCGCCCTTCAAGGAGCCGTAAAAGTTAAATACGGCAGCAAAACAACCTCTTGCGGCGATGAGGAGGAAATAGCACGGCTGTTCCCTCACACTTACGGTATGCCGGTGGTGGAAATGGAACGCGATTCAAGTCCGAAGAGAGTTGAAGAGCCGTTTAACGTTGGCATCATACTGAGTGGCGGCCAGGCACCCGGCGGCCATAATGTGGTAAGTGGCATCTTCGACGGCATCAAACGCATAAATTCCGAATGCAGGCTTTATGGCTTCCTTATGGGACCGTCAGGCTTCATAAATCACCAGTATATGGAGCTTACTGCCAATTATATTCAGCAGTATCGCAACACCGGTGGTTTCGACATTATCGGTTCCGGTCGCACAAAGCTCGAAACGATAGAGCAGTTTGACAAGGGTCTGACCATTCTGCAGGAACTCAATATCAAGGCGCTGGTGATTATCGGTGGCGACGACTCCAACACCAATGCTGCCGTCCTGGCCGAATATTACAAGGAGATTGGCGCTGATGTGCAGGTTATCGGCGTGCCCAAGACCATTGACGGCGACCTGAAGAACAAGTGGATTGAAACCTCGTTCGGTTTCGACACTGCCTGCAAGGTATATTCTGAAATGATAGGCAACATTCAGCGCGACTGTAACTCGTCGAAGAAATACTACCATTTCATCAAGCTCATGGGGCGTTCGGCCTCGCACATTGCCCTGGAGTGTGCCTTGCAGACTCAACCCAATATCTGCATCATCTCAGAGGAAGTTCAGGCTAAGCGCATGACCCTCGACAACATAGTCAGCCAGATAGCATATTTCATTGCCGAACGAGCCAAGATTGGATGGAACTTCGGCACGGTGCTGATTCCCGAAGGCCTGATTGAGTTCATCCCCTCAATGAAGAAACTGATAGAGGAGCTCAACGACATTCTGGCCGAACACAGCGAGGAGATAGCTCAGTATGAGGAGATAGAGAAGCTGCAGAAGGTTCACAGCTATCTGTCGCCTGCAAATGCCGAGCTCTTCAAGTCGCTGCCCAAGCACATAGCCCTGGAGCTGTGTCTTGACCGCGACAGCCACGGCAACGTACAGGTGAGCCTCATAGAGACCGAAAGCCTCATCTCAGAGATGGTTAGCAAACGCCTCGAAGAGATGGCCGAGCAGGGCCTTTACAGCGGCAAATTCGCCACCCAGCATCACTTCTTCGGCTATGAGGGCCGCTGTGCCGACCCGTCGAACTTCGACGCCGATTACACCTACGCTCTTGGCTTCAATGCCGCAATGCTTATCAACGCAGGCCTCACCGGATATATGTCGTCGATACGCAACCTGATAGCACCCACCGAGGACTGGATTGCCGGCGGCGTGCCCATCACCATGATGATGAACATGGAGCGCAGGGCCGGCAAGATGAAGCCGGTAATCAAGAAAGCCCTTGTGAACCTCAACGGCAGACCCTATCTGCGTTATGCCTCAATGCGCGAGACCCTCGGTCTGAACACCCTTTATCAGTATCCCGGCCCGATTCAGTATTTCGGTCCCTCGGAAATTTGCGACCGTCCTTCCATGACTCTGCTCTTAGAGCATGATCACGACGTCTGAGACACCGACAGCAACAAAAATCTCCATATTCAGAAGCCCTCTCATCCGGGCTTCTGATTTTTTAGCCTTAAATTATTGCACAAAGAGCAATAAAGTGTGCAATATGGGGTTATATAAGTGTAACGAAAATTTAAACAATGCAAAAATCAGAAGCTACGAATAGCCGGAGTCGGCTGGTAAGAAAAGCAACTTCACTCCTTGCGACTGCCGTCATAATGCTGTCGCCAATGGGCGCAAAAGCCGAGGGTTATCAGGTAAACACCCTGAGTGCCAGGCAGTTAGGCATGGCGCATACAGGTGTGGCCATGAAGTTGGGCGCCGAAAGTATGATTTTCAATCCGGCGGGTCTCGCCTTCTCCAAACGCACATTCGATATTACGGGCGCTTTTACGGCAGTGGCATCAGAAGTTACGGCCGATGCTGCGGGCACCAAATATCACTCAAATAACAGCATCTCAACGCCGTTGGCTTTCAACGCCTCGTTCCGGGTGTTCGACAACCTGCAATTCGGCATGAGCTTCTACACCCCTTACGGCAGCTCGATGAACTGGACACGCGACTGGCCCGGCTCGGTGTTGAATCAGAAAGTGAATCTGAAAATTTACAACCTTCAGCCCACCGTTTCATGGCGCATACTGCCTAATCTGAGCGTTGGCGCCGGCCTGATGCTGTCGTGGGGTTCGGTCGACCTCAACAAAGGCTTGGTAACATCCGCATCCATGGATCGCCTTTTGGGAGTAATGGCGGCAACAGGGCTGAGTCAGCAAATGGGCATAGACCCGGCGTACCGTTTTGGAGATGTTTGTCCGGCATCCGTGAATCTGAAAGGCAAATCACAAATGTCTGTCGGATATAATGTTGGTGTAATGTGGGACGTCAGCAAGAAGGTTACCGTAGGCGCCTCATTCCGCTCCAAGATGCAGATGAAAGTCAACAGCGGCGACGCCTCTGTTTCATACGCCAACGAGATAGCCCGAACAGTGCTTGAAAAGGACCTTGGCATTATCAATGCGGCCAATTTCAAAGCCTCAATGCCGGCACCTTACGTACTGACCTTCGGAGCTGCCTATCGTCCCATAGATAAACTTACCTTGGCTTTTGACGCCCAGCTCACGGGATGGAAAACATACAAAGAGCTGAAGATTGATTTTCTCAACGAACAGCTCTCACCCTATAATCAGCATCTGAAAAAGAAATATCACAATGCCTGGGCCTTCAGGGTAGGCGGTCAATATAACATTACCAAGCGCCTCGATTTGCGTGCCGGCCTGATGGTAGACATGACTCCTGTGGATAAGGAACACTTCAATCCCGAGACGCCCGGTATGACGCGCCTTGGTCCGTCGTGCGGCCTCACTTTCCGCCCGATACCTGCTCTGAGCGTTGACGTATCGTTTATGTATGTGGCAGGTCTGGGACGCAAAGATGCCTCATGCACATACACCGATTTCCTGGCCGCGCGTATGCCTCAGCTCGGCCTTCCGGCCCAGCAAACCTTTAAGGCGGATTACAGTTTACATGCTTTTACGCCTTCCATAGGACTGCGATACGAATTTTGATGTCCAAATTGCTATACTTCGGCAATAATTTATTACCTTTGCCGAAGTATACATGGAAAAGACAACAGAAAAGAAAATAGGGCCCACTATGAGGCGTCGCATTCGCGAGTTAATACTCAGCGAAGGCATAGCTCAGGTACAGCTCAGCGACGGGCTTATTAACGACCTTATCGACTGTGGCCACATCGTTTCCCTCAAAGCCGGACAGCCTCTGGTGAAAGTGGGGGATGTAAATCCTGACTTCTATATCCTCATTGACGGCATTATACGGAGCTGGTATGTGCTTGACAATGTGGAAGTAACAACAGCCTTCGGCATTACGGGCACTCAGATTCTCAATTATGCCAGTTACACTGCCGGGCAACCTTCGGAAAGTAATTTCGAGGCCTGCACAAAGTGCAAGCTGATGAGGGTGCCGAAAGAAGATTATGACCGGATGTTGCACACTTCATTGGAATTTTGCAACTGGCGTTTGCGCTTGGCTTACGACCAGTTCTATTTCACCGAAATGCGCAACCAGGTGATTAAAGGCGACGCTCGGCAGCGGTATGCGGCTCTGTTACAGAGTCGTCCGGAAATAGTGCAGAAGGTAACGTTGAAAATTATAGCGACATATCTGGGCATAACGCCTCAGTATCTGTCGCATTTGCGCAATACGTTGTAATCAGCTTCCTACTCAATAGTCAGGAGGGCGAGAACAGATTCCGCAGCAAATCACCTACAGACCCAACTTCCACAATTTCAATGCTGAAACGGCTTCTGTCGGACCCTTTGAGGTTTGACCGGGGTATATAAATTGTCTTGAAGCCGAGTTTCTCGGCCTCAGCCACCCTTTGGTCCAAGCGCGAAACAGTACGGATTTCGCCGCTTAGTCCCACTTCGCCCACAACCACAGCGCCTTCCGGAAGAGCCATATCGAGGTTGGAAGACATCACTGCCGACACAATGGCAGCGTCAAGAGCAGGGTCCGAAACTTTCAGTCCGCCGGCTATATTCAGGAACACATCCTTCTGAATGAGTTTGAAGCGAGCCCGTTTCTCCAACACCGCCAAAAGCATATTAAGGCGTTTGGGGTCAGCACCCGTAACAGAGCGCTGAGGAGTGCCGTAAGCGGCTGAGCTTACCAACGCCTGAACCTCAACCAAAAATGGCCTTGTGCCCTCAAGCGTTACACCGATGGCAATACCCGATGTTCCCTCGGTGCGATTCTGCGACAACAGCATCTCACCCGGATTTTTCACCTCGCGTAACCCTTTGGCCTCCATCTCGTAGATGCCTATCTCATTCGTTGAGCCGAAGCGGTTCTTCACCGGGCGAAGCAGTCGGTATAGATTCTGCCTGTCGCCTTCAAACTGAAGCACCGTATCCACAATATGTTCAAGCACCTTCGGGCCTGCCAACATGCCGTCTTTGTTGATATGCCCAACCAAAATCACCGGCACTCCTGTTTCCTTGGCATAACGGAGCAATCGGGCCGCACATTCGCGCACCTGCCCCACACTGCCTGCCGTAGATTCCATTTCAGCTGTGGAAATGGTCTGGATACTGTCAACAATCATCATGTCAGGCTTCATCTCTTTGGCGTGAGTGAGAATATTCTCGAGCGAAGTCTCACAAAGAATGAAAACATTGTCAGCCGGCCTGCCGAGCCTGTCTGCGCGCATCTTAAGCTGCTCCATGCTCTCCTCGCCCGACACATACAGCACCTGGCGTTTGCGCATACACAGCACATTCTGCAGCAGCAGAGTAGACTTGCCTATACCCGGGTCACCGCCAATCAGCGTCAGAGAGCCTTGCACAAGTCCGCCTCCGAGCACACGGTTCAGTTCGCTGCTGGCCATGGCTATGCGCTGTTCCTCGGAAGGCTCTATTTCTGAAATTCTTATCGGCTTGGTCTGAGCTGTGGAGAAGGCTCCGGCAGAGCGCAGCGATTTCTTGCCTTGCGGCACCAGCAGCTGTTCCTGCATACGGTTCCATGTCTTGCATGCCGGACACTGACCCATCCATTTGGGAGCCTCATAGCCGCACTCCTGACACACATAAACACTCTTTGCTTTTGCCATCGTCAGAGAATCTTGAAGTCGTCGGCATCTTGCCATGCCGGGAATTTAGTGCGGAACCGGTCGAGAGGCTCTTTGGCCAAAGCGGCATAGATGAACGGGGAATCATCCGTTGGCTCCGACACCACTGTGCGTCCCTTGTAATCTATCACTGCCGAGGAGCCATCGTACTCAAACCCGCCGGCGTCAACACCTTTGCAATCCACTGCCACCACATAAGCCTCATTCTCAATGGCGCGGGCAGGCAAAAGTTTGTTCCAGGCATCAACACGCACTATAGGCCAGTTGGCCACAGCTATAAGAGCGTCATAGCGGTTCTCTACGTTTCTGCACCACACCGGGAAACGGATGTCATAACATACCACCATGGCCAGATTCCAGCCCCTGAAACGCACCTGAAGCCGGTCATAGCCATATGAGAAGACCTTCTGCTCAGAGGCCATGGTAAAGAGATGGCGTTTATCGGCAAAAACCTCGCCGCCGCCCGGCTCAATGAAGAAGGCGCGGTTATAGAGCGAGCCGCCGCTGTCGGCAATATAAGTGCCTGCAATACCCACGCTGTGGAGGTTGGCAAGTTCCTTCAGAAACTCAATGGTATGGCCTGTGTTGCGTTCTGCCATGGCTCTAACGGCTTCCTTATCCATACCGGCAGGGAAACCGGTGGAGAACGTTTCCGGCAACACCAACAGGTCAGTTGCCGGATGCAGTTGCGTCATGGCTTCCTTTACGGCATTCAGATTAGCCTCTTTATCGCCCCATTTAATTTCAAGAGGCAGAAGGGCGACGTTCAGGTTCGACATATTGTGTGATAATTTCAGGGAATGGAAAATGGTGAGAAGAAACTGTGTGAAAAAGGACTCTGACCCGCTTTAAGTAAGGAACTTGTGAGGGTAGCGGGCCAAAGGTGCTTTGTCGGCATAATATGACTTAATCCGTTGCATATCAGCGTCTATATCCCCGCTTGGAGAATATTCCTCTGTTACCTCAACGGTCTTATACTTATAGTCAATCACCCCGAGCTGAATCGGCACCTTGGCTTCCAAAGCTATATACAAGAAGCCTTTGCGCCAATCTGTGCGGGCAGAGCGCGTGCCTTCGGGCGTTACGGCAAGATTCAGAGTCGGCTTGGCGGCGAACTGCCTCACTATATCGTCAGTGAGATGCGAGCCTTTGGCCTTAGGCACGGGAATGCCTCCCATGGCCTTTAGCAGATATTTGAGCGGAAAGAAGAACCAGGCTTCTTTCATCAGAAAGGAGGCTTTGCGACCCAGCGAATGCCAGGCCGCATAGCCTAAGGGGAAATCCCAGTTGGATGTGTGGGGAGCTACGCAGATTACGCACTTTGGCCGGTAAGGCACAGTTACCTTCACCTTCCAGCCTAAAATGCCAAGTATGCTGTCCCAGATATTCATCTTTATTCAGCCTTGGGAGTGGCGGCATTAACCAGCTTCAGAGCCTCGTCAATCTCAGTCTCAAATTTTGAATTGAGCTCGGAAACGAGATTACGGTAATACTCATTGCGGGCTTTGTTGTATTCCTTGCGGTTTTCGAAATCGCGTTCTTTCTTGCCGAAGTAGTGGTTGATGCCGTGTTTGGTGTCCTGCATGGCGTTCCATACCAGATTGATGGCATCGTTGATCTTTGCAGCGTCAGCGCCTTTGGTGGTTACACCAATGTTAAAGATCTCCACGCACATTCCTGTGCCGAGAGCCTCAACGGCTTTCTTGTATTCTCTTTTATTCATTTCGTGTATGTTGTAAGTGTCGTGTTTCTATGATATTAACAAATGCCTGAGATAAAAGTTATCAGTCGTGGCGTTCTTTTCGGGCTGCATCAATGCGCAGCAGAATGAACAGCAGGAAGGTGAATCCCCATAGCGACGAGCCGCCATAACTGAAGAAAGGCAGCGGAATGCCTATTACCGGGCACAGTCCAATGACCATGCCCACATTCACCGCCAAATGGAATATCAGGAACGAGGCCACGCAGTAGCCATAGACCCTGCCGAAGGCCGACCGTTGTCGTTCGGCGATGGCTATTACGCGCAGAATCAGCGTCAGGAACAGCGCAAGCACCAGAGTGGCACCCACAAATCCTTCCTCCTCGCCTATGGTGCAGAAAATGAAGTCTGTGTGTTGTTCCGGCACATACTTCAGCTTTGTCTGCGTTCCCTGCAGAAAGCCCTTTCCGGCGAAGCCGCCCGAGCCGATGGCAATCTTCGACTGATGTACATTATATCCTTTGCCCCGAATGTCATCTTCAATGCCCAGAGCCACCTTTATTCGGCCCTGCTGATGCGGCTGAAGCACATTGTTGAAGACATAGTTCACCGAGAAGAGGAAAAGCACGGACACTATGGTCAGACCAATGGTGAGGAGATATTTTCTGAACCGGTGATGAAGCATTACAATGGCCGTGTAAATCAGCCCTGCGCTCAGCATGCAGAGAAAATACACCGTGCCCGGAATTTGAATGCCGCAAAGGGCCAAGATGGTTACAATGACGCCGCTACCGGCATATCCTAATGCCAGATTGCGTGCCAGAATCACATCGTCGCAGTAGAAGAAGACCAGGCAGACCATCACCACCATTATCATGATGAAGACGGTGAATTCGCCCGATGATATGCCGAGTATCAGTGGCTCGGCAAACTTCACCGACACCACAAAATACGTTATCAGGCATAGCAAAGCCATCAGCACCAAACCGCTCATCCCTTCGCGGTAAAGCACAAATATCAGCGACATATATACCAGCGCTGAACCCGTTTCTTTCTGCATCAGGATGAGAATGACCGGCACGAAGATTATCACTAAAGCCTGCAGATAATTTGTGGGTTTCTGATTGAGGCTGAAGTTATAAGACGAGAAGAGCTTTGCCAGCGCCAAGGCTGTGGCACATTTGCCAAATTCCGCCGGCTGCAGACTTACAGGGCCGAAAACAAGCCATGAGCGCGACCCTTTTATGTCTGGAGCCAGGAAGATGGTCAGCAGCAGCAAAATCAGCATACACCCGTAGATAGGGTAGGCGTAGGCTTCATAGATGCGGTAGTCGATAAGCAGAAGAACGCAGCCTATTATCAGCGACAGCCCTATCCAGGTGAATTGTTTGCCGCTGAATTCCGAGAAGTCAAACAACGAGGCATTGTCGAAGTCATAACTGGCCGCATAAATGCTCACCGCTCCGGCCACCACCAATATCAGGTAGATGACGATTGTGGTCCAGTCTACTGACCGGAACACACTTGTGTTAGCTTGTTTGTCGCCCGGTAATGCAGTCATTTATTCCGGTGTGTTTTTAGGTTTTACAGCAACTGCCGGTTTTGAGGCGGCAGCAGCCGGAGCAGAGGTGGTTTTCGTTGCCGAAACCTTCTCTTTCTTCTCCTTTTCTTTCTCCAAAGCTTTCTTCTTCTCGGCGTATCCGGTGCGATAGGTTACGGCTTTGAGCATACGGTCTTCGAGAGCCGTGCGCGTAACCTTTCCGGTGAGGTATTTTTCCATCATCAGCGAGCCTATGGGCACACCGTAAGTGGTGCCGTCGCCGGCCGTTTCCACAAACACACAGATGGCTATCTTAGGGCTGTTCATGGGAGCAAAGCCCATAAACACCGAATGGTCAGGTCCGTGCGGGTTTTGCGCCGTGCCTGTCTTGCCGCATACCTCTATGTCGGGCAGATTGGCCGTGCGGCAGGTGCCTCCTAACACAGCTTTGCGCATGCCCTGAACAATGTAAGTGTAATAGCCCATGTTGACGCGCGTGTAGTGCTTTTTGCGATATGAGGCATCTATCACAGTGTCTTGCACGGCTTTTACCACATGAGGAATGTAGTAATAACCCCGGTTGGCAATGGTGGCTGCCAGATTGGCTATCTGTAACGGCGTGGCAAGTACCTCGCCCTGGCCTATGCTGACCGAGATGACGCTGTTGGCGCTCCAGCGGCCACCTTTGAAAGCCTTGTTATAGAAATCGGCATTGGGTATGAAGCCGCGCGACTCGTTGGGTATGTCGATGCCTAACTTATATCCGTAGCCCATACTCACCAGGTAATCTTTCCAGCGGGTGAGCTGCTCATACGCAGTGGTGCCCTTGCGGTCAATCATGTACTTGAAGCCCCAGCAGAAAAAGGCGTTGCAAGAGGTGGCTATGGCGGGCACCAACGACAGAGGAGCAGCATGGGAGTGGCACCTTACACGCAATCCGTTGACATATCCATGTGCGCAGGGATAGGAGGTATGAGGTGTTATCACTTTCTCCTGAAGGAAAATCAGGCCCTGAGTCGGTTTGAAGGTTGAACCGGGAGGATAGGCTGCCTGTATGGCACGGTTGAAGAGGGGCTTCGTCGGGTCTTTGACAAGCTTTGCGTAGTTCTTGCCGCGTTCTCTGCCCAAGAGCAGCGACGGGTCGTAGTTAGGACTTGTTACCAAAGCCAGAACTTCGCCTGTTTTCGGTTCTATCGCCACTATGGCGCCTGACTTGCCCTGCATCAGCCGTTCGCCATATTCCTGCAAATCCCAGTCTATGCCCAAGGTGAGATTATGGCCTGAAACAGGCTCCTGGTCATGAATACCGTTCTCATACGGCCCTTTGATGCGGCCGTGAACATCCTTCATGAAGATATTCACACCTTTGACCCCGCGCAACTGCTTCTCATAGCTCTTCTCCACACCAAGGTCGCCGGTGTAGTCACCTGCCCGGTAATACTGGTCCTTTTCTATGTCAGTGGCGTTGACTTCACGGATATTTCCAAGCACGCTCGCGCCGGCTGTTGTGCTGTATTGACGTACCGCGCGCCTGCTTATGTCGAAACCGGGAAACAGGCTTAGCTTCTCCTGGATACGGCCATAATCCTCCTGACTCAGCTGGCTCAGCAGCTTCTGTTGTGTATATGACGAATAGCCGGGGTTCTTGCGCGTATCCTTCATCTCGGCCCACAGGGCATCGAAGTCTGCGCGCGACATCCCTAAAATCTTACAGAGCTGAAGGGTGTCGAAATCCACGGCCTCGCGCGGTGTAACCATCAGGTCGTAGGCCGGTTGGTTATATACCACCAAGCGCCCGTTGCGGTCGTAAATCAGACCACGCATGGGATATAACACCTTCTTGAAGAAGGCATTGCTGTCGGCATTCTCGCGGTAGGTATGGTCGCCTAACTGCAATCCGAAAAGCCGGATTACATAAATCACCACAAGAAGGCTGATGAAACCTCCTATCACATAGCGCCGTCTTGCAAGTTTATAATCTTTGCTCACGTTTCTTAAGCATCAATCCATCTATGCCCAGCATCATCAGAAACGACAATAACGTGCTTGAACATATCATAAGCACCATTTCCCAAAAAGAGGCTGCCGTAAAATATTCTATGATGAAATAAAGCAGGCAATAGATGAGAACCATTGTTATCAGATATTTGGAATAAATCCATATACCTAACGTAGAAATAGACGGAGTTATTTCAGCAATACTCTCATCGCGTTGAGTATACAGCGAAAATACCGGTTTTTTCACCGCCGCAAGCAATGTGCAAGCCAGAGCGTTCATGCCTAATGTGTCGGAACAGATATCAATGGTCAGACCCATCAGGAAGCCCAGAGTGATGAGAGCATTGAAGCTCACTCCCATGCCCAGACGGATGATGAAGTAAATGAACACTATGGGAGCAGCTACACCAAACAACATGATGTGGTTGAAAATCAGCACTTGTACAAGCACCAATGCCACAAAAAGAATCAGATAGTCGGCTATTGTGCGTGCCATAATGAGGTTACATTTGCATATTGTTTGGAGCTGCGGGTTTGATTGCCAGTGAATCAAGCTCGCTGCTGTAAATGTCTCTTATCACCCATACCTTGCCCAGATGGCGGAAATCGGGGAGAAGCTGAATCTTCAGGGTGAGATAATTGTCGGTTGAAGATTTCAGTTTGCCGATAATGCGACCCACAGGCACACCCTCAGGCAAAGCCGTGGAGAAGCCTGATGTTACCACCAGCGAGTTCTTGTAATACTTGGCATGACGCGGCACCTCTTCCATATAGGCCACCGAAGGGTCATTGTAGCGCCAGTGAAGGCTGCCCACGAACTCCGTGCCGGCTATCTTCACCGAGAAGCGCTGCGAGTTGTTAAGCACTGATATTACGCGACTTACGTGCGGCTGCGAAACATCCACAATGCCCAACAGACCGAAGCTGTTCACCACACCCATGCCGGGGCGGATGCCCTGGTCTGTGCCTTTGTTGATGGTGAAATAGTTGTCAACCCGATTCTGGCTGTTGCCTATCACCGATGCCGTTATATAGCTGAAGCGTTCGGGCTGCGGTATGAGGCTTGCCGTATCCGGAATCTGTTCTCGCGCAGCCTGTAGTTCGCTTTCCAGAGCATAGATGCGTGTCTGCAGAGCGGCATTTCGTTCCTCCAGAGCCGCATTCGTCTCGCGAAGCCCCATATAGCTGTTGACTTCGCCATAAACGCTGTTTAAACTCGCACTGACACTGTTGGCTGACGTGAGCCACACACTCTGCTGAAAATTATTGAAATTGAACAGCAACAGACAGCTGACCACTATCAGGAAAGTCAGCAATATCCACGAGTTATAGCGTATAAGAAAGTTTAAAACGTTGCGCATAACCGTAACTGGGTGGCGCAGACGCCCCTTAACGCATCAGGAAGGAGAAGCGGTTGATGTTTTTCAGAGCTATGCCTGTGCCCAAGGCCACCGAGTGGAGCGGGTCTTCGGCCACTATGAACGGAATACCAATCTTGTCTGACAAACGCTTGTCGAGACCGCGCAGCAGAGCACCGCCACCGGTGAGATAGATACCGTTGCGCATGATGTCGCCGTATAGCTCAGGAGGTGTCTGCTGCAAGGCTGCCTTGATGGCATCTTCCATCTTCTGAATGGTGCCGTCGATGCAATGAGCTATTTCCTGATACGATACAGGCACAGTCATCGGGTCGGCGGTCATGCGGTTCGGACCGTTTACTATGAAGTCTTCGGGCACGTCGCTTTCGAACTCGGTAAGAGCCGAGCCAACGGCTAACTTGATGCGCTCAGCAAGGGTGGGACCTACTTTCACGCTGTGAACGCGCTCCATGTGGTCCTGTATGTCCGCTGTCAGCTCGTTGCCGGCAATACGGATGCTCTTGTTGGTTACAATGCCTCCAAGCGAAATCACGGCAATCTCTGTTGAGCCGCCGCCTATGTCCACAATCATGTTGCCTTCAGGAGCCTCTACATCGAGTCCTATGCCCAGAGCTGCTGCCATAGGTTCATAAATCATATAGACATCGCGTCCGCCGGCATGTTCGCTGCTGTCGCGCACGGCACGCAACTCAACCTCTGTGGAGCCGGAAGGGATACATACCACCATACGGAGCGACGGCGAGAACCAGCGGCGTTTGCTGCTGACCATCTTGACGAGGCCGCGAATCATGTGCTCGGCGGCATTGAAGTCGGCTATCACACCGTCTATCATGGGACGAACCGTGCGGATACCCGGGCTTTCCTTGCCTTCCATCTGATGAGCTGTGGTGCCCACGGCTATCGGTTTGCCTGTCTTGACGTCCATGGCAACTACTGACGGCTCATCTACTACTATTTTGTCCTTATGTATGATGATGGAGTTGGCTGTGCCAAGGTCCATCGCTATTTCTTGTGTAAAACTGAAGAGTCCCATTTAATATATTTGGTTGCTGATTGAGGAAAAAGTTGATGATTTTACTCAATCAATGTCTGAAGTGTCTGATTTTTGTCATTACCATCGGAATGCCCTTTTCGCGGCAGAACTCAATGGTTTCATTATCGCGAACCGAGCCGCCGGGCTGAACAACGCCGCGCACACCCTCGTGCCATGCCAGTTCAACGCAATCACTGAAGGGGAAGAAAGCGTCAGATGCCATTACTGCGCCCTGCAGCGAGCGGTTGGCCTCTTTGGCACGGGTTATGGCATGTTTCAAAGCATCGATGCGACTTACCTGTCCCATTCCGGCGCCAAGCAGTTTGCCGTCTTTTACCAAGACTATGGCGTTCGATTTGAAATGCTTCACAAGCGTGTTGGCCAGCGCCATGTCGCGCAACATAGCCTCAGTCGGCTTGTCGGTGGTGGCAATGGTGTAATCGTCGGGCAATCCGCAGGCCACGTCGCAGTCCTCTTCCAGATAGCCGTTGAGAGCTGAACGCAAACGCGTGGCCGGAAGCTGCATGGTGTGAGCGTGCAGGATAACCCTGTTTTTCTTGTGCTTGAGAATTGCAAGAGCTTCCGGCGAATATTCCGGAGCCACAATCACCTCAAAGAATATCTTGTCAATCTCCGCAGCCGTTTCGGCATCTATGGGTCGATTCACCACAATCACACCGCCGAAGGCTGAAACAGGGTCGCAAGCCAAAGCAGCTTTCCACGTCTCGGTGAGGTCTTCGCCGCTTGCCAGTCCGCAGGGATTGTTGTGTTTCAGAATGGCCACCGTAGGCTCGCTGAAATCGTTTATCAGCGAGAGAGCAGCGTCGATGTCGAGGATGTTGTTGTAGCTTATCTCCTTGCCGTGGAGCTGAGTGAACATCTTGTCGAAGTCGCCGAAGAAACGGCCCTGCTGATGCGGGTTTTCGCCGTATCTCAGATGACGGCAACCATTGGCAGTGAGGCGCAGAGCTGTGGGCGAAGGCGCATCGAACCAGTTGAAGATGGCACTGTCGTAAGCCGACGAAACCGCAAATGCGCGGCGAGCCAAATCGCGGCGCTCATCAATTGTAGTGCCGCCGTTGTTGCGTTGCAGCATGGCTTCTATAAGACCATATTCACTGCGCGAAGCCACAATGGCCACGTCGTTGAAATTCTTTGCAGCCGCGCGGATGAGCGAGATGCCGCCTATGTCGATTTTTTCTATGATGTCGGCTTCTGAAGCTCCCGAAGCCACCGTTTCCTCAAAAGGATAGAGGTCAACGATTACCAGGTCAATCTCGCCGATGTTGTAAGTCTTCAACTGCTCCTTGTCGCCGTCGTTTCCGCGACGCGCCAGAATGCCGCCGAAAACAGCCGGATGAAGGGTTTTGACACGGCCTCCGAGTATGGATGGATAACCGGTTAAATCTTCTACTGCCGTACACTGCAGACCCAGACCTCTGATAAATTCCTGCGTTCCACCTGTTGAAAGAAGCTCAACATTATTATCAGCCAATAACTTCACGATTTTTTCCAACCCGTCTTTGTAATAGACGGAGATTAAAGCCCTTTTTATTTTCTTTATCTCCATTACTCGGTACAAAATTTTTCGCAAAGTTAAGAAAAAATGTGTGAACTTGCAACTGCCCTGCCAAAACTTTTTTGGAGGAAATAGTTGGCGTATGGAATATTTTCATTATCTTTGCAAAATAAAGCGCCTGAGACGCCGAAAAACACACCAAGACAATGACGAACCGGGAGGACGAAAAATACTATCTGTCGATCAGCAAAGAGGAGCTGTCAAAGCTGCCTCAGGCTCATTTTTCGGGCAAGATAGTGGTGATAGACAAGGTAGAGAATATTCATGCGGCCGTGAAAAAGCTGCGTGAATGGTCTGTGATAGGCTTCGATACGGAGACGCGACCCAGCTTCAAAAGGGGACGCAGCAACTCCGTGGCGTTGTTGCAGCTTTCCTGCGACAATACCTGTTTCCTCTTCCGTCTTAATGATATTGGTTTTGCTCCCGAGCTGAGAGACCTGCTCGAAGATGAGTCTATTTTAAAAATAGGCGCTTCGGTGCATGACGACTTTCATCATCTCAACAAGCTGGCTGAGTTCAAGCCGGGCGGATTCGTTGATGTGCAGCAATATGTGAAGGAATTTCGCATTGAAGATAATTCTCTGGCGCGCATTTACGGCATAATGTTCGGTGAGCGCATCAGCAAGAATCAGCGCCTTACCAATTGGGAGCAACCTTCGCTCACCAACAGTCAGCAGGAATATGCGGCGCTCGACGCTTTTGCCTGCACGCGTATTTATTACTGCTTGCGCGAAAGCTGTTTCGACCCTTCGGCATCGCCTTATAAGCATTTCCCGGAGGCTGAACAGCAGGATGCTGCCACCAACACCCCGGCGCAGTAAAAGCGAATCTTCGATTTCCCCCCTTCTTCTCAACTTTTAGACTATCTGAATTATGGCTAAGAGAATTTTTGGCATTGTGATGCTCCTCATCGCAATAGTTTTTGGTGTGCAGGCTCAGACCGAAATGCGGGTTATGTCGTTCAATATCCGCTATCTCAATAACCGCGACTCGCTTCCTAATCAGTGGGTAAACCGGGTTGACAGACTGTGCGGTTACATAGATGAGGTCAACCCCGATTTGCTTGGCTTGCAGGAGGCTCAGCCTCGTCAGGTCGCTGATATGAAGAAGCATCTGAGCGGATATGAGTGTCTGTGGGCCGGACGTGAAAATGGAGCTGACAAAGGAGAAGCCACGTCGGTGTTTTATCGCAAAGAGAGGTTTAAGCTGTTGGGCGACGGACACTTCTGGCTCTCGGAAACACCCGATTCTTCGTCGTTTGGCTGGGATGCCGACTGTAAAAGGATTGCTCAATGGGTCCTTCTGCAGGATGTGACCACGGGGCAAAAAATATTATACTGCAACACCCATTTTGACCATATAGGACTCACCGCACGGAAGGAATCGGCAAAGCTGCTCAAGCAAAAATTACGCGAGATAGCCCCGGAGGTTACCATGATTATAAGTGCTGATTTCAATACCAACGAGGCGGAAGAGACTTACTCGCTTCTCACCGATTACCTCTATCCGGTGAGTGATACATGGAAGGTGGCGAAAGAGCGCAGCGGCGGACCGGCTACCTGGCAGAATTGGGGGAAAGAGGCAAATACCCCCGACAATAAGATTGATTTTATCTTCGTGTCGCAGGGCGTTGACGTGCCAAAAGCTGTTATAGCTCCCTCTTGTAACTCAGTAGGGGAGTATTATTCCGATCATAACGCCATTTGGTGCGATTTGCTCATCAAATGACCGGCAGCTGCTATTTGTGGAATGGTGGCTCCTATTTGTCTGAATCAGTCTGAGATTCCCTTTTCCGTCGTTCGTCGCGCAGTCTGTCGCGCTTATGCATGAAGTAATACAGTCCAATCAGAATCAGAGCCTCGCCAACAAGTATAAGTATGGAGGTGAGACGCGTGGCCGGATTGATAAAGTTTTCGCGGCCCAACACTGCCATGATAATGGCGTAGATGGCCAAAACGAGAGGTATTACCTGATAGCGTTTCATAGAATGGTGATTTTCAGACCATCATAGCCAAGATTTACACCTTTGGGCAATTTAGCGTCTTCTGTGTCGTGCAAACCTATCTCATGGCAGAAATGTGTAAGATAAGCGTGCTCGGGCTTCAACGTCTCAATAACCTTCAAAGCCTCTTCCACGCTGAAATGGGCAAAATGGCTGCGATGACGCAGAGCATTGAGAATCAGAGTGTCGAGGTCCTGCAGATTCTCCATTGTCTCCGGCGGCAGTTCGGAAGCATCCGTGACATAGCCGAAGCGGCCAATCCTGAAACCGAGAATCGGCAACTTGCCGTGATAAACGCGTAAGGGCAGAATCTTAAGGCCGTCAATGACACATTCCTCACCGGCGGCTATCTGATGTAAAGTCAGCCTGGGAACACCCGGATAGAGGTTGTCGCGGAAACAATAATCGAGACGCCGCTGCAAATCCTCCATTACGTCATGTTGCGCAAAAATCGGCACATCGCCGTTTACACAGAAAGGTCTCAGGTCGTCAATCCCTCCCACATGGTCATAATGGCTGTGGGTAATCAGCACAGCGTCGAGCCTGTCTATTCCGGCGCGGAGAGCCTGCTGACGAAAATCGGGCGACGGGTCAATCACTATGCTCAGCCCGTGAGTCTTTATCCATACCGATGACCTCAGCCGTTTGTCTTTTGAGTCAGATGATGTGCAAACGGGGCAGAGACAACCAATCTCAGGCACCCCTTTGCTGGTGCCGCTGCCCAACATTTCCACCTCCATTTTTGTGGAGATGTAGTTAACCTCAGGACGTAAGTCAACCGCAAAGCGGCGTTTCACCTCATTGCGCACCTTTTCGGCCAGTTGCTCCACATCCTGCGCGGTGGCATCCCCTTTATTGACAATCACCAGACATTGTTTGGGATAAATTTCAGCGCCACCCACGGAGGCCCCTTTCATGCCTGCGTGTTCTATGAGCCATCCGGCTGCCAGTTTCATGCGCTTGCCCTCATCCACAGGATAAGCCACAACATCCGGCGCCAAAGGCTTAATGACCTCGCTGAAGTAATAAGCGTCCACAACGGGGTTGCGGAAGAAACTGCCTGCGCTTCCAATCTCTTCCGGGTCAGGGAGTTTGGCTTTGCGGACAGCGCGGATTTCATCGCGCACCTCGGCTATTGTGGGCACATGACCAAGACGTTCGCGGAGGCTCTTCAGGGGACCGTAATCAAGATTTTCGGCCGTATGTGAAGGCTTGAGGCGGAAGCTTACACGAAGCACTATATAACGCCCTTTCCATTCATGTTTGAAGCGGCTCTCGCGATAGCCGAAGCCACATTGCGAGCCGAGGATGCGCTCCACTTTGCCGGTTTGCACATCCATAACTTCCACACTGTGAATCAGATTGCCGGCCTCTACGCCGTATGCGCCAACATTCTGTACGGGCGACGCGCCTACCTCGCCGGGAATGTCGATGAGGTTTTCGAGTCCGGCGAGTCCCTCTTCCACCGTCCAGTCAACGAAATCGCTCCAGTTCTCTCCGGCGCCGGCAATGGCAAAAACAGTGTCGGCATCTTTGCGGTAAGCTGTTCGGCCCAGGATGTCGGATTTCAGAATCAAGCCGTTGTAATCGCCGGTGAAAAGCAGGTTGCTTCCGGCGCCTATATGCAGCCATTCATTATCGCGGAAAGCTTCGGTTCGCATCAGCTTCTTCAACGCTTCAACCGAGTTGTAACGCGCGAAATATCGGGCTTTTGCCGGAATATGGAAAGTGGTGAGCTGAGAAAGGTCTTTTGCTTGTTCTATCATAGTAATACGGCTTTGCTGCCGCTGCACAAGATTCTTAAAACAGATGTTAACGGGCTTGCTTGAAGCGCAACAGGAGCCCGTCTTCAAACATCAGATAACTGCCGTCGGGATATTGCCACAACTCATAAAGAAGCGCCGAGTTGTGCCCTTGCGACACATCTTTGGGATTTCCCAAGGCCAGACGAGCTTCCGTTTTGGTCATGCCTTCGGCCAGTTGCTGCCGTTGTATCAAATGCCAGGTCTCATTACTGATGCCGGGGTAATTGCCACGCGGGTCGGTGAGCGAAAATTGCTGACTGAAATTGCGGGCTGCCGGTCCTGATTCAGGCAGCGAAACGGGTAACCACCCGCTCAGACTGTCGGTGCTGAAACAGATTCGAGCCGGATAGACGTTCACCCCCGCACGCACATTGCTTATTTTCACCGGAGAGTATTTCAGCCCTTTCACCGTGAGCGAGTCAGAGTTCAGCCACAGCGGATTCTTAACCCACAAAGTCTTGCCTGCGAGCATATTGTTGAAACGGTCAATGACATCCGCATCCACCATCATCGGCAGGTTCATGCTGGTGATAGACGAGTTCTTCAAAGGCAAACGGAATTCCCTTTCCTTGTCGCGGAAAATCAGCACAGTCAGAGTGTCAAGAGCCGCATTGACGCGTTTTTCCGACGAGATATATTGCAGCGTGTCATTGGCCAGATGCATGCTTAAGGGGTCGGGCGGAAGCGTCTGCGGGTCGAACATCAGCGCAGCACGGTCGTCAAGCACCACAAACCGCATTCCCGGTTTCCAGCCCTGCAGAGGAAGACCCTTGAGCGAATCCACCAGTCTGTCTTCAGCAGCCGGCAGAGTGGCCAACACGTCATTTTTATTCATTTCCACACGCTGAGTGCCTTCAACGCCCGTGAAACATGAGGTGAGGGGAAACAAGAAGCCGAGGCATAACAGAATTATGCCCGGCTTCGATATGATACGGTTGCTTGAATGAGTCAAATCAGCTATTCTTATTTCTTATTGCTTTCAATCCATTTGCGGGCATTGACAAATGCGGTGAGCCACGGCGTCAGTTGGTCGTTGCGGCGCCTCTCCGGATATTCAGCACATTGCCAGGGGAAGATGGCACGTTCCAGATGCGGCATCATTGCCAAATGACGTCCGTCGGCACTGACTATACCGGCTACTGCGCCGGGTGAGCCGTTGGGGTTGCCCGGATAAGCCTTATAAGTGTAGCGCAGAGCTATCTGGTCTTCCGGCATGGTGTCGGGGAAACGGAATTTGCCCTCGCCGTGAGCCACCCAAATGCCTAATTTCATACCGGCAAGCGGACCGAGCATTATGGAGTTGCTTTCCGGAATTTTTACGCTTACGAAGCCCGATTCAAACTTATGACTGTCGTTGTGTATCATGCGCGGATGCCGTTCTCCTGCTTCGGGATTTATCAGACCTAATTCCATCATGAGCTGACAGCCGTTGCAAACGCCCAACGAGAGCGTGTGTTTGCGGGCGTAGAAGTCTTCAAGAGCCTTGCGGGCCTTGTCGTCATATTTGAATGAGCCTGCCCAGCCTTTGGCAGAGCCGAGAACGTCGCTGTTGGAGAATCCGCCGCAGAATACTAGCATATCTATATTTTTCAGGTCTTCACGTCCGCTGCGCAGGTCGGTCATGTGCACATCCTTCACGTCGAAGCCGGCCAGATAGAGGCTGTAAGCCATTTCGCGGTCGCCGTTGATGCCTTTCTCGCGGATAATGGCTGCCTTGATGCCGCTTTTTGCCTGCCGATACTCCTCCAAGCCGTGAGCTGTGAGGCGTCCCGGGAATTCCGAAGGAATGGTGTAACGCACCGGTTGACGGCGGTAGTTGTTGAAGCGCTGCTGAGCCTGCTTCTCGCCGCTTTGTTTGCGGTCGAGAAGATATGACGACTTATACCAGACGTCGCGCAAGGCGTCGATGTCGAGACTCAGAGTCCTGTCGCCCTTTTCTATTACCAGACGGCGGATGGACTGCGGGCGACCCAGAACCTTGTAAGGAATGTTTTTGCTGTTAAGCTCGTTTTCCACCAAAGTGTAATCGCGGTCGCGCACCTGAATCACCAGACCCGGATTCTCGGCGAACAAAACATGCACCAGATCCTCGTCGAAGCAGTCGAGATTGAGGCGAATGCCGCCATGCACGTTGGCAAACGTCATTTCGAGCAACGTGGTTATCAGACCACCCGCTGAGATGTCGTGCTGAGCCGGAATCAGGCCGCGGTCTGTGAGAGTCTGAATAGCCTCGAACGCTGCGGCAAACATTTTCGGGTCGCGCACCGTGGGAGCCTCGTCGCCAACCTTATTGAGGCTCTGGGCAAAGGCTGAACCGCCTAACTTCAGACTGTCGCCGCTGAAGTCGACATAGATAAGTCGCGAGGGAATCTTTTTCAGCACCGGCGAGTTGACCTTGTGAATATCGCTTACCTCACCGGCAGCCGAGATTATCACCGTGCCCGGAGCGTCGACCCTTCCGCCGGCGTATTGCTGACTCATGCTGAGCGAGTCCTTGCCTGTGGGAATGTTGATGCCCAAAGCCCTTGCAAACTCGCTGCAAGCCTTTACAGCCCTGTAAAGCCGCGCTCCTTCACCTTCTATGCGGCAGGGCCACATCCAGTTGGCCGACAGAGACACAGATTTGAGGCCTTCCTTCATACGGGCGCCGCAGATGTTGGTCAGCGCTTCGGCTATAGAAAGCACCGAACCGGCTTCAGGCGAAATCAGAGCCGCCTGGGGGGCATGACCTATGGAAGTGGCGATGCCGCTTTTGCCGTGATAGTCGAGAGCCGCCACGCCGCAATCGCTGAGCGGCAACTGAAGCTCGCCAACACACTGCTGACGGGCTATGCGGCCTGTTACCGAGCGGTCAACCTTGTTGGTGAGCCAGTCTTTGCAGGCAACAGCCTCAAGCTGCAGCACGTTGCGCAGGTAATCCTCAATCAGAGCCTCGTCGTAGCTGACGGGGGCGTATTGGTGATTTATCTCCTTGTCGTTGATAATAGTCTTGGGCGAAGAGCCGAACATATCAGACATGGCCAGATCAATGGGCTTGCGGCCGTCTTTCTGACGGAAGACGAAGCGGGCGTCGTCGGTGGTTTTGCCCACCACATAGAAGGGAGCCTGCTCGCGTTCGGCTATCTGACGCACCTTCTCAACATCTTCGTTGCGGAGCACCAGACCCATGCGTTCCTGACTCTCATTGCCGATAATCTCCTTTGCCGAAAGCGTAACATCGCCTACCGGCAGAGCGTCGACATTGATTTGGCCGCCCGTGGCCTCAACCAACTCCGAGAGCGCGTTGAGGTGTCCGCCGGCGCCATGGTCATGGATGCTCACACAGGGATTGCTTTCCATCTCAGCCAGAGCGCGCACCACATTGCTGACACGTTTCTGCATCTCCGGATTGGCACGCTGCACCGCATTCAGCTCTATGGCATTGGCATACTGGCCTGTGGCAACCGACGATACGGCGCCCCCGCCCATGCCTATGCGGTAATTGTCGCCGCCCATCACCACGACGCTCATGTCGGCTTCCGGCACCTCTTTAATGGCATCGTCAGCCTCGGCGTTGCCAATGCCGCCGGCAAGCATTATCACCTTGTCGTAAGCTAACAGACGGTCCTGTTCCTGATGCTCGAAGGTGAGCAGAGAGCCGCAGATGAGAGGCTGACCGAATTTATTGCCGAAGTCGGAGGCTCCGTTTGAGGCCTTAATCAGAATCTGCTCAGGCGTCTGATAGAGCCAGGGACGCGGAGCGGGAGCATTTTTCTCTACCTCGCGTTCTTCCTCCGGACGCGGATAACCCGTCATGTATACCGCTGTTCCCGCTATCGGCAGCGACGCTTTGCCGCCGCCCATACGGTCGCGAATCTCGCCACCCGTTCCGGTTGCGGCGCCGTTAAACGGCTCTACAGTCGTGGGGAAGTTGTGCGTCTCGGCTTTGAGCGAGATTACGGTGTCTATTTCCTTTTCCTCAAAGAAATCCGGCTTTGAGGCATTGGCAGGAGCGAAACGCTGTACCGGCGACCCCTTTATGAAAGCCACATTATCTTTGTAAGCAGAAACCAGCCCGTTGGGATTCTCCTTCGATGTCTGTTTGATGAGCTGGAAGAGGCTCTGATCCATTGTCTTGCCGTCGATTACGAACGTGCCGTTGAAGATTTTGTGGCGGCAATGCTCGGAATTGACCTGCGAGAAACCGAAAACCTCGCTGTCTGTGAGCGGACGCTGCAGACGCTCGCTCAGCTGCTCCAGATAAGTTATCTCTTCATCGCTCAGAGCCAGACCCTCTTTTTCGTTATATGCACGCAAATCAGAAATTTCAACAATCTCTTCAGCCGTGCGGGTAGGGGTGAAAACGTTTTGGTCGGGATTTTCGTATACAGCCTGCAACATCGGGTCGAAGGCGGTGTTCTCATCCGGCGCTCCGGTGAAAAGCTCGATGCGTTGAGGCGAAGTTATGCCTATATTGTGCGCCATTTCCACGGCGTTCGTGCTCCATGGCGTAATCATTTCGCGCCGAGGCCCGATGTATCGGCCCCTCACGGTGCGGACTTTCAGCGGCTTGGCTCCGGTGAAGAGCCATTGAAGCCGCTCTTTCTCTTTTGAGGTGAGGGCTTGAGCCGTCTCTACGGCTATCAGCGTTGCGTTCCCTTTTTTGAAATACGTTATCATGCCCTTGGGGAAAATCAGTTTCTAAAAGATTTGCAAAGTTAAGAAATCTATTTGGAATTAGAATAAATTTAGGGCCGTGAACGGATAAAAATTTTCATTAATAAATATTCTGCCGTTAAGATGATGCGTAAACCGAAAAAATTAACTAACTTTGCAGACCATACGCACTAACCATGGATACCAAGACCCTTATAGAGAGAGCATGTTCAGACAGTAAGCTTGACCCGGCGCAAGGCCGGATTGTGGCTGATGCTTTTTCGGCCTTACTGAGTGAAAGCGGCTCTGAACTGGATTCCATAGCTATACCGGGTTTCGGGGTATTTGAGTCAAAAAAGCGCCTTGAGAGAATAAATGTTCATCCGGCCACGGGCAAACGAATGTTATTGCCGCCAAAGATTGTGATGAGCTTCAAGCCGTCGGCTCTTCTCAAACAGAAACTTCAGTAATTCCACCACGACGTCATGCAGCAAAAAATCACTTTCTCGGAGGTTTGCCGGATAATAGCCGACCGCACAGGTCTGCCACGGCGCGATGTTGATGAGTTTTTGCGGGCATTGTTCAGCACCATAGCCTCGGCGTTGGCGCAGGGTGAGCAAGTGCGCATAAAAGGCATCGGCACCTTCAAGGCGCAGCGCATGGGTGAGCGCAAGAGCGTGGACGTAAACAGCGGCAAGGTGATAACTCTGCCTGCTCATACCAAGCTATCTTTTGCGCCGGCAAAAGACTTGGCTGCAGCCGTAAATGCGCCCTTTGCAGCTTTTGAGGCTGTGGAAATCACCGATGATCTGACGGATGAAGAACTGGAGATAACCGACGAGGTCCCTGCTACAGAACCCGCTCTTGTGAATACGGAAACGCCTGATACTCAGACAACTACATCGCAGGATGAGGCTGGAACAATCTCTCAGAAGGAAGACGCAGAAGAGTCAGCTAAGGAAGAAGAAACTGCTGGTGAGGAGTTACTTGAGGAGGCTGCTCCGCAAGAAAAAATATCGGAAGAAGAGGTTCCTCAGCAGGAAGATGAGACGCCGTCAGATGAGGTTTCATCAGATGATACCCCATCAGAAGAAGCATCCTCGGATGAGGCGCCATTGGCACCTTTCCTCGCTGACCATGACGATGACTATACTTATATAGAAGATAGTCAGGAGCCTGACCATCCCTCAGAAATATCAGATTCGTCTCAAAAGCCTCAACCTCAGCCTCAACCTCAATCTCAACCCGATGAAGAAGCTCCTTCTTATCCTGCAGATGCGTTGGAGGCCGGCGAAGAGGTCCTGGAGGGGGAAAACGATAACATTGAGGAGCCAATAGCAGAAGAGATAGAAGAGGCGGAAAGGGAAATCCGCCATAAGAGTAGGCGGCGCAGAAAACACAGATTCGGTTTCGTAATAGGGTTTATCTGTGCGTTGCTGCTTATTTGCGTTGTGGGCATATTATGTCTCTTGCTTTGCCCAAATGCTCCCCGTTCGATAGCCGAGCTTGTTCAGGGGCGCGATACGGTGGAGATTCAGCGTGCCGAGGTCATAGACACTCCGGTAACGACTCACACCGTAACCGCACCAACGTCGGTGGCTGTTTCCGACTCCTCTGTAACGGAAGAGAAAGCAGATGTGGCACCCACAGAGGCCAGCGATGCCCCGAAGGTGTATGACGTTGTTACTACAACAAGATATCTGACCACCATAGCCCGTCAGCATTATGGCAATCAGCATTTTTGGCCATATATATATGAGGAGAATAAGGCTATTTTAGGCCATCCGAACCGCATTAAGCCGGGAACAAAGGTCGTGGTGCCCGACCTTAAGAAGTATGGAGTGGATGTTAAGAACCGCAAGGATATAGAAGAGGCTAAGCGCAAAGAGGTGGAAATCTATGCCCGCTATAACAAAAGTGCGGACAAGGATAAGAAAAGCTCTAAACGCTGAAAATATTGATTACCAAACAGTTAGCTTCAACTATAAGAACTGCTGAGAAATTTTTTTTGAAAAAAGTGGTGAAAAATTTGGTCAGTTGAAGAAAAAGAACTAACTTTGCACTCGCAAACGGGAAGTAAGCCCTGTGAGCATAAAAATGGCGGGATAGCTCAGTTGGTTAGAGCGTCGGATTCATAACCCGGAGGTCCCGAGTTCAATTCTCGGTCCCGCTACTATCAGAGAGCAAGTCAGCTAAATTGACTTGCTCTTTGATTTTTATAAAATTGGCTGACTTCATTCAGACGTTTCCAATAACCAAAACAAAAATCCCTTCCCATGAAAATTTTAAACAGTATAATACTGACCCTTATAAGCACTCTGACAATGGCTATGGCAACCTCATGTAAAGCCCCGAAAAAGGTCAGCGACGATGATAATCAAAATCAACCGCTTGTGATTTCCATAAAAGACAGGCAAAAGCCCGAGAGCGGTTCTCCCAATATGTTCATTCCCCGAGCCATAGTTTACCGCACCAACGGCAATTACGCCGATAATGTGCCTGTTCAGGTAAGCGCCGACGGGAAAACACTTGTATCATTCCCGGCACCAAGCGATATCTCTGCCGATTCCCGACCCATAGAGCTTTCCGACGGCTGGCTTCTTGACCGCCGAGGAATAGGGGAGAACAGCCGTTTTACCTCCTACACATACGGTCAGTATGCAAAATTAGCCACAGCGCCCTCTCCAGCCGAGTTGCTGAAAGCGATACTGCCGGGTGCCATAATAACAGATATGTATGCTTTGCCCTGCACCCTTCAGGAGGCAAAGAGCGATACAAATGCTGTCAACAGCCTTATCAGACGCGGCTTCCCTGATTGCCGGATGATAATTTCCGCACCCGTCGTCCAGCCGTAACTATTTTTGCCAGAAGTAAGGGGTGAGGACCAGCAATACGGTGTAAAGTTCCAGACGGCCGGTAAGCATAACGATAGAGAGAATCCATTTGGCTGTGTCGGGCAGGGAGGCAAACCCTTGACCGATGCCTATGGTGTCGGTGCCGATGCCGGTGTTAGAGATGGCCGAGAGGGTGTAGAAGAAGCTCTCGCGCAGGCTAACTCCCAATATCACAAGTAGGGTGCCGGAGATGAAAATGACAATCATGTAAAGGCACAGGAAAGCTAAAATCTTCTGTACCAGACTCAGTTTGACACTGCGGCCGTTGATGGTGACGGCGGTTACATTGTTTGGATGCATCATCTTGAAAAATTCGTTTTTCAAGAATTTGAGCAAGACGATAATACGGTCGATTTTTGCGCCTCCTGAGGTGGAACCTGAACAGGCACCGGTAAACATAAGTATAACCAGGACAATTGTTGACAGGGCACCCCATTGAGCGAAGTCAGGCTCTGAGATGCCGGTGGATGAGATGGTGCCTACGACCTGGAAGAGAGGGTCTATGGTGACGTCGTCAACGTGTTTTGCAAGCCCGTTAATCACCACATTAACTGTGAGCAGGATATAAGCCGCAAAAATAAAGATGACGTACCAGCGAAGCACCGTATTGACACGCACATTGCGGAAATGTCCGGTAAAGGCTTTGTAAATGAGCGAGAAATTCACGCCGCCGAGGAACATAAAGATGATGAGGACTATCTTTAGATAATAGCCGTTGAACATATCTCCCTGCACGTTGAGAGTGGTGAATCCGGATGTTGAAATCACCGACATGCTTTCGTAGATGGCGCTGAAAATATCCATATCGCTCAAGGCCAGCAGGCCTATCAGCGCAAAAGTGAGCAGGGTATAGACAATCCAGAGACCGCGTGCGGTAGATGAGATGCGGGGGCGCAGTTTGTCGTGTGTAATGCCCGTAATTTCGGCATTGAAGAGGAATATGCCGCCCGAGTTATTGAGCATGGGCGCCACGGCAAGGGTGAAAAGAATTATACCCATGCCTCCGAGCCAGCGCATTACGCTGCGCCATAACAGCAGACTGTGGCCGGTTTCTTCAATTGGCGGGAAATAGCTGCCACCCGTGGTTGTAAAGTCGTTTATGGCTTCAAAAAAAGCATCAGTCACCGACATGGGGCTGCGCGAGATGAGGAACGGTATCATGCCGAAGGCCGACAGAATTATCCACGTCAGCGAAGTGAGCAGGATAGCTTCGCGGCGCCCCATTTCATGGCTCTGCGGCTTGAGACGCACCAGAAAGATGCCCATGCCTAAGGTGATGCCCATGGAGATGATGAAGCCCCACAGCGAACCGTCGCGATAGATGAACTCTGCCGCTAACGGGAAAATCATCAGAGCCGCCTCTATGAGAAGCAGCAAGCCGATGATGCGCATGAGCATTGGCAGGTTCACGAACTTGCGTTTACGCGCTCCGGCGGTTATCACCGATGGCCTTACGGGTTGTTCTTTGACGCGTGCCAAGGAGTTCAGGTAAAGAGTTTTTCTATTTTGTTAAGCGAGCCGGAAAGACAGAAAACCACCACGCGGTCGCCCGGCATAATCTCGGTGTTACCATCCACCAGTTCGCATTTGCCGTCGCGAGTATAGGCACCTAAGGTCATGCCGTAGGGCAGATTGAGCTTGCGTACCGGTCCGTGAGTGATTTTGGCACCTTTCTTCACCGTCATTTCCGCCACTTCCGCATCAGCCAGCGACAGGCACTTGGCATTTTCCGTGTCGGCGTCGAGCAGAATTTTATATATGCGGCTTGAGGCAAGCAACTTCTTGTTGATGGTGGTGCCTATGCCCAATTTCTCAGCCTGAGCTATAAACTGCAGATTCTCCACTTCCGCCACCGTGCGCGCCACATTAAACTCTTTGGCGATGAGGCAGCTGAGGATATTCGACTCGCTGCGGTCGGTAAGAGCCAGAAATGCATCGTAGCGGTAAATGTTGTTCTCCACAAGGACGTCAACATTGCGGGCATCGCCGTGAACAATCTGACAGTCGGGCAACAGTTCTGCCACCCATTGACAGCGGTCTTCGTCGTCATCAATAATCTTGATGTCGTAGTTGTCGTGATTCATCAGAGCGAAACGCAGAGCCATGTCGGTGGCGCCCATTATGATGAGGCTCTTTATGTTGCGGTCAATCTTTCCGCATAGATCGCGAATCTCGTTCTCATGGCCCTGAGTGGTGATGAAATAAACAATGTCGTCTGTCCGAATGAAGTCGGAACCGGTAGGGATTATCGTCTCCTGGCCGTGTCGAATGGCCACGATGTGGAAGTTGTGCGTCTGCACAGGCAAATCCTTTATCTGACAGTCGACGATGCGGGCACCCTGACGCACCTTTACACCAATCAGCAGCAGATTGCCGTCGTTGAGCTCTCCCCAGTATCGGGCCCAGCTGTGTTCGAGGCTCTGTTCGATTTCGTTGGCTCCGAGGTTTTCGGGATAAATCAGATGGTCGACACCCATGTTGCGCAAAATGCGCCTGTTGGCCGGCAGCAGATATTCAAACTTGTCTATCCGCGCCACCGTTTTGTTCACCCCAAGCTGCCGAGCCATGCAGCAGGCCGTGAGGTTGCGGCTTTCGTAAGGCGTTACCGATATGAAGAGGTTGGTGTCGTTGATGCCTAACTCGCGCAAAGTGTCGATGGAGGTCGGCGAGCCGTTTACCGTCATTACATTGTAATTGGCGTCGATGTTGTCGAGGGCATGCTGGTTTGTATCGAGCAGAATCACATCCTGCTCCTCATGACTCAGCATTTTTGCCAGATATGTGCCCACTTCGCCGGCACCGGCTATAACTATCCTCATAAAGCCTTTATTTTTTCTATTTCAGCCTTGATGTCCTGCTCGGCATAGTGAGCATTGTGCTTGAGACTTTCCACGTCGCCGTGATGAATCCATTCGTCGGGAGCGCCGAGACGGTGAATTACCGGCACAGGACACGTTTTGTCGGCATAATATTCGGCTATGGCAGTGCCCAGGCCACCGTTTCGCGCCCCGTCTTCCACGGTTATGAGATATTTGTGATTACGGGCTATTCGGTCGAGCATCTCCGTGTCGAGAGGCTTCAGCCACAGCATGTCGTAGACGGCCACATCACCCGCTTCTCGGGCCACTTTCAGCGCGTCGGCGCCCGCGGGACCGATGGTGGCAATTGCTATCGGCGCATTGTCGGCTTCCAGCAACACACGCCCTTTGCCCACGGGCAAGACTTCCGGTTTCCTTTCCCATTGCGGGTTATCGCCGCTGCCTCGGGGATAACGGATAGCCACCGGGCCGTTTATCGTCATCGCCGTGTGCATGAGACAACGCAGGTCATATTGGTCGAGCGGCGAGGCTATGGTCATATTCGGGATAACACGCAGATAGGCGAGGTCAAAAAGACCGTGATGCGTTACACCGTCGGCACCGACCACACCCGCACGGTCAATCATGAACGTTACCGGCAGCCCTTGGATGGCCACATCATGTATGATATTGTCGTATGCACGCTGCAGGAAAGAGGAGTAGATGGCCACAAAAGGCTTCTTGCCGGAGGCTGCCATTCCGCCGGCAAACGTTACAGCATGACCCTCTGATATACCCACATCGAAGGCCCTGTCAGGCATCGCCTCCATGAGTATATCCATAGAAGTGCCCGACGGCATGGCGGCCGTGATGCCCATGACGCGGTCATCTTCCTTCGCCATATCACACAGCTCGCAACCCATCACCTTCTGCCAGTTCCAGCGTTTGGCGTTCGACTTTGAACGCTCGCCCGTTACAGGGTCGAATTTGCCCGGAGCATGCCATACGCTGGGGTTCTGTTCGGCCTGCTCAAAGCCTTTGCCCTTTACCGTTTTGACATGAAGGATTCGCGGTCCTTCCATGTCTTTTATGTTATTGAGCGTCTCCACGAGGCCTTGTACATCATGTCCGTCGATAGGCCCGAAATATCTGATGTTGAGACCTTCGAAGATGTTCTGATTGCCGCTCATCAGGGCCTTTATGCTGTTGTTGAAACGCATGATTATGCCCCTGCCGCGTTCCGTTATCCAGCCGAAACGCCGAAAGCCACGGTAGGCTTTGTCGCGCATATTATTATATTTGCGCGAGGTGTGTATGCGCGAGAGGTATTTGTGCAAAGCCCCCACATTGGGGTCAATGCTCATGTCATTGTCGTTGAGGATTATCAGCAGATTGTTGCGGCTTTGCGAGGCATTGTTCAGGCCTTCGAAAGCCAACCCGCCGCTGATTGAAGCGTCGCCAATAATCGCCACCGTACGGTGTTGCTCCTCTTTGGGCTTGCTCATTTCGGCAATAGCCATGCCCAACGCCGCCGAGATGGAATTGGAGGCGTGCCCTGCCGTAAAAGTGTCATACGGGCTCTCCTTGGGATTCGGGAAACCGCTCAGTCCGCCCTCTTTGCGCAAAGTATCGAAATTTTTGCGGCGACCGGTGAGAATCTTGTGTGCGTATGCCTGATGACCCACGTCCCACACTAACTTGTCGTCGGGAGTGTTCATTACATAATGAAGCGCCACAATAATTTCCACAGCACCCATTGATGATGCGAAATGGCCGGGATTGGACGACAGATTCTCGATGATACATTTACGAATATCGGCACAAACCTCGGGCAATTGTTCGGGCGATAGTTTGCGCAGCTCTTCGGGATTGTCGATATAAGGTATGTGTTGCTTAGTTTCAGCCGTTTTTTTCATGGTTCTTGTCTGCGGCTCTGAAACGCCTCAGCACCGGATAAATAATCATCCACCCGGCAGCTCCCGCTATAAGTATGTTTTTGAGATTGACTCCACCCCGCACAAGCAGGAAAAACGAAAGCCAACCCCAAAGCAGGGTCAAGAGCGAAAGTATCAGAATATGCCGCAATTTCATAGTATGCAAAGTTAGTCAAAGAAAACGATTCATGCAACTTGCAGAGTTTACGGTAAAGGCGGCGAAGAATATGTTGTAGAGCATATTTTGTTTATAACTCTCTGAGTTACAACTAGTTAGGATTAAAGGTTAAGCTCCGGAGCAGGTGGAGTTGAAAAATATTTGGCTTTAAATTTTGCCAAGTGAATAAAAATGCCTAAATTCGCTTATTCAAAAATCAATAACAATAATGCAACAATAAAACATATAGAGACCATGAGCATAACGATAACATTCAACGAGCTTCGTCGCCTCAAAGACTCTCTTCCTGACGGATCGATGCACAGAATAGCCGACCAGCTGAACTGCACAGTACAGACCGTGCGCAACTATTTCGGCGGAGAAAACTATCAATTCGGCAATTCGCAGGGTGTACATATTGAGCAGGGTCCGGACGGCGGCCTCGTGGTGCTTGACGACAGCACTATATACGATATGGCCATGGACATACTCAACGAAAAGAACGAAAAGAAAGAGGATTAAGACCCCATTCAACAAAAAATGTTAATGCCGGGGCGGTTGAATTTCGAGCGATTT
>ERZ825384.159-NODE-159-length-87840-cov-5.925044_pt1 | contig 87840 bp, 94 predicted proteins | sample MGYA00519931_ERZ825384 | MGnify/ENA primary metagenome ERZ825384 (study PRJEB31778, sample SAMEA3449200) | human gut metagenome | biome: human gut; feature: human-associated habitat; material: faeces | place: United Kingdom | collected 2010/2012 ...
TTACCAAAGGTCTTGGTGCAGGAGCCCAGCCTGAGGTTGGACAGAAAGCAGCAGAGGAGAGCATTGAAGAAGTAAAACAGTTAATGGAAGGTGCGGATATGGTATTCGTTACCTGTGGTATGGGAGGCGGAACCGGAACCGGAGCTGCACCTGTTATCGCAGCAGCAGCGAAAGAAATGGGTATCCTTACAGTTGGCGTTGTTACAAAACCTTTCCGTTTTGAAGCAAGAACTCGTATGAATAATGCACTTGCAGGCATTGAGAATCTGAAGAAAGCAGTGGATACATTAATCGTTATCCCGAATGATAAATTACTGGAAGTTGTAGATCGCAGAACAACCATGCCGGAAGCCCTGAAGAAGGCTGATGAAGTTCTGCAGCAGGCAGTACAGGGCATTACAGACCTGATCAATCTGCCGGCTCTGATTAACCTTGACTTTGCAGACGTTCAGACTGTAATGACAGACAAGGGAATTGCCCATATCGGTATCGGTGAAGCAAGAGGAGACGACAAAGCTATGGAAGCTGTACAGCAGGCCGTATCTTCTCCACTTCTTGAGACAACCATCAAAGGTGCTACACATGTTATCATTAATATTTCCGGAGATATTTCTCTTATGGATGCCAATGATGCCGCAAGCTATGTACAGGAGCTTACAGGTGAGGAAGCAAACATCATCTTTGGTGCCATGTATGATGATACAGTTGCTGACTACTGCAGAATCACAGTGATTGCAACAGGTCTGAATGATGATAACCTTCAGCAGACCCCTTTCGGAAAAAGAAGCACAGCTTCTTCCTTTGGTGCAAGAAGACCTTCTTCCACAGCAACGACAGGTACAGCAACAGCCGGAACTGCAGCTGGAAGCGGTATGAACATGCCTAGCTTCAGCCTTCCAACTATGAATGCCACACCATTTGGAGCATCTAAGACTCCGTCAAGCACTGTTCAGAAGAAGGATATCCAGATTCCGGATTTCTTAAGAAACAGATAGGATTATCTGTTTTGCAGTGAAATAATTTACAGACAGACAAAAGAGACATATTCCATATAGATGGACATGTCTCTTTTTTTGACCAGATCAGGGAAGTTCATTATCCCTGATATACGGGTGAAAATCCTGTTGCCATGGTGTTGATATTATGCGCCACAATGGCACTGGAAGGTGTCACATCTTGTATCGGAAGAGGCATGTGCATTAGAGCCGTCTACCTGAATGGAGGATGCTGTACATTTGCAGTTATCATTATAGGTACAGTTATGGGCTTTGCAGTCGATCTGGATTTTGTCGCAGCCACAGTCATCTGTATAGCTGTCTTTCATGGAACTGCCGGTTCTCTCTCGGAAACTGCCGCAGCTTGTCTCATTTGCAGAAGTAGCATTTTCGCCTGTCACGTCAATATCACCCTTTGAACAGAGCTGTTCTTTGTTGTAAACACAGGTCATTGCTGAACATTTAAGAATTGTCATAGAGTTACCCTCCTGAAAAAATCTGAGATAACTATTCAATACTGCTGTAGTGCAAGAGTACTGAACAGTTACATTGAATAAGCTTCGAAGATAGGATGTGCAGTTTGAGAGAAAATATACATGAGATCGTTACTGTTCACTCCGTTCACAGTAACGTAGCCAAAATTTATTCCAGATTGCCTGCGGCAATGGAATTTTGGCTTGTATGTCTCGGGATTTTGGCATATTCATGCCAAAACACCTCGCGGAATAGTGGTGTGTGAACAGTAACATGAGATCTAAAAAAATAAAGAAAATGTAAAAAGTACTTGACATAGCAGACTGAACATGGTATCTTATACAAGTACGTAAGAAAACAAAGCAGAGTTCCACTCTCACCTCAGCGCATTTAGTTTAGCGGCTTGGGTTTATATTGCACAGAGAAGGCTGATATTTAAGGTTGGCAGGAATAAGGAGATTGTTCCGCAGATTAAGAAGAAAAGATATCAGCAGTGTGATAGCGGAGTGTGGATTTTGTCCACGCTTTTTTTATGTAAATGAGGGCGACGAGAAGTCATTAGAATCTATCTAACAGGTATGGAGGTGCACTACAATTAGCAATTTAATGATTAACGAACAGATCAGAGACAAAGAGGTACGCTTAATCGGTTCGGACGGAGAACAGCTTGGAATCATGTCCGCGAAAGAAGCAATGTTCAAAGCTCAGGAGGCAGGGCTTGACCTGGTAAAAATTGCCCCGCAGGCGAAACCGCCGGTATGTAAGATCATTGATTATGGTAAATATCGTTATGAGCTTGCAAGAAAAGAAAAAGAAGCCAAGAAGAAGCAGAAGACCATCGATGTCAAAGAAGTGCGACTTTCTCCAAACATTGATACCAATGACCTGAATACGAAAGTCAACGCCGCCAGAAAGTTCCTCTCCAAGGGTGACAGAGTAAAGGTAACATTACGTTTCCGCGGAAGAGAAATGGCACATATGGCAAGCAGCAGACATGTGCTTGATGATTTTGCAAAGCAGCTTGCAGATGTGGCAACAGTGGAGAAGGCACCGAAGGTTGAAGGCAGAAGCATGACCATGTTTTTAACGGAAAAACGTTAAATATAATAGAGATACAGTTTAAGGAGGAATTAACAATGCCAAAAATCAAAACTTGCAGAGCAGCAGCAAAGCGTTTCAAAAAAACAGGTACAGGAAAATTAGTAAGAAATAAAGCTTATAAGAGCCATATCTTAACAAAGAAATCTCAGAAAAGAAAAAGAAATCTGAGAAAATCTACTGTTGTTGATGCTACTAATGTTAAGAGCATGAAGAAAGCATTACCATATTTATAAGAAGCATTTATTCATTGAAGATAGACAAACAGGAGGAAATTTAAGAAATGGCAAGAATTAAAGGCGGATTAAACGCAAAGAAAAAACATAATCGTACATTAAAACTGGCAAAAGGCTACAGAGGAGCCCGTTCCAAACAGTATAGAGTTGCTAAACAGTCTGTAATGAGAGCACTTGCTAGCTCCTATGCAGGAAGAAAGCAGAAAAAACGTCAGTTCAGACAGCTCTGGATCGCTCGTATCAACGCAGCAGCAAGAATGAACGGATTATCCTACAGCAAACTGATGCACGGACTGAAAGTTGCAAACATCGACATCAACAGAAAGATGCTTGCTGAACTTGCAGTAAACGATGCAGAAGGATTTACAGCACTTGCTGAGATTGCTAAAAAAGCAATTGCATAATTGTCGGTTTTAGAGAGACATAAGATTTGATAAATTAAATCAGAATTTTGAGGTACACATAGAAATTGTTACGGTTTCTGTGTGTACCTTTTTTAATGCATTTTTCGATGAATGGGATAAAATTGCGTGCGCAGTACGGTCAAGTGTCCATGAAAGACGGAAAAATCTTAAATTTCCATAAAGTTTTTCTTGCATGGTCAAATATATGGTGATATAATTCAAAACAGCAACATATTAAAGTGTCAGTGGAAGCCAAAGCCGGCTGGGAACCCAGTTGGCTTTTTGTTACTTTTCAGTTCCTCTACATAATAAATGAACTTGCGGAATCTGGTGAAAATGATATACCGGGTGGAATGAATGGTAACGGAAGCTAATCTTATGAGCCGTAAGAGGGACGAAAGGACTGACAAAATATAAGGAGGATTTATTATGAAAAACCTGAAAAAAATCATCAGTGTTACTGCGGCAGCAGCAATGGTAATGTCAACAGTTGCACCTGTATCTGTATTTGCAGACGATGCTACATTTAAGATCGGTGGAATCGGACCTGTAACCGGAGCAGCAGCAATCTATGGACAGGCTGTAAAGAATGCAACAGAGCTTGCAATCAATGAAGTAAACGAAGACGGCGGAATCAACGGATATCAGGTAGAGTTCAAATTTGAAGATGATGAAAACGATGCTGAGAAAACCCTGAACGCTTACAACGCATTAAAAGACTGGGGAATGAACGTCCTGGTTGGTACAGTTACTTCCACACCTTGTGTAGCTGTAGCAAATGAAACAGCAGCAGACAATATGTTCCAGCTTACTCCATCCGGATCTGCAACAGAGTGTGTTGCTAATCCGAACGTATTCCGTGTATGCTTCTCTGACCCGAACCAGGGTACTGCAGCAGCTCAGTACATTGGAGAGCATAAACTTGCTACAAAAGTAGCTATTATCTACGATAGCTCTGATGTATATTCATCAGGTATCACACAGAACTTCACAGCAGAAGCAGCTAATCAGGGTATTGAAATCGTATCTTCCGAAGCATTCACTGCTGATAACAATAAAGACTTCTCCGTACAGCTTCAGAAAGCAAAAGACGGTGGTGCTGAATTAGTATTCCTTCCGATTTATTATACAGAAGCTTCCCTGATCCTTGCACAGGCAGACAGCATGGGATTTGAAACTAAATTCTTCGGATGCGACGGTATGGACGGTATCCTTGGTGTAGAAAACTTTGATACATCTCTTGCAGAGGGGCTGATGCTTCTTACACCATTTGCAGCAGATTCTACAGATGAGAAAACCCAGAACTTTGTAAAAGCATACAAAGATGCTTACAAAGACACACCAAACCAGTTCGCAGCAGATGCTTATGATGCAGTATACGCAGTCAAAGCAGCAGCAGAAAAAGAAGATGTAAAAGCAGACATGGATGTTGCAGATATCTGTGCAGCACTTGAAAAAGGCATGACCGAGATCACACTTGAAGGTGTTACAGGTGACGAAATCACATGGACAGAAGACGGTGAGCCGAACAAAGCTCCGAAAGCTGTAGAAATCAAAGATGGTGCTTACGCAGCAATGGAATAATGAAATTGAAATAACTGAAAAGATTTCATAAGAAATAAAATGCGATTGTTCCTGGAGTGGACAATGGTTGCATGCCAACGGGGCTGTCTGAATTATGCAGACAGCCCTGTTGCCTAATACGTTATTACATTAATGCGTTAATGACAGATTTACTTTTGGCAAAATAAACAAGACAGATTTCGCTAAAGGCAAATCTGCCAGTTTTACACACAATAAAATTATTTAAATATAAGAAAGGAAAGACTTCTATGAGTAGTTTTATATCATATCTTATCAGTGGTATCAGCCTCGGAAGTGTATATGCGATCATCGCCCTTGGTTATACCATGGTATACGGAATCGCTAAAATGCTGAACTTCGCTCATGGAGATGTTATCATGGTCGGCTCTTATGTAGTTTATGTCGCAGTCAGCGGCATGGGATTAAATCCGATTTTAGCCATCCTGCTGTCCATTATCATCTGTACACTCATGGGCGTTGTGATCGAAGGCGTTGCGTATCGACCACTGCGTAATGCAGCTTCACCTCTGGCTGTTCTGATCACAGCAATTGGTGTCAGCTACCTGCTTCAGAACGTGGCCCTTCTGATCTGGGGAGCAGATACCAAATCATTCAGTAACGTGATCAGTCTTCCATCCCTGAAACTTGCAGGTGGTTCTATCGTGATCACTGGTGTAACCATCGTAACCATTATCGGTGGTATCCTGATCATGGCAGGTCTGATGCTCTTTATCAGCAAGACAAAAACAGGACAGGCAATGCTTGCCGTATCTGAGGATAAAGGCGCTGCCCAGTTAATGGGTATTAACGTAAACAAAACAATCTCCATTACTTTTGCAATCGGTTCCGGACTTGCAGCAATCGCAGGTGTGCTTCTCTGCTCTGCATACCCGTCTTTGACACCATATACAGGTGCTATGCCTGGTATCAAAGCATTCGTTGCAGCTGTATTTGGCGGTATCGGATCTATCCCGGGAGCCTTTATCGGAGGTGTTGTTCTGGGTATCCTGGAGATTTTTGGTAAAGCTTATATCTCTTCACAGATGGCTGATGCCATTGTATTCGGTGTTCTGATCGTAGTTCTGGTTGTGAAACCTACCGGTATTCTTGGTAAGAACATTCAGGAGAAAGTGTGAGGTGGCAGACATGGAAAAGAAAAAATTAAACAAAACAACAAAAAGCAATCTCATTACATACGGAATGGTTCTTGCAGCATATCTGATCGTACAGGGAATGATCGCAGGGAATCTGCTTTCCAACCTGATGCAGGGTCTTCTGGTGCCTCTTTGTGTATATATTATCCTGGCTCTTTCCCTGAACCTGACGGTTGGTATTCTGGGTGAGTTAAGTCTTGGACATGCCGGATTTATGTGTATCGGTGCTTTCACCAGTGCAGCATTTACAAAGGCAACTATGGATACATTTACAAATGCAGGACTTCGTTTCTTCGTTGCTCTGATCATCGGAGCTGTATGTGCAGGTATCTTTGGATTCCTGATCGGTATTCCTGTACTTCGTCTGAAAGGTGACTACCTTGCTATCGTAACACTGGCATTTGGTGAGATCATTAAGAATATCATCAATGTGCTTTATGTAGGAATTGACAGCAACGGAATCCATTTTTCCATGAAAGACCAGATGTCTCTTGGAATGGAGCCTGGTGGAAAAATGATCATCAGTGGTGCCATGGGTATCACAGGTACACCGAGACAGTCAACCTTTACTATAGGTGTGATTCTGATCCTGGTTACTTTATTCGTAGTTCTGAACCTGATCAATTCCAGAGACGGACGTGCGATCATGGCAATCCGTGATAACCGTATTGCAGCGGAATCAATTGGTATTGATATCACAAAGTATAAACTGAAAGCATTTGCAATCTCAGCAGCATTAGCCGGTATCGGCGGTGTGCTTTATGCTCATAATCTTGCAACTTTAACAGCACTTCCGAAGAACTTCGGTTATAACATGTCTATCATGTTCCTGGTATTCGTAGTTCTCGGTGGAATTGGAAATATGCGTGGTTCTATTATTGCAGCAGTGATTCTGAACCTTCTTCCTGAGCTTCTGCGTGGACTCAGTGATTACCGTATGCTGTTCTATGCAATCGTGCTGATCGTAATGATGCTGATCAACTGGGCACCTAAGGCAATCGAGATGAGAGAGCGTCTTTTTAGTAAATTTAAGAAAAAGGAGGCATAAGCTATGGCATTGCTGGAAGTAAATCATTTAAATATTTCATTCGGCGGTCTTCATGCAGTGGATGATTTCCATGTCTCCATCGAGAAAGGACAGCTTTATGGTCTGATCGGTCCGAATGGTGCCGGTAAGACTACAATCTTTAACCTTCTTACAGGTGTGTATAAGCCGGACGAGGGAATCATCAATCTGGACGGACAGGATATCACCGGAAAGAGTACCATTGATATCAACAAGGCGGGAATCGCCAGAACATTCCAGAATATCCGTCTGTTCCATCAGATGAGTGTGCTGGACAATGTAAAGGCAGGACTTCACAATCATGATAAATACAGCCTTTTTACAGGTATTGTACATACTCCGAAATACTTTAAGGTTGAGAAAACCATGAATGAGGAAGCAATGAAGCTTCTTAAAGTGTTTGATCTGGACAAAGAGGCAGATATCCTTGCATCCAACCTTCCTTATGGTAAACAGAGAAAGCTGGAGATTGCCAGAGCACTGGCAACAAAGCCGAAGCTTCTTCTTCTGGATGAGCCGGCTGCAGGTATGAACCCCAATGAAACTGAGGAACTGATGGATACCATTCGTTTTGTTCGTGACAACTTTGATATGACCATTCTTCTGATCGAGCATGATATGAAGCTGGTTTCAGGTATCTGTGAGGAGCTGACTGTACTGAACTTCGGTCATGTTCTGAGACAGGGCAAGACTTCAGATGTGCTCCATGATCCGGAAGTTATCAAGGCATATCTTGGAGAATAGGAGGAGAGACAGATGGCATTACTGGAAGTACAGGACATACAGGTTTATTATGGAATGATTCAGGCATTGAAGGGTGTTTCTTTCTCTGTAAATGAAGGTGAAGTTATTGCTCTGATCGGTGCCAATGGTGCCGGTAAGACTACTACTCTGCATACAGTGACAGGGCTTCTTCGTGCAAAATCAGGACATATTATTTATGACGGACAGGATATCACAAAGGTTCCGCCTCACAAGATCGTAACAATGGGTATGGCACATGTTCCGGAAGGAAGACGTGTGTTTGCAAATATGACGGTTCTTCAGAATCTGAAGATGGGTGCTTTTACAAGATCTGATAAAAATGAGATTGATGCGACCATTGAGAAAGTATATAAACGTTTTCCGCGTCTGAAGGAACGTCAGAATCAGACTGCAGGTACCTTAAGTGGTGGTGAGCAGCAGATGCTCGCCATGGGACGTGCGCTGATGAGCCAGCCGAAGATCATTCTGATGGACGAGCCGTCCATGGGCCTTTCACCGATCTTTGTAAATGAGATCTTTGATATCATTAAAGAGGTAAGTGAGAGTGGAACAACGGTTCTTTTGGTTGAGCAGAATGCGAAGAAGGCTCTTTCTATTGCTGATAGAGCTTATGTCCTTGAGACCGGAAGGATTACACTGGAAGGTAAGGCAAGTGATCTTCTTCATGATGAATCTGTTCAGAAAGCTTATCTTGGAGAGTAAACAGGAGGGATTTTATGGAGAATTTTGTAATTACCATTGCGAGACAGTATGGAAGCGGCGGACGTACCGTCGGTAAGATGCTGGCAGAGAAACTGGGAGTTTCTTTCTATGACAAGCAGATCATTCAGATGGCTTCTGATGAGAGCGGGATTGATGTGAAGCTTTTTGGACAGGTGGAAGAAGGCTCCAGTGTGAAGGCATCTTTGTTTAATAAGACAGGGTTATATAAAGGAGATCTGATCGCACCGGATCAGAAGGGGTTTGTTTCTGATGAGAATATTTTTAATTATCAGGCGAAGATTGCAACGGATCTGGCAGAGAAGGAATCCTGTGTGATCGTTGGGCGTTGTGTGAATTATGTGTTTAAGGACAGACCGAATACTTTGAGAGTGTTTGTTCATGCACCCTGGGAGTTTCGTGTGGAGAAGTCCAGAGAGAAGATCAGCGGCAGTGATGAGGAGATTGAGAAGTTTCTTCGCAAGGATGATAAGAGAAAGCAGGATTATTATCGCAAATTTGCCGGTGGGGACTGGAGTGATGCGACGAATTATGATCTGTGTCTGAATGCAGGAAAGCTTGGATTTGAGAAGTGTGTGGATGCGATTTTGGCGCAGATGAACGTTATGGGAATTAAATGATGAAAAGGGCAGTCTCTCTTTGGAGGCTGCCCTTTTTGGGATTAAGACTGGGATTTGATTTTGTTTTGGTATTCTTTTAAGGTTTTCTCGTATCCCATTTCTGAGAGTTCGTAGAAGTGTTCTCCCTGGATTTCGGTGGGGAGGTATTGTTGGTGTACGTAGTGGTTTGGGTAGTCGTGGGCGTATTTGTAGCCGATGCCGTGGCCCAGTTTTTCGTGGCCGCCGTAGTGGGCGTCCTGGAGGTGTGGCGGGACTGTGGTTTTTGTGCGTTTGACGGAGTCCATGGCAGCGAAGATGGCGTTGACTGCGGAGTTGCTTTTGGGGGCGCAGGCCATGTAGGTGGCTGCCTGGGAGAGGATGATCTGGGACTCGGGCATTCCTACGCGTTCTACTGCCTGGGCTGCGGCGACTGCTACGCAGAGGGCCTGTGGATCGGCGTTTCCGATGTCTTCGGAGGCGAGGATCATGATTCTTCGGGCTATGAATTTGACGTCTTCTCCGGCGTAGAGCATTTTTGCAAGATAGTAGACTGCTGCGTCAGGGTCTGAGCCACGCATGCTTTTGATAAAGGCGGAGATGATGTCGTAGTGGTTGTCTCCGTTTTTGTCGTAGCGGACGACGCGTTTCTGGATGCACTGAGATGCCACATCCAGGGTGATGTGGATGAGACCGTCTTCGCTACGGGGGGTAGTGAGGATGCCCAGTTCGATGGCATTGAGGGCATTTCTGGCGTCGCCGCCTGCTATGTCTGCAAGGAAGTCGAGGGCGTCTTCATCTATCCGGGCTTTATAGTTTCCCATTCCTTTTGTTTTGTCGTTGACTGCGCGAAGGATGAGTTCTTTGACTTCGGAGATCTCCAGGGATTTCAGTTCGAAGATGATGGAACGGGAGATTAAAGCAGCGTTGACTTCGAAGTATGGATTCTCTGTTGTGGCACCGATGAGGATGATGGTTCCGTCTTCTACGAATGGGAGGAGATAGTCCTGCTGGCCTTTGTTGAAGCGGTGGATCTCGTCTATGAAGAGGATTGTTTTTTTGCCGTACATACCCAGGTTTTGCTGGGCTTCTTTTACAACTGCTTCCATATCTTTTTTGCCTGCTACAGTGGCGTTGATCTGGGTGAATTCTGCACTGGTAGTGTTGGCGATTACTTTTGCCAGGGTGGTCTTGCCGGTTCCGGGAGGGCCGTAGAAGATGACGGAGGTCAGTTTGTCAGCTTTGATAGCCCTGTATAATAAGGTGTTTTTTCCGATGATGTGTTGCTGCCCTACAACTTCATCCAGAGTTGTGGGGCGTAGTCTGGATGCCAGAGGGGATTCCTGGTCCAGGGTTTTTGATTTGGCGTATTCAAATAAATCCATAGTTTTTTCTCCATAGAATATGATGATAAAACAGTCACATTTCATTTCGTGTTTATAGTAACATAAAGCATTTCTGACAAATTATAGCAAGTCTCTTAATCAATATACATTATTTACGAGGAGTGCTATAGAACGTATATTTGTTTTAGTATAACGTATCCCTGTTTTTTTGTAAAGATTAGGAAATAAAAAGGAAGAGCATTATAAGAGCTCTTCCATTATTTTACCGTATATTTCCTGGTAATGTGTGGACCATTTTTTGCAGATCGACTGTGCTGCCTCAAGGTTAGGAGCTGCGATGTTCAGGTCGATGAGGGAGTTGCCCTTTTCGATGAGCTGGCATCTTACAGAATAGGTTCCCTGTTTGGTGATGTAATAATCAGCAGGAGTGACGATTCGCTCCTGAGCTTTGAAGCCGGTAGATTTCAGGTATTCTCTGACTTCCTGTTTGATCTCAGGAGAGAGATCTTTCTGGAAAAAGGAGAGAGTCTTTATGCCATCTTCGGTAATCCGGTAATGGGAGACATTGGAACGGGTGTCCATGGTGATCAGTTCTGCCTCTACCAGTTCTGAGATTGCCTGCTGGAGATGGAAATAGTTTGTATATTCCCGGTCCAGGATAAATTCCGAAATCTGCGAATTTGTCAGGGTATTTTCGGTATTCTGAAGCATGTATAACACGATTAATTTGTAAACTGTGAATGGTGTTGCCATTTTATCCCTCCTTTGCATAGAGTAGCAGAGAATCTTTTAGTGTGAAAACAGTCTTCCCTGGTAGCTTTGTTCTTCTTTCATCCTGTGATGTAGCATATTTAATACCTCACGTTTACGGCTTGCCCACAGTGGTGCGATCAGCAGATCTTTGGGGCCGTCGCCTGTGATGCGGTGTATAACCATATCCGGTCTGAGATGTTCCAGACAGTTTATAAGGAGAGAGATGTATTCATCCCGTTCGTAAGTCTGAAACAGTCCTTTCTCGTAATCTGCTGCCAAATCAGTGCCGCGAAGCACATGAAGTAACTGCAGTTTGATTCCCTGAATATCCATATGGTTGAGGTATTCCATAGTTTCCAGAATATCTGCTGTGTTTTCACCGGGCAATCCGAGGATTGTATGCACGATTACTTCGATATTTTCTTTTCGCAGGCGTTTTACGGCATCATCAAAAACGCAGAGAGGATATCCCCTTCGGATATACCTGGCAGTGGACTCATGGATCGTCTGAAGTCCAAATTCAATCCAGACAGGTTTTTGTTTATTTAACCGGGACAAAAGTGTCACGATTTCAGGACTGAGGCAGTCTGGTCTGGTGCCGATGGAAAGAGCAACTATCTTTGGATGAGAGATTGCTTCTGTAAAAATTTTCTCCAGATATTCCACAGGTGCGTAGGTATTTGTGTACGCCTGGAAATAGGCAATATATTTATGAATCGGACGTTTCTGTGAAAGGATACTGATCTGGCTTTCTATCTGGTCAGTGATGGAAAGTGCGGCATCTGCAGCGAAATCTCCGCTTCCTCCTGCGCTGCAGAAGATGCAGCCGCGGGTTCCAATCTTACCGTCCCTGTTGGGACAGGACATGCCGCCATTTAGCGTGACCTTATAAACCTTTTCTCCAAACCGCTCTCTCAGCATATAGTCCAGAGAGTGGTATGGTTTCTCTCCCCATTTGGTCATACTGTGTGATCATTTTCTGCTGATGAAGTTTCAGCAGAGTTTCCGTTCTGAAGATCTGTATCCTGGGTATCTGCATCTGCCGGAATATAATTATCAAAAATCTTTACCAGAAAATGTCCGTTGATAAATGCCTCCAGTGCAAATCCAAACATGCACAGAAGCATGATGGCCATGGACTGTATGCGGAAACTTTTGATAAAAAACACGCCTGCAGGTAACAGAGTGATGACTGCCATCAGGACTGTATACGGAAGATGACGGATAGCCATCAGGAATGCATTGCGGAAGGTGTTTTTGATGGAGTTGTAGAATTTGGCAAGCACCGGATAAATATACAGAAATACCATCATATAAAGGATACCAAATGCAAAGAAAACGATATACAATACCTGAGACATTGTTCCGCCGATATTACCTACAATACGCAGATCCATGTAAAGGATAGCTGCAACTGCAAGCATGATAAGATTGATGACAGTTGCCTGTTTGAAGTTCTGCTTAAAGGATTTGAAGAAGCTTCTGATAATATAAGATTCTTCGTTACGTGTCATTTTCAGTGTGACATAGTGGAGTGCAGTCAGTGACGCACCAATAGTCACGATCGGCAGACAACAGATCAGAAAGACCACATTAAGCATAATAAGATCAGCCACGCGTCCCATGACGGTGAAGAATTTGTTGTCCATGTTAAATAGTCTGTCCATTCGTTTAATTACTCCTTTTGTATATAATGATGTACAGCATACTCTGCGGATAATCCTGCTACAGAGAAATCTGTACAAGCTTTGTATAACAGTATAACGAATCAGGCAGGAAAAAGCAAATCTTTTATGTGAGCAGGAGCTGGTCTGCAGTGACAAAAACATAGCCTTTTTCAGTAAAAAGATCAGCGATTTTCAGGGCTGCATCCACAGATGTCTGATAGCTGTCATGCATCAGGATGATAGAACCGTCATGCACCTGTTTCTGGGCGATAGACAGGATAGAATCGATGTTTTTGCTTTTCCAGTCCAGGGTGTCTACATCCCAGAATACGGGAAGCATGGTGACAGAAAGTTCCATATCCTTGATCCATGCGCCGAAAGGCGGTCGTACATAAGAAGGGTAAATTCCGGAAGCTTCATAGATTCTGTTATTTGTTTTTTCAATTTCCAGTCTGGCTTTCTCCGCCGGTATCTTGTCAAGCTGTACATGATCCCAGGTGTGATTTCCGATAAGATGTCCGTCTTTTCGCATTTGCAGGAGTATGTCTTCGTTTCCTTCAATGTTCTCGCCTATCAGAAAGAAAGATGCCCGGATGTTTCTTTTTTTTAATTCATCCAGAAGCATGGGGGTATACCGGGCATTAGGACCATCATCAAAGGTCAGTGCGATTCTGGGAGGTTCTTCAACGGGAATCCCGGCAATGGTGTCAGTTGAAAAATTCTCAAAAGCTGTAGCTTTTGCAGATGCCTGTTTTACAAGGGAAAGCATACCGGGACCTGCCAGTGAAGTAAGGAACTGTGTGCGTTTGTCAGCAGAAGAAAAGAGTAGGAAAAAAATCATGCATAATATTTCAAAAAATATTAAAGTCCGTTTCATGCAAAGATACTCCTCATAAAAATATCCCTCTGACTCCGGAACACAGGGTGTGAATATCTGTGTCAGAATGAAAGAGACAGCAGGTTACTGTTCACATACCACTATCCCGCGAGGTGTTTTGGCATGAATATGCCAAAATCCCGAGACATACGAGCCAAAATTCCATTGCCGCAGGCAATCTGGAATGAATTTTGGCTACGTTACTGTGAACGGAGTGAACAGTAACGATAGCAGATGTAATCATTACAGTATATGAAAAAAATAAAGCAATTCATACCGATTTATTGTATAATAGATTCTGCAAAATATCGAAGAAAGAATTTACGGAGATTGAGATGAAAAAGAAACGGACAAAACTGCTGGTTTTCTTTGCACTGGCAGGAATTTTAGTGCTTTTTTATATGATAGGAGAGTCTTATTGTGAGGGACTGTCCGGGGGGAGTAGTCTGAAAGAGAAGAATGAAGTTATGTGTAGATATAAATACGATATGATCGTAGACAGTCCGAATTCTTCTTTCTGGCAAGCGGTTTATGATTGTGCACAGGAATGGGCGCAGAAGAATGATGCAATTCTTGAACTGAGAGGCAGTGGAAGAGAGAGCGATTACAGTAAGCTTGATTATATGAATATGAGTATTGCTTCAAATTCAGACGGGATCATCCTGCAATACAGTGGGGAGCAGGGACTGGAAGCGAAGATAAATGAGGCTGTTCAGAAAGGAATTCCGGTTGTTACTGTAATGGGAGATGCAGTTCACAGCAAGCGTCAGAGTTTCGTGGGTGTCAGTGATTATCAGCTTGGAAGTGTCTATGGCGAAAAGGTAGCGGAATATGTGACTGAGGATACGGAAAGTATTCTTATTCTGTTGAAGAAAAATATTGATGATATGAACCAGAGCCAGATATATACACAGATTAGCAACGCAGTCCAGGCAAAGGCGGGTCCTTCGCAAAATATCCAGATAACAGGAAAAAATCTTCGCTTAACAGGGACTTTTGAGACAGAAGAAGCGGTAACAGATATTTTTCAGCAGAGAGATAAAGTACCGGATATTCTTGTGTGCATGGATGAAGAGACTACAGAATGCGCACGTCAGGCAGTACTGGACTTTAATCTTGCAGGAAAGGTTACGATCATAGGATATTACAGCTCTGAAGATATTCTTACAGCAGTGGAAAAGGGAGTGATCTCTGTTACCTGTGATGTGGATACAGAGCAGCTTGGCAGATACAGTATAGAGGCTCTGACAGCATATCAGAAAGATGGAAGGACCAATTCTTATTATAATGTGGATATTAATTTTCTGGACAAGGATGTAGTACGGGAAATGAGAAGGAAGGGGGTGTCCGGATGAAGCAGCTGCGCTGGAAAGATTTTTCACTGGTCAGTAAAATCGTTATAGAGGTGGGTATGATCGCAGTCCTTCTTTTTGCCATGAATATGCTTTTTTATGTGCGGATCAATAATTCCATGCAAAAGATGGATAATGTTTATGCCAGTAATGCAGAGCTTACCGAACTTTCACAGGTATTTGAGAAAGTACAGGATAATATGTATAAGTATCTTAAGGTTAAGAGTTCTCAGACACTTCTTGATTATTATCAGAATGAGGCAAAATACAGAAATGAACTTGAGAAACTTAATGAAGATAATATTAATGATCCCGTAAAGCTTCTGGAACGGAATATCCGGAAAATGTCGGAAACATATCTGGACTGTACTGCGGAAACGGTAGCTGCCAAACGAGGAAGGAACGTTGAGCAGTATAAGCGTAAATATGATGATGCAACAAAGCTTTACAGATATATCCAGTCATCTATTGACGAACTGAATAACCTGATGTTTCAGGAGAACTCCAGTACTTATGCAGTACTTCGTGCAGTGATGAGATATCTGGAGATAAGCAATTCAGTTATTATGATCATAATTGTAGCCGGTGGAATGCTTCTGCTCATCCAGGCCACCAGAAATATGTTTGTTCCCCTTTCCAATATGGCAGAGACAGCACAACTGGTAGGTCAGGGAAATTTCCATGTAAAGATGCACGATACAGATGCACAGGATGAACTGGGAACAGTAACCAGAGCGTTTAATACAATGGTAGAGAATCTTGATCTGTATATGGCAAGGACGAAAGCAAGTATGGAGAAAGAGCAGCAGATGATGGAGAGGGAGCTTCTTATGGAAAATCATCTGAAAGAAGCACAGCTGAAATATCTTCAGTCACAGATCAATCCGCACTTTCTGTTTAATTCCCTGAATGCAGGAGCACAGCTTGCAATGATGGAGGATGCAGAGCAGACCGGGATTTTTGTAGAGAAAATGGCGGATTTTTTTCGCTATAATGTAAAAAAAGGACAGGAAGACGCCACATTGGGAGAAGAACTGGAGGCTGTTGATAACTATATTTATATTCTGAATGTCCGGTTCGCCGGAGATATCCATTTCAGCAAGGAGGTGGATGAATCACTGGAGAATGTGCGTATGCCAAGTATGATCTTGCAGCCGGTTGTGGAAAATGCAGTCAATCATGGAATACGTGACATTGAATGGGAAGGAAAAATACATCTCACAGTTACAGGAGATGCAGATTATATACGTATCAGCGTGAAAGATAATGGAAAGGGAATGACGCAGGAACAGATAGAGGGTGTTCTGTCAGGAAACAGAGAGCGCAGAAATGAAGAAGGTGATTCTACAGGAATCGGTATGAATAATGTGATCAGTCGTCTGGAACTTTATTATGAGGAATCAGGGCTTATGGAGATTAACAGTGAAGGTGAAGGAAAAGGCACAGAAGCAGTAATCTATATACCTGTGCATGAAAACTAAGAGAAGTATTATGGGAGTGAGAGAAGATGTATAGAATTTTGCTGGCAGATGATGAAGGTATCATGCTGGAATCATTAAAGAAAATTATTGAAACTGAATATGGAAATGAATGTGAAATCCACTGTGCAAAGTCAGGCAGAGTTGTGGTGGAGATGGCACAGGCATATCCGCCGGATATCTGTTTTATGGATATCCAGATGCCGGGAATAAGCGGAATCCAGGCAATCAGGGAAATTCAGAAATTTAACAGCTCAGCAGTTTTTGTGATCATAACTGCATATGATAAGTTTAATTATGCAAAAGAAGCAGTGAACCTGGGAGTTCAGGAGTTTCTCACAAAGCCTGTAAATAAGAAAGTAATTCTGGAAACCTGCGCGAAGATGATGACAAAGGTAGATCAGATACGGCAGAAGAGAAGCGATGATCTCCTGATCAGAGAGAAACTGGAGACAGTGGTACCTATGATTGAGAGTGGATATATCAATAATATTCTTCTGCAGGATGATTTTGTTACTTATCAGGATAATTATACACAGCTTCTTGATATCCGTCAGAAATACGGTTATATGATGGTCATAGAATTTGGAGATTCTATGGAAAATGGGGTGCTCAGTAATGCAGTAGGTGCAAGTGTAAAGGCAAACAAATTTTATTCTACTTTTCGTGAAATCGCACAGGGATTCTTTGAATGCCTTGTAGGTCCTATTATGGGAAACAGGATCGTACTGCTTGTTCCTTATGAAAATGCGAAAGAAGATTACGAAGACAGAGTTGCAATTGTCACAAGAGCCAGAAATATGGTACATAAATTTGAAAACCGGATCGACAGTATGTTCCGCTGTGGAATCGGAAGAGTCAAAGAACTTGGAAGCGTGAAGGAATCTTTTAAGGAAGCGGTGGTCGCACTGAGAGAGAGCATCAGTCATGTAGTGCATATCGAGGATGTACCGGCGGCACAGAAATATGACGGGGAATATCCAAGAGACCTGGAAATCAGATATCAGAAGAGGATCCTTGAGAAGGATGCTGCGGGAGCGATGAACTGCGCAGAGGGATTTTTTGAATGGATGCACAGTCAGCAGGCCGTCACAAGAGAAGACATTGAGATTAAAATCCTGGAGATGGTGATGAATGCGGAACGCAGGGCATTCTTTGCAGGAACTTTGAAATATAATGTTAACAGCAGGAGAAGCTATATCCGGGAGCTTCAGTCCTGTACGGATATAGAAAATCTGAAGAAGTGGTTTCTGGATAAGACGAGAGAAATCTGTACGAAACTGGAGAATTCCAAGGAAAAAGAAGCTGGCAGTATTATTGACAGAGCAAAGGAATATATCAATGAAAATTTCCGAAGGGATATTTCTCTGGATGATGTTTCAAGAGAGGTAGATATCAGTCCGTATTATTTCAGTAAACTTTTTAAACAGGAAACAGGTAAGAACTTTATTGAATATCTTACAGAAATACGTCTGAAAAATGCCAGAGAACTTCTGCAGGATTCCAGACTTTCCATTAAGGAAATATGTGCACAGTCAGGATACAGTGATCCCAATTACTTCAGCAGGATTTTCAAGAAGTATGAAGGAGTTACGCCTAGTGAGTTCAGAGAGAGGTTAGGCTGATGAAATTATATAAGACAAAAAAGAATTGCGGAAAGCTGCTGCTTGGAATACTGGCATTTTGTACAGGGATGATACTGCTGACAGGATGTGGTTCCTCTTCAGAACAAAAACAGAATAAGAATGAAGAAACAGCAGAAGAGAATAAGGAAGAGGATAAGGTTCAGATCGGACTTACAGTGGATTCTTTTGTTATAGAAAGATGGATCCGCGACAGAGATGTATTTGTGGCGACTGCCAGAGAACTGGGAGCAGAGGTAAATGTGCAGGATGCAGGTGCAGATGTCAAAGAGCAGATCAGTCAGATTGAATACTTTATAAATAAGCAGGTGGATGTGATCGTTGTGATCGCAAGAGACTGTGGAGCACTTTCAGATGCCATACAGAAGGCACAGAGTGCGGGAATTCCGGTTATTTCCTATGACAGAATGGTCAATAATGCCAATACAGATTTGTACATTTCCTTTGATAACCGTAAGGTGGGTGAGATCATGGCACAGGCACTTGTCAATGCACTTCCTCAGGGAGGAGATGTCTTTATGATACAGGGATCCTCTTCAGATAATAATGTCCAGATGGTGAAACAGGGGTTTGATGATATGCTTGCAGACACAGATCTGCATGTGGTTTATGAAGCTAACTGTGATGGCTGGACAGCAGAACTGGCTGCCGGATATGTGGAGGAAGCCCTGGAAAAATATCCTCATGTTAAGGGAATTATGTGCGGAAATGATGACATTGCCAGTCAGGTCGTACAGGTACTGGCAGAGAATCAGCTTGCCGGAAATGTGGTTGTCGTAGGTCAGGATGGAGATCTTGCAGCCTGTCAGAGAATAGTAGAAGGAACACAGTATATGACTGCTTTTAAACCAATTGAAGATCTGGCAAGAAAAGCAGCGAAATATGCAGTGGAAATGGGTAGTGGAAAGGGAGTTGCAGAACTGGAAGATGTGACAGAAACAGTAAATGACGGAACTTATGAGATTCCTTCCTGCATCCTTGAACCAACTGCAGTGACAAAAGAGAATATAGATAAGGTGATCATTGAAGGAGGTTTCCACCGCAGAGATGAAGTTTATCTGAATGCGGATTACAGTTAAATAAAATATTCAGAGATTATCCGGCTGCTTTTGCAGAGGTAAGAGTAAATCAGTATATAGCATTATCTTGCAACAAAAATGTCCTGTCCTGTGCAGGGCATTTTTTGTTTTTCTTAAAATGTCTTGTTTCTTGCCAACCATGTCCAGATTGCCCTGTGCTATAGTAACGTTATCAAGAAAACGTGAGAAACGTAAAAAGAAATGGAGGATTTTTACAATGAGAAAGAAAGTCGTATCTGCAATTCTTTGTGCATCAATGGTAGCTGGAATGGTAGTTATCCCGGGAGTAGCTGTTAAAGCGGATGACAAGAAACTGATCGGTGTTACAATGCCTACAAAAGATCTTCAGAGATGGAATCAGGATGGCGAGAACATGAAGAAAGAGCTGGAAGCAGCCGGCTATGAAGTAGACCTTCAGTATGCATCCAACGATGTAAGCACACAGGTTTCACAGCTTGAGAATCAGGTTGCAAACGGATGTGATCTTCTGGTTGTGGCATCTATCGACGGAAGCAGTCTTGGTGAGCCGCTGAAACAGGCTAAAGAAGCAGGAATCCCGGTTATTTCCTATGACCGTCTGCTTATGAACTCAGATGCAGTTACTTATTATGCAACATTTGATAATTACAAGGTAGGTCAGAAACAGGGCGAATATTTAGTAGATGCACTTGATCTCGACAATCAGGACGGACCGTTTAATATTGAGCTGTTCACAGGTGATCCTGGTGACAATAACTGTAACTTCTTCTTCGGCGGAGCAATGGATGTACTTCAGAAATATATTGACGAAGGTAAGCTGGTAGTTAAATCCGGACAGACAGAATTTGAGCAGGTTGCAACTGCTAACTGGGACAGTGCAAAGGCTCAGGACAGAATGGATACAATTATCGCAGGTAACTACTCAGATGGCTCCAACCTTGACGCAGTTCTCTGCTCCAATGACTCTACAGCACTTGGCGTAGAAAATGCTCTTGCAGCTTCCTACACAGGAGAATATCCGATCATCACAGGTCAGGACTGTGATACACCAAATGTTAAGAACCTTGTAGCAGGAAAACAGGCTATGTCCGTATTCAAGGATACACGTGCTCTTGCAACAGCAGTTGTTGGAATGGTTGATTCCATCATGAAAGGTGAAGAACCGGAAATTAATGATACAGAATCCTATGATAATGGCACAGGTGTTATCCCGACATACCTTTGCGATCCGGTTGTTGTCACTGTTGACAATTACAAAGAAATGCTGATCGATTCCGGATACTATACAGAAGATCAGATTCAGTAATAAAAATTGATCATACAGGCGGGAATACCACCCGCCTGTGTTAATCTATAGCAATCCCAGAAAATAATGTAATTCAGTATTTCCTGGGATTGCTATAGGGCTGCCCGTCGCAGGCATGATTTATAAAAGGGAGGGAAACAAAATTGGCTAAGATACTTCTGGAAATGAAAAATATTACCAAAACTTTCCCAGGTGTAAAAGCACTGGATAACGTTAATCTTCAGGTGGAAGAGGGCGAGATCCACGCTCTGGTCGGTGAAAATGGAGCCGGTAAATCTACCCTGATGAATGTATTAAGTGGTATTTATCCGTATGGAACATACGATGGTAATATTATTTATAACGGTGAAATCTGTAAATTCAATACAATTAAAGACAGTGAAGAAAAAGGAATTGTAATCATTCACCAGGAACTGGCGCTGATCCCATATATGACGATCGGTGAAAATATGTATCTGGGCAATGAAAGAGGAAGTTCATTATCTATTAACTGGAATGAAACTTACGGAGAAGCAGATAAATATCTGAAAATAGTAGGACTTGAAGAATCCTCCAGAACTTTGATTAAGGATATTGGTGTAGGTAAACAGCAGCTGGTAGAAATCGCCAAGGCACTGGCAAAAAATGCCAAGCTTCTGATCCTGGACGAGCCGACAGCATCTTTAAATGAGGATGATTCTCAGGCTCTGCTGGAATTGCTTCTGAAGTTCAAAAAACAGGGAATGACATCTATTATCATTTCCCATAAACTAAATGAAATTTCCTATGTTGCGGATAAGATTACAGTTATCCGTGATGGATCTACTATCGAGACTTTGGATAAGAAGAAAGATGACTTTTCCGAGCAGCGTATTATTCAGGGTATGGTAGGTCGTGAGATGACAGATCGATTCCCGAAACGTCCGGATGTAAAGATCGGGGATGTTTCCATGGAGGTTAAGAACTGGAATGTCTATCATCCGCTGTACTCAGAGCGAAAAGTAGTAGATAATGTATCATTTAAGGTGCATAAGGGAGAAGTAGTAGGTATCTCCGGACTTATGGGTGCAGGACGTACAGAGCTTGCAATGAGTATTTTTGGAAAAAGTTATGGAACTAAGATTTCCGGTCAGGTATTCATGAACGGAAAAGAAGTGAAGCTGAATACTGTACAGGAAGCAATCGATAACAAGCTTGCTTATGTTACAGAGGACAGAAAAGGAAATGGTCTGATACTTTCCAAATCCATTAAGATGAATACTTCTCTTGCAAATATGAAGGGAGTCAGTAATGGAAAGGTTATTGACGCAGATAAAGAATATGCGGTGGCAGAGGATTACAGAAAGAAGTTGAAAACAAAATGTCCGTCTGTCGAGCAGAATGTAGGCAACTTAAGTGGTGGTAACCAGCAGAAAGTCCTTCTTGCAAAATGGATGTTTACAGAACCGGATATTCTGATCCTGGATGAGCCTACCCGTGGTATTGACGTAGGTGCGAAATACGAAATTTACTGTATTATTAACGATCTGGTAGCAGCAGGAAAATCTGTTATCATGATTTCTTCTGAACTTCCGGAAGTACTTGGAATGTCAGACAGAATCTATATCATGAATGAGGGCAAGTTCGTAGGTGAGGTCGGCAAAGAAGAGGCCACATCAGAACTGATTATGTCCAAGATCGTAAAATCAGGAAAAGGAGCGTAAAAAAGATGGAAAAAAAGATTAGTTTTTCAGAGATATTAAAGAAATATACCATGGTGCTTGTTCTTGTTCTGGTAGTCATCATGTTTGCTGTAAATACAAAGGGGGTTATGCTTCTTCCTCAGAATGTGAATAACCTTGTAGCCCAGAATGCGTATGTATTTATCCTTGCAACAGGTATGTTGTTCTGTATTCTGACTGGTGGTAATATTGACCTTTCTGTTGGTTCTGTTGTATGTTTTGTAGCAGCAGTTGGCGGTAAGATGATGGTTCTCAACAGTATGAACCCATATCTTACAATGCTGGTTATGTTGCTTACAGGTATTGCCATCGGTGCATGGCAGGGATTCTGGATTGCATATGTAAGAATCCCACCGTTTATTGTAACTCTGGCTGGTATGCTTGCGTTCCGTGGTCTTTCAAACGTAGTTTTACAGGGACAGACACTGGCACCAATGCCTGATTCTTACCTGGCACTGTTTAACAATTATATTCCGGATCCATTTGGGAAAGAGGGATTTAATCTTATCTGTTTTGTAGTTGGTATTATTGTCTGTATTGTATATGTGTTGCTTGTTCTGAAGAATCGTGCAGATCGTGTGAAGAAAGGGTACAGTGTAGATGCTTTTGGTGGCGTTGCAGTTAAGATGATTCTGATCTGTGCAGTTGTTATTGCTTTTATGTTCCGTCTGGCTCAGTATAAAGGTATTCCGAATTCTTTGATCTGGGTAGCTGTGATTATTGCAATCTATACATATATTGCTTCCAAGACAACTACAGGACGTTATTTCTATGCAGTTGGCGGTAATGAGAAGGCTACAAAGCTTTCCGGTATTAATACAAATAAGGTTTATTTCCTTGCTTATCTGAATATGGGTCTTCTGGCTGCTATTGCAGGTATGGTTACTATGGCCCGTCTGAATTCTGCCAATCCTCAGGCAGGTACAAACTTTGAGATGGATGCTATCGGTGCTTGTTTTATTGGTGGTGCTTCTGCTTATGGCGGAACCGGTACAGTTCCGGGGGTTATCATTGGTGCATTGCTGATGGGTGTTCTGAACTTAGGTATGAGTATCATGGGTATTGACCAGAACCTGCAGAAGGTTGTTAAAGGTCTGGTTCTGCTGGCAGCAGTTATCTTTGATGTTGTTAGTAAGAGAAAATCTTTTATCGTAAAATAAAAATTGTATATTTCTCCTTGAATAGGAATTTTTTGCAGGGCTTGCAGAGATGCGAGCTCTGTTTTTTTGATTGGTAGGGGACACACTATTTTTCTGCGCTGGCTGCTGGCAATTTTTTTTGGCATTGGCTTGAGTAAAAATGGATGGTAAAAATGGGTGGACGGAAAATTTGCTTGTGGAGGTGGAAGGATGGTCGTATAATGAAGGGGAATATTGTACGAAATGAGGAGAGGTTTGTTATGAGATATAATTCTGTGCTGGATCTGCATACGCATACTGTGGCCAGTGGGCATGCTTATTGTTCTCTGAGGGAGATGGCGAAGGCAGCTTCCGAGAAGGGACTGGAGGTTCTGGGGATTACGGAGCATGCGCCGAGTATGCCGGGGACGTGTCATAAGTTTTATTTTAATAATCTTAAGGTTGTGCCAAGGGAGATGTACGGGATTCAGTTGCTGTTGGGATCTGAGGTAAATATTCTGGATGCGCAGGGAACAGTGGATCTGGGACAGCATACGCTTTCCAGTATGGACGTGGTTATTGCGAGTCTGCATACGCCGTGTATGAAGCCGGCATCTAAGCTTGAGAACACAGAAGCCTATCTGAATGTGATGAAGAATCCATATGTAAACATTATCGGACATCCGGATGACGGGAGATATGAGATCGATTATGAGGCACTGGTTCAGGGTGCGAAGGAATATGGGAAGGTTCTGGAACTGAATAATCATTCTATGGATCCGGAATGTACTCGTGAGAATGCTGTGGAAAATGATACTGTGATGTTGGAACTGTGTAAGAAATATCAGGTTCCGGTGGTGATGGACAGTGATGCTCATTTTGATCTTCTGATTGGGGAGTTTGATCGGGCGAGAGATCTGCTGGAAAAACTGGATTTTCCGGAAGAACTGGTTCTTAACCGGTCTGTGGATGCAATAAGGAAGTATGTGAATCGTAAATTCTGATAAACTGAGAAGCAGTTATTTGGTGTAGAGCTGCGTCACAAAGAGGATGATTTTATCTGCCTTACTCTTCGAAAGAGGTTTTTGTGAGAAAATAAAAAAATCTGTAATTTCTTTTAGGTTAAAGGCTTGCTTCCTATAATTTAACGTGGTAAAATATCACTGTTAGAAATATAACACGGACATTTTAAAGACAAATGTCCGTCCAGTGAAGTACAGAGTTCTAAAAGGAGCATGAAAATGAGTAAAAAAATCAGAACAGAGGCTGTAGATCAGCTTTTTGAAGCGATTTTATGCCTGAAGGATAAAGAAGAGTGCTATACGTTTTTTGAGGATGTATGCACGATTAATGAACTTCTTTCCTTATCACAGCGTTTTGAGGTTGCCAAGATGCTGATGGACAAGAGAACCTATCTTGATATTTCGGAGAAAACCGGAGCTTCCACAGCAACGATCAGTCGTGTGAATCGTTCATTGAATTATGGAAATGACGGATATGAGATGGTTTTTTCAAGAATGGCAGAGAAGGGAACTAAAGGGGAATAAGATAGCGGAAGGCTGAATAAATGCAGTGCTATTGTGGGGCAGGTGAAGATCACCTGCCTTTTTTGTATAGGGAGTTTTCGGATAAAAGAGAAGTCCGATTATTCCTCTTCTGGGAGAGTGTTGTGCAGGCTGAGAAAATGCTGCGAAGGATCAATCTATAAAAGTCGAAAATGAATATTATATAGTCAAATATGCAAACTATGCGGATTGGTATAATGTTATAATTTTGCTTATGAAAGATAACTGGCTGTTGGCAATATCGTATAAGATATTTTTATGAAAAAAGTCATATATAAAGTATTTTGCTGGAAGTATTTTACAAATGCATGGCGAAATGTAATATTGCAGGCAGAGAGAAAAGTTATAAAAAAACAAATCATGAGGAGAACATAAGAGTATGAAGGCATTTGATTATTCACTGGTAAAAGATCCACAGTATTTCTGCGATAACCGAATGGAAGCTCATTCAGATCATGTATATTATAGAGATGGGAATGAAATGCAGGCTGCTGTGCAGGATGGGACAGAAACTTCTTTCCGTTACAGTCTGAACGGTTTATGGAAGTTTCATTATGCGCGTAATTACAAAAGTACAGTTCAGGGATTTGAGAAAGAGGACTACTGCTGTTATGACTGGGATGACATTCATGTACCTGCACATATCCAGATGGAAGGGTATGATGCACCGCAGTATGCCAATGTCCAGTATCCATGGGAAGGACATGAGGAAATTTATCCGGGTCAGATTCCTGAGAGATTTAATCCGGTTGCAAGCTATGTGAAATATTTTACAGTGCCGGAACATATGAAGGGAAAGAGGTTGTTTATTTCTTTCCAGGGAGCAGAGAGTGGACTTGCACTGTGGCTGAACGGAGCCTTTGTTGGCTACAGTGAGGATTCTTTCACCCCATCTGAATTTGAACTGACAGATTATCTTAAAGATGGACAGAATAAGCTGGCAGCACAGGTATTCAAATGGACCTCCAGCAGTTGGTGCGAAGATCAGGACTTCTTCCGTTTCTCCGGAATTTACAGAGATGTGTATCTTTATACAGTTCCGGATACCCACGCATATGATCTCCAGATCCGTGCAATCCCGGAAGAGAATCTGGATGTAGCAGATCTTGAAATTAAGGTAAAGACATGGGGAAAGGGAAGCATTGTTTTCAGACTTGAGAAAGATGGAGAATGTGTGCTGGAAGAGAAAAAATCTCTTACAGAAGCTGGAAATGAAGAAGCAAATGCAGAGCCATTTTATATTCAGAAAACAAATAGCAGCAAGACTGTACAGAACAGTTTTGCATGGAAAATCAATAATCCAAAATTATGGAGCGCAGAAGATCCGCAGCTTTATGATCTTACAATTGAACTTTATGACGAAGCAGGAAATATTCAGGAAGTAATTCCTCAGAAGGTTGGATTCCGCCGTTTTGAGATGAAGAACGGTATTATGACTCTGAACGGAAAGCGTATCGTGTTTAAGGGCGTAAATCGTCATGAATTCAGTTCTGTCAGCGGCAGACATGTATCAGAGGAAGAACTTCGCAAGGATCTTCGCATTATGAAGCAGAATAATATCAATGCCATCCGTACCTGTCATTATCCGGATACATCACTGATCTATCAGCTTTGTGATGAATATGGTATTTATATGATCGATGAGACAAACCTGGAATCCCATGGTTCCTGGGATGTGGCGGAATTTACAAAGGATTATACTCATGTTGTTCCTCACAACAAACCGGAATGGCTGGATATGATGCTTGACCGTGCCAACTCCATGTATCAGAGAGACAAGAATCATCCGGCAATCCTGATCTGGTCCTGTGGAAATGAATCTTTTGGCGGAAAAGATATCTATGAAATGTCTCAGCTTTTCCGTAAGAATGACTCTACCCGTCTGGTACATTATGAGGGACTTTTCCATGATCGCAGTTATAATGATACCAGTGATATGGAAAGCCAGATGTATCCATCTGTAGAAGCAATCAAAGAGTTTCTGGCAAAGGATGACAGCAAACCTTTTATCTGCTGTGAGTATACACATGCCATGGGAAATTCCTGCGGTGCCATGCACAAATATACTGATCTGACAGATACAGAGCCCAAATATCAGGGTGGATTTATCTGGGATTACATTGACCAGTCTATTTATAAGAAAGACCGCTATGGCAAAGAGTTCCAGGCATATGGCGGCGATTTCGGAGAACGCCCTACAGACTATAATTTCAGTGGTAACGGAATCGCATATGGCGGTGACAGAGAACCATCTCCAAAGATGCAGGAAGTGAAATTTAATTACCAGAATATTACTGCAGAAGTAACTGCAGATACAGTAAAAGTGATTAACAAGAATCTGTTTGTAAATACAGATACTTTTGACTGTAAGGTAACACTTGCAAAGAATGGAAAAGTGATTTGTACAGAAGCACTGGAAACAGCAGTTGAGCCATTGAGTACGAAAGAATATAAACTGCCTTTTGGAAAGGCTCAAGCAGTCGGAGAATATACAGTCACTGTTTCCTTCCATCTGAAAGAGGAAAAAGTGTGGGCATCTGCAGGCCATGAGATCGCATTTGGACAGTATGTATATCAGGTGAAAGAGGATGTTCCGGATGGAAAATCAGATTCAGCAGAAACAGCGATTACAGCGGAAAAAGATGTATGTGTATCAGATGCGTTTGTAAAGAAGCCACAGATCATCCGAAGCACACACAACATTGGTGTCCGCGGCGAGCACTTTGAAGTAATATTCTCCGTTCTCAATGGTGGTCTGGTTTCTTACAAATATGCGGGCAAAGAGATGATCGAGGCAATCCCGAAACCAAACTTCTGGCGTGCACCAACAGATAATGACTGTGGAAATCTTATGCAGATGCGCTACGCACAGTGGAAAATTGCCAGCATGTATTTAAGCCACAAAGAATATAGAAAAGGTGCATATGGCCCATCCAATTTACCACAGGCAGAAGAAACAGACCACTCTGTAAAAGTAACATTTACCTATCTGATGCCAACCACACCAGCCAGTGAGTGTCAGCTCACCTACGAAGTATTCGGCGATGGAAAAGTGAAGACAACTTTAACTTATGATCCTGTAAAAGAACTTGGTGATATGCCGGAATTTGGGGTGATTTTCAAATTCAATGCAGATTACGACAATGTTCAGTGGTATGGACTGGGCGAAGCTGAGACCTATGCAGATCGCAAAAAAGGTGCAAAACTGGGCATTTACCAGAATAAAATTGTGGACAACATAGCAAGATACATGGTACCGCAGGAATGTGGAGCAAAAGAGGAAGTACGCTGGGCGAAAGTCACAGATCGCAAGGGCAGAGGAATGTACTTTGAAATGGATAGAGAATCAATGATGTTCTCTGCACTCCCATACACTCCACATGAGATGGAAAATGCCATGCATCCATATGAACTCCCACAGATTCATTACACAGTAGTACGCGTAGCCAAAGGCCAGATGGGAATCGGCGGTGACGACAGCTGGGGAGCATATACCCATCAGGAATATCTGCTGAATGCAGACGGAAAGATGGAGTTCTCCTTTAGCTTTAAAGGAATTTAATATAGTTTATTTGTTAAAAAAGCCATTTTCAGTCAGAAAGTGGCTTTTTAAATAATGCTGATACATTTGTTGAAAATAAGTGGAACAGGATGTATGATTACAGAGAAAGAATAAATCAAATGCATTGTTGCGTAAATAACTGTGTTAATTGCGTAGACGAGCTATTTAGATAGAGAATAGTAACAATAATATTCAGATTTGACATACTGTACGAAAAGGGGAAATTATCTTATGTATCAGGCAAATGAAAAACGTTATGAAACTATGAAATATCACCGTTGTGGTGCCAGTGGACTGATGCTGCCGGAGTTATCTCTGGGTTTATGGCATAATTTCGGAGACACCGGTGTTTATGAGAATATGAAGCAGATGTGCTTCACAGCATTTGATAATGGAATTACACATTTTGACCTTGCAAACAACTATGGCCCACAGCCTGGAAGTGCGGAGGAAAATTTTGGAAAAATCCTGAGAGAGGAATTTTCTGCATACAGAGATGAGCTGATCGTCAGCACAAAGGCAGGCTATGATATGTGGCCGGGACCTTATGGAAACTGGGGAAGCCGTAAGTATCTGATCGCCAGTCTTGACCAGAGCCTGAAACGTCTTGGTCTGGATTATGTAGATATCTTCTATCATCACAGAATGGATCCGGAGACTCCTCTTGAGGAGACCATGGAGGCTCTGGCACAGATTGTCAGAAGCGGAAAGGCATTGTATGTTGGAATTTCCAACTATGATGGTGAGACAATGAAACGCGCCGCAGATATTCTGGAGGAACTGCACTGTCCGTTTATCATTAATCAGAATTCATATAATATTTTTAACAGAACGATTGAGAAAAATGGTCTGAAGCAGGCTGCTGCAGAGAAGAGAAAGGGGATTATTTCTTTCAGTCCTCTGGCGCAGGGAATGCTCACAGACCGATACCTGAATGGAATCCCAAAAGACAGCCGTGTCAACACAGACGGACGTTTTCTCCATGCAGACCAGTTCAGTGAGGAACGTCTTAACAGTATCCGCAGTCTGAATGCAATTGCAGCAGAGAGAGGCGAAAGTCTTGCTCAGATGGCACTGAAATGGATTCTCCGCGACGGAATCGTAACCAGCGTTCTCATCGGGGCATCCCGTCCACAGCAGATCCTTGAGAATCTGAAAGTGCTGGACAGTGCATCCTTCAGTGAAGAGGAATTAAAGAAGATAGATGAGTGTTCACTGGCCTTATGATATAGCCGGGAGTTAATGGTTGTTTATAAAATAGGAGAGCAGACTATATATTATGGAAGATTCATATGTCTTACAATTACAGGAACCAAAATTCAGAGAATTTTATCTAAGCTACAGCGGCTACGCACAATGCGGGCCGCTGCATTGCTATGGCCCGGCATCCCGTCCACATTATCTGATCCATTTTGTAGTGAAAGGAAAAGGAATGTATCAGGTGTCCGGACAAAAACATTATCTCACTGCCGGACAGGGGTTTCTGATCGAGCCGGGTACACAGACTTTCTATCAGGCAGATAAAGATGATCCCTGGAGTTATCTTTGGATCGGAGTAGGCGGCACCAATGCAGGAAAATATATTCGAGATATCGGATTAAACAGCGAGCAGTTGATCTTCCGTTCGGAAAGTGGAGAAGAGTTAAAGAAAATTGTGCTGGATATTCTGAAACATACAGAAAGTACTACTTCAAATCTGTATTATCTGCAGGGCCGATTATATGATTTCTTTTCAGTTCTTACAAAAGATGTAGTGATTGACACTTATCTGGGTAATTCAAGAGAAAAGAAATATGGAAGAGAAAACGGATATGGAGAATATATCAAAGAAGCCATGGCATTTATAAAAAATGAATATGCCTGTGGAATCGGAGTACAGGAACTGGCAGAGCATTTGAATGTTAACCGCAGTTATCTGTACACAATCTTCATGAATGAACTTCATATTTCACCAAAGGACTTTCTGCAGAAATACCGTATTACAAGGGCAAGAGAATTGCTGGTTCTTACGGAACTGTCTGTAGAATCAATTGGAAAATCCTGTGGCTATGGAAATGCAGAACGATTTGCCAGGGCATTCAAACATGAAACAGGACTGACACCAACTCAGTTTCGCAGGCAGGACAGAAGTAAAAACCGAAGAAACCTGGAAGTGTCAGAGGATGGGCTGGAAAAGCTGATCAACAGTTAACATTTTGAAGGTTCAGACAAACATAATGCCATAACGCCTCAGGATAACTTTCTCTATAATAATGTATATGATATCAGCACAGCCGCGGAGCAATCCGTGATATCAAGTTAGGGTCAAAAAAACTTTTGCCCCTAACTTCATGTATATTGAATTTATTATAGAAAGGGGACAGTTATGAGTATTATTTTTCACGAAAGTTCAAAGACATTCCATTTATACAACAATAACATCAGTTATATTATGACCGTACTTTCAAATGGACATCTTGGAAATCTCTATTTTGGGAAAAGAATCCATGACAGAGAAGATTTTTCATATCTTCTTGAGATGAAGCAGCGACCAATGACAGCCTGTGTTTATGAGGGAAATCGCAAATTTTCGCTGGAGCATCTGAAACTGGAATATCCGGTGTATGGTAGTTCTGATTACCGTTATCCGGCAATGGAGATCCTTCAGGAAAACGGCAGCAGGATTTCTGATTTTACTTATGTAAGTTATACAATTGCAGCTGGAAAACCAAAACTTCAGGGGCTTCCGGCTACATATACTGAGAAAGACGAAGAAGCCCAGACCTTATGTGTAAAATTGAAAGATGAAGTAACAGGAATGGTATTGGAATTGCTTTATACTATTTTTACGCAGAGGGGAATCATCACCAGAAGTGCCAGATTTACAAACGAGGGTACATCATCAGTACATCTGTTAAATGCAATGAGCCTCAGTCTTGATCTGCCGGACAAGGATTATGTGTGGATGCAGTTTTCAGGTGCATGGTCCAGAGAACGTCATGTGAAAGAACGCAGATTAGAGCAGGGAATCCAGTCTGTGGGAAGCATCAGAGGAAATTCTTCCCATGAACATAATCCCTTTATTGTGCTCCGACGTCCGTCGGCAACAGAAAATGCAGGAGAAGTGATGGGATTCAGCCTGATCTACAGCGGAAATCACAGAATGCAGGCAGAGGTGGATACTCATGATACAACCCGCATCACTGTGGGAATCAATCCGCAGAATTTTGACTGGAAGCTGGACTGTGGTGAGAGCTTTCAGACTCCGGAAGCAGTAGTAGTATTTTCTGATAAGGGTCTGAATGGAATGAGCCAGACTTTCCATAAATTATATCAGAAGAGACTGGCAAGAGGTTACTGGAGAGACCGTCCCAGGCCAATCCTTAACAATAACTGGGAAGCTACTTATTTTGATTTTACAGAGGACCGTCTGGTGGAAATTGCTGCAAAGGCAAAGGAATGCGGTGTTGAATTATTTGTGCTGGATGACGGATGGTTCGGTGCACGAAGCAACGATTATGCAGGACTTGGTGACTGGGTGGCAAACAGAGAGCGTCTTCCGCAGGGAATCAAGGGAATTGCAGACAGGATTGAAGAGATGGGTATGAAATTTGGTCTGTGGTTTGAGCCGGAGATGGTGAATAAGGATTCCGACCTTTACCGTGCACATCCGGACTGGATCCTGCAGACACCCCAGAGGCATTCCTGTCATGGCAGAAATCAGTATGTGCTGGACTTCTCCAGAAAAGAAGTGGTGGACTGTATTTATGAGATGATGTACAAAATCCTCTCAGAAGCAAAGGTTTCCTACATCAAATGGGATATGAACAGAAGTATTACAGAATGTTATTCAGCTGCACTTCCTGCAGACCGTCAGGGAGAAGTGTTCCACAGATATATTCTCGGAGTTTATGATCTGTATGAGCGGTTAAATACTGCATTTCCGCAGATTCTCTTTGAGTCCTGCGCAAGCGGTGGCGGACGTTTTGATCCGGGAATCCTTTATTATGCGCCACAGGGATGGACCAGTGATGATACAGATGCGGCAGAGCGTGTGAAAATCCAGTACGGCACAAGCATGTGTTATCCGGTAAGCTCCATGGGAAGTCATGTTTCTGTAGTGCCAAACCATCAGTTAAACCGCAAAACTCCGTTACATACAAGAGCAAATGTAGCTTATTTTGGAACTTTCGGATATGAGCTGGATCTGAATAAACTGTCTGATGAGGAAATCAGTGAAGTAAAACAGCAGATTACCTTTATGAAAGAATACAGAGAACTGATCCAGTTTGGAACTTTTTACAGACTGAAGAGTCCTTTTGAGGGCAATGAAACTGTGTGGATGACAGTCAGCGAGGACAAAAAAACAGCGCTGGTATTCTGGTACAGGGAAAGAAATGTAGTAAACGCAGATTTTACCAGAGTGCGGCTTCAGGGACTGGATCCGGATCTTATCTACAGAAATGAGTATAATGAAACAGAAAACTACGGGGATGAGCTGATGAATCTGGGACTGCTCACCACAGACTGTACAGCAGGTGAACCTACAAGTGAAGACGAACCATGCACAGACTATGAGTCCAGAATTTATGTTTTAACTGCAAAATAATAACCGAATCAGATAAGCTCCTTATGGAGATTACGAAAAGCAATAGACAGAAATAAAAAATCAACAAAAAGCAGGCAGAACGATCACACGGAATCGTCTACCTGCTTTTCGTTAAATTTATCCATCATTTCTTTATGGGTCTTATAATTCTTCGGACTCATTCCAAACTTCTTCTTAAAAGCCTTGGAAAAAACAAGCTGGTCTTCATAGCCCACATTATTAGCAATCTCTTTAACAGACAGACTGGTACTGACCAGAAGACTGGCTGCTTTATGCATCTTATAATCAATGAGGAAGGTCTGTGCGGACATTCCAAGCTCTTTCTGAAAGGAACTGTTCAGATAGGCACGGCTGATTCCGATATTATCTGCAATATCAGAAATCCCGATTCCCTTTTGATACATGTCTTTAATATATTCAATGGCAAGCTCCACGTAGACACTGGTGCTGTAGGCATATTTGGCATTTCTTTTGTTCTGTGCAGACTGTTTTTCATGAAAGTCGGCAAGCTCGGCTAACAACAGGATCAGATAAGCCTGGCGCCTTAGATCATTGGCTTTGGAAAGCTGCTTATGATTCAGCATATAATCGATGTGTTTCAGGATTGTTTTCTGATCCGGTGCAGGAAGTACTAATTGATTTTTGGAAAATCCACATTCTTTTACCATTGAGTGAGCTCGGATTCCGCGAAAACCAATCCAGGCATAAGTCCAGGGATTGGTTTCATCAGCACCGTATGTGACTGGTTCATTTGGATAAATTACAAACATCTGTCCGGGAGTAAGGCTCCAGGTCTGACCTCCGGCAGAATAGAATCCGGTACCGTCCAGCACAAAATGGATGATGAACTCATCTCTTGGCATGGAACAGATATGTCCGGGCGGGCAGTGTTCTTTGCCCGTATGGATCAGACTGATATCAAGGGAGCCTTCTTTCAGATTTTCAAGACAGCGGAAAGTAGCGCTGTCCGTATATTTTACATTTGGCATTTGGGTAATTCCTTTTTCTATTTTCTTTGATTGCAGATATTGTTGATATAAAGACATAAGGACTGATATCCTGCAAATACGCATAAATTCAAGTCGTTGTTGACATTTTACCATAAATTCAGCGGTTTTTCCATAACGATTATGACATAAATTCATTTCATTAGTCCATTTAAAAAAATAGACAAAAACGTATAATAAGAATCACAAGGAACACGTCGAAACGACGAATAAAGGAGGATGTATATGAGAAAAAACATGAAAAAACTCACAGTCGCAACAGTGATCGGTGCTATGACAGTTACTGCACTTGCACCAGTAGGCGCACAGGCGAAAGACAAAACTCTGACAGTTGCAATCTGGGATAACGGACAGAAAGCCGGACTTCAGGAAATTATGGATGAGTTTACAAAAGAGACCGGAATCAAAACTGAACTTCAGGTAGTAGAGTGGAGCAGCTACTGGACACTTCTTGAAGCAGGTGCATCAGGCGGAGACATGCCGGACGTATTCTGGATGCATTCCAATGAAGCTGTAAGATATATGTCCAATGATATCTTACTTGATCTGACAGACAAGATTGCAGACAGCGACAAATTGGAAATGGACAAATTCCCGGAAGATATCAAAGAAATGTATCAGTGGGACGGAAAAACATACGCAGTACCGAAGGACATCGATACAATTGCTATGTGGTACAACAAAGATATGTTTGATGAAGCAGGAATCGACTATCCGGACGGAAGCTGGACATGGGATGAATTCTATGATATTGCAGAGAAACTTACAAAAGAAGACGGAAGCCAGTACGGTTTTGCAGCAAACCCGTCTAACGAGCAGGATACATGGATGAATATTGTTTACTCCATGGGCGGACGTGTACTGACAGATGACAACAAATCCGGTTTTGATGATCCAAACACTATCAAAGCAATGGAATTCGTTGACAAATGCGTTAAAAATGTAATGCCTCCTGCATCTACAATGTCCGAAACAGGTACAGACGTACTCTTCGGATCTGGCAAGGTAGCTATGATTTCTCAGGGATCCTGGATGGTATCTGCTTTCAAAGACAACGATTATATCAAAGAACACTGTGATGTGGCAAGACTTCCGAAAGATGCTGAAACAGGAGAGAGCGTATCTCTTTACAATGGTCTTGGATGGGCAGCATCTGCAAACACAGATATGCCGGACGAAGCTTTCCAGCTTATTGAGTGGTTCGGTTCCAAAGATATGCAGAAGAAACAGGCTGATCTTGGTGTAACAATGGCAGCTTACGAAGGAATGTCCGATGGATGGGTTAACAGTGTTGATTGCTTTAACTTACAGCCATACATGGATGCAATGGACAATATCGTATTCAGACCACACACAAATGCAACACTTGCATGGTGGAACCCAATGTGCGAAGAACTGAAGAAACCATGGAATGATGAGGAAAGCATGGATGATGCATGCAAGAATATCGTTACTATTATGAACGATGCCATCGCAGAAGAGTCCTATTAATTAATGTTTAACAAAACCATTCATAAAAAATAAGAAACGGAAAAGCTGCCGCAGAAAAGATTCCGATCATGTGATAACCACAGGAGTCACAAAGGGTATGCTCATATGCGGCAGTTTTCCATTCAAATCAGCAACAAAATTCTATGATAAGAAGGAGTGAGAGCCGTGGCAAATCCAAAAAAAGGTACCAGTCAGGCGCGGAATGAATTCATCTGGGGATGGGCGTTCATTCTTCCTACAATGCTTGGTCTGATCATCTTAAATATCTATCCGATTTTTAAGACCATTTATGAGAGCTTTTTCAAGACCGGAGATTTCGGTAAGGGAAATATCTTCATTGGTTTTGACAACTATGTAAAGCTGTTCCATGATGCGGAAGTATGGCAGGCATTATTAAATACATTTAAATATGCCATTGTGGAAGTTCCGTTTTCCATTGCTATCGCACTTGTACTGGCAGTTTTATTAAACCGTAAAATGAAAGGCCGTGCTGTTTACAGAACTATTTTCTTCCTGCCTATGGTTGCTGCTCCGGCTGCGATCGCCATGGTATGGAGATGGTTGTTTAACTCAGAATTCGGTCTTCTCAATCACATTTTTCACACAAAGATCAACTGGATCTCTGATCCGAAGATCGCAGTCTATGCGATCGCAGTGATCGGTGTATGGTCTATCATCGGCTACAATATGGTACTTTTCCTGTCAGGTCTGCAGGAAATTCCAAGAGATTATTATGAAGCAGCAAGCATTGACGGAGCAACCGGAATCAAACAGTTCTTCCACATTACAATCCCGCTGCTTTCACCGACCATCTTCTTTGTAATGGTTACCCGTGTCATCGGTGCCATGCAGGTATTCGACCTGATCTTCATGGTTATGGACAGAAACAGTCCTGCACTTTACAAAACACAGTCACTTGTTTACCTGTTCTACCAGAATTCTTTTGTACAGAATAACAAAGGTTATGGTTCAACAATCGTCGTACTTCTTCTGGTTGTAATTATGATCATGACAGTATTCCAGAATATTGCGCAGAAGAAGTGGGTTCATTATAACTAAGGAGGGATAATTATGTCAGCAAGAGATAAAGCAAACAGAGTTCTGATCCATGTTATCCTGATACTGGTATCTATTACCATGCTGGTTCCTTTCTTATGGATGATTCTGACAGCTTTCAAAACTATGACAGAGGCAACCTCTGTCAACCCGTTCGTAATCCTCCCGTCTACATGGAGATGGGACAGTTTTAGAGAAGTAAGCGCAAATATGGATTTCTTACATCTGTATATCAATACCTTACTTCTGATCCTGGGTCGTGTTGTATGTGCGGTTCTGACAGCAACACTGGCAGGCTATGCATTTGGACGTCTGAACTTCAGGGGGAAAAACCTGATGTTCTCTCTGGTCCTTTTCCAGATGATGGTTCCTGGACAGATTTTCATTATCCCACAGTACTTAATGGTAAGCAAAATGGGAATGCTCAATACCATTTTTGCCTTGGTATTTCCCGGTATTGTTACTGCATTTGGTACATTTCTCCTCAAACAGGCTTATATGGGACTTCCGAAAGATCTGGAAGAGGCAGCACGTCTTGACGGATGTAACATCGGTCAGACCTTCCTGTTCATCATGGCTCCTCTGACACGTTCTTCCATGGTGGCACTGGGAATCTTCACAGCAGTATTTGCATATAAAGACCTGATGTGGCCTCTGATCTGTAACAAGGATGTAATGCCTCTGTCAGCAGCACTTGCAAAAATGCAGGGACAGTACACCAACAATTATCCGCAGCTGATGGCAGCATCTCTGCTTGCATGTATCCCGATGATCGTACTGTATCTGATCTTCCAGAAGCAGTTCATCGAAGGTATTGCAACATCTGGTGGTAAGCTGTAATAAAATCTGAGCAGCACAGGCAGGCTTTGTTATAAAATCAGACCAGAGATTGTAGCAGGGCTTGCCTGAAACTGGATTTGATAATATTTAGAGTGTGTCTGAAAAATGCTTTCCCCAAGATGTGCGTCACAATTTGCGGGAATGATTTTTTAAACATGCTCTAGAGAAAGAAAACTGAAATATAAAATAAAAAAAGATAAATGAAAGGAAGAGGTAGATAGAAATGAAACCAGGAAGTCTCTTTGACAGAATATTTGGATTTTTAGGTCAGTTGATCGCATTAAATTTGCTGTGGATCGTGTGCTCTCTTCCGATTATCACAGCAGGGGCATCCACCACTGCATTATTTTACTGTACATTGAAGCTCCATAAAGATGGAGATATCAGAGTACTTCATGATTTTTTTAAGAGTTTTAAGCAGAATTTCAGGCAGTCCACACTGATCTGGATTCTGATGGTTGCAGCAGGAATATTTATTTATATGGAAAAAGAAGCTCTGGCAACAATGCCGGGATCCATGTCACAGATTTTTAATTATGTGATCTTTGCGGTATATATTCCTCTGGTGGCAGTTGCACTGTATGTATTTCCAACAGTTGCAGCATTTGAAAATAAAACAATGACTTTGATCACAAACGCATTTTATTTTGCGGTTAAACATATAGGTTATGCCTTAGCTGTGGCAGTGATCACAATCCTGCCAATGACAATGACACTTGTAGATGCAAAACTTTTCCCGGTATATCTGCTGATCTGGCTGATGTTTGGATTCTCCCTGACTGCCTATGCAGATTCCTGGTTTATGTGGAAACTGTTCAAGCCCTACTTCAAAGAGGAGGAAGAGGGACATCACTACGTGGACACAGAACCTGATCAGTACGCGTTTTAACCGAAACAAACAGCGATACCTGGTTACATAAAAAATAGATAGAACATCTATAAAATAGAAAGAACAAAGAAATGAGAGGTACAGAGTATGGAATGGATCAAATATCACGAGGCAGAGAAAGTATTCGACCTGAGAACAGAGCACAGCACTTATCAGATGCAGGTAAGAGAGTATGATACTCTGGTTCATCTGTATTATGGAAGTCCGGTAGGCGATGCACTGATCACAGACAGGATCGTATGTGTGGACAGAGGATTTTCAGGAAATCCTTATGAGGCAGAAAAGGACAGAACATTTTCATTAGATACCCTGCCACAGGAATATACTGCATATGGAAATGGTGATTATCGTATCAATGGCCTGGAGACAGAGCAGGCAGACGGCAGTGATACTGCAAATCTGAAATTTGAGTCCTATGAGATCACAAAAGGAAAGTACAGCCTGAAAGGGCTTCCTGCAATGTTTGCAAAGGAAGATGAGGCAGAGACACTGGAAATTGTTTTGACAGACCGTGTCAGCGGACTGAAAGCACATCTTCTCTATGGTGTATTTCCTCATCTTGATGTGATCACCAGAGTGGTACGCCTGGAAAATACAGGTACAGCACCGGTTACAGTGAAAAAAGCAATGTCTATGGAAATGGACTATGAGTACAGAGAATTGGATGCAGTCCACTTCTATGGCAGACACAATATGGAACGCCAGATGGAGAGAACTCACCTTGGTCATGGCAACTGGTCTGTGGGAAGTATCCGCGGAACCTCCAGCCACCATCACAATCCATTTGTGATCCTCTGTGACAGAAATACAGAGGAAACTTATGGAAACTGCTATGGATATGCACTTGCATACAGTGGAAACTTCTTATTTGAAACAGAGGTGGACCAGGTAGGACATACCCGTGTAGCAATGGGAATCCATCCCTATCATTTCTCCTGGACACTGGAACAGGGAGAGAGCTTTGAGACACCGGAAGTGATCATGGCATACTCAGCAGAAGGTTTCGGAAAGCTTTCCAGGATCTATCATGATGCATACAGAAGTAATCTGATCCGCAGCAAATATACAGAGCAGCCAAGACCAATCCTGGTAAATAACTGGGAAGCAACTTATTTTGATTTTGACGCAGATAAGATTTACCACATTGCAGAAGAGGCAAAAAATATCGGACTGGATATGTTTGTTCTGGATGACGGATGGTTTGGAAAGAGAGACAATGATTGGTGTGCACTTGGTGACTGGGAAGTAAATGAAGAAAAGATTAAAGGCGGGCTTCCTGCACTTGCAGAGAAGATTCATGGACTTGGACTGAAATTCGGTCTGTGGGTAGAGCCGGAGATGATCTCTGAGGACAGTGATCTCTACAGAGAGCATCCGGACTGGGCACTGAAGATCCCGGGACGTGCTATGAACCGAAGCAGACATCAGTTAAATCTGGATATCACCAGAAAAGAAGTACGTGAACACATTATGAACCAGATCTTTAAGGTTCTGGATGCATGCAAGGCTGATTATGTAAAATGGGATATGAACCGAAGCGTAGATAACGTATTCTCAGCAGCTCTTCCAAAGGAACGTCAGGGAGAGGTTTACCACAGATATGTGCTGGCTGTTTATGAAATGATGGAAAGCCTGGTACAGAGATATCCGGATCTTCTGTTTGAGTCCTGCTCAGGCGGAGGCGGAAGATTTGAGGCGGGAATGCTTTACTATTCTCCGCAGATCTGGTGCAGTGACAATACAGATGCTATTGACAGACTGAAAATCCAGTATGGTACATCCTTCGGATATCCCATAAGTGCAATGGGCGCACATGTCAGCGTATGCCCGAACCATCAGTCCGGAAGAACGACTCCTTTTGAGACAAGAGGAATTGTTGCATCCGCAGGTACCTTTGGCTATGAGTTGGATCTGATGAAGATGTCCGAAGAAGAGAAAAAGACAGCCAGAGAGCAGATTCTGAAGTATAAAGAAATGGAGCATCTGGTACAGTCCGGAGACTACTATCGTCTGGTGAACCCATTCGAAAACAACAACCATGTACTTTGGCAGTTTGTATCCAAAGACAAAAAAGAAACAGTTGTGTGCGGAGTAAGACTCCACAGCGAAGCAAATCCTTATATTTATCTTTTCTACCCACAGGGATTGGATGCTGATATGAAATACGAAGACACAGCAACAGGAAAAGTATATACAGGTGCAGCACTTATGAAAGCAGGTCTGCCTCTGCCACTGACAACAGGTGACTACCAGCCAATCAGATTTACATTTAAGGCAGTGGAAAAATAGCATAATCATTATTTCTATGACATATAAAAGCAGCAGATTTCCAAAATCAGGAAAAATCTGCTGCTTTTTGAAATATTATTTTTTCTTTTTGGAATTATGCTCCGATTCCGGATTCATTCCGTCGATTATATGCTCAATCATCATCTTTTTTACATAAACATCAAAGCTTAACAGGCAGATAAATGAAAATCTCTTCAAATTCGCCTGATCTTCTTCATCTGCGTCCCCGAAAGTATCCTGTGCTGTTTTGTATTTGCGCAGAAGGTCTTTTTTCAGGGATTCAATCTGTTCCTTTTCCATGCTGAAAACTTCATTATAAATATAAGTCATATCTTTCTCAGTCATGGATTTAAAATATTTCTGCGTGATCGGTGTGAGCAGAGTCTGGATATCATTGATGGAAAGAATATTTTTGAAATAGTAAATAAAAATCAGCATCAGCACATGTTCTTTGGAATAACGTTTCTTCTCAGGCGGGGGAAGAAGTTTATTCTTTGCATAATTGTTGATCATAGTCTTGGTGAGAATCTTATCATCTGCGTAACGTTTGGAAGAAACGAGCTGCTCTTCCATAAAGGTTGTCACTTGGTCCATATATAAATCAATATTTGGGATGTCTTCCGGTTTAATATAGTCAATCCTGGATACACTTTCCAGAATGCTGTTTATCATATCTTTATCATCGATTGTCATCTTTCATCACCTCTGTTCCTTATTATATAGTTTTAAATACTACTTGTAAATGTTTTTTTCACTAATTACAAAATTTATATCCGCTTGAATTTACAGGAATCAGTTGTAGGCGAACAGATTTTTGTGTATAATCATAAAGATATATGCCTGTTCAGGCACAAAAAATATTTCGAGAGATGTAAACGGTAACCGGTACATATTTTGAATCTGAAAGATTGTTGCAGGAATCAACTTGTTGATCATCATGGTTGTTTGTAAAATAATGTACCGTACAGGAAGAAGACAGGAGAAAATATGAGCGATATTTATAGTACATTAAATCCTCAGCAGCAGGAAGCGGTTTACCATACAGAAGGTCCACTGCTGATCCTTGCGGGAGCGGGTTCGGGAAAGACAAGAGTACTTACCCACCGCATTGCTTACCTGATAGATAAAAAGGGAATCAATCCCTGGAACATTCTGGCTATCACATTTACAAATAAAGCAGCCAGTGAGATGAGAGAACGTGTAGATAAAATAGTGGGATTTGGTTCCGAGAGCGTATGGGTTTCCACATTCCATTCTACCTGTGTGCGTATTCTGCGTCGTTATATTGACCGTCTTGGATATGATACCAGATTTGCTATTTATGACACAGAAGATCAGAAAACTCTGATGAAAGAAGTATGCAGAAAACTGAATATTGACACCAAGAAAACAAAGGAACGTTCTCTTCTGGCACAGATTTCCCATGCAAAAGATGAACTGATCACACCGGATGAGATGGAACTGAATGCAGGTGGGGACTTTGTTAAAAAGAAGGTTGCTGAGGTATATCGGGAATATCAGGCTGCTTTGCGCAGAAATAATGCGCTGGATTTTGATGATCTGATCGTAAAGACCGTAGAGCTTTTTCAGAACTGCGGAGATGTTCTGGAAAACTATCAGGAACGTTTCAGATATATCATGGTGGATGAGTATCAGGATACCAATACTGCACAGTTTAAATTTATAAGCCTGTTGGCCTCTAAATATGAAAACCTCTGTGTAGTCGGTGATGATGACCAGTCTATCTATAAATTCCGCGGTGCAAATATTGGAAATATTCTTGGATTTGAGCATGTTTTTCCAGATGCAAAAGTTATCCGTCTGGAACAGAATTACCGTTCCACAAAGAATATTCTGAATGCAGCCAATGCGGTGATCGCAAATAATACCTCACGTAAATCAAAAACACTCTGGACTGAGAATTCGGAGGGGGAACGAATCCATTTCCGCCAGTTCATGAACGGATATGAGGAAGCAGAGTATGTGATAGGCGAGATTTCCAGAGCTCACAGAGAGAATGGTGCGAAGTATAAAGACTGTGCAGTTCTGTACAGGACCAATGCACAGTCACGACTCTTTGAAGAGAAGTGTCTTCTTGCGAATATCCCTTACAAGATTGTAGGCGGTGTGAATTTCTATGCGCGTAAAGAAATCAAAGACCTGTTATGTTATCTGAAGACAATTGACAATTCCAGAGATGATCTGGCAGTCCGCCGTATCATCAATGTACCGAAGCGTGGAATCGGAGCCACAACTCTTGGCAGAATACAGGATTATGCGGATAAAATGAGTGTGAGTTTCTATGATGCCTTGCGTGTGGCAGAGGAGGTCCCGTCTATTGGAAGAAGCCTTTCAAAGATTGATGGATTTGTAACCTTTATTCAGAGTTTAAAGAGTAAGGCAGAGTCTTATACAGTACGTGAACTTCTGGAAGAAGTGATTGAACTTACCGGATATGTGGCAGAGCTGCAGGCTGAAGATACAGATGAATCGAAGGCAAGAATCGAGAATATTGATGAACTTATTTCCAAGACAGAATCCTATCAGGAAGTAATGGAAGAACAGGGACAGACGGCCACACTTTCAGGTTTTCTCGAGGAGATTGCACTGATCGCAGACATTGACAGCGTGGATCCGGATCAGGATTATGTGCTTCTTATGACACTACATAGTGCCAAAGGTCTGGAGTTTCCGAGAGTATTTCTCGCAGGAATGGAAGATGGGATGTTTCCGTCTTATATGTCCATTATATCAGATGACAGATCTGATCTGGAAGAAGAGAGAAGGCTCTGTTATGTGGGTATCACAAGAGCTATGGAGGATCTGACGCTGACAAGTGCCAGACAGCGGATGCTCCGGGGAGAAGTACAGTATAATAAAGTATCCAGATTTGTACGTGAAATTCCGCGGGAGCTTGTGGATCTGGGACAGGAAGCTCAGGAAAAGAAGAAAAAGATTGAAGAGATGATTCAGGCAGACAGAAACCTTGCAAAAATGAAAATGGCTTTTGAGACGAAAACATTCAAGCCCAGAGAATTTAAGGTGACGAAGGCTGCTGCACTGGATTACGAAGTGGGAGACACTGTCCGCCACATTAAATTTGGTGTAGGAATTGTCAAAGACATTGTAGACGGCGGAAGAGATTATGAAGTCACTGTTGATTTTGACAAAGTGGGAATAAAGAAAATGTTCGCAGGATTTGCAAAGCTGAAAAAAATATAATAATTTCAGAATCAGGATGATGCAGGCAAGTCACGCCTGCTGTCTGTTAGTCGAGCGATTGGGGCAGGTGACTTAAGTCACCTGCGGAGGCTGCGAAAAGCAATAAGCAGTAAGGCGAACGATTTTATCCGCTTTATATATGAGACAGGAGTTCAGGAAGTTTCATAAGACTGTCAAATTCATGATCAGGGATGATTTCTGAAGTCTTCTCATGGTTGGGATTAAACCAGATTGTGCGGATTCCGGCATTGATGCCGCCCTGGATATCAGAGGTCAGGCTGTCCCCGATGATTACTGCTGTTTCCTTATGGAAATCAGGGATTCTGGAGAAGCAGTAGTTAAAGTATTCCCTGCCCGGTTTATTGTATCCCAGTTCTTCGGAGATAAAAATATCCTCAAAGTAACGGGAAATTCCGGAACTTTTAAGCCGTCCCTTCTGGACACTTAAGGTACCGTTTGTAACCAGATACATCCGGTATTGACCGTAAAGAGTTTCGAGCAATTCTTCTGCACCATCTATGAAATAGTGCCCCTGGGCCAGAAGAGTTTCATAGGTATGTGCAGCTTCTTTTGCAGGTACATCCACATTCAGCTCTGCAAAAAGAAGCCGGAATCTCCGAAGCTTTACCTGGTCTCTGGTGATCTTGCCCTGTTCAAGAAGTTTCCACTGGGCGAGGTTAAGCTCACTGTAACGCTTCAGAACTGAAGGCTCGGGAGCAATGTGAAAACTTTTCAGAGTTTTTGCGATAGCTGCTCTTTCTGCCCGGTTAAAATCAAGTAATGTATTATCAAGATCAAAAAAAAGTGTTTCTACCATAAGTATTTATCCTCTCTTATCAGATCGTTGCTGTCGGCATATTTTTAAGTCAGGGGCAAAATTCATTCCAGATTGCCTGCGGCAATGGAATTTTGGCTTGTATGTCTCGGGATTGTGTGAACAGTAACCCCCTGATATCATTATAATAAAGAAACTAACAAAAGTATAGAATAAATGCAGATATCTTATGGTAAAATTACAGAAAAAGTGTTATAATAATTTCATTAAACAGCAGACGGCAGAAGTGTTAAGTGTCAGCTGATGAATTATTGAGAGGATGGTGCGATTATGAATATCAAAATTGAAGAATTATTATCAGCATTAAACAGAAAAGAAGAAGAGAAAGAAAAAAATACAGTCCTCTGGGTACTGGCAATCATTGGCGCAGTTGCAGCAGTAGCAGGTATCGCATTTGCTGTATATCATTTCTTTGCTCCGGATTATCTGGAAGATTTTGAAGAGGATTTTGACGATGACTTCGACGATTATTTCGAAGATGAAGAAGAATAATTACCTGTAATATGAAAATGAAAGAATAGCTCCGGCTTATACCGGGGCTATTTTTATGGAGGTTATATGAAAAAAGGCGAAATTTATGAAGGCGTGATTGAGAAAGTAGATTTTCCCAATAAGGGAATTGTGATAACAGACGGACAAAAAGTTACCGTAAAGAACGGAATGCCCGGACAGAAAGTTCGTTTTATGATCAATAAGAAGCGTTCCGGACGTGCAGAGGGAAGACTTCTGGAAGTGTTGGAGAAGTCTCCGCTTGAAACAAGAGAACCGGTCTGTAGCATTTTTCCGGAATGTGGAGGATGCATGTATCAGACCATGTCCTATGAAAACCAGCTCAAAATGAAAGAATGTCAGGTTCGTGAACTGTTGGATGGTGCATTGAACGGCACTGATTACCAGTGGGAGGGAATTCATGGAAGTCCCATTGAATTCAGATATCGAAATAAAATGGAATTCTCCTTTGGTGATGCATATAAGGATGGTCCGTTGACGCTGGGTCTGCACAAAAAAGGCAGTACCTATGATGTTCTTACAGCAGATGACTGTCAACTGGTTCATGAAGATATGACGAAAATCCTGACTTGTGTGCATGAATACTTCCTGAAACGAAACGTTTCCTATTATAAAAAGATGCAGCATACAGGATATCTGCGCCATCTGCTTCTCCGCCGCGGTGTGACTACAGGAGAGATTCTGGTCCATGTGATTACCACCAGTCAGGAAGAACATGATCTGGAATCTCTGAAAGAAGAACTTCTTGCACTTCCGCTGGAGGGTAAAATTGTGGGAATCATGCATATTATCAATGATTCTCTTTCTGATGTGGTGCAGAGTGATGAGACACGTATCCTTTACGGTCAGGATTTCTTTTATGAAACGCTTCTGGGACTGCGATTTAAGATCAGTACATTTTCATTTTTCCAGCCTAATTCCCTGGCTGCGGAAGTGCTTTATTCTATCGTACGTGAGTATATCGGAGATACGAAGGATAAAGTAGTGTTCGACCTTTACAGCGGAACCGGAACGATCGCCCAACTTGCAGCCTCCGTAGCGGACGAAGTGATAGGTGTGGAAATTGTGGAAGAGGCAGTAGAAGCTGCAAAACAGAATGCAGCACTGAATAACCTGAGTAATTGCAAATTTATTGTAGGAGATGTCCTTAAAGTCTTGGATGATCTGACGGAGAAACCGGATGTGATCATTCTGGATCCGCCAAGGGATGGAATCCATCCCAAAGCATTGCCGAAGATTCTTTCTTATGGGGTAGACCATATTGTATATATTTCCTGCAAAGCGACTAGCCTGGCAAGAGATCTTCCGGCATTTCTGGCGGCAGGATATAAGCTGGAAAAAGCCTGCTGCGTTGATCAATTTTGTCAGACTGTTCATGTGGAGACTGTGGTTTTACTTTCCCGTAAATAGGCGGTTTTACAGGCTTGAAACTGTGAAGTTCAGTCTATTTGCCACCGATTTGCCACCCACAAAATAAAATATCGTAAAATTATAGAAAAACGGTTGAACACTCTGAACGAATCAGGGATGTTCAACCGTTTATTTTTATGCCTGTATTTTCTTTTCAAACACATCCACAGCGAACTGCTGCATACTTTCAGTATTGAACGTATATGTCTGTAATGTGGTTGCTATATCTTTATGGCCAAGGCGTTCCATAACAGTCTTTGGGTTTACGCCACCTTCTGCCAGCATGGTACCATGTGTATGTCTCAGACAGTGGGCGTGGAACAGGTGGTTACCAAGTTCCCAGTGAATGACTCTGGCACAGTATTTGAAAGAGTCAGGTGTGACCAGTTCACCATTGTCTTTTACGCACAGTGGCGTGATCTCTTTATGTGGGACTGTTATGTCAGCCCTGACCTGAGTGATAGAGTTATCTGGCAGCAGGTAAGTCTTCAGATATGCACCGCCATATTTCAGCCGGTTTATTTTTCTTTGCTTTATTGCATATTTCAGTTCTTTTTCAAGTGTCTGCCCTATTTTGACAGTGCGGTGGGAGTCATACTTAGGTGGTTTGATGAACCAGGTCTTTCCAATCTTGTACATCTGACCTTTGATTTTCAGTTCATGTTTGGAAAAATCCACATCTTCTTCCAGGTCTATAGCGAAAGTCTCACCGATTCGTGTCCCGACATTGTAAGGTACCACAAGGGAAAGGTGAAAATAACTGGTTTCGGGAAAACGTGCAAGGATCCTGTTAAATTCTTCTTTGGGGCAGATATATTCAGTATGAGCCTTTGCATCCACATCTATTGGCATCTTACCGACTTTTACCGGAATGCAGGGATTAGATTGAATATAATTCAGCGGCAGTATGGCGTAATTCATGGCACCTTGCAGACAGGTCAGAGTATTTTTTATCATACTTTTGGACAGACCCTTTAGCTTCATGTCATTGATCCATTCCTGAACCTTATCAGGAGCATACTGAAAACTGCTTAATTTGTAGATACCAAAAGCAGGTTTTAAATGCAGCCTGATCTTTGATTCATAATCACGATAGGTATTATAAGTGTACCCATGGTCAATATTTTTCTTTATTACAGTTTCCAGCCAATAATCTAAGTAATCAGCAACACTGATCTCTTTGGGTGAGAATGATCTGCCGGTATTATTATATTCTGCAATGGCGGCTGCCCTTGCGTCTAATGCTTCTTTCTGGGTGCGGAATCCACCCTTTTCAATCTTGTTTCGTTCGCCATTAATCTTGGCAGTGTCAAAATAGTAAGACCAGGTCTTACCTCTTTTTCTTACACCTTCAGCCATAGTTTCATCATCCTTTCTAAAAATGGGTATAAAAATAACAGCCAAACATTTGTGTGGCTTGTTTGACTGCCCCCATTATGGTAGAATGATTATTGGACTAATACATCCTTCCCATAACGGGAACAGAGGACCGTCTTGATGCGCCAACATCAGGGCGGTTTTCTATATTAAAATCAATTTGTAACTAATGTAACCGATTGTAACTAGTTTGTAACTGTTATAATGCCTTATTTTATGCGGATGTAACTAATGTAACTAATTTTGACAATGTTCTTATTATAAATATTTTTATTATAAAAAAATAAATTAAAAATATAAAAGTAAGTAAATAATAAAAATATATAATATATAAGGGAAAATGAGTTACACAGTTACAAAAATGCCCCGAAGCCTTGTATTTACTGGACTTCTGGCAGTTTCGGAACAGTTACAAATGAGTTACAACTGGTTACAAAACTGGTTACAAACTAATGATTTTTCAATAAATGAGAGGAAAACCATTGGAATCTTTGAATGTTTTGGTAAAAAGTAACTTGAATAAGTCAAGGACAGCACCGATTACGAAACCACCCATAGTGATAGTATAAATGATTCCAAGTTTAATCTTCCCAACATAAAATTGATAAATACCACCACATAAGCCAAAAGCAATACCAATGTAGGAAATAGAGTCATTGGTGGTGGACATACCAATGGACATAAAAATAATAAAACCTAAAATTGGGATTACATTCAGTAAGATACAAGTCTTTCTCTTTTTTGGACTGCATACAGTATTTAATCCTTTCAGTCCTTCTTTGATACCAGTACCAAGTTCTTTACCGTATTTCTGCGTATTCTTGGTATATCCGCAGTGAGGGCAAGCTGATGCAGTATCTGAATATTCTTTTCCACACTCAGGACATTTAATCAACGCCATTTTAATTCACTCCTTTTCCATAATTTACCACTTGACAATAACAAACAGATGTTCGATAATGTATTTATCGCTACTGTTTCGGGTCGTGTGGTTCACGAAGGGGATGGATGTATTGGACTATAAAAGAAAAATAATGGAAATGCTCGATATGATGGACGAAAGGTGTTTACGCCTTGTCTATGTACATATCAAAGCACTTCTGGGGCTGAGATAATCAGCCCCTTTTCTTTTGGATAGAATCCAGAAAGTCCTCTAATACTTTCCATCCGTTTTCATCTAGTGCCGCCAGTCCTGAAATCAAACGCCTTTTAAAAGAATCTTCTTCACCATGTAAAAGGTCTCCAATAAATTCTTCAATCTGTTCGTCTCTGGACATTTCCATGAACATATCACCCTCACCAGTTCTTAACCAGTTTTCGTTGACGTTAAATTCCCGGCAGATAGAAAAAATAATTGCGTCACTGGGAATTGTTCGTCCCATTTCATATTGAGCAATGGTGTTCTGTTTCATTCCAATCCTATCAGCAAATGCCTGTTGAGTTAAGTCTAATGTCTTTCTTAACTTCTTTAATCGGTCTTTCAATTTTATTCACTTCCTTTCTTATTTTCATTGTACGGCATTACAGATAAAAGGTCAAGAAAAATATCTCATAAACAACAAAAAATCTCACAAGCAACAAAAAAGGTGTTGACAATATTGCTTTTGAGATGTATTATTATCTCACAAACAACAAATACAGACAGCAACACATCAAGAAAGAGAGGAAAAGGTATGACAAAGAAACAATATAAACGGTACGCAATGAAGGCACTCAGGACATTTAAAGCGAAATATGTACCTGATAAAAAAATGATAACTGATAGAATTAGCACTCCGAAGTGGGGAGCCATTATTCTCACAGGTCCTCATAAGGGCGAAGTATTAAGAAGCTATGAACAGGCATGGAACACCATAAATGCAATAATAAATGGTTAGCCGAAACGGTCAGAAATGACCGTCCACCGGAAATGACCACCCGGTGCTGATGATGGCAGGTCACATAAGTCAATAAGGAAAGCAGGAAAGAATGGGTGAAGCGATAGGGCTACACACAAGTGACATGGCGGTCAAGCTGAGGAAGGTCAGATAGAGTGTGTGAGGATTAAACATGACCCATCAAAGCAGTTGAAGAAAGCAAGAACAGTAGGACAAGAAAGCATAGAGTTCGGAACTATTTGAAGAAAACTGAACAGGTTGAGCCAATCAACACTTTACTCCTCTACCAAGAAGCTGTTAAGCGGAAGAATCAACCGAGCGAGAGGACACAGTACCTTGTTGACTTACATTGTTCAAGCGAAGCAAGACTATAACCAAGAGAAAGGAAGTGAAAAGGAATGGAAATGATTAAACAGAATGTAATGACTACCAATTTGACAAAAGAACAGACAGAACTTCGGTTCGAACTTTTCGACTGGTTGAAAACCAAAGAACTGTCTGTTCAGCAGTCGGTAGAACTTCTTTCATTGACAGCGGATCAGATTAGAAAATCTGCACTTAATGAAAAACTTTAGTTTCATCTTACGGAAAGGGTGTGAGCCAGAATGACTTTTAACAATTATTTATTTGAATTACTTGGAAAACAGGAAGCTAAAAAACTGAAAGATGCACTGAAAAGTGGAAAGACAATCATTATTCAAGGAGAGCCGCAGACTGGAAAATCAACATTCCTGAAAGTGTTAACAAATGCCGGGTACCATGCTGTAGAGGATTTTAATACTTATGAAATTACATTAAAAGAGCCTTTAAAGAACATGATACCAGACATGTCAGAGACTATTTCCTAAAGGCTGGTGATCGGCTGGAGATATTAAAAACCCAGTTAATATCATTTGGGTTTCTTACTTTAAAACCGTGCTCAATCATGACTTCTTTGAAATCATCATTGGTGACATAGAACCCACATTCATCTGCTTCAAAGATATGTTTCAAACCGTAGGAAGTTTTTCTATCATTGAAGGATTTAATGGGGATTAGGTTAAAAGTAATCCAGTCGTACAAAATATCATGTTCTCTTTTATTTAATTCCATAGTAAACACCTCCCTTCTAACAGGGAGTATACCACAACACAGAAAGGAAGTGAAAAGTTATGTCAGAAAAAGAAAAGAAGATCATTCGTGACCTTGCCGAAAAGTTACCAGATATGACCGAGCGTGAGCGTGGTTATCTGGAAGGAACTATTGCAACAGCTGCGGCAATGAGTAAGAAAGGAGAAAAAAATGCAGCAGATGCAGATACAGGGAACAGAGATACAGATTAAAGAGTATCAGGGTAAAAGGGTTGTCACATTCAAAGATGTTGATGCAGTACATCAGAGGAAACCCGGTACTGCATCAAGGAACTTCAATCAGAACCGTAACCGGTTCATTGAAGATATTGATTTTTTCAGGATAAATGTAACTGACAACGAAATTCGTAGTCAGTTCGGAATCAGTCCCAACGCTGGTGGAACCGTAATACTTATCACAGAAACAGGTTATCTGATGCTGGTGAAGTCCTTCACAGATGATCTGGCTTGGAAAGTCCAGAGGGAACTGGTTGACAGTTATTTCAGGGCAAGGGCAGAGCCAGATGAACAGTGTATGCAGGAGATCATTGAAAGTGGTGTACCTACAGTGATTGTTGCGACTGATAAATTAATCAGGTGTGCTGAGATCATGGCAGGGTGCCTTGACAGTAACAGACCGTATGTGTTGAACATCCTGAAAAATATCGTTCCAAACATTGACAATGAAGAGGAACCAAAGGTCACAGATAAATTTGAGATCACAGCAAAGACTGATGAACCAAAGAGAAAACCGTCTGATTTTTTACCAAAGTCAGTACCCATTGACACCACCAAGATGCTGCTGGAAATGAGTGAGCAGAACATGGACTTACCTACATTGGCAAGAAAAGCGGCTGTCAGTGTGGCTGCGATAATGAGCTGGATCAAGGGAAGTCACAAGCCTATGGAACAGAGCAGAAAGAACATCTGCGCAGCACTTGGTAAAGATGAAAACTTCCTGACACCGAAACGCAAGCGAAATGTCAGGGAATAAAAACGTCCCACAGGAAGTACCAGTTCCCATGGGACAGCAACAAAAATAATTTCAGCTACATAGTAGCAGAAAGTGAGCAGGATTGCAATGAAAAAAATCATTTCAGCGTGGATTGAACAGTTCATTGAGTTTGATTCTGAAATGGAATTTGCGGTATTTGAACAGAAATTAAAGGACAGCAAGAAAGGTTACCGCATCATTCAGGCTCAGAAATGCTCAGATGGAAAATATAAGATCCATATTATGAGACAGTATAACAACAATAGTTTCCCGGAAGGCGGTGAGGTCAAATGAAATTTGCTGAGAAATTAAAAAAGGCAATGCAGGAACTGAACCTGAACCAGCGGCAGGTGGTAACAATGACCGGGAAAAGTAAGGGTTCTGTGAGCCAGTATCTGTCAGGTAAACAGATCCCGTCAGAAGATGTCCAGAGTGCCATTGCTACGTCACTTGGTCTGGCTTCTGATTACTTTACCGGCATGGATAAGGAACTTCCGGTTATGCCACAGCTTGAAATCAGGGATGGCGTTATCCCGAGACTTGATGTGACGAAGGCGGCGAAACTGATGGGTATGAACCATAACACGGTCAGAAAAGGTTTACAGCAAGGTGTATTCCCGTGGGGATATGCAGTACATACATCAGGTAACAGATGGGCGTATTTCATAAATGCAAAGAGATTTGCAGAAACTGAGGGGATTACCTTATGAACAAAATGAGAGAGTATGAAAGAGGTCGTGAGGATGGTCTTGATCTTGCCAGAAGAATTGTGAAGGAAGGCGGACTTGAAGCATTAGAGAGAGAATGTAAATTCAGAGGTGTGACCGGAATACATACTTCTCTGGCAGCTAAGGATTTGGATAAAGCATCACAGAAAATCAAGGAAATGACAATTGATACATTCACTATCTTATGTATTGCTGCCGTTCATGACGAATTTGGTTTCGGTGAGAAACGTTGCAGACGTTTGATTGCCAAGATGGAAGAAGGTGCTGGGTATCTCATGGATGATCTGGCAACCTGGGACGATTACATTAAAGAAATCAAAGAGCAGTTGAATATTGATCTGAGGATCAGATGGAATAATTAAAGGAGAAAATGACAATGAGCGAACCAATTAAAGGATATAAAGTATTTAACCCAGACTGGACCTGTAGAGACTTCCAGTATGAGGTGGGTAAAACATTTGAGGATGATGTAACACCAAAATGTTGCGGTAGAGGTTTCCATTTCTGCACAAAAGCATCTGACTGTTTCAGTTATTACGGTTTCAATCCTGAAAATAAGGTTGCAGAAGTTCTTGCACTGGGGACGGTTGATACTGAATCAGATGATACAAAATGTTGCACTAACAAAATCCAGATTGTACGTGAGATTAGCTGGCAGGAACTCTTGACGATTGTGAATACAGGAAAAGGGTGTACGGGTCTTTGCAACACTGGGAATCGCAACACTGGGAATTGCAACACTGGGAATCGCAACACTGGGAATTGGAACCTTTCTTCTTTTAATACTGGTTGTTTTATGACAGAAGAACAGAAAATTATGCTGTTTGATAAACCTACTGACTGGACTTACCGTGACTGGATCAATTCTGATGCACGTTATGCGTTGACCAATATTCCTAAGAATGTGGTTGAATGGGTTTCTTCATACGATATGACGGATGAAGAAAAAGAGAAATACCCAACTTATGAAACAACAGGTGGCTATCTGAAGGTTCTGGATGAATCAGAGTCAGCACAGATCTGGTGGGATGGTCTGACTGAGGGTGCCAAGAATACCATAAAGTCATTACCGAATTTTGATGCAGAAATTTTCAGAAAATGTACAGGAATCAAAGTAGAAAGTAGAAAGTGAGGATAAAAGTAATGGAAAAGATTATGGAACTTATTAAGAAAAAAGGAATTGATAAGGATATTCAGGACGCCGTCAATAAATCCTATGTACTTACAGGTGGAAATATTTCACAGGATGATATTACCGAAGCTGTGAAAAATATTATCCGTCTTGAAATCATTAGAAATCATGACCTTTCAGATGCGGTATTTGATGCCATGTTTGACAAGGTGGTTGATGAAATTGCAGCTGAATTAAACATTACCTGTCAGCCGGATGTATGTGAAGAAAAAGGTGATGATCTGAAAGAAAACCTGATTGAACAGGTTGGTAATGTACATCAAGGACTAGCTGCGATTTTAAAATTTTTATCATGACTTCTTTACAATTTATGCCACACCAGCAAAAAGCCCTTGACCAGACAGAATCATTCAACAGATGCGCATATTACTTGGACATGGGCCTTGGTAAAACTTTTGTCGGTGCAGAGAAAATGTACTTGCTGAATAATGACGTAAATCTGGTGGTCTGCCAGAAATCAAAGATTGACGACTGGCTGGATCACTTTGAAAAATACTATCCAGATTATGAAGTGTTCAATCTGACAAAGAAAACACAGGTGGTACGATTCCGGGAATTGATTGACACCAGTACCATCTATGACTATAAAAAACAGATTGTCGGTGTTATCAACTATGATTTGATGTACAGGCGTTCATATATCACTCATATAAAGGATTTTACTTTGATGTTGGATGAATCTTCACTGATACAAAATGAGACTACACGGCGAGCAAAATTCATTCTGAGATTACAACCAGAAAGCGTTGTTCTGTTGTCAGGTACACCAACATCCGGTAAATATGAAAAGCTGTGGTCACAATGCAAGCTGCTGGGATGGGACATAAAGAAAAAAGCATTCTGGGCTTCCTATATAGATACAGAATGGGTAGAACAGGGGCAATTCAAACGGGAAGTTGTTACTGGGTATAAACACGTAGATCATCTGAAAAAGAAACTGTCACAACATGGGGCAGTATTTATGAAAACGCAGGAAGTCATTGAACTGCCTGAACAGATTGAACAGAAGATTTATGTGAAACCTACCAAAGAGTACAGACATTTCATGAAAAATGGTTATCTGGTTTTAGATGATGGTACGGAATTGGTAGGTGATAACAGTCTTACTAAGATTCTGTATGCAAGGCAGTTATGCGGAATGTACCATCAGGAGAAAATGGATGCATTCAGGGACTTACTGGAATCAACAGAAGACAGGGTGATTGTTTTCTACAATTTTAATGAGGAACTTACAAGGCTAAGGAAAATATGTGAAGCACTTGACCGGGAAGTAAGTTTTGTGAATGGTTCAGGGCGTTCAATGTATGCCTATGAGTGTGTAGAGAACAGCGTGACATTCATTCAGTATCAGGCCGGTGCAATGGGTGGAAATTTTCAGAAAGCAAATAAGATCATTTACTACACCCTACCACTTGGCAAAGGATCCTGTGATTTATGGGAACAGTCAAAGAAACGTATTCACCGTATAGGACAGGATAAAAGTTGCTTTTATTACTACCTGCTGGTGAAAGGCAGTTTTGAGGAAAAGAATCTTGCAGCATTGAGAAAGGGGAAGGAACTGACAGATGAGTTGTTTGAAAAATAGAGTTTTAAAGCTGATTACACTTATCAATGGTATCTCATTTTTATATTTTGGTAGTCTGTTAGATTCCTATTCCTGGATTCCTGGGATCATTTGCTGTATCAACTTTGCATGGTTGACACTGTTTGCTTATGCGAACGGATATACATATAAATCTGAGAAGGGAGAAGAAATGGAAGAAATCAAAGAACAGAGAAAGACAGTTTGTGAATTTCTGACGGGTGACAAACGGACAGAATACATAGCTGACATTACGGAATTGGTGTACAACCTTATTTCTGGGATATGTGATGTTTCAGACAAATATCAGGTTGACCGTGACAGTTCAATGGAATATGCGGCTAGTATTATTACTGAAATTGCAACAACTGCATCCATTCAGAAATTTGAAACAGAACTTGTGAAAAGAGGTGAGTAACACGGCAGCAGAGAAGAACTTTGAAAATAAGGTGAAAACCTTCCTGAAGGGAAAAGGATTCTGGTTCCTGAAATACTGGGGTGGTGCAGCTTATACCAAAAGTGGGATTCCTGATTTACTGGTGTGTATGTATGGTAGATTCCTTGGACTTGAGGTAAAAGCACCGAGAGGGGAACCATCAGAGTTACAGCTTTACAATCTTGAAAAAATCAGAAAAGCTGGTGGACGTGGGATTTTACTGTACCCAAAAGATTTTGATAATTTCAAGGAATTTGTAGCAGATACTGAAAAGGGAAATTCATGGTACTTGGACAATATTGAGTTTCAGGATCAGTGGAAAGAAAAATTAAGAAAGAGAGGATAAATAAACATGGCAAAAAAGAAAGTTGAAGAAATGACAGCAGAGCAGGTTGCAACAGGTACATTAGAAAATGAGGTTGCAGAAGGGGCGAATGAGAAAGCAACTGCGGTTGAATACAATTATCCGGATATTATCAGGGAAGAACTGATTAAAACCGGGCGTGATGGAGTCCTTGACCTGATTGAGTATATGAGAGAGTGCGGATTTTTTGAAGCCCCTGCATCTGGTGGAAACCATTCACATGAAAAAGGTGGACTGGCAGCACATTCAGTCAATGTAATGTTTACTGCTGAAAAAATCGGTGTCTCCCTGCTGGGTGGTGCAGGCTACAACAAAATCAAGGATAGTGTAGTGATTGCCGCCTTATTGCATGATCTCGGTAAATGCGGCGATTATGGAAAACAGATGTACATTCCTAACATCCTGAAATCCGGTAAACAGTCAGATGCTAAACCATGGAAACGTAATCCGTCACTGTTACCGCTGGATCATGCAACCAGATCAATTAAACTTGCAACCCTGTTCATTGATCTGACAGAGGATGAAGAATTTGCTATCAGATACCATGATGGACTGTATGAAACTGCAAACTATGGTGTCAAGGGGCATGAAACACAGCTTTATATGATCCTTCACTGGGCTGATACGTGGGCCAGTAAGGTCATTGAGGGTAATAACAATCCAGAGGATGAAGAATAAGAAAGAGAGGTATAAGAATTATGGCACAGAAAGTATTAATCATGGGTGAGTCTGGTACAGGTAAAAGTACCAGCATGAGAAATTGTGATCCGGCTATTACAGCAGTAGTAAATCCAGTAGGTAAACCATTACCATTCAAGAATCATTTTGAAACACTGGATAATGTGACAGATGCAAGAGAAATTATCAAGTACATGAAGGAACAGGTCAAAGCTGGTAAAAAGCTGATCGTGGTTGATGATTTCCAGTATATCCTTGCCATCCCTTACATGAACAGAATCAAGGAAACTGGATGGGACAAGTACAATGATTTCGGTGCAAATTACTTTGAGATCATTGATGTGTGCAAAGACTTACCGGATGATGTAGTAGTTGCTTATATGACCCATCTGGAAACTCTGGACAATGGACTGACTACAGTTAAGCTGATTGGAAAACTGTTAAGAGAGAAGATCACTATTGAAGGACTGTTTACAATAGTTCTGAGAACTGGTGTATATGAAGCTAAATATTACTTTTACACTCAGAACAGCGGAAAAGATACAGTTAAGTCACCTCTTGGAATGTTCCAGAATTACGCCATTGATAATGATCTGAACTATGTGTACGACAAGATTAAAAATTATTATGAACTGGGTACATATAAGTCAGATGAAGAAATGGACAAAGAGGACCAGAAAGTAGCAGGTGATATTGAAAAACCGGATGCTTCCGGCAGACGTTCCAGAACCAGAAAAGCAGAACAGAAAGCAGAACCAGTTGAAAAAGCTGAAAAGACTACAAGAACACGCAAGAGCAGGGCTGAGGTAGAAGCTGAAAACCATGAGAAACTTGTGGAGTATCAGGAAAAAGTAGATGAAGCAATTCAGGAAGCAGCAGGTGATTCTGAAGAAGTTGATTTTGATGTTGCGGCAGAAGCGGCTGCAAGTGTACCTGCCCCTGAGTTACAGAAACCACCAAGAAGAACACGCAAGGAAAGAAAGACCGCTGAACAGACAGTTGAACAGTCTGAACCAGTTCAGGAAGAACCAGAAGTTACTGAGTCTGAATCTGATAAAATGGATGCCACACCAGAAACTGAAGGTGCAATGAATGCACCGGAACCATCGGTCAGAGGGCAGAGAAGACGCAGAACCAGACAGTAATCAGATAACAAATAAATTTATATAAATGAAAGGTTAAATAGGTGAATTATTATGGCAGTAGATTTCAGTGCATTTGACAAGAAAGTTGATCTTGACGCATTACAGGAAGAAGTAAAGAATGCAGATCTTTCTTCATTTGAGGATGTCCCGGACGGTACTTATATTGTTGGCTTCGATAAAATGGAAATTAAGCCGACAAAAGCGAAAGACAAGCTGATGTTTGCGGTACAGTGCAAGATCAAAGAAGGTCCGCATAAAGGCAGACTGCTGTTTTTCAATCGTGTAATCTCTGGAAACAAGACTTCTGAAAAATGGAATGATGGTAAGGCTATCAAGTCCGTTTGCACATGGCTTGACAAGCTGGAAACAGAAACCGTACCGGAATTTTACAATTATTCTGACTTTGCTGATTGTATTCTTGACATCTTTCAGGAAGTGCAGGGAAAGGTTGAAGCTGAGGTTGATTGGGCTGCGAAAGATTTCAACCCTATCACTATCAATGAGGTGTTTGACTGCTAATTAAGTTATGGGTGGGATAGCAATATGTTATTCCACCCTGCATTTGAAAAGGTGACAGGATGATATTTTACGATTTTGAGGTTTTTGAACGTGACTGGCTTGCAGTTTTCATTGATGTAACGAATCAAAAAGAACACGTGATAATCAATGACAAGGATAAGTTAAGAACCTTATATGAGCGAAATATGAGCAACATATGGGTTGGATTTAACAACCGTCATTATGACCAATACATCATGAAAGGGATTCTGTTGGGGTTGGATCCAAAGAAGATCAATGACTGGATCATCATTCAGGGAAAAGAAGGATGGCAGTATTCAAGAGTATTTAATAAACTTCCAATGATAAATTATGATGTTATGCCTAACCCACCTGTTGGTCTGAAGACCATGGAAGGTTTTATGGGTAGTAATATCAAGGAAACAGAAGTACCCTTTGATATCAAAAGAAAGCTGACTGAGAAAGAAATAGAACAGACAGTTTTTTACTGCCGGCATGATGTTGAAGAAACTATAAAAGTATTTCTGGAAAATGTAGATGTATTTAATGCCATGCATGGAATTGTGCAGGCGTTCCCGGAATATGTGAGTCTATCCGATATCGGCAGCAGTGAAGCCAGAATCACAGCAAAAGTTCTTGGGTGTACAAAACAGGACTTCAATGATGAATTTGATTATTTCTTTCTTCCGTGTCTGAGACTGAACAAATACAAATATGTTCAGGATTGGTTCAGTACAGCGGTAAAAGACTGTACTGAAGAAATGAAGATAAATTATGCAAAAGCCAAAGAAAACTATGAGAAAGCCAATAGTATAAAGCTGAAAAAGAAATGGAAGTCAGAGATGGAAAAGTGTGACTGGACAGATTCTTTTCGGTGGCAGAAATATTTTTATAACCGTTCACTGGAAACGGTAGTTGCTGGGATTCCCCATACGTTTGGCTTCGGCGGTCTGCATGGTGCAACTGAAAAACCAATTCATAAAACAGGGCAGATATTACACGTTGATGTGAACAACTATTATCCTTCAATGCTGATTGCATGGGGACTTGTCACCAGGGCAGCAGGTAATGACAATTATCCGAAGGTATACGTGACCAGAAAGAAAATGAAGAAAGCGCAAGTTCAGGCGGCAAAAGCAGGTAATAAACCACTGGCTAAACAATGGAAAAAGGCCCAGTTACCATATAAGAAAATGCTTAATGCGCTGTCAGGTGCCATGAAAGATAAAACGAACCCTGCATATGATCCACGAAATAACAACTGCATGTGTATCAATGGTCAGCTTATGTTGCTGGATCTGATTGAACATCTGGAAGTGATACCTGGATTTGAATTGATCCAGTCAAATACTGATGGTCTTATTATCTGGATTCCTGATACTGATGAAGCATTTGAAATGGTTGATGATATCTGCTGGGAGTGGGAACAGCGTTGCAGTACAGACAAATGTTCTATCCTGTTGGAACTTGATAATATCTCTGAAATCTATCAGAAGGATGTAAACAATTACTTATGGATTTCAGCTGATGGTGATGTGGAAAGAATCGGTAAGTATCTGAAAGGTCTTTCAGCGGTTGATTATGATCTTCCAATTCTGAATAAAGCCCTTGTTGATTACATGGTCAAAAAGATACCAGTGGAACAGACAATAAATCAGTGTGATGATCTGAAAGAGTTTCAGAAGCTAGTGAAACTGTCAGATAAATATTCACATGTAGAACATGAACACTGTATACCTGTCCAGCGTGTTGAGGGTGTCAGGGTAAAACATACATATTACGATTATCCTAAGACTCAGCGGTATACATATAAGTCTTATCGGGTATTTGCTTCAAATGAGTTGCAGGATGGTAGGATATTAAAGTGTGGCGGTTCCCGTGGTAAACCTGAAAAGTTCGCAGATACACCAGATCATTGCTTTATATACAATGATGATGTAAATGGGGTAAAGGTACCGCAGAACCTGGACAAACAGTGGTATATAGACTTAGCAAAAAGAAGATTGAAACAGTTTGGTATTGCAGCATAGTACCGGAAAGGTGGGGATGATGGCAAATGTTCAAATGACAAAAGTGCAAATGTGGAATAGATACAAAGCATTAAAGAAAAAAGATTACAACTGGACATGTATATGTCCGGTATGCAGTAAACAGATATATGAAAAGGATCCTGATATTGAATATGTAAAAACAAAGCGTGGGACTGAGATTTTTATACATACACAATGTATCAAAGAATGGGACAAGTAGGTGGTTGATGGATGCTCTATAAAGGATATATTGAAACCAAAGGAAAAGCAGCAGTTGAAAAATTTAAGAATAAGACCAGGTTTAAGACTTATGAGCAGGTGAAAGATCTTCCCGGTTTCGGGGGCGTTCTGGAAAATGACACTATCCTGATAGACATTGATGATTATGAACAGTCAGAAATCATGATGGATATTGTTGAAGACTATCAGCTTGATTGCAGAGTATACCAGACTACCAGAGGAAAGCACTTCCTGTTCAAAAATCATCAGGTAACAAGGAACCACACACATGTGCCGCTTGCTATTGGGCTGACAGCAGACATCAAATGTGGAACCAGAACATCATATGAGGTTATCAAGATTAATGGTGAAGAACGTTTCATTGAATGGGATATCGAAGAAGGTGGTACATATCAGGAGTTACCGAAGTGGATGCTTCCTGTAAAGGCTGCCACTGATTTTATTGATATGGATGCAGGAGATGGCAGGAATCAGGCCCTGTTCAACTACATTCTGACACTCACAGCAAATGGTTTTACGGTGGATGAAACAAGGGAAGCTATCAGGATCCTAAATAAATACGTCCTGAAAGAATCACTTTCTGATGAAGAACTAGAAGTGATCCTTAGAGATGAAGCCTTTCAGAAACCTGTGTTCTTCAATGGTACTACATTTTTATTTGAACGTTTTGCAGATTGGTTAAAAAGTAACTGTAATGTAGCCAGAATCAATGGTCAGCTTCATGTATATGAAGATGGGATTTATCAGGTAGGGTACCGGGAGATTGAGAAGGTGATGATCCAGCAGATACCGAACCTGAAGAAGACGCAACGTCGGGAAGTGTTAGACTTGTTGGAATTAATAGCCGAAGAAAAAACGGCAGCAGATGCCCGTTATATAGCGTTCCAGAACGGTATTTACGATATTGTTACAGATCAGATGCAACCGTTTACTTCTGATTTGGTTATTACAAATAAGATACCGTGGGACTATAACCCGGATGCTTACAATGAACTGGCAGATGATACATTGAACAGGCTTGCCTGTAATGATCCGGTTATCAGAATGTTGCTGGAAGAAGTTATTGGTTATTGCTTTTACAGAAAGAATGAATTGGGACAGGCGTTTATGCTTACTGGTGATAAAGCAAATGGAAAGTCTACATTTATAAGCTGCATAAGAACAATTCTCGGTGAAGCAAACACATCTGCCTTGGACCTGAAGGAACTGGGTGACCGGTTCAGTACATCCATGATATTCGGAAAGCTGGCAAATTTAGGTGATGATATCGGTGATGATTTCTTACAAGGCTCTCAGGTAGCGGTTTTTAAGAAAATTGTTACTGGTGACAGAATCAAGGCTGAGAGAAAGGGTCAGGATCCGTTTGAATTTAACCCATACACAAAATTGCTGTTCAGTGCCAATGACATTCCAAGAATGAAAGACAAAACAGGTGCAGTTCTCAGACGTTTAGTTATTATCCCATTTAATGCCAGATTCTCAAAGTATCTGGAAGATGGAGTTACCATTGATCCTAAATTCCGTCCTTATATTAAGTATGAACTGAATGAACAAAGTTCAGTAGAATACATGATTAAAATTGGTATTGAGGGACTGAAGAGAATCATTGAAAATAATGGTTTCACTAAATCGAAAAAAGTTCAGCAGCAGTTGGATGAATACGAAAATGAGAACAACCCTATTAAAGCATTCATTGAAGATAATGGAATTGAAAGTATTGAGAACGAAGCAACAGCAGACGTATATAAACGGTATCAGGTATTCTGTGCAGACAACAATATGCAACCTATGGGTAAGATTGTATTCAGTAAACAGATCAAGAAAAGACTTCACCTTGAAATTATATCCAGCAGAATAGATAACACGGTCAGAAAGATATTTGTAAGGGAGTGATAAAGATATGATTGATAAAACATGTAAAACTTGTATTGACAACGAAGATGGTTTTTGTGATCGCAAGGGAATCTTAGTAGATGATGAGGATTCCTGTGAAAAACATAGGGAAGACTGGCGTGACAGATTACTGGATCATTTTCTCAGAGGTCACGGAGGCATAAAAAGATGAGACAGATACAGATTCTTGAGTTATTTGGTGGTATAGGTTCGCCACGTGTTGCATTAAGAAATATGGGAATACCTGTAAAAGCAATAGATTATGTAGAGATTGATGAAAAAGCTGTACGTTCATATAATGCCATATTTGCTGATGATTTACCGTATAAGATACAAAATGTCACGGGGTGGAATCTGCGTCCTGATATTTTAATTCATGGTTCACCTTGTCAGGATATGAGTATTGCCGGACATCAAGGGAAAGCAACAGCGGTAAATGGGAGAATCAATAAGGGTAAAGGGGCTGATGAAGGTTCAGGGACAAGATCATCATTGATGTGGGAAACAGTACATATCATTGAGCAGATGGGGGAATGGAAGCCCACAGTGGTTATATGGGAAAATGTGAAGAACATTCTGTCAAAGCATATGGTTTACAATTTTAAAAAATACCTATCTTACATGGAAAGATTGGGATATTCTAATAATTACAAAGTCTTGGACGCACGAGATTACGGGGTACCACAGGCAAGGCAGAGGTGCTTTACAGTGTCAGTTTTAGGAAATCATCCTTTTGATTTTGAATTGATGCGTAAAAGATCAATGAAGGATATTTCAAACTTTCTTGAATCCGGAGTTATTCCAGATTGTTATATCGTTACGCAGCCAAGTGTGTATAATTCGATTGGTAAGAAAGGAATAAGGCGGGCAACGGTAATCGAAAAATATGCAAATACAATTACTACACGCCAAGACAGAACACCGGCCCAGGTAATAGCCCTTGGTAACGGCAAATACAGATATTTGACGGAACTGGAATGCTGGCGTTTAATGGGATATTCTGATAAAGATTATTATGCGGCAGAAGCGGCATGTAAAGGAAGTCCAGGACGAATGAACCGAACATTGTACCATCAGTCCGGTAATTCAATAGTAGTACCAATATTTGAAGAAATGTTCAGAGTAATAATACATGATATTTTAAAAGAATAAACAGAGGGGTGGTTGTATGAGTTATAAGAACAGTGAGGGTTATTCGGATCCGACGGCAGGTGTTGCAATGGGATCTGCAAAGAAACAGGAGCAGGAGATTGACAAGCTGAACCATAAGGTTATGCAGTCGTTCAGACTGCTGCTTGATCTGGCAGGATTTGAAATTGTCGGACGTGTCACACTGAGACATAAGAAATCAGGGCGTATCTTTAAGTAGGAAAGAGGTGTTGTGGAATGACCGCAAAAGAGTATCTGAACCAGATTAGGGAGAAAGATGCAACCATAAACAGAATGATACGGCAGAAAGAAAACTTAAAAGGTATGCTGTATACTATCGGCAGTCCTGGTACTGGTGAAAAAGTGCAGACCAGTAAATCGGGAAGTAGTCGTTATGAAGAACTGTTTGCAAAGATTTCGGAAAAAGAGGATGAAATCAATGATAAAATTGATGATTTGGTTGGACTGAAGATAAGAATTTGTGAACAGATTAATGAGTTACCGGATGATGTACATATCTCTGTTTTATATGAAAGATATGTTGAACTGAAAAGCTGGAACCAGATATCTGATGATATGAATTACAACGTAAGATACTTATTTCATATTCATGGGGCGGCGCTGAATGAATTTTATCAGATGTATGAGCAGGAAATAAATGCAAATGTATAACGAACATTGAGGGTTGGTGTAGTGCTGACCCTCTATTTTTATGTTTTTGTAACTAGTTTGGGTGGTTGTAACTAGTTTGTAACTGGTTTTGTAACTCATTTATCCCTTGATTTTACTGGATGTAACTAATGTAACTAATTTTTTCAATGTTCTTATTATATTATTTTTTATAATGTATATCAGTAAGAAGTAATAAAAAATAATATATATATAATAGTATATAGTAAAAATTAGTTACATTAGTTACAAAAATGTCGGAAACCCAGTAAAATCAAGGGCTGAGAGTGTAACTGATTAGTGTAAAATGAGTTACAAACTGGTTACAATTAGTTACAAAACTAGTTACATCAGAAAATAAATGACATAATCTGAGTCAGAGTTGATATAAAAGCAGTCTGATTTGACTTGAATGTGAGTCAGGAAAGCTGATATTGTGTAGACTGTTCAATTAGACATGAAGCATATCCTTTTGTCATGGGGGTGTGCTTTTTACTTTGTCCGGGAATTATAGCTGTTTACTCCTTTACAGTTTCCCGGACTTTTCGATATACAAAATAACTCAAAGTGGGGTGGTGATGATTGAATGAGGAAGTGAGAGAAAAAGCATTTGAAGATTATAAGAATGGTGTGAAATATAAAGAAATAGCAGAAAAATATAAAGTTAGCCTTTCAACAGTAAAGTCCTGGGCGGTGCGATATTGGAAAAAAGAGGGTTGCGACCAGAAAACAAAAAAGTTGCAACCGAAAAAGAAAAAAGTTGCAACCAGAGGGGCACCAATAGGGAATAGGAATGCTGTAGGAAACAAAGGCGGTCCTTTAAAACCGGGGGATAAGATTGCTGAGAAGTATGGATTCTTCTCTAAGTATCTGCCGGATGAAACGAAAGAGATTTTTGACGCAATTGAACATGCAGATCCGCTTGACCTGTTATGGCACCAGATACAGATTGCATATGCTGCTATTGTGAGAGCACAGCGGATAGCCTATGTTAAGGATCATCAGGACAGAACTATCAACAAGATTGGTGAGAAAGATGGTGAGACTGTATCAGAGGAACGTTGGGAAGTACAGGAAGCATGGGACAAGCAGAATAATTTCTTAAAGGCACAGGCAAGGGCGCAGGCTGAATTGAGCCGCATGATAAAGCAGTATGATGAAATGCTTCATGCTAACTGGGACATTGCGACTGAGGAACAGAAAACAAGGTTGCAGGTGATGAAAACAAAAGCCCAGCTGAATGATGAGGAAGGTACTGTTGATGATGGATTCCTGGAAGCATTAAATACATCAGCAGCAGAGGATTGGAAAGATGAAGAAACAGGTATTTAAGTTTCAGCCCTTTTCAAAGAAACAACGCAAGGTATTGAATTGGTGGTGTGATAACTCACCTGTAAAAGATGCAGATGGAATAATTGCAGATGGTGCTATCAGATCAGGAAAGACAATATCAATGTGCTTATCCTTTGTCATGTGGTCAATGTCCAATTTTGACGGGCAGAACTTCGGCATGTGTGGTAAAACTATCGGATCATTCAGACGAAATGTGTTGTTCTGGCTGAAGCTGATGTTACGAAGCAGAGGGTATTCAGTTACAGATCACAGAGCTGATAACCTTCTGGTAGTCAGTCGTGGGGATGTAGAAAACTTTTACTACATCTTTGGCGGTAAAGATGAAAGGTCACAGGATCTGGTGCAGGGTATTACATTGGCTGGTGTGTTCTTTGATGAAGTGGCATTGATGCCAGAATCATTTGTCAATCAGGCTACTGGGCGTTGTTCTGTTGATGGTTCAAAGATGTGGTTCAACTGTAACCCTGACGGGCCGTACCATTGGTTCAAACAGAACTGGATAAATAAGTGCAAGGAAAAGAACATCCTGTATCTGCATTTTACAATGGATGATAACCTGTCATTGTCTGAGAAAATCAAGACAAGATACAGGAGCATGTACACCGGGGTGTTCTATAAGCGGTATATCCTTGGGTTATGGGCTGTTGCTGAGGGAATTATTTATGATATGTTCAGTGAAGATGAACATATTGTCAAATATGATGAAATAAAAGGCAAGCTGATAAATAACCCTTCATGCAGATATGTGTCATGTGACTATGGTACCCAGAATGCTACTGTATTCCTGTTATGGAATAAGGCTACTGATGGGAATTGGTACTGCATCCGGGAATATTACTATTCAGGACGTGACAAGTCAAAACAGAAAACTGATGCAGAATATGCAGAAGACTTGAAAAAGTGGCTGGGCGAAACCAAAATCAGGGCAATGATTGTGGACCCATCAGCTGCTTCTTTTATTGCGGAACTGAGAAAACGAAAATATAAAGTACTGAAAGCAAGAAATGATGTACTGGATGGCATCAGGCTGGTTGCTACACTGCTGAACCTTAAAAAGCTGTTCTTCTGCAATAGCTGTGAAAACACTATTGCTGAGTTTCAGTCATACATCTGGGATGAAAAGGCGGCAGACAGGGGAGAAGATAAACCAGTGAAACAGCACGATCATGCAATGGATGCTGTCAGATACTTTGTTTATACGATTTTGAGTAATCAGCTGGCAAAGCTGAAAACTATGAAAGGTTGATAGTTATGCGTGTATTTACATTACCAGCTGAGAACTGGAATGAATTGAGTATTGATAAGCAGGTTATCCGGCACCTGATATTAAAACACAGGAGTTTTGTGGATCACCTGATTACTCTTGAAGACTACTATGAGGGAAAACATAAGATCCTGAATGATAAGAACCGGGAGAACAAATTGGTATGCAACCATGCAAAGGATATTTCTGATACTGCCAGTTCATACTTTATCGGTAACCCGGTTACATATAAGGCACAGACAGATATCACAGACCTGACGGATAAGTTAGAATACGCCGGAGCAGATGAAGCTGACGGTGACAACGGTCTGGACTTATCTATTTTTGGCAGGGCTTATGAATACATCTACACCAAAAAAGATGAAACAGACCTGATGATAAAGAATTTGTCACCAGCGAACACCTTTGTTGTGTATGATGATACGATTGAGCAGAATGAACTGTTTGCTGTATATTACTATGCAAAACGTGATGATTCTGACCGGACAGATATAAAGTATATTGCTACTGTAGTTACGGAACATTACAAATACATCCTGAATATTCAGAATATTGATGGTATTCAGCCCACCTATGAACAGGCTGAACCACATTATAAAGGTGAAGTTCCCATTATTGAGTATCTAAACAACAAGATGGGACTGGGTGATTTTGAACTTCAGATACCATTAATTGATGCATACAACGCATTAATGAGTGACCGTGTGACGGACAAGGAACAATTTATTGATGCTATCCTTGCCATATATGGAACACTGTTATCAGATGGTGATGAGTATGACGAAGAAGGGAACAAGATTAGTGATTCTGCTGATGAAGCACAGAAAGAACTGAAGAAAAAGAAGATTCTGGAACTGCCTGACGGTACGAAAGCAGAGTATCTGACAAGAACCTTTGATGAAAACGGCGTTGAGATCCTGAAGAAAGCTATTGAGCAGGATATCCATAAGTTTTCGCATATCCCTTGTATGTCGGATGAGAGTTTTGGCGGTAATGTTTCTGGGGTGGCTATGGAATTTAAGTTACTGGGGATGGAGAACATAACTAAGATTAAGACCCGGTATTACAAAAAGGGTCTGAGAAAGAGACTGAGAATATTTGCTAATTTTTATGCAAATAAGGGAATCAGTTTTGATGTTGCCGGTATTGTTCCTACATTTACCAGGGCATTACCGAAGAACCTGTTAGAGATCAGTCAGATTGTATCTAATCTGTGGGGTAAGGTTGGAAAGAAAACGTTACTGGCCCAGATTCCTTTTGTGGATGATCCAGAAGAAGAACTGAAGACTGTGGAGAAAGAAGCAGAGGATGATTTGAAACGGCAGCAGGAAATGTTTTCTATGACAGCGAACACACCACCGGATGATACAGATACATCTGATTCTGATGAGCCTGATAGCAGTCAGGATGATAAAAAGGATCCTAAAAAGAAAGATGGAAAGGTAAATGAATAATGAACGATACTGGATAGATAGGGCAAACTATCTCATATATCATCATATGAGTGATGCTGAACAGACAGCGGATGAAATAGCCACGTTGTATAGAAAAGCGTCTAAATGGCTGACATATGAGTCAAGAAAGATATTTGATAGGTATCAGAACAGTCACGGTTTGACAGAAGCAGAAGCAAGGCGGCTGATTAGTCAGTTACATGATTCTTCTTCACTGGAAGAATTGAAAAGGCTGTTAGAACAAGATGGTAGGAACCGGGAAATACTGGCACAGCTGGATGCACCAGCGTATCAGTTCAGAATTGACCGATTAAGACAGATACAGAATCAGCTTGATATTGTGATGAATAACGTTTACCAGCAGGAAAAAATACTTGCTGGTGATTTTTTTGTGGATCTGGCAAATGATTCTTATTACAGACAGATTTATGAGATACAGCACAATACATCATATGCTTTCAGTTTTGCTCATATAGACAGGAAACAGATTGATAAAGTCATTTCTATACCTTGGAGTGGAAAACACTATTCTGAACGTCTGTGGAAGAACAGCAAAACGCTGGCAAAAGCAATTAAAGAAGAACTACTGATTGATCTGATTACTGGGCGGCCTGAAAATGAAGCCGTGAAAATTATTGCAAATAAATTTGACCAGGGGATTTTTGAAGCAAGGCGTTTGGTTCGTACAGAAGCAGCGTTTGTTTCCGGGGAACTGAATGCAGAAGCATATGAAGAATGTGATCTGCAAAAGTATCAGTTTCTTGCAACCTTGGACTTGCGTACATCTGAGATATGTCGGTCACTGGATGGGAAAAGGTTTTTCCTGAAGGACAGACAGGTTGGAAAGAACTACCCACCTATGCATCCGTGGTGTAGAAGTACCACTATTGCAGTCGTATCAGAGGATGATATAAAAAAACTGAAAAGACGAGCACTGAACCCGGAAACAGGCAGAACTGAACTTGTTCCAGCTTCCATGACCTATGGTGAATGGTATAAAAAATATGTAAAAGATAACCCAAAAGCGAAAGGGCAGGAAAAGGCAATACAAAATAAGGCTTCTGACCAAGCGCAATATCAGAAGTATAAGAAATCAGGTATTGATGGTGTACCTGCATCATTTACAGGGTTCCAGAAACTAAAATACCAGGAGCCTGAGAAGTGGGAGCTGTTGAAGAAGGATTATAGAGAAAGGAAGAAAACATGAAAAAAGCAATGTTATCACAGCCTATGGCTGGAAAGACGGATGCAGAGATTATTGCAACCAGAGAGAAAGCAATTAAAGCATTAAAAGAAAGAGGGTATGAAATCGTAAATACTCTTTTTACTGATGAGTGGTACAGCAAAGAAAAGATGAAAGAACGTGGTGTTGTTCAGATTCCTTTGTGTTTCCTTGCAAAATCTCTGGAAAATATGAGTTTATGCCATGCGGCTTATTTCTGTAAAGGTTGGGAAAATGCCAGAGGGTGTAAATTAGAGCATGATGCCGCAGTAGCTTATGGATTAGAGATTATCTATGAAGGATAGAAAGGAGAAATACCAATGGTAAAAGTTAAATGTATTCAGAGATTTAATGATGTGACTCAGTCAATTGAGAAGATGCAGCGTTTTCCAGATGCAGTCTGGGAAGTAACAGAAGAAAGAGCGAAACATCTTGTGGCTGAAGGAGTGGTTGAAATTGTGACAGAGAAAACAACCACAGCAAAAGCACTTGAGAAGTAAAGACCTGAGGGTCTTTTTATTTTGTCTTTTTCAGGCAGACGTTAAAGAACTGTAAATCTAAGACGAATGACCCAGGCCCATCACGGGAATAGGTTGGGCGGAAAGGATAAATATGAGAAATAAAGTTTTTAGAGCACTTACACAGTGCAGATGCAAGGTTCCTATGAATTTACAGCTTTTTGCAGAAGGAGATGGTGCCGGTTCCAGTGATGATTCTGGTAACGGCGGTGGATCCGGTAGCGGTGAAGGTGATGATAGTGGTGGTTCTGGTGATGATAAACCACAGTCATTTGATGATTTCCTGAAAGGGGAAGGGAACCAGGCAGAATTTGACAGAAGAGTCAACAAAGCAATTCATACTGCTGTTCAGAAAGCACAGGAAAAATGGGAAGCCCTGACAAACGATAAGTTGTCAGAAGCTGAAAAGCTGGCGAAAATGAACAAAGATGAAAAGGCGCATTATATGCAGCAGAAAAAAGAAAAAGAACTTGCAGACAGAGAAGCCGCTATCACAAAGGGTGAGTTGAAGGCAGAAGCTAAAAACACACTTGCAGAAAAGAAACTTCCTGTTTCCCTTGCTGATCTGCTGGTATACACAGATGCTGACAGTTGCAATAAATCTATTGCCACTGTCGAAAAGATTTTTCAGGAAGCTGTTGAAGCAGCTGTTCAGGAAAAATTAAAGGGTGGTGACCCTCAGAAAAAAGCACCAGAAGGTAACAAAGAACTGGAAACGCAGATTGAAAAATTGATGCGTGGGTATTAAAGAAAAGGATAGGTGAATGTAATGGCTATTAATACATTAGCAACTGAAACCCTGTTTCAGCGTACTCTTGACAAGTTAGCTGTACAGGAAGCTGTGACTGGTTGGATGGATGCCAATTCAGGGCAGGTTATTTATAATGGTGGTAAAGAAGTAAAGATTCCTAAACTGTCTGTTCAGGGACTTGCTGACTATGACCGTGATAATGGTTATGTTATGGGTGGTGCTACTATGACATACGAAACTCTTACAATGACACAGGACAGAGGTCGTAAATTCCAGCTTGATGCAATGGATATTGATGAAACTGGTTTTGTTACAACTGCCGCTTCTGTTATGGGTGAATTTCAGCGTGTCCATGTAGTACCAGAGATTGACGCATACCGTATTTCTAAACTGGTAACTACTGCAATTACTGCAAATAAGGCAGGTATGGTAACTTATGGCTATACACCGGGAGCAGCAAACACATCTGCCCTCAGAAAAGCAAAAGAAGGTATCAAGGCTGTTCGTGATTGCGGATATAATGGTCCACTTGTTATTATGGCAACATCTGATTTTATCACTGAGTTGGAACTGGAACTTGCCGGTAAGATTACAGCAATGACATTTTCTCAGGGTGGAATCAATACACAGGTGCCATCTGTTGACGGTGTACCATTTATTTCTACACCTTCCAACCGTATGTACTCTGCTATCACATTATATGACGGCAAAACATCCGGTCAGACAGCAGGTGGTTACATTAAAGGTACAACTGCAAAGGATGTAAACTTCATTGTTACTGCCAGAACTACACCGATTGCTGTAACCAAACAGGACAAAATGAAAATCTTTACACCGGATCAGAACCAGGATGCAGATGCCTGGAAGATGAATTACCGTAGACATCATGATCTGTGGGTACTGGAAAATAAGATTGATTCTGTATTCGTATCAATCAAGGATGCTAAATCCTGAGGTGATGTGAATGATTCTGATTAAGGACAACATTGAAAGGATTGTGGATGATGTTTCACATGGGATCATTGACCAGCTGTTACTTAATGGCTGGTCAAAGGTATCAGACCCTAAACCCAAGAAGAGAAAATCAGGGAGTGAGGTGAAAGAAGATGCCCAGAACGTCTGATGTATCAATTGTGTCAATATTAACCGGTGAACAGGATGAAGAATTGCTTGGTACTCTTTTGGATGATGCAGAATCTTTCGTATTAGCTTATACAATGCGTACAAAAATCATACAGCCGCTTGAAAAGCCTGTTCGTGATCTTGCTGTGATTGCTCTAAATCGTATGGGGACAGAGGGTGAAAATAGTAGATCAGAGGGTGGAGAAACCTATAACTTCAATGACGCACCGAAGCAGATTTTTGATACCCTTAATCGTTATCGTATTTGTCGGGTAGGTGGTAAGGTTTATGAGAATAAAAAGAAGTAGGTTGAACACATTTTATCTGAAAAAGAGAATCTCAAAAAAGGATAAAGAGGGGTGTTCAACAGAAGAATGGGGAACAGGAGTCCCCTTTGTAGGGGAACAGTGGCCTGCATCCGGTAAAGTGCAGGTTCAGCAATATGGAGATAGACTGAACTATATATTGAACCTAAAACTTGATGGTGCGTATCAGATCATAAAGGAAAAACAGGGTGCTTCTTTTGATTTCGGCAATGATTTGATTTTCAGAGAACAGGACGGAATCTGTATTTTTTCTGATGAAGAATCTGATCCAGATTACCGGATCATTGCAATTAAACCTTACCGACAACTAAAGATGGAGTTGGAGAAGATATGAGTGATGACCTGATGCAGAAATTTTCAGGACTTGTTGATATGGCTGAAGGCGGTTTACAGTCAAAAGTACACGAACAGGCTTTACGCATTCAGGCACAAGCTAAAGAATTATGTCCTGTCAGAAGGTATGGTTCCGGGGGTGGATCATTAAGACAGTCAATCCATGTTAGTACAGAACGACAGGAAGACTTGATTCACAGTGAGATATACACCAATTCAGAGTATGCACCTTATGTTGAGTTTGGTACTGGTCCCACAGGACAAGCGCATCACAACGGTATATCCCCGGACGTTGACCCTGTATATTCCCAGTCGGGTTGGATGATACCAGCTGACGCAATGTCACCAGATGATGCTGAACAGTATGGTTTTGGTATCGCAAAAGGGAAAGACGGAGAAGTCATTGGATATTATACAAAAGGTCAGGTTGCGCAGCCTTTCATGTATCCTGCCTTTGCAGAATTGAAGGATGATGTAACACAGGAAATTAAAGCGGCACTCGAAAAAGATTTGAAAAAGGTGACAAGATGAAAAATGTAAAAGATCAGGTATATGCAGCACTTCTCACTGTTACTAAGAATGTATCAGACACATATCCGAAAGACTGGGCGAACTTCCCAACCATTCAATATGTGGAAGAAAATAACAGTGTGTTGGAACGTACCGACAATGCTGAACAGAAGGCTAAGGTGTCATATAAAATTGATATATGGCACAACCAGAGCACATCTGATACAGCCCTTGCAGTTGACGCTGCTGTTTCTGCTTTAGGTCTGGTGAGAACCTATTGCGGTGATGCACCGGATCCAAGTGGCTTGAAACATAAAGTAATGCGCTATGAAGGAATCATTGATATGGATTCTGAATTAGTGTACTGGAACAATTGAGAAAGAGGTGAAGATAAATGTTAGCAAATGGAGCAAAACTGGGCTATTCTAAAACTGCCCCTTCCGGAAGTTCAGCAACTTATACAGACCTTCCGGGTTTAAAAGAAATTCCGGATATTGGATCAGATCCGGAAAAGGTGGACAATACGGTCCTGACTGATCCACATAAGAAGTATGAAAAAGGTATCGGTGATCTGCCTGAAATGACATATAAATTCAAATATGATAATTCAAAAGCGGATTGTCCATATCGTGCGTTAAGACAGGCAGATAAAGATGGAACGACACTGTATTTTCGTGAAACTGATGCCGATAAAAGCACAATTGATTTTGCTGCTCAGGTATCTGTTAAGCGTACAGGTGGCGGTGTCAATGGTGCTATCGAATTTGAAGTGACCATGATGGTACAGTCAGATATTACTTATACAGACCCGGCATAATGCTGGGTCTTTTATTAAGAAAATTCAGGAGGATATAACATGGGCGGTTTAGATGAAGAAGTAAAAAATCAGGAAGAAGAAACAAAAATTGTAGATTTGGATGAAGAAAAAAAGAAAAGAAAGCCTTTTCATTATTGGACAGTAGGTGGCAGAGATTACCGTCTGAAACTTAAAGCGTCCAATATTGAAAAGCTGGAAAATAAATATAAATGTAACGTCATGCATCTGGTGGATGATATGCCGGCATTATCTGTAATGCTTACTATCATCCAGGCGGCAATGCTTCCGTGGGAACATGGGGTTAAGTATGATGATATTCTGAACCTGTTTGACAAATATGTTGAAGAGGGTGGAAGTCAGATTGATCTGTACAAAAATGTTGTGATTCCGACTCTGGCGGTATCTGGTTTTTTTACGCCGAAGATGGCAGCGGAAATTCTGGAAGCAACAGACGAAGAACTGTAACAACCACAAGCGAATATCTGTGGGTGATTTACCCGGATGCATTAGACTGTGGAATACGGCCTGAATTATTTTGGGATTCCACTTTAAATGAGATCATGGATATGATGGAAAGTTATGTCAGATGCAGAGCAAGAGATAGGAAACAGCAGATCAGTGATAACTTTATTCTGTCAAAGGCTCTGACACTGAACCTTTCAACCTTGTTCAATGAAAAGGCTGAACTTTGTAATCCATGGGATTTTTACTCACAAACATTCAAAGAAGATAAAGAAAATTATGAACATCAGAAGCTGGAAGCAGAACTTGCCGATTATAGGGACAAGCGCAGACGGTGGGCTGATGAATTTAACAGACGAAGGCAGCAGGGGATGTAACCCTGCTTATTTTATTGTCAGGAAGGGGGTGAAAATGTATGGGTGACACACTTGCAAAATTAAAAGTCATTCTGGAAGCGTCCACATCTTCTTACAAGAAAGAGATGGAAAAAGCCCAGAAAGTGACCAAAAATGTCAGTGATTCTGTTAAGTCTGAAACATCAAAAGTCAAACAGGCTATGAAAATGGATGATGCGGCAGAGTCAGTGAAAAAGCAGGTTTCTGTGTTTAAGAAAATGAAACAGGCGATTACTAAATATCAGGTGAAGGCCGGAATAAAAGTGCCTACACAGGACTTTCAGGAATTGCAGTCCGGTATGAAAAAGGCAGAAGGTACGCTTAGTTCTTTGATTGCAAAACAGGAAAAGTACGAAGCAATTGGTGTGAAAAAGAACAGTTCAGCGTGGAAGTCATTACAGTATGACATTCAGGGAGCCAAAAATGAGATTGAAGGGTACAAAAATGAAATGGCTGAAATGCAGTCAAATGGTACTGTATTTACAAGGGGCTATTCTATACCGAAAGAAATCTTTAAAGGAATCGGTAAAGGTGCGTTAGGTCTTGGAAATTTGGGACTGAGTGCTGCTCAAAAGGGTTGGGGTGGTCTGAAAAAAATTATCAGTGGTACAGCGTCTGTACTGACGAGGGTAACCACAGTCATTAAAAGAACATCTGGTGCATTCGCCGCACTCATACAGAAGTTTACAAGCGGTATTCCTATTTTACGAAGGTTCACAGGGGCTAATAAATCTGTTACCAGCAGCCTTGGATCTGGATTGAAAAATGTGTTGAAATACACACTTGGTATCCGGTCACTGTTTGCGGCAGTAAATAAGATCAGAAGTGCAGCAGTTGAAGGTTTCCAGAATCTTGCACAGTATTCTGGGGAAACCAACAATAGTATTTCTATGCTGATGTCTTCACTGACACAGCTGAAAAATTCTATTGCGGCGGCTTTTGCCCCTATTCTGAATGTGGTTGCACCTATCCTGAACACATTGATCCAGAAAATAATTTCTGTTTTCAATGTAATTGGTCAGCTGACAAGCGCACTGACAGGTAACACCACATACATCAAGGCTAAGAAGGTTCAGCAGGATTACGCCAAGAGTCTGAACAGCAATGCCAATTCAGCTAAAAATGCCAAAAAAGCAAATGAGGAATTGAAACGTACCATTCTGAGTTTTGACCAGATCAACAAGATGGATGATAACAGCAGTTCTGACAGTAACAGTGGAATAGCTGATACAGGTGGTCTGTCACCTTCAGATATGTTTGAGACTGAAAGCATTCCTTCAAAGATTAAAGGGATTGCCGACATGATTAAACAGGCATGGAAGAATGCTGATTTTACAGAAATCGGTGCCATGGTCGGTAATAAACTGAATGCCGCACTGAACAGCATCCCATGGGATAAGATCAAGAACACCTGCAACAAGATTGCAAAGAGTGTTGCCACTTTCCTGAATGGTTTCCTTGAAACTGTTGACTGGAAACTGGTTGGTAATACCCTTGCACAAGGCATTAATACCGCCTTCGGTATGGCAAATACCTTTGCTGAAAATTTCCATTGGGATAGCCTTGGAAAAGCAATTGGTAACGGTATCAATGGTGCGCTGGGTGGTCTGGACTGGAACCTGATACAGGAAACTGTACGCAATATCGCAACAGGAATTACTGATACACTAAACAGCTTCATTCAGACAACTGACTGGGCGTTAGTTGGTCAGTCGTTCGGTAATGGTATCAATACCATTTTGGACTTCTTCCATACTGCCATCAATAACTTCGATTGGACAGGTGCTGGTACAGCACTTGCAGATTTTGTAAATAATGCAGTAAATACCATTGATTTTGTCAATTTAGGACAAACTATATCAGATGGAATCAAAGGTGTTTTTAATTTTGGCATAGCTGCGATTGAGGGCATTGACTGGTGGACCATTGGTGAAAAAGTCCGCGATGGTCTTGGTGCTATTGACTGGAACGGTATAGCAGATGGATTCTTTGAGCTTATCGGTGCAGCATTTGGTGGCTTGTCTGCATTTTTTGGTGGCCTTATTTCCGATGCAGTTACTGATGCACAAAAATACTTCCAGGGAAAGATAGAAGAATGCGGAGGAAACATCCCTCTGGGAATCTTAAAAGGGATCAAAGATGGAATCGTCGGAATTGGTGAATGGATAAAAGAACATATCTTTACACCATTCATGAAAGGTTTCAAAGCCGCCTTCGGTATCCATTCCCCATCAACCGTTATGGCTGAACAGGGTGGATATATCATTGATGGTATGCTGAAAGGTGTGAAAGATAATATCAGCAAGTTCCTGAATTATATTAAAGAAATTCCAGGTAAAGTACTGAAAGCAATTGGAAACATCAAGAACAAAGTCTTACAAAAAGGTTCTGACATTGTTTCAGGTCTGAAAGATGGATTTAATGAAAAAGTTTCTACATTCACCAGTGTTCTTGGTACACTTCCTGAGACAATCAGGAATGCTATTCCAAACCTGTTTGATGTAGGATCAAGTATCATTCAGAACTTTGCAAACGGATTTTCAAGTGTTCATATTCCTATGCCACACATTGGTTGGGACTGGACAGGTGGAAGCATTCGTATTGGTAATTTCTCATTTTCATTACCACGTTTTAATCTGCAATGGTACGCAAAGGGTGGTTTCCCAGAAATGGGACAGCTGTTCATTGCAAACGAAGCAGGGCCTGAGATGGTTGGTAAGATGGGAAACCGAAACGCAGTAGCCAACAATAACCAGATCGTTGACGGTATCAAGAATGGTGTATTTGAAGCTGTACTTGATGCGTTCAATGCCAGTGGAATCCTTGAAAGGGATAATTCTGAAAAAGAAGTTACTCTTGAATTTACACTGAAGGCTGACAGCGAAACACTGTATAAGGTAGTTCGCAAGGGCAAAAAGAAATATGATTACCGTTTTGCGGTAACTGAGACAATTTGACAGGGGGTGTCACATGGACAACATTGTAATCAAAGTGGGCGGTGTGACACTGCCTAAAGAAGTTTCCAAGTTTAAATGGAAAAAATCAGATGTATCTGCGAAGAATGCAGGAAGAACACAGGATGTTAAGATGCATAAGAACAGGCTTGCAAAAAAGCGTACACTGAGTCTTGGATGGGTAAACCTGACAAAAGAGCAGATACACCAGATTCTTGTTGCATTTGACCCGGAATATGTAATGGTAACTTATTGGGATCCCTTAGCTGGTACTGACGTAACAAAGGAATTTTATACAGGTGATATGGAAGCAAATGTGAAATGGTGGGCGAAAGGTCATGAGCGTTATTCCACACTTGATTTTGATGTGATTGAGAGGTAATGAAAATGATTAATGTATCAGCCGCATTCAAAGCAGCATTAGAAAATGATAACAGAAATTTTTCAGGATCCTGTACAATTACATTAGCATCTGGCAAGTCAATCCCCATTGACGACAGTCAACTGTGGGATAATGGTTTTGTAATTGATGATTCCACATCTAGTACGGGTGGTTTTGATATAGGTTCAGCAATAGTTCAGAAGTTCACATTAAGACTGAACAACATGTATGACGATTTTACTGAGTACGATTTTACAGACGCTGAAATCTCAAATGTAAAAGTGTCATTGAGTTTATCTGGTAAGACTGAAGCTGTCTCTAAGGGTGTGTTTACAGTAAATGATACAAGCTATGATGGTGATATCATTACACTGGAATGCTTGGACAACATGCATAAATTTGATGTTAATTACAGCAAGAGTAATCTTACATATCCTGCAACGCTATTACAGATTGTACAGGACGCATGTAGGTGCTGTGGTGTGACTTTAGCAACAGATTCTCTACAGTTTGAGTATTACAATTATGCAATTCAAGAAAAACCAGATGATAACACTATGACATTCCGTGATGTTTTGGCGTGGGTTGGTCAGATTTCAGGGCATTTTTGGAAATGTAATAAAAGTGGTCAGTTATCAGCTGGTTGGTATAATATGTCTGACTTGTCGGCAGGTACAAATATACATACGTTACAGACAAATGTTGTCACGGATGTAAATGTGGACATGGATGATGTTGTAATCACATGTGTAAGGGTTGTGACTGAAGATGAGAACTCTAATCAGGTAACATTTCAGTCTGGATCAGATGGATATGCTTCTGTTATTGATGGGAATAAGTTAATCAATAAGGACAATGCCGCAGAGATTGTTTCAATGATTGGCGGACGTGTAGTTGGTTTGAGATTTAGACCAATGAATGTCAGTGCATTACAGGACCCTACAATTGAAGCCGGTGACGGCGCAATAGTATATGACCGTAAATTAAAGTCATATAAGACTTTTTTTACCAATGTTGTATTTTCTATTGATGCGGACAATCAAATGTCAAATGACGCAGAATCAGCACTACGTAATAGTGCCGAAAGATTTTCAGAAGCAACGAAAATTTATCAGTATTTGCGAAAACATTTGAGTAAGAATAAAACTGAATGGGTAAAGGCTATGGAAGAACTGGAAAAAGCAATGAAAGAACAGGCAGGTCTTTATCCGGTTATCAAAACGCTAGAAGATGGGAGCAAGGCGTATTATATGTGTGACCATCCGACATTAGAAGAATCAAAAGTTGTATTTGAACTTAATGGAAAAGGATGGGCAGTAAGTACAGATGGCGGTAATACATGGAATGCAGGGCTTCTCGTAGATGGTACCATGATAACAAAGATTTTGAATAGTATTGGGATTAATGCGGATTGGATCAATGCTGGAGCCTTTACTGTTCTGGATCCTGATGGAAGCATCATGTTTAAAGCTGATACTGCAACCGGGCGTGTGGATATTGTAGCAAATTCTTTTCAGTTGAGGGGGAAAACTCTTGAAGAAATAGCTAAAGAGTCAGCAAAGAACTACGTCGACTCAGTTGTAATAGATGGTATAGATGTAAGTACTCAGTACTTTTACGCATATGATCCCACGCTTGAGAATGTGCCTGCATCTGAATGGGCTGATACAGACACAAAGGATAAACACCTTGATGATATTTTCTACAATACCACTACTAAGAAAATGTTCCGTTTCATCAAGATTGATGATGTTTATAGTTGGGAAAACTTTGATGATCCTGACATAAAAGCCGCACTTGATGCTGCATCAACGGCACAAGATACCGCAGACGGGAAGAGGCGAGTGTTTTTGATTACACCTACGCCACCATATGACGAAGGTGACATGTGGGTAACGTCCATAGAAGATGGGAAAGGAAAGGTCAAAATCTGCAAGACTGCACGTGAAAATGGAACATTTGTTTCAACAGACTGGATTTTCCCGGGATATGTAGACAGTAACGATGTGCAGGACGCTATTGATAATTATGATAATAGTCTGGGACAGCCTGAAATATTTAATAAACTGACCGACAATGGGAAAAATAAAGGTATTTATATTCAGGACGGTGAACTGTATATAAATGCGAGTTACATCTTATCCGGTGTTTTGGCCGGTAAGTTTATTAATGGAAAAGGCATGAGTGTCACTGATAAGGAAAATAAAACAACATTTTATATTGATAATGATGGCAATGTCATGATTGCCGCCAAAACTCTTACTATAGGTGGTAAGGATGTAGAAGATATTGCTGGAGATACTATTGATGAAAAAATAAAGAAAGCAATTCCGTTGGTTATACAGTTATCAAGTGAGTATCAGGCAATCCCGGTAAATGCGGATGGAAACTATTCAAGTTTTCCAAGATGCGAGGTAAAAGTACAGGTTTTTTATGGGGAATCGGATGTTACATCAGAAGCAGCTATATCGTACTCGACAGAAAACATAACAGGCACGTGGTCTTCAGGTACACACACTTATTCCGTAAAGAGCTTGTCCGAAGACATTGGATGGGTTGATTTTTCAACGACTTATAACGGAATAACAATAACCAAGCGCTTTAATATTGCAAAGCAGTATGCTGGCGGGAACGGTACGAACGGAAAAGATGCCACTGTTTATTACCTTGAATGTGAAACAACAACGATCAAAAGATGTTCAAACAGCTCTGGCGGATATGATTATTCGCCTTCTCCGCTGGTGTTTCATTTGTATTCGCAGACAGGAGCAGAGGAGAGAAAACAAAACATTTCCGGTAGATGGACGTTTGAGTATACAGAAGACGGAAGCACATGGAACGCTATTTCTGGAACTGGCGTGGGAATAGATATGAAATTCTCCGCATGGGATAGGATAACTAACAGAACCACTGCCATCAGATGTACTGTCGGAAATTCTTCCGGAGTCATCCTCGGGATGATGAGCGTATCCGTACTTGCGGATGCGGAAGTGACAAGAGAAGCTGTTTTTAACGCTCTGACTGACAATGGCGATCGTCAACTTATAGCCTATGGCTCAGATGGGAAATTGTACATTAATGGCGAATACATAAAGTCTAAAACCATAACGGCCGATCTTATCGACGTGAATACACTTGATGCGATTGTTGCAAAAATAGGCGGATTTGTGGTCGGGTCTACCAGTATACATACCAGTGGCCGCAATTCCATGACGTCAACTACGCAAGGCGTATACATAGGAACAAACGGATTTAGCGTATATAAAGACGCGAGCAATTATTTTAACATGAACACTAGTGTAGGATTGCAAATAAAAGGCGGTACTATCAAATTAGGCAATGTAACTCTTGCGGAAGCATCTGATAAAAAGTCTCTGAGTGTCAAATATGGCATGCAGGTACACACTCAAAGATCATCTGGAGAATTCACAGACGGTTCAGGCGAATTTAAACTAATCAACTTGACTACTGTCTCATCGGGATATCAAACTCTTTGCATCGCGAGTAATATCGTATATAAGTTGTCGTCTTCTTCAAAAAGATACAAAAACCATGTTCGAAATATGAATAGCTCTGAAGCGGATAAACTCCTTAAAGTTCCAGTGGTATGGTTTCAATACAAAAAAGGCTATTTGAGAGAAGGAGACCCATTTGAAGACAAACCAGTGCCGGGATTCTATGCGGAAGACGTGTACAAACAATATCCTGAAGGAGTAATATTCAATGAGGATGGGCAGATAGAAGACTGGAATTACAGAACCATGATTCCAGCAATGATGAAAGTTATTCAGGATCAGAATGAAAGAATTAACAACTTATGCCAAAGGATCGATAAATTAGAGGAACAATTGGAGGGTAAAAATGAGTAACATAGTAGCAGCAGTATTTCAGGACGGAGAGCAGTACCGTCGGGTTCGAAACGTCTGGCAGTATGATTACGGACAGATTCTCCGGATTCAGGGCTTAAATCTTCCAAGGGCAGTAGAGATACACTTCTCGTTGTCGGAGGCAGGCGGAGAAGCAGTAACCAGAATCGGCATCACAAAGGACAACGTCACAGATGTAATTATCCCGGATTCGTTATTGGAAAATAATGGTGCAACGGAAAATTACAACATATATGCATATGTCTATCTGACAGACCTTGGCTCAGGAGAGACAGAATACAAGATTACAATCAGCGTTAAAGCACGCCCAAAACCGGAAGCTGTCGGTGGCACTGGAGAGACAACATTGGAAAACATCATGTCGGCGGTCAATCAGATTGCAGACGGGAAAGCAGACAATCTGGATTATAAGAATGGTGTCCTCAGGCTGCTGTCCGGGGAAACAGAATTGTCCAGAGTAATCATCAGAGACGGTTCTGGCGGCGGAGCAGACGCAAGAGAGATCGAACTGCGGAAATCAGCAACAGCAATCCAATGGCGTTATACAGGAGATGAAACGTGGAATGACCTTGTTACTCTGGCAGAGATTACAGGAGCGCAAGGTGAACAGGGCATCCCAGGTCCTAAGGGCGAGCCTGGAGTGACAGGTGCTCAGGGAATTCAGGGAATCCAAGGACCAGCGGGTCCGGCTGGCCCACAAGGCGAACCGGGTCCTAAAGGAGAACAGGGTGAGAAAGGTGAACAGGGAATTCAAGGGCTACAAGGCCCCACCGGACCTCAAGGCGAACCCGGTATACAAGGCGAGAAGGGAGAAGCCGGCGCTCAGGGCGAACAGGGCCCAGCGGGCGAACCCGGCAAAGACGGTCGCGGAATCACATCTGTAACGATTAAAACAGATGGACATTTGCAGATTGACTACAGCGACGGCACAGAGGTTGACGTCGGAAAGGTAACCGGAAATGACGGTCTGGACGGCACGTCTGGTGTACCTGTCCGAATAGAGAAGACATCTTCGGATACAACCGCCGAACTCGACCCGAACAAGCTGTACATCTTTCCAGAGATGGCAAGTCTCACATACACCCTTGCTGCGCCTGCGGACACGAGCATAGCTAACGAATATCATTTCGTATTCCGAAGTGGCGCTACAGCAACAGAACTTGTACATCCTGCAAATGTGTCAGTTCCTGACGGATTTGCTGTCGACAAAAATAAAGTGTACGAAATTAGCATCCTCGAAGGATGTCTGGCGTACCAGAGTTGGGCGGTGAGTTGATGGAGAGAAGAAGAACTTTAGAAAGTGAGGGAGAAAAGATGAAGGAATGGAAATTATTAAAGACACTAACATCTAGCGATGTTAGTTCAAATAATGACGTTCACATAACTACTGATAATGATGGAAATCAATTTTCTGTGGATGAAATATACGCGAGAATAAAGACATGTGAAAGAAACGTCGCCACTTATAATGACATTAGCATTAATAAAAAAACAATTGGCGAAATACGTGGCAATTATCCTGCGGAACTTTTTATAAAAAATATAAGTGGATTTTGGAGATGTTTTTATATTCCTTATGGTAATACATATGGGCAGGGCACGTTAACTTCATGGGGAGCGTTTCATCCTGGTTACATAAAGACAAAAGAAGAGATACCTGCAATTACCGAAATCGGTATTGGCTGGGTTAAAAATATTGAAGCAGAAATATACGGGAGGTAATTGACATGAGACACAAATTAACACAAAATCTTGTCAGTCAGTCAGTCAGTCAGTCAGTCAGTCAGTCAGTCAGTCAGTCAGTCAGTCAGATGATACTGTAACTGATTCACTCCTGTCAAGTAAGGCGGTGTAGTTATGATGTTGAACCGCCGAAGAATGATGAATAAACAGGAGGAAAATGAAATGAAAGAATGGAAACTGATATATGATAGTGGCGCAACAACTGAAGAAATAATATCAACATCAAAGATAAACGTATCAGGTTGCGATGAACTTATGATTATCGCTAAAGTTGTACCAACAGATACAAATAAGGGAACCAGGAGTGGTCATTTGATTATAATGAGTCCTGAAGGAAATAAATGCAAATGTATATTAGGAAATAATTTACTAAGCCAAAATGGAAACGCACGAATGTCTATAGCTTTAGTTCGAAAAGTTATTGAGTTTATTTATGTCGATACAGCTACATCCTGGAATGCAACAGATGTATTCAATGACGGGCATCCCGTAGATAATTTAACATCCATGCAGAATACAATTGTTAAGTTTGAAGGGGAAATAAACGAGATTTATCTTACAAATTTAAACGAAGCTTCGGATTACAGATTTGGGGTTGGAAGTAGATTTGCAGTTTATGCCAGATAGAAAGGATTGACAAAATGAAAAGTAAAAATAGAATCTTAACAGACAGACAGACAGACAGACAGACAGACAGACAGACAGACAGACAGACAGACAGACAGACAGACAGACAAGGATAAATGATTCTAAATCCTGTGTCAAGTCCGAGAATGCCGTGGAGCTATGCTGAGACGGCGAACGATGATGCAGAATATGACACAGGAGGTAGAAGATATGAAAGAGTGGAAATTTTTAAAACAGATAATTATTGAAGAAGAAGGACGAGCTATATCAGCAGAACTCGATGGAGAATACGAAGAGTTAGATATATTAATGATGATTGCTGGTACAGATACGAATAAAACTCTCAATAATAAAAATGCAATACTTACTGCTTATTCTCAGGATAATACAAACCGTACAGATGGATATATTACTGATATCGCAGCAAATAAAGATGTTTTCAGAGGGGCGCATATAAGAATGATGAATAAGCCATATTTTAATTTTGAATATGGCATAATAAACTATATTAATGGCACTGAATTAAACAACTATAGTGCTGGTAAATATCCATACATCCCAGGGTTTACTTACAATAGAGCTTTTGAAAGTAAGATAAACTCTATAAAATTCGAAATGCAACAATGCTATTGCGGAACTGGAAGTAGCATGATAATTTATGGAAGGTAAGAAAGTAGGTGATTAAATGTACGCAAAATTAGAAAACGGAATACTAAGGAGCGCACCGCGCACTGTGCAGTGGAACGGTTGTACTGTAAACAATCCATCAGCTGATAAACTGGTGAAGTTAGGCTATAAATCCGTAAGATATACAGACATGCCGATGGAAAATGTAGAGGGCAAGCACTACGAATCCACCTGGGAAGAAAAGGATACGGAAATAGTGCAGATCTGGACATTAGCGGATGATCCGGTGTACCCAGAGCCACCAGAGACAGCAGAAGAACGACTGGATAAGGTAGAGAAGCGCACAGACACACTTGAAACAACATCAGACGATATCATTTTGATGTTAGCAGATTTTATAGGAGGAGAAGAATGAAAACAATTAGTGGAATCAAATTAAAAATCATGGTAAGAGCGTTTAAAATTCGCATTAAGAATGGAGAAGCATTCGAGGACATTGCAGCAGATTACCCAGCGTTAACGACTGATGATCTGGAAGCGATTCGAGAAGCATTGAATTTGGGATAATTAACTAAAGTAGCGTTAAGAAAGCTATAATAAAAATATATTATGAATTATACATAGAAAAAATTCCTTATTTATTGTATAATAGATAAAAATAAGGAGAGTGTAAAATGATGGAAAATGAAAAAGAACTGCGAGCTTTGATTTCTACTTTTAATAGGCAAAAAAACAATAAATCTATAAATTTATTGTTTTTTATATTAGCATTTGTTTTTACACTAATTATATTATACTTCATATTTGGATTTGGCGAAGATCTGTATGGAAATAAAAGACAAATGTCAATAGAAACGATTATTGTCTCGCTGATTGCTGCACTAATTATTGGTATAATTTCAGTATTGGTAATGCACTGCTATTGTGATTATCGGATAAATATATATAATTCGAAACTTATTCAGTTTGGCATTGAAGATGCAAAGGAAGATGTAGATAATGACATTTATAAAAATTTAATTAAAATTAGTTATAAATATTTAGATGAATATTATTTGCAGACTAGACAACAGGCACAAAAGGGATTTATAGTTACGGTATCAGTATCTATTATGGGGGCGATTATTATTGCAATAGGTATCGGAGCTATGTTTTTTGGAAAAACTACGCCAGCATATGTTACAACGGCGTCAGGAGTAATAACGGAGTTTATTGCATCTGTATTTTTTTATCTATACAATAAAACAGTATCAAGCATGAGTGATTATCACAATAAATTAGTTTTATCACAAAATGTATCAATAGCACTAAAAATTGCGGAGTCAATATCAGGGGAGAGCGCAGAAAAAGTTAAAAACCATATTGTTGAAGAACTAGTGAAAGATATAAATGAACATATACATTCAAGGTAATTCTTAAAACTTTAAAACTAAGAGAGCAGAAATGCTCTCTTTTTTGCTAGGGAAGAAAAATATGAGAAGAATCAGAGCGGAGCCGGGAGGCTTTTTTATTTTACACAAATTTGCGCCGGCGCAAACGGAGAAAGGAAAGTGAATGGAAACAATCATTTCAGCCTGCATTAGTGCAGCTGTTACGCTGGTTGTATGTGTGATCAGCAATAATGCACAGCAGGAAAAGACGCGAACTCTTATGGAGTACAAGCTGGAAGAGCTGACCAAAAGAGTAAATGAACACAATAACCTTATCAAAAGAACTTATGCTCTGGAAGAAAAAATGAGTGTACATGAGGAACAAATTAAGGTTGCGAATCATAGAATAGAAGACCTGGAAAGAAAAGGAGAATGATTATGGAACAGATCACAAATTATGTAAAACCGGAACTCATCGTAGTAGCTATTGCTTTATATTTTGTAGGAATGGCACTCAAACAGGCACAGGCGGTAAAGGATAAGTACATCCCGCTTATCCTTGGTGGAATAAGCATTGTAATCTGCGCGATCTATGTGTTTGCCACTTGTACCTGCGGGACCGGCCAGGACGTTGCGATGGCAATCTTTACAGCAATCACGCAGGGAATTCTCATTGCGGGACTTTCTACATACGTAAATCAGATCATTAAACAGACAAATAAGGACGAATAATTCAGGGGATGAGTGATCATCCCTAATCCCTATTTTCTCTGTGAAAGGAGACGGACATGGAAATAAGAGGAATAGATGTTTCAGCATGGCAAGGAGCAATCGACTGGGATACCGTAGCAAACTACGGAATGGACTTTGCAATACTCCGAATCACAGAAGCCGGAAACGTGATTGATAGCTGCTTTGAGAAAAATTACTCCGGATGTCAGAAACATAACATTCCAACCGGAGCATATAAATACAGTTATGCCATGACAGTTGCGGAGATACAGAGCGAAGCCAGAAAAGTAGTGGAAGTTTTGAACGGGCGAAAACTGCAGTATCCGGTCTGGCTGGATCTGGAATGGAATAATCA
>ERZ825384.176-NODE-176-length-84833-cov-9.426337_pt1 | contig 84833 bp, 83 predicted proteins | sample MGYA00519931_ERZ825384 | MGnify/ENA primary metagenome ERZ825384 (study PRJEB31778, sample SAMEA3449200) | human gut metagenome | biome: human gut; feature: human-associated habitat; material: faeces | place: United Kingdom | collected 2010/2012 ...
ACAGTCAAGGAAAAGCATTAGCTAACCAAACAGTGTCATTTAATGTAAATGGTGTATTTTATCACAGAATCACTAATGAAGACGGTATTGCAAGCCTAAGAATCAGATTAATAAGTGGAGAATATATTATAACTTCCTACTGGAACAATTTCCAAACAGGAAACACAATAAAAATATATTAAAAGAGGGTTATTATAACCCCATTATCCTTTTTTTTAAAATTGAAAAAATTAATTAATAACATCACTCAAAAAATATAATTGATGTATTCACAAACTAAAATAGCAATACCAATTTTTCAAGCAAAAAAAGAAGATGTGATTAAAGTAGCTGAAGATTGTATTGAAAAAGGTGCTGATGTACTTGAATTTAGAATAGATGCACTGGACAATCCTAACTTTGATGATATTAAAGAAATCATTGAAGAGATTAACTTTCCAATAATAGCTACCAACAGAATTTCATCTGAAGGCGGTTCCTTTAAAGGATCAGAAGAAGAAAGAATTGATATTTTATTAAAATGTGCTCCTTTAGTTGATTATGTGGATATTGAACTTCAAAGTGATGACAGATATATAAAACAGATACATGATACAGGAGTAACCACCATTGTTTCATACCATGACTTTCATAAAACTCCTGAAATTAATGAAATCATGTATATTGTTGAAAAAGAACAAAAACTTGGAGATATCGCTAAAGTAGCTTTTATGCCTAATGATTTAGATGACACTTTAAAAATATTGGCTATTCTTTCACATTGCGAAAATACAATAGCTATTTCAATGAGTGATTTAGGTAGCTACACCAGAGTTATGGCTTCCAAATTTGATTCCCCAATTACTTTTGCTGCAGGACGAGATGTAACCGCCCCAGGGCAAATTGATATTGAAACCATGAAATCATTGCTTAATATGGATTTGAATCTTATGGAATAGGTGATTAGAATGGCTAAAAAATGTATTTTAGCTTTTATTTTAATAATTATCTTAGCTATTTTTTTAGGAATATTTTTAACAGAAGATAATGGGTCTGTTGATGTTTATATAGATGGAGAAAATGTAACTGCATCAACAAATCCAGGATTAAACACTGAAATTAATACCAAGGAACTGAATGATGAAATTTGCAATTATTCTCTTGAATCAATGAATATGCCCAATACCAATATAGATACCCTAAAATCAGGAATTCATGATATTTGTTTAAGTTATGGTCTTGATACATCCAATATTAATATCGATTCCACTTTAGGTGAAAACAGTATTCCTGTTATTTATCAGGTTGACGGAACTTCAATGCTTCCAACACTGCAGGACGGACAAAATGTTTTAGTCAATAAAACACAGGATGTTCATGTAGGAGATATTGTAGTTGCCAATTCTTCAGAATATGGAAACATTATAAAAAGAGTTGACGAAGTTAATAACAATCAGATTCACCTTGTAAGTGACAACAAAAATATAGAATACACTCAAATCAATGGAGTTATATATGAAACAAAGGGAATAAGTACATGGGTTGATTTCAGTGATATTTATGGCGTGGTTATAAAATATTAAAAAAATAAGGATATAAAAAAAGAGATGTGCTTATACAGCACTGTCTCCTTCTTCACCTGTTCTGATTCTTATTACATTGTCAATTGGATAAATGAAGATTTTACCGTCACCAATGTTGCCTGTTTTTGCACCTTTTTGGATAGCTGATACAATAGTATCTACACCTTCATCTTTTGTGACAATTTCAATACGTGTTTTTGGAATTAAGTCAATACAGTAACTGGATCCCCTGTAAGATTCTTTGATACCTTTTTGACTGCCTCTTCCTTTAATTTCAGAAACATTCATTCCTTGACAGCCCACGGCTGTAAGTTCATTTTTAACGTCCTGATACTTTTCCTGTCTAATAATTGCAACAATACTTTTCATTTTTAAACCTTCTAGTTAAAATTGTATGCAGATTCTTCGTGAAGTTTTGTATCTAATCCTACAACTTCAGCTTCATCTTCTACTCTGATACCGCCCATAGCTTTGTCAAGTACTTTAGCTAATACATAGCTTATTACAAATGCATAAACAATAGTAGCTACAACACTTATTATTTGTATTACAACTTGATATGGGTTTCCATATAATAATCCTGCTGCTTCATTAATATATGGTGCTGCAAAGATACCAGTAGCGATTGCTCCCCATATACCAGACATACCATGTATACCGAATACATCTAATGCATCGTCGTAACCGAGTTTTGCTTTTAAGTAATAAATTGCAAAGTAAGATACTAAAGGAGCTACTGCACCAATTACTAATGCTCCAGGAACATCAACAAATCCTGCTGCAGGAGTAATAGCTACTAAACCAGCAATTCCTCCGGAAATTGCACCAAGAACAGTTGGTTTACCAACAACAATTGTATCTAATATAGTCCAGACAATTAAAGCTGCTGCAGCTGCAACATTTGAAACAATAATTGCATTTGCTGCAAGACCATTTGCACCTAAACCGGATCCTCCGTTGAATCCCATCCATCCGAACCATAGAAGTGCTGCACCTAATACTGCATATCCTAAGTTATGTGGTAATAATGAAATGTCTTTTCTTTTACCTAACACAAGTGCGATAGCTAATGCAGAAACCCCTGAGTTAATGTGTACAACAGTACCACCTGCGAAATCAAGTGCTCCCATATTCATTAACCATCCTCCACCCCATACCCAGTGAGCAATAGGGATGTAGACAAGACAAGCCCAAATCGGGATAAAAATTACCCAAGCTTTTGTTTTCATTCTTCCAACAACACCACCAGAAATCAATGCTGCTGTTAGACCTGCAAATGCAAGTTGGAACATGACAAACAATAGTGTTGGAATAGTTCCGCTTAAATCATCAAGTCCGATTCCACTTAAGAAGAAATTAGAAGGGCTTCCTATAAATCCTCCCAGTAACGGAGTTCCAAAGGCAAATTGATAACCGAAAATAACCCAAATAACACTTACAATTGAAAATGCAATAAAGGTTAAAAACATAGTATTTAAAACATTTTTACGTTTACTTAAACCACCATAAAAGAATGCAACAGCCGGAATACTCATTAAAAGTACTAAAAGACTACAAACAAGAACCCAAGCTGTATCACCTGCGCTAAATATATCCATTATATCTTTTCTCTTTTTAAATAAATTAATAACAATAAATCAAAATTATTTTTTAAAATTTTTATGAATTTTGATTAAACGGAAGTCGGAAGTCGGAATCCTTCTTCCGATATATAGTAGTTGAACTTACAGCTATATAAACATTTCGGTGAAACAGATTTACAAAAAAATAGGTTATTATAAAAAAATTCAATAAAAAATATTAATAATATATAAATATATAAATAAATAACAGTTAATCTTTAAAATTAAATAAAAGAAAAATCTGAATTTGTAAATTCAAAAAGGAAAAATGTGTTATTATGAAAGGGCAAACAAAAGCAAAATTAATTGTGTTTTTTATTGTTGCAATTATTGCATTTGCTGCAAGTTCAATAGCTGCAAATATTATTCTGATAAAAAATCCGAATGACAATACCCTGCTGGCTATTGAAGATGATAATTTCACACCTCAAAAGGTGGATTATGTTCCTACATATATCCCGGAACCTAAAATTATTAATGATACTAATCTAACTAATAAAACCGACTGGATGAATAATGCAAATATTACAAACATTCTAAATAAAACAAAAGGAAATTTAAGTAATTTATGGAATGAATATTCACACTGGTGATTATAATGGGTGAAAAAAAGAAATTCATTAGGGATAGTGTCTATGGAGACATTAGCTTAAATAAATTTGAACAAAAAGTATTGGATATGCCTCAATTCCAACGTTTAAGAAGAATTAAACAATTAGGATTAATTAACTTAATTTATCCCGGTGCAAACCACACCCGTTTTGAGCATTCAATCGGAACAATGAATCTTGGATCCAAACTGGCTAACGAACTAGAATTAAGTGAAGATGAAATTGAACTTGTTAGAATCTCTGCTCTGCTTCATGATGTTGGACATGGTCCCTTTTCACATGTGTCTGAAGGAGTATTGTCATTTCCTCATGAAGAATTAACAAAATATGTTATTTCCAAAACATCAATGAGAGATTACCTTGAAGAAAAATTCGACATTAAGGAAATAAATAAAATAATTTCCGGAGAAGGGAAACTAGGTCCGATTGTATCCGGAGAATTGGATGTGGACAGAATGGATTATCTTTTAAGAGATTCATATAATACAGGAGTTGCCTATGGAGTCATTGATTATGAAAGAATAATCTCCAATTTGAAGCTAACTAACAACTTAGTATTAGATATAAAAGGAGTTCAGGCTGCTGAAGGGGCTTTAGTATCCAGATATTTTATGTATCCCAGTGTATACCAGCACCATACAACACGTATTGCCAATTCAATGTTTAGAAGAGGTTTGAAAAAGTTAATAAACTCAAATGAAATAGACGAAAACGATATGTACAAATATGATGATATGGATATGGTCAGCATTTACAGAAATAGTGAAAATCCCTTTGTACGGGATATGATTACCCGCCTGGACAACAGGGACTTATTTAAACGGGTAAAAGTTATTCGGCTGGAGAACTTTAAAAATCCTGAAAAATTATACAAAACCTCACAGGAAACCCTAAGAAAAGCTGAAGAAGAAATAGCTTATGATTTTGATATGGATAAAGATTATTTAACTATCAATATAGCTGAATATCCCCGTTTTGATGAAATGAAAACACAGGTAAGCGTTGACGGGAAATTATACCCCTTAACTAAAATTTCAAATATCGTTGGAGCACTAAGTAAAGCAAGATTCAATATTCCTGACATTAGTGTTTATGTGCCAAAAGAAGACAAAGCCAAATTCGAGAAACTTAAACTAGAAAATTACCTGGATTTACCTGAAATAAATAAGGATAAATTCCATGGCATTCATTATGATCAAATCAAACTATTTTAGGAGAATAATATGATAGTAGTTGGAATTACCGGAGCTAGCGGAGTGATTTATGGAATCAGATTGCTTAAAGCTCTAAATGAATTAAATATTGAAAACAGCTTAATTATAAGTGATGCTGCTAAAACTGTAATAAATCATGAAGTAAAAGAACCTATTGAAGATATAATCACTCTGGCAGACAATTATTATGAATTTGACGATTTGACTGCATCCATCAACAGCGGATCATTTAAATTTGACGGACTGGCTATTGTGCCATGCTCCATGAAAACATTATCATCAATAGCTAACGGATATGCCTCAAATACAATTACAAGAGTAGCTGATGTAAGCCTAAAAGAACACAGAAAAACAGTTATTGTTCCTCGTGAAACTCCCCTCAGAAGCATACATTTAGAAAATATGCTGAATTTATCAAAAGAGGGTGCTGTGATTTTACCTGCAATGCCCGGATTTTACTCTGACAGCGATACTGTTGATGACCAGATCAATTTTATTGTAGGTAAAATATTAGATTCACTGAATATTGAAAACAACATATATAAAAGGTGGGAATAAATGTTAAATGATATGGACTTTATTAAAACTTGTGATGTTCCTGGCCCTACCAAAGAAGCCATAAGAGCAATCATATTATATAAATCAGCTGTAACACCCAATGACGAAGTGGTGGATGTTGGCTGCGGAACCGGAGGAATTACATGTGAATTTGCCCAAAGAGCAAAAAAAGTAACTTCCATTGATACAAATCCTGATGCCATTAGCGTTACCAAACAAAACCTTGAAAAATTTAATTTGGGAGATAATGTAAAGTTAATAAATGATTCAGGAAGTAATGCTCTGAAAAATATTGACAATATGGACATAGCTGTTGTTGGAGGCAGCGGCAGAGAACTTGAAGATATTTTGGAAATTATAGATTCCAAATTAAATCCTAAAGGAAGAATAATTGTTACAGCCATTCTTGTTGACACTAAAATAGAAGCTATAAACAAATTAAAAAAGCTGAATTATAATCCTAAAATCATGGAAGTCAATATTTCAAATGGGAGAGTTCTTGACCGTGGGGTTATGATGATAAGCGAAAATCCAATAGCTATCATTAGTGCAAATAAAAGATAAAAAAATTTTGGAGATTATAAAATGAAAAGAGACTGGAAAATAAAGTTTTCAATATTGATGATTATTGCAGCTATTATTATTTTTGGAACCAATTACCTTGTCCTAAAAGACACACATAGTATTGTTTCATATGTCTGGCTGCACATAGGATTTATTCCTATAGACATCATCATTGTTGCATTTATACTTGAAGATATAATGAGCAGAAAAGAAAAAGAAGCCATTTATGAAAAGTTAGATATGCTTATCAGCACTTTCTTTACTGAAATAGGTAATGAATTAATAGAAGAATTCAGCAGTGCAAATGAATTTAAAGCTAGCACCAGTTATTTAAAAGCTATTCCTAATTGGGACGATGCAGAATATGACAAACAGCTGAAAAAATTAAAAAATGCAAATATTGACTTTAATGTAGATATTGAAGGAGGCAAAAGAGCAGAATTTTTAATAAATCTTAGAACATTATTAAAATCCAAAAGAGAGTTTTTAATAAACTTAATCAACAATCCACAATTATTTGAAAAGGAAGAATTTTCAGGATTATTAATTTCAATATTGCACCTTGATGAAGAATTAGAACACAGACCGGATTTAAATCAGATTACAGATGCTGATTTTAATCATTTAAATGGTGACATCAAAAGGATTTATTCAAAATTGATATATGAATGGATTTATTACCTAAAATACCTCAATACTCATTATCCATATATGATTTCATTAATTATCCGTACAAATCCATTTGATGAAGATGCTGATGTTCATATAAAAGATTAGGGAAATGCATCATGAATAGTAAAAAACAGCATTCCTGTATCATTTTATGTGGCGGGCAAAGCAGAAGAATGGGTCAGGACAAAGGATCTATGATTATTCAGGATAAACCTATGATTAATCATATCCTTTCAACATTAAATAATGAAATAAATGAAGTGATAATTGTTTTAAATAATAAAGACCGTATTGACAAATATAAAAATTTCATTAAAAAAGAGGACTATAATTTTAAAATAACCCTTGCTGAAGATGAAATAAAAAATATTGGGCCGATGTCCGGAATATTGACCGGGCTGAAGCACATTACATCTGATTATGCTTTAATACTTCCCTGTGACAGTCCATATGTAACAGAAAAATTAATTGAAAATATTTTTAATGAACTGGACTCAGACCATCAGGCTATTGTTCCCTATCATGACAGCAAAAATAAACTGAAAACAAGCGAACCCCTTCATTCCGTTTACAATAAAAATATCATTCCTGAAATTGAAGAGCTGATATCTGATGATATATTGCATATTAAGGGATTAATAGAAAAAATAGATACGAAATTTATATTAATAGACAATAAAAAATTATTAAAAAAAGAATTTAGAAATCTTAATCGTCCATCAGACGTTTAAAGATATTCAACTAATTCTTTTGTTTTTGAAACTGCTTTATCAACACAGTAAAATATGTCTTCTTTTGTTAACGGTGAAATTCCGCCTTTCTGCATAGCGCAAATATTACCATCTTTAGTAACACCCACATTTAAACGAGCATTAGCTACTTTTTCTTCATTTAAAGTAGGGTCTAAAATCAGTTTATCCCCTATTTTAACAAAAGTACACATAGCCACTTCATTATTGATAGGTAAATCTATAGTGTTTTCATGGTCAAGTACAACTTCATCATCAGCAATACTTGCAGAAGGTAATTTGGTACTTTTTAGAGCAGCCATTACAGCAAGTTCACAGGCATCAAAAAGATTTCCGCAGTTATCTATAATATGCAAATCTATAAATAACATCCAAACATGTTTGCCTTCTTCAACACATAACTTATCCAAATCAACAAGTTCACTTTCACGAATTCCCCTGTCAACAACACGTGCAAGTTCAATTGAATCTTCACTTGGTGGTCCAGGTTCAAAAGTAGGATCAGCCATTGGCAGCATTTCACAGTTAGTCATTAAAACTCCTAAATCAGGAGTATCCGGAAATGGTGCACCAATTTGCGGTTTAATACCAACAATAACCTGGGTATCTCCTATTTTAACTCTTGCAGAACCTTCAGCTTTGGATATCACATCAGTTTCAATAGAAATATCCCTGTATTCATCAAGTTCCCTGCCATCTTCCCTTTTATCATTGACAGCAAGATTAATTATACTTTCCTTTGTAATTTCAGGTACAATATCAACCATCTTAATCACTCATCTCAGCAGAATATTTTTTCATTAAAGCTTCTTTTTGGATTTCATTTACTTTCCTGCATCCTTCCATAGCTAAATTAATTGCTTCTTCAAATTCCTCTTGAGATAAATCACCATCACTTTGTAATAAAGTAATTTCACCAGTTCTTGGCATCATAGCTATAGGAACATCAGCCTGTCCTTCCTTATCTTCAACTTCAGATAAATCAAGAACAATTTTATCATTTACCTTACCTGCAGCACATCCTACAACAATATCCTTCATAGGAATTCCAGCATCAACAAGTGCAACGGAAGCTGCAGTAATTCCAGCACAGCGTGTTCCCCCTTCAGCTTCAATTACTTCAATGTAAATATCCACCATGGATCTAGGATAATTTTCCAACATTAAAGCAGGTCTTAATGCATCCGCAGTGATTTTGGAAATTTCAGAAGACCTTCTGTCTGGTCCAGGCCTTTTCCTATCATCTACAGAAAAAGGAGCCATATTATACCTGCATCTTATTACACCATTATTTGGTTCAAGTAATCTTCTAATATATGATTCTCTAGGCCCGTACACTGCCACTAAAATTTTATTTCCACCAACTTCCAAATAAGCAGACCCGTCTGCACGTTCAAGAACACCTGCTTCAATTTTTATAGGGCGTAATTCATTATATTTTCTGCCGTCCTCTCTTATCATTTCAGACATCATATCAACCTCATAATCATCAAAGAATTATCTGTTATTCAATATATAAGAATTGCCAGAATTATTACCATAGGACAAAGGTTTATCCTTTTTATTTTTCTTTTTTAATTCTTCAATTACTTTATAAAAATCAGTACTATCTTTTTTTGACTGTTCTTCTTTTTCTTCCTGTTCCAATTCTTCTTTGAAATTTTGAAGTTTAGGTTTTTCTAATTCTTCGTAATCATCACTATAGTCATCTTCTTGTGGCAATTCACCATCAATAGCTAAATATAGTTTATTTTTAACTTTATTTGTTAAACCGGAAGTATGAGCCTCAGCTTCAATCATATGGATAATATCTTTAGTAAGCTGTTCCATATCTTCCTCACCTTTAACCCAAACAAGACCATTTTGACCAACAATTATCTTACAATTGGTTTTATCCTTAATCATGTTGATCATAGAACCTTTTTTACCAATCAATCTAGGAACTTTGGTTGGAGTAATATCTACAATTATTCCTCCTCTGAATTTACCCATTCCTCTGCCTTTTAAGCCCAGTTTAACTTTTTTAACTTCATCAACATCAACAACTCTTAAAAATAGAACATCCCCAACATCAAATACTTTGTTGAGTTCTTTTTTCTCTCTTCCAAACACTTCAAAAGCAGGTAAAATTCCGGAATATGGGGAATTAATATCTACATCCCACATGGAGAATCTGACATCTTTAATTTTACCAATAACTACATCTCCTTTTTTAGGAACATATTTACTTTTAAGAGGAATAACTCTAATTTTTTTATTCCTTAAAGAAACTAGTCCCATTAAAGAAGAACAAATTTTACCATTCTCTTTAAAGGTACCTCTTCCTGAGTAGTATTCGTCATCTGCCAATACTTCACCAGGAATAACTAAATCTTTATTTTCCACATATATCATAAAAATCCCATAAGTTGAAAATTAATTTAATTATTTGATAGTTTTCGTTTCTGCTTCACCACTTGAAATTTCAGCCATTTTAGCGGCGAAATCATCTTGAAGGCCACCAGGCATCTCAACAATGCCAATCCATGAACCGTCTTGCTGCCATTCTTCATTAAGAATTTCACCAAAATGATGGATTGCAGAGTAGGCTCCTCCTGCTGAAGAACCCGGAAGGCGAACAGCTACTTTAACTTTTTCAAACCTAATCGGAATAAGTGGTTTAATAGCTTTCAGGGCTGTTTGTACTTGTTGATCAACTGAAACAAAAGGATCGAATTTAACTTTAGCTTCATTAACAGCATTTTCAATCCTTTGTGCAGGGTGAGGAAGACCTGATTGAGGATTAATAGCTTCCCTAGAAATTTTATTAATAACAAGTCTTCTTTTATCTTCCTGCATTTGTCTTTTTTGTTCAGCAGTTAATTGAACATGTCCTTTTTCAAGTATAACTTTAGAAACTTCAATAGGGTCTGTAGTTTCAAATATTTTAAGCATAGCTTCTTCAGAAGCTTTATCTCCTTTTTTAGAGTCCTTAAAAATTTCTTCAACAGCTAGAAGATCTTCAATGGCCACATCCTGCCCATCAGGATTTCTAAATTCTGCTGCTAAATCCGGATCGACCAATATTTCAAAATGTTCCCCACAATATTCATATTTAGCTATTATTGCTTCATCTACATTTACCATTGAAAAAACCCCTAACCAATTAATTATTTATTCTTCACTTTCCTCTTCACTTTCTTCTTCAGATACAACCTCATCAATGAAAGTCTGTACTTCTTCCTGAGAAAGTTTAGTGTATACTTCTTCACCACATTTAATAACAGCAATTTCAACATTGTTTGCAGTAGTTTCATGTTCAGTTGCTTCATTGATTGCTGTTAGTGCTAAATTAATAGCTTCATTTAAATTCATGTCATCTTTATATTGATCTTCAAAGATATCCATAGCTGCAGATCTGCCTGATCCAATAGCAGTTGCTTTATATTCAATTAATGCTCCACTAGGATCTGTTTCGAATAATTTGCAAATACCGTCATATACTCCACCAATGATTAAAGCAGAACCGAATGGCCTTACTCCACCGTTTTGAGTATACATCTGTAACATATCACATAATTTTTTAGATAAGCTATCTACCCTAATAGGTTCACTGTATGTGATTTTATTTATTTGAGCTTCCACTCTTGCTCTTTCAACTAAAGCTCTAGCATCAGCAACAAGACCTGAAGTTGCTGCTCCAATATGTTCATCTATTTTGAATATTTTTTCAATAGATGTTGCTTCAACTAAATTAGAAGTAGTTCTTTTATCAACTGCTAAAACAATACCTTCAGAACATTTAATTCCTATTGAAGTGGTTCCTCTTTTAACAGCTTCTCTTGCATATTCTACTTGGAAAAGTCTTCCATCTGGGCTAAATACAGTAATTGCCCTATCATATCCAGCATTTTGTAAAGGTTGCATAAATTAATACCTCACATTTTTTTAATATTATAATAAACTTAAGTTCAACTACTATAAAAATACAATTATTTTAAAAAATAAACCAAATTCTCCATGAAATGGTATTTCATTACATATCTGTAATGATATAGTTTTTTAAATCTTTTTTCCATAAATTCAATTCATATTTATATGTGTATATTATTAATAAAGTTTTCTATTTTAAAATAACTAAAAGTTATTAAAAACTTTTTCATAACCAAACAGCAAAAAATTAAGGAAAAAACCAATTAATAATTCACTATTTAAAAGAAATTTTTTATCAATTTTCACTTTTAGTGTTTTGATAAAAAAGAGTCTAAATCTCATGGTTTTGTTTGTAAACTTTCCAATAGCTTACAAACGTTTTTAGACTCATAACAACTTTTTTTAAAATAATTTTTTTCACAGTTTACATAATAATAAAAGTAATAAAAAAATTATAAACTTTATCAAAAATAAACGGATGATGTAAAATGATAAAGTTAAATTTAAGTTTCACCTCTCCAAGAGGTGAATCATGTGTTAAATCATATAACAATAATTTTAGATGTAATTTTAATCATATTACATATTATTAATCTAATAAGATAAACGATTAAAATAATTGATAGTTGAATATAGAAAGGTTTTTGATTTTTTATGCCCACGAGCTGAAGTTTTGCGTAATTTTTCCTTTTATTTTTCAATAAATTTCTGACAGGCTTTGATAGTTCCGGATAAACCGATAGTTGAAACTGAAATATCCTTTCTATTATGTTTATAAATTAAAGCAAGAGAAGCCCTTACCTCATCAACATACTCTCTTTGGCAGCGAAGAATTGCCTGATAATGATTATACTCATCGGTTTTTTCAAGCTCATAAAACTTCATAACCCATAAACTAAAATTGCCTGTTCCATTTTCACCAAAAAAGCGAATACATCCATTCCAAACAATATTAACCAGATCATCTTTAGAAATAACACTTTTAACTTTAATATCCAATGCCAGATACCTGTTATTTTTCCTAAGTGTAGGGGGAAGAACCTTAAGCTTCATCATTAACCTCCCTAACTCCTTTTAAAACCATGTTTTTCCTGTTTTTATTAAATTCCAAAATGTTTTCAGCTGAGGTAAATGATTTGTCAATTTCACTTTGGGTTAATCCAACTGAAAGAAATACTGAGCTGAAATCTTTAGTTGTCTTAATATCAAAAACGGACTCTGCTCTTGAAGACAAAATTAACGGGAAGTCAAATTTCTTATGTAATGAAATTACATCCTTAATATTAGCTATTGTTTTAGCCCTATATGTTAAATAAGATTTCAAAATATCTATAAAGCAAATTTCAACAGCTACATTATTATTCAAAGATTCTTTAGCCAAAACCTGATTAAGACCACTGTCATATCGTTTTAAATAAGGTCTTGATAAAACATCCAACTGGATATTTTCCAAAACAGCCCGATTTACTTTTAAATCTCCACCAATTACACTAATGCATGATGATTTATTTCTGAACTTTCTGGCTATTTTTCTAATTTCATTAACATTGCCGGAATCTATTTCTAAAGTATAATCTATGCCAATGTCCAAATTATCCTGCAAATCCTTTTTAAACTCTAAAGCTTTGGCAAATTTATTTTGATTATAAGAAAAATTAATATGATCCCAACCATACTTTGAAGCTTCTTCAGCTAATTTCAAATTATTATCATAGCTGTTTCCTTTAACATTTAAATCAAAAAACATTTTAAAAATCCTATTGAATCATTTATATTAAATATTAAATTTTATTTATTATTAATAGTTATGGAAAAAGCATTAAAAAAAAGAAAATAAATTTTTGTAGACTACTACAAAAATCTAAAAAATTCCCAATGGAGGAGAATTAAATATTGCATAGACAATTAAAGCCATAAATACAATATTTATAAGAACTCCAAATTTTATAGAACTATTAATATTTTCCCGCCTGGAATATTGGAAAACAATATAAAAATAATCTGCAGAGATTAAAAAGAACAATAAAAACATGAAATAAGTAAATGGGAATAGACTTACATCACTTCCAGTTACCAAAGTTCCTATCATAGCTAAAACAAGCAGAAAAATAAAAATATTACCATATCTAATATTCATATCTAACACATATTTTTTTAAAATATTTATTCTTTTATTTAAAAAAACTAGAATAAATTATCACATTCATCAGATTATTACTTAAAAATTGATGATTATTATATTATTTATAATTAGGATAATAAATACTTTTATAATTTTAGAATAAACATGAAAAAATAATTGACAGAATACTTAAAAAATGAACAAAAAAATAAAAAATAAGTGATTGCAATAATCACTTAAACAGAAACCGATGACGGCAAAGTACCTGTACTTCCATATTGAAGCAAAATAGCTATTTCAATATCCAACATTTTAGACGGAGAAATATCCGGAACACCACCTGCATAAATTCCGACATAGTTTGGAACCTGACCGTTTCTATCAATCCATGAAGCAAACCTGTCAGACATATCCACATAATTAGCCTGAGCTATTGAATTTGAATAATCACGACCGCTAGGATGAGGTGCATAAGACGGATTTCCAACAGAAATAGTTGCTCCGCTATCTCCATGACCAATCAGGGACACGGATTTTGTTAAAATATAGAGACACTGTGATTTGGATAAGGACAATGACTTATAATTAACCGGGAAATTGCCACCATTATCTTTAATAGCCTGTGCTAATCCAGGTGCTTCAGAAACTGGAAAACTACTTAAAGACAGTGACTGGACTCCGGAATCCCCACTTACAGAAGATGATGATGAAGAAGCATCTGAAGACATCCCATCATCAGAACCGCTGAACATTCCAGTACCGATAGCTGCAAAAACAACAATCAAAACAACAATCAATGCAACTAAACCTACAATAATTATATTTTTGCTTTTTTCGTCATCTCCTGCAGATGCAGGAACATGACTTAAAGTTCCTTTATTTTTAATTTGACTTCCACAATATTTACAAAATTTTGAATTATCAGGTAAATCTTTTCCACATTTAGGACAAAACATTAAAACTCCTCATTCGTATTTATAAAATTCAACAGACCAACTTACAGTTTCATAATAATCAATATTGAAAGTTTCTGAAGACGATGATTCATAAGTAAGAGAATCATACCTACTTGCAACTGCACTTCTAGAACCCCAATCAACACCAGCTGACTGACCGTTAGAACCTGAAACATATAAATGATTAGTAGCATAATTTTTAATAGGATATGCTGTAATCTTAACCATTATTTTACCTGCAGGAACACTAACAGCCTGGGAACCTGAACCTGAACCCGAATATGAACCTATTAATTTCCATTCACCAGATTTGCTTGAGCTGGATTCAGAACTTGAAGTGGAACTAGATTCATCAACTGAAGATGTGGAATCAGCTGAACTATCCGAAGAATAGTCACTTGACTGATCTGCGCCACCTTCATTTAAATTTATTGCAAAATAGCCGATTGCACATATAAGAACAATAATAATTGCAGTTAAACCAACAATCAAATATTTTGTATTATTTCCATTTTTTTGTTGATTCGGGGTTTCATTTTGCTGGACTAACGATGCACCGCAACGGGTGCAAAATTTAGCTTTTTCATTATTTTCAAACCCACAATTTTCACATTTCATAATATCAAAAAAATTTTAGTTAATCATTATTATTTTTAACACAAGATACATATTAATTTAATTATATGATTTTTATCTTATACAATAACTTCTTCAATGAGATACTCTTCAGAAGCAGATATTATAACCATATTTTCACCGTCCAAATATGAAAACATATATCCATATTGACTTTGGCCATTTGTATCCTGATTAATCCATTCTCTCCATAACCATCCGTCTTTTCCACCAATGTTCTTTTTAACTGCATTTTGAGCTTCGAAAAAATTATTATTTTTAATATCAAAACCACATACACTACAAAAAACATCATCATCTATTTTCTGTCACAGTTTGGGCAAAACATTACAATTACATATTTAAATATTGAACTAATTATTCCTAACTAAACAATAACATGACTAATTAAACTTTCATTATTAGACATGATCATAATCATCTTACTCTCTTCAACATATGTAAATGTTGAATTTCCTTCTTGTTGAATAAATCCTCCTTCATGACCATTAATTGTTTTTCTAGTGTATGATTCATTTAAAACATCATTTAAAGTAAATTTAAAATCATCCCCCCGTGGATAAGCAACAGCTATTATGATCATGTCTTCTAATCCACCAGTATAAAATTTACAATAAGTTATAAATTGAGTTTCTTCATCAACTGCTCCATTTATACTTGCATCTTCAAATTCATCATAACCTTCAGGAATATTAAACTTAACACCAGCCATATCAACTGTAGAAGCACTAACTGCACCAATAGTTAAAAGTAAAAATATAACACATCCTAAGGAGAATATAAATTTTTTACTAATCATTTAACCACCATTATTTCAGATACCACTGATTTATCATTAGCACCAATAATAACACTTTTTCCATCTTCAAGATAAACAAATACATAATTAGACATACTTGAGGTAAAATATTTACCTTCTTTTCCATTAATAGTATCATAACCATCAAATGGAAATTCATTTGTCCACAATAAATTATTTATCCCATCAAATTCCATCACTCCAATAAGAATAGAATTATTTTGATTATCTTTATACATTTTACAGTCCATTCTTCCAAATTCACTTTCATCATATAATTTTTCATCAGGATTTTCTTCATAACCTGCAGGAATACTAAAATCAACACCATCAATTGTTACAATAGTTGAACTTGAAGAAATAATCATCAAACCACCAATAACAAGTAAACCAAAAATTATCCCTACTAAAATAATTATTTTTTCAGTATTATCTATAAAAATACCCCCTCATCACAACATGATTTTAATAATAATAAGAATCATAAGAATCATAATACGAATAAGACTTAACAGCATTTACATAGTTAATATAATCAATCCATAAAGCCACAGCAATAATTGCTACAATAATTGTAAGAACAATAATTATTATACCATGCTTATGAACCTCTTTATTTGGCCTTGTTAACAAATAAATCCCTAAAATAAAAGATATTAATGAAACAAATGGAATGAAACTACATATATATCCAATTACAATAACTACAGTATGTTTTTCATTAGCTGCTGGATTTAAATACTTTCCACATTTAAAACATTTATCTGACCCTATTGGAATATCAGAACCACAATACATACATTTTATAGAATTATTTGATTTGTTAACCTTTGTTTTATCAGAATTAACAGATAAATTAGCACCACAGTTTGGACAAAATTTAGAAGATTCATTATCTTGTTTTTCACCACAATTTGGACAAAATTTACCCATATAAATCACTCTTTATCCAATTTATTATTTCCACATTTCTCTTTTTCCAAATCAGAGTTTTCATCATCAGTTATAATTTTTTTACCACATCCTACACAGAATACATTATTTTTAGTTAATGGAAATCCACAATCTGAACAGTACCCAGTAATTTCTGATTTTGGAAGAGATTTAGAATTGAATTTAGAATTATCTGATTCATCACCAACATTTTTAATTATAACCATCTCATCCTCACATAATAAATAATAAATTATCCCACCAATAATCATAACAAAAAGAATTAACAAAACCAAAATAACTGTATTATAACCTTTCTTTTTTAAAATAACAACACCATTATTATTACTTTCCATTTTAAATCCTTGAATCAAATACATTTGAACCATTTGATTAAGTTCATTTTCAGAATGAACTTGAAGTTGAATTGTTTTAATAATAACATCCTCCTTTAATAAACTTTAATTAGTTAAATTTTAATTTTCAATAGGATTAACTCCTATTTAAATTTAAATGAATTAATAACTTCATCCATGTGTTTTTGACCATCTTCTTTGAAACATAATTGATATAATTCTCCATCTTTAATAAACATCACATTTGTCCATTTAAGATCTTTAACTTGTATAACATAAGCATCCAAACCATCAACTTTAGTTTTACCTTTAACCACATTATCCTGCCCACTTCCATCAGGGTATTCAACCTGTAACAACAAATCATCAACATAACCATCAATAGATTTAGTTGCCTCAAATTTTGTAACAGAAATACTATCATATTGTACTTGACAATAATATGAATTATCATAACTATTATACAGCCATTCTCCATTAGATTGATATTCATGAGGATACTGGAATGAAAACTCATTTGTATCAAATGTTTTTGGAGAATCATCAAGCATAACTTCCATACTGACAATTAAAAATAGTATAACCATTACAAATGGTATATATTTTATATAATTATTATTGAATGAATTTGGTAATTGAGATTTTTTTGAATAATTGTCCTTTTCTTTTTCAAAATAGCTTTCATTATTATTATATTGAACTATAAATAAAACAGAAAACGCCATTGATATAATCCACCATACAACATAAATACTAATTAAATATTCATTACGATAATAAAAATCTGACGTAGTTAATAAACCTATAATGTTTCCAAAAATAAACAATATAGATATTACAGTAAATACTAAATTTATAATATTCTCTCTTAAATATAAATTTCCAGAAAATGGTAAAAGTATAGAATAAATTAAAGCCATTATATGGCTTTTATCTGGTTTATGATACCAATTTTGAATATTTTCCATATAATTAGTTAATTTAGTTGATACACCCTCATTTTGAGAATAAAATCCAGTGATTTCTGATTTTGGAATTGTATTACTATTAAAGTTTGAATTAATAGATTCATCACCAACATTTTTAATTATAACCATCTCATCCTCACATAATAAATAATAAATTATCCCACCAATAATCATAACAAAAAGAATTAACAAAACCAAAATAACTGTATTATAACCTTTCTTTTTTAAAATAACAACACCATTATTATTACTTTCCATTTTAAATCCTTGAATCAAATACATTTGAACCATTTGATTAAGTTCATTTTCAGAATGAACTTGAAGTTGAATTGTTTTAATAATAACATCCTCCTTTAATTAAAAAATAAAAATTGAAAAAGTTATAACTCCTTGAATCATAAAACTATGAACAAATTACCAAAGATACCAAAACCAACACCACTGCCCAATTGCTAGACATAAATCTATCACTGAAATAATTATAATTATTTTGCCATGATTATGAACACTGCTATTTTTCCTAGTTATTAAATATACTCCCATTATAACACCAGTTATAGCAAAAAATATATTTCCACTTAATAATAACGCCAAAATGGAACATACATATCCCAAAATAATAACAAAAGTAAAATTTTCATTAGCTTTAGGATCTAAATATTTTCCACAGACAGAACATTTATCAGAACCATCAGAAATTTCCGAACCACAATAAATACAATTCAAGTTATTACTTAAGTGATTATTATGCATCTCATTATTTGCACCAATATCCTCTCCGCACTTTTGACAAAACTTAGCTTCATTATTATCTTGTTTTTCACCACATTTTGGACAAAATACCATCTATCACACCTTTATACTTTCAATTATCTCATAATTATATAAATAACATTAAACTGTAAGAGGTTCAACATTATTTAATTTATTAAATTCTTCCAGATTTCCTTGAACATATCCACTTTCAGATTCAAAATTATCAAGTAAAATAGTTGAAATTACAATATATTTATCACCATTATAATCAACAACTTCTAAAAGACCACCCATATTGTTTTCATTATCTACAAAAGCATAATAATTATTTTCATAGTATTCAACAACATATTGACCATGGTTTGATAAAAAAAGGGATATTGAAGAATCATCATACTCATAAACAACAATTCCTTGACCCATATCATTAATATAAGATCCATCTTCTGTTTTCTCAAATGTATTTGGACACTTAAAATCAGGCACATTTGTAGATGATACAAAGCTCATTGTAAAAATCAATAAAATTAATACAATACAAATTTTATTAAAAAATTTCATGCAAAATCACTCCAACAATCCATTATCGTTACAAACCATAATATCTTTGTAATAAATAACCATCTTCTAGCTCTTTAAGTTCTTTACAAGCATCCATATATGTTGGTGGGAAATATTGTTCAATACTTGATGCATTTAACTTACCAGTCTTATTCATATTATTCAAAGTTTTTAAATCATAAGGATTATTATTTTGTTTCATAATAGTTGGAAAAGTCGCTTCATCCCCAACAGAAACACATTCAACAGGTTTCACTCCGGGGTGTGCTTTAATATTAGAAGTATCCACAACAGGACTTGATGGAGATGCATCTTTTGATTCATCAACGGGATTATAACATGTTATAATATAATTTTTATCATCCACACGACATTTCATAATACTACCATACATATTTTCTTTTTTAATTCCATTAGGGTTTGAATCTTCTTTTATTTCTAATTTATAACCATTATCCAAATTATTTTTATAAGTTGCAACACCCGAATTATTACTCTCAAGAGTGTATTCTTCAGGAATTATGATTTCTGCCTTGTTCATATCCATGAACAATATTGAACTACATATAGCAATTACACCAATTATTAAAACTATTATTCCAATTATCTTTTGATTTCTTTCCATAATCATCACAATTTAACTATTTCATCATCGAATTCATCAATTTAATTTATACATAAAACACAAATATCATCCAAAAAAAAAACCTTTCATAATTATCCCATTACCCTCCTCCAACTACATTTTATATTACATTATAAAACAAGATTGTTTTTATGTTGTGTTTATGATTTCTATCTCTATTAAAATATAAATATTTCTATTATAAGCTAATAATAAGGTTTAAATAAAACAACAGAGTTTTACCCCCCCCCCGATTTAGCTAAAATCTGAAAATTTAGAGTTTAAAAATAAAAAAAAGATTAAAGAAATTAGTTTCTAAGTGTTTCTCTAATTCCCTTAATAGTGTACCTTGCATAGAGGTAATTTAAGATACTGGCAGCAGCACGTCCGATAGCCAATCCTGCCCAAATACCAATTAATCCCCAGCCCAAATAAATTCCGAAGAAAAATGTGGCTCCGACAGTGAAAATAACTTCCCTTATAATTGTCCAGGATAAACTGATTGTTCCTTTTCCAATTCCCTGATAAAAGAAAGTTGAAGCCATTCCTGCACCGGTTAAAGGTAGAGAAAGACAGGCTATTTGCAAATATCTGGTTATTTCCGGAACCAAATGTGCAGTTTCAGCAGTATATGCAAATATAGTAGATAACTGAGTTGCAAAAACTACTAAAATAAGAGTTACACATGTTCCAAATATTATTCCAAATTTTGCACCGAATTTATGTGCTCTTGAAATATACTCTCCGTTTTTAGCTCCAAATGAACTGCCTACAACTGCTGTAACTGCTGTTCCAATAGCTGTAAGCGGCATTATTGCAAACAAGTATAATCTCTGACCTGATGTAAATGATGCTATTCCAAATTCTCCGGCAATTGAAGAAATAAATATCATATACAAAGACATTGCAATAGCCATTACAAGCATATCCATTGATGCAGGAATACCTACTTTTAAAATATCTTTAGCTATACTGGAATCAAATTTAAATTCACCTAAATTAACATCCACATATGTGTCCTTTTTAACTAAAATCCAATATAATATAACAATAGCTGAACAGATGGAACTTAAAATTGTTGCAATAGCTGCTCCTGCTGATCCCCACCCTAAAATGTAAATACATATCGGATCTAAAATTGCATTTAATATTACTGAAACAACAACAGCATACATTGCTCTTTTCATATCTCCTTCTCCACGAAGGATACCACTTGCACCATTTGCAAATATAAAAGCAAATAAACCTAAAAATAGAGGAGTTCCGTATTTAATTCCTTGAGCTAATGACTCACCACTTGCTCCGTATAATTTAAGCAAGGGTTCCTGAAGAATTAACAATACAATTGTTAAAACTACGGAAGCTATTAAAAAAATCAGCAAAGAATGTGCTGCTGACTGACTGGCTTTCTTATGATTTTTAGCTCCAACAAAACGACTTATACTACTTGTTGCACCACTTCCAAGTCCTACACTTACCCCATTCAATATCATGAAAATCGGAGTTATAAAACCAATACCTGCAATAGCTTCCTGACCAAGCCCTGCTATCCATATCCCATCAATAATATTATATGATGCTGTTAAAAGCATAGAAATCATAATTGGAATCGCCAATTTCTTAACAGCTGTTTCAGGATTACCTCTCATTACTTCAACATTTTTATTAGCCATAATTACCCTATTTCCTCATTTTATCCATTTCTTTTTGAATTTTCTCTTCCATCCAATCATCGTCAAATCTGTCGTGAAGAACAAATACTTTAATATAATGAAATATTAACCAGACTCCCCAAAGAACAGTTACCCATAAAAACCACCACTGGTGTAAATCAGTCCAATTTCCATGAATTTCTGAAAGATTAATAAAAAATAAACATACATTTACAATAATATAACAGTATAAGTATCTGTAAAATTTTACTTTTTTATTAACAAGGTTTTTAGCTTTTTTATAAAGTATCTCTTCATCCATTATTTAAACCTCATTCATTTACTAAATTGTAACTCTTTCTAGCTACAGCCCTCATTACATCCATAGTTTCCTCACTTACTTCAGCAAGTCCGACTGAATTATGCCAGTAATCCATCTCTCTTTTTAAAACAGGAATTACTTCTTCACCTTCTTTAGTTAATGTTAAAATATATTTTCGTCTATTATCTTTATTTATTATTCTTTCAATATAACCTTTGTCTTCTAATTTTCTAAGAGTTTTAGCTACAGTTCCTTTACTTTGGCAAAATATATCACAGAGATCCTCCTGTGACAACTCCCTTTCAGAATAATAAATTTTAAGCAGATAATAACACTCACGAATATTAGTCAGTTCCTTTGATTTTAACCTTGCAAACTTAATTCCATTCTGAGATATATTATACATCAATAAGATTAAAGACATTTCATCAAATATATCCTTTTCTTCACCCACACCCATTTTAACCACATTATTTTAAAAAATATCTATTTTTCTTTATCCTTGTTCATTTTTTATCCATATTATTTTAAAATATATGTATTAATTGTACAGTTAAACATATAAATGTTTTTAAGGAAATAACTGTTTAGGCAATCATTTTCTAAATTAAACAATTGCTAAAAAGTTCAATTAAAATATTTCAAAGCTTTTTACCCCCCCCCAAAAAATCAAATCAGCAAATGCCTGAAAAAATTTTGAAAAAAATGTACAACTTCCAAAAAAATAACCAAACTTATAAAAATTGTTTCAAAATAAACAGTTGAATGTTGGTATAATCAACAGTCCATTCAAAAAAGCCAAAATAAACATAATATATAAAATACAATGAAATATCAACTGAACATATAACAAAATTTAAATAATATAAACAAAATTATAAAAAAATTAAAAAAGATAATATTAATTGTGTTAAAGATGACCATAGGAAGAACATATAATAGTACAAAACATTTTATATTATGAGATATATATTATACTAACATGTCACAAAAAGATGACGAACTTTTGAAATTAACTTCATATGTTGAAATTTCAAAGTACAGAGAAAAAACCTTAAAATCTATTGGAAATAATGTTAAAATACCAACAAATATTGCAAAAGACAGCGGTATTAGAACAAATCATATTTCTAAAGTTTTAAGTGAACTTAAGAGTAAAGAAATTGTAGAATGTATAAATGAAGAAGCTAGAAAAGGAAGATTGTACAGATTAACTGATACAGGTAAAGAAGTATTGGAATCTATAAATGAAAAAGAGGAAGAAAACTGAAACTGCACTTTTCATACTTCCTTTAACAATTACATTTTTCTTTTCTTATGTTTCTTTAAAAAAATTAATTTAAACCCTGTTTTTAATACCTTCTTTTAAAAATTCCAAATTTTCACGATTATTAACATCTGAAGCTTCATCAAAGCTATCAAATAAATAATTAAATATAATCTGATTTTTAACATCCGTTTTCACAGAGTCCATAGACTCGTAACCTATAGAATTATAATCCGGATTTTTTAAATCTTTTTTATATTGCAGTTTAATAGCTTCCCTTAAATCATGATCAATATAATCTTCCAGCTGACCAATTATCTCCCCGGCAAAAGTATTGCCCAGCACCATCAAAACCCCAATTTTTTCATCATCAAAAGTTGTTTCTTCAAGCAAACTTTCAAAAGAAGCATAACGCTGATATCCATGAGGAATAAACCTTCCTTCAACAGTATGAGCACAATATTCATTCATTAAAGCCAAATCATTAGACAAACAATACCAGACAAAACCTTCTAATGTAGAAGACTGCTTTACTTGAAACACATCACAAAGCAAACTTTCAATTATGTCAAACAATAAAAAATGAGTCAGTTCATGAATAATAGTAGCTATCTGAACTGAATCATCCAAACGGTCATCATAATACAAAACATGGCCAAATTCAAATCCGAGTTCTTCACCTCTGGCCTTTGGCCTGCATTCAGCAAATACTCCTGCTATACTTAATATTTTTTCTTTAGGAGCCTGACCTACAATTTTTGAAAATTTTAATTTCCTAAAAATATTTGACAATAATTTACTATAATCTTCATCAGAAATTTCAGCTTTGGCCAGCAATAATTTATTATAATCAGTAAACAGCTTTTCAAAGCTATCAATAGATACAGGACGAATTTGTTTATTGCAATTGCTGCAATAGCTACTGTCATCTGAATTTAATTCCCCGCAAAATGGACAGATATTATCCATAGCTATTCTATTTCCGCAGTGAGTGCAGTAATTATTTGCTTTAAGATTAGGAGTTCCGCATACATCACATTCTTTCATAACTACACCTTATCTGAAAACATTTCTTATAGATCTTCCGGCATTTGACAATTTAATTTTACGATTCATGGCTTTTTTAATGTTTTTACCACAATTAGGGCAAAATTCAACATCATAATCTACAATTTTTCCACAACTACAAACCAATTTGGATTTAACAAAACGTTTTGGATTCAATTGTCTGTCACAGCTGCTGCAAAATTTTGCAGATATTGGATTTTTAGTTCCGCAAACACAAATTAAAGCTTTATTTTCATTTTTTAAATCAATTCCACAGTCAACACAGAAATCAGCAGTAACATCATTTAATGTAGAACAAAAACATAATTTTTGAATATTTCCATCAGTTTTTTCAAAATTATCTAACGGAAATCCGCAATTACTGCAAAACTGACTGAATTCATCATTTTCCTGTCCGCAAAAACAAAAAATAGGATAATCACATTCAAACTCGAAATTACTGTAAAGATCTTTTAATGGAGTCTCTTCATCTTCAACTAATTTCTTTCCACACATTTCACAAAACAAGTTTTCTTTAGAATTAACATGCCCGCATTCACAGCTAACGGTTGTAAATGAAAATGTAGGTTTTGGTTGGGATTTGAAAATTCTTCTTAATTTACTGTGTGTTCTTTTAACACCGCAATGATAACAGTAGTCATTTTCTTTTAAATTCAGATATCCACAGGAACAGACTTCATATTTCAAATCTTTTCTGGTGCTTTCAATATAAGGTGAAAAGTCTATATCCAAATCAAAAAATCCGATGTCGTAAATTGGAAGCGTAAACATATAATCATCACCAGCATCTACAAAAGCTGTTCTAGCTCCACAGCCTTTACAGTACTCTTCATTAAGTGATAATCTTTTGCCGCAATTGCCACAGTAGTTTTGTAAAACCATATGCATCATCATTTAGTCAAGTAAAGATAAATTCTTCTTAAAATCCATCCTATAATCCCTGTAGGAATTACGAATATTCCTGCTATAACTATACTTGCACAAATCAACAGCAAAATCGCAACAACAGGATTAACCGCAAATTCACTTGAAAAAAATTCAGAATCTACAAATAATGAAATATAAACAGAAACTGCAAAAAAGAAAGCAGCTTCCATTGCTAAAATTACTCTTAATTTGCTAATCCTGTATTTATTTTTTCTCTCATCAAATATATGAAACAATTTGAATTTAAAAGTTGGTTTAGTATGCCCATTATCTTTAAAATGTGATTCATTAAATGTATTATTAACCTTTTTCTTTTGTGAAATTTCACTTGTTTCTTTTGAATGCATGGAATTCATAATTGAATTATGTTTTTTAATTGTATTAATGTCCATGTCAACAAAAGAATTGCCGCATTTTACACAAAATTTGGCATAATTAGCATTTTCAAAACCGCATTTAGGACAATATTTCATTTTAAAGTTCACTCATATTTCTTATTTCATTAACAAATTCACTTAAAACTTCTTCCCCTAAACCTTCAATGTATTTTATAGATCCGGCACATTCATGGCCTCCGCCGTCAATACCTGCTGACGGTATCATTTCAGCCAGTTTAGGAACAATATTGTTGACACTGAATCCAAATCTTTCATTAACAGCATCAGTAGCTCTTATTACACCAAAATCAGGACCATGTCCTAAAGTTATAATTGGTTTATCCTCACCTAATGCCTGAACTACACTATCATGAACAAAACCACAGGTTTTTCCAGGAGCAGGGAATGTAAATTTATGAGCATATTTTTCAACATCAATCATATTGAAGTAAATGCCATTCTCAAAATGAGTTTTTTCAATATTAGGAATAGCTGCTTTAAGCTGAGTGTCAACACGTTTTAAATATTCCTTGTATAAAGCATCAATCATCTTTTCATGCTTATCAATATTGTCAACAGCTAAAATAGTGTCCATAATTCCCCTACCATTCATGAACCTAAGGAAATAAGCTTCAAAGTCAACACATTCGGCTATTTTAGCTAAATGTTCTTTAGTAAATCCTTTTTCTGCTGCCAATTCAAGGTATTGGTAAACTTCACCACATTCAGCATGATCTCCCAAAGCTGCAATAGCCGGAAGATGTTTGATTAAATCTTTAATTTCAGGATTTATAATATGTGCCACTTCAGTAGCCAGTGCTCCTGCAGTTAGCTGAGAATCTCCTCCAACCAGATAAGGGTTTACATGAGTGTCAACATATTCATCAACAGCAACAGTTCCGCCAACAATTTCTCCGTCTTTTTCCTCTTTAGTAATTAAATCTCCAGGAGAGTGATGGTCTATTACTACAACTTCCACATCATAAATTTTAGCCTGCATCAAAGCTACAATGTCCTCTTCTGTAGAACCATTATCCAGCAAAACAATTAACGGCAATTTTTGACCGTGTCTTTCCTTGTCTTCAAGAGCAAAGGACAAATCCTTAACTACATCTTCCAATTCATAAAACGGAGCTTTACTTGGAGATCTTTTGAAATAATAATACTGAGCATCATTACTTGGATTTACCTGTTCGACAAGAGGAACAATAGCTTTTTCCATAGCTACTCCTGAACAGATACCGTCTGCATCGTTATGATGTCTTAATAAAATAGATCTGCCATCTAAAATAGCTCTCCTAATTTTTTGAGCTGCTTCCCTCATTTTAGGTTTCAATCTGTTTAAAACATCACTTTTAACCAGGAAATCAACATCATCAGGTTCTGCCCTTTTATTTAATGCATCTTCAATTAAATCCTGAAGTTTGACTTTTTTCTCACCTTCCAATTTGGAAATAGACTGAGATTCAATTTGAGGCTTGCCTCCATGCTGATTAACTTCACCTAAAACTTCCACAGCATCTCCAACATCAATATCTGGATATGCTCTAACTCCAGCTTCATCAAAAGCAGCTACCCATGTAATATTTGATTCATCAGTAATTGTAAAAATAGTCGGTCCTGAAGTTTGCTGAACCTGTAGAACTTCACCGTCAACACGAACCAATTTGCCCATTTTTTCTTCCAGATCAGAAATAATGGTTCTTGGAATGCTTTTTGTCTGTTTTACAATATTGTAATTTTTAACATATGCTGGAGCCAAATCAATTTTTCTTTCCCTTGATTTAATAGCTGTTATAAATACAATAACATCATCCCCAACTTTATAATTAGAGATATCTCCCCTCATAAGTCCCCAGACATTATTATTTAATGTTACAAAAGCACCATATTTTTCAACACGGGTAACTCTGCCTTTATAAAGTCTATCCTTGTCCATATCCCTCATTTGACATAATGAATCCAAGACATAAACATCTTTAACTTCGTTTTCCATCTCCCGTATTTTATCACGTTTCATTCTATCTTCCTTCCTTTTGGTATGGCAATCTCTACATAAATCATATTTTTCACTGATTGGTTTGCCGCAGTCATTACATACATTAATCTGACCGCTGCCATGACAATTAGGACATTCTTCAAAAACTTCAATCTGACCTTTTCCATGACAAACTTCACATGGAATATCCTGATCTGCCCCTAAATCAAATTTAGCTTTCGCATTACTATTAACTCCTTTAAAATGATTTCCTACATCAAAGGAATCTTGGTAACCAGTTCCGCCACAGCTATCACAGTCTTTATAATCTACAACTACAGAACCTGTTCCCCTACATTTTGGACACTTTTTTTTCAATTTAAAAACCTCATTTTAAAGTAAAAATTTTATCTAAATAAATTTGGATTATCATTAACTAACTTATTTCTTGCATTTTGATACTGAATAGCTTCATCCATTAAGCTATTTGCCTTATTACCATAACTACTTCCAGTAGAATTATCATTATTTTTAAAATAATAAATAGCATGAACCAAATTAGATGCAGCATCCTGTTTTAATTCCACTTCATCAATAGCAGTAGCTAAGTATTCTTTATGAACTTCATTAAAATTATAACTACCATTCTGTATATCTGACAAATCTCTGGAACTTTTATTAAAATCATCACTTGCATAAAGTGCTTTTTCTAATGCTTCATCATAATTTTTATTATTTATTAAATTTACAGCATCATTATACTCTTTATCACCATTAGATATATTATCGCTAATTTCAGCCATTGAATTATCAAGAGAATTCATAGAAAATCCAACATAGACAATGGCTATAGCTATTATAACTAAAAGAAAAATAAAAACTAATGCTCTCTTATAGTCTGACACATTAATAATTTTTATAAAAACAAGTACTTAAAATTTTTTTTATAAAATATTAATATAAAATTCGCTATTTAATCAGAATATGTGTGCATAATTAATACCATATTTTTCATAACATTAAACATCAATTAAACAAAATAATAATAGCTGTCAAATAAGCTGCTCATCTATGAAAATATCCTATTCCACAGTAAAGGGTGTCCGCCAAAATTAAATTTGGTTGACTTGTTGATTTTTTTAAAATATTGTTACATCGAGTTTTAATTGATTTTTAATGGATGTGCTTTCGCAGAAATCTTCTAAATCTTCGGTTGTGTTTTCTATTTCTTGTTTAATATTATATAATCGTATTAAATTGTATGCTAGTGCGTCTAAGTTTATTCTTTCTTCTGTTTTTACCATTCCGATGACTACTTCTTTTTCTATTTGGAATTGTTCTTTGAATATTCCAAATGGTCCTTCAACACTTGATCTTTTGGCATATTCGTCTTTATATTCTTGTTTTTCCATTTTTTGGTTCATTGCTTTTTGCATTTCTGAACCGTATTCTGTGATGGTTTTGTGTGTTTGTGAGGATGAACAGCATTTATTTCTTGCAGGACAGTGTTTACATGCTTCATAATTATTGTAGAGTCTTTTTATTTTGTCTGGTTTTTCTGGGTCTTTGTGTGGTTCTATATATTTTGCAAAAAAGTGTAAGTAGTTTCCTTCTGGGCGTTTGAATGCGTCTAATTCATAATCATATTCAAAATGGTCTTTATGATATGGATTTGGGTTTAATTTTCCTATTTTTTCTTTGGATTGTTTTCTATTTGGTATTAATCCATCTATTTTTTTATCCGCCAAGTATGATAGACTTATTTGGTTTAAGTAGATTGTGTCTGCACTTATGTATTTTGGTTTGGTGTTAATGTTTCGTATTGCTCTTTCTGCGATATTTGGTAGTTCATAATGGTCTGTAGGATTTTGTGTGACGTTTATTGCACAGATTAATTTGGTATCGTAATCGACTGCAGATTGGATATTATAGGCAACCATGTAGTTTCCTTTCTTTCCTTTCATAAATCTTGCTTCAATATCGTTTACTGGTATTCTGTCTTGTCCTGTGAATGTGAATTGTGTTTCTATTCCATATAATAGTTCTAATTTGTCTTCGTCATCCATGTCTTTCTTTTCGAGTAATCTTTGGGCTGGTTTATGGAGTTTTTCAAGAGATTCTGGGTCAATTGGTCGTCCTTCGTAGTAATCGACCAATATTTGTGTTTCTTTTTTGGTGATGGTGTTGTTGTTGGAATTGTATGCTTTTTTGATGGTTCCATCAATGGCAACGTGATTAAATTCAGTGAATCCTTCATCAAAGGCCTTTTTTAAGGTCATTTGCAATAATACTTCAAAATAATGGCCGTATTCTCTTCTGTATCTTTGTATTGATCTTTCAGAAGGTCGAATATCATCACACACGTATTTAAATATGTCATGGTATCTTGCCATGTCTGCGATTATTGATGTTCGGTCGATATGTTGTATTTTAGCATAAATAAGTAATTTTAGCATTGAATCTACTGGAAGGGAGCCTCTTCCTTTCTTTTTCTTAGGCTCTTTGATATTTAAAAGTGGAAAAACTTCTTCAACAAATTCTACGACAAAACGAGAAATATGATTGGCTGGAACATTCCAATCAAGTGTCTTTATACCTAGTTTTGCTTGATTCTTATCAAACTTTCTTTTAACCATAAATAACAACACCAAAATAATTTATACTTAATATAAAATATGTACAATCAAGTATATAAATTTAACTATCTTAAAATCATCTAAAACAAAAAATAAAAATCAAATAAACTTAAATATCAATTTATAAAATAATTAAATAGAATAAAATGAAATAAATAAAAATTTACAATAATATAAGAAAAATAATAAAAATTAGGCTAAAAAATTATTTGACGAAAAATCAAAAATCAATTTTGGCGAACACTCTAAAAAAAAAGAAATAAATTTTAAGAAAAGCATCTTAAAATTTATTGGCTGGCCCAAAGGCCGTGTAAGTTACAGAATTCCCTTGCAATTGCTTCGTTTGCAGCAAGTAAATCTGCATCAACAGTAAATGTAGCTTTTGGAACATCACCTGGTTTGAAATGTTTGATATATCTTTCATCACCAACGATTAATTCAACAAATTGGATGAAATGGTCATCGTCCATCGGATGTTGAACTTCACCAACAGCAACTGTAACTTCGTTCCCATCAACTGATATAACCGGAACATGTTTAGGAGCTTTATCTCCTTCAGTTTGAGGTTCGATTATATTTTTAGAAGAGTCACAGCAAGCTTTTTCTTCGTGTGCATCTACTAAAACTTCAACTATGCTTCCGCAGTCTTCACATTTGAATATTTTTCCATATTCTACCATACAAACATCTCCTCATAATAATTTAAAGAAAGTTTATATTTTAAAGTATATAATACTATTGATTATTTTCACACTACTATTTGAATTGCATTCTACTTTTTGAACAAACACATATCAGAAAAGAGGTTACCGTCAATTTTTCCATTTATAAATCGTCTTCGCATAAAAAATCTATAATGCTAATATATTTAACACCTTCTTTTGAAAAATCATGATTTTCAGTTGTTATTAATATTGATACTATCGGAAATATCAGTTACTTATTAAAAATATACTTGTCAAATGCTCTCTCTTAACATTTTTTTATAAACAATTTATAAAAGTGTTAAGTATGATGAATGACGAGCTATTAGAAAATATATTTATTACAAACAACTATTCGAAAGAAACCCGAAGATTAACTGGTATTCATTTTGTTTAATTAATTTCTGAAGAACTGGATCACTGTCTATTAGTTCTATTGTTTTTTCTGCATCGCCGATAGCTATCAGTTTTGCTCCAAGCTCGTAGGCATCTTTATGGTTGAAGGTTGATTCATCGACTATTTGTTTGAGTGTTATTTCCACTCTTGCGCTGATGTTGGTTTTTTCTGGCAACATAATATATTAATTTATTATGTATCATATATAAAAGTTTATTATAAAAAAAATATATAAGTAATAATAAAATTATTACTTACACGATACAAAATAAGTTTTTTCTTAAGAGTTATTACCCGAGATTTATTTTTTGAAGTTTTTATTCCGGCATTTCATCAAGTTCCTTTTGCAAGTCATGAATCTGCATTTCTTTGTAAAATCTTTCGAACTTTCCGACTTCAATAAGATATGCAGAAACTTCAAGAGCATCTCTATAGGTATAATTAGACTCTTTTATAATTTGCTTTTTAGTTTCATCCATGTAGGATGATGTATTATTAACATTGGCCATAGCTATTACAACTCATATATAATAATTAATATAATATTTTATTATTACATTTATATAAATTTATCATCATCTACTTTCACTTATGACTGCATCATCAACTATATGAACTTACTACAATATACTTAAATTCCATCCTCATCCCTTTTGAATATATTATAATCTTTTAAAATACATAAACTTAATTCTTTTTGGTTTCTTAAAGCATGAGATGTGTTTACTGGAGAATGATTTAAAATAGACATATCAATTAATTCATCGAGAATAGAAAATATTTTTCTATCATTTATCGAAATATTCAAAGATTTTTCAATGTCTTCTTTCATATATTCAAATGCTTTTTTATTTATCTCAATTTTATGATTTTTAACTTTAGAATCAATATCTTTTATTCCTTTTTTCTCATTATTTTTACAGGAATCATAAATGTTTTCAACATCTTCAAGCGAAATATTTGTCCCACAAACATCATTTATTGCTCTTTGAATCTCAGTTGGTTTAAAATTATCTATTTCAAAATCATTATCCCAAATCCAACTCCAACCAGTTACTAAATTATCATTTAAATCATCATTTGCAACAAAATCTCTATCTGAATCATCCATATCCGATAAATCAATTTGATTTAATAAATCTTTAGTATCAAACATTTTACCTGAAATTAATTTGTTGATAATATCGTTTTCTCTATCCCCTATAAAACATGGAATAGCTTGCCATAACTTTAAATTAAAATTAATTAAGTTAAAAAAGTTATTAACAACCGCTTTAAAAGGTTTATTGTTTGGAGCATTAACAAAAGTTTTAGAACTATAAAAATTTAGAATTCCTCCAATGTCAATAATTTCTATCCCTAAATTTTTATGATTAAAACCATAGAATTCAAAAAACTTTGGAATCATAATTTCTTCAGTTTTTCCTTCTACAAATAATAGAATTTTGGGATGATAATCCAAAGTTAAAGAATTAGCTAAATAGTATGATTTTCTTCGTTTCAAATTAAACTCATATTCACCAGTATTTTTATTGGTAAAAACTTCATTTCGATATCCTCTTAGAGTAGCACCCTTCTCATCAGAAGGAATGACATTTTTCACTTTTTCCCAATCCCCCTGAACTTCATCCACATCAAATATTTCTCTACCAAGATAATCTTCTATGCATCTTTTAAGCATCATTGCCCACTGCAAATATTCAATTCCCAATCTTGTATAACCAATACATTTGTCTTTTTTCTTCCAATCAACACTTTTCCACAATTGTATTGCATAGTCACTGCCCAAATATTTATCTAATTCATTGCATATTTTAGCATAAACCGAATATAACTCATCTTCATCTGCATCAATAATCTTTAAAGTGTCTTCCAAATCAAATTCATCTAATCTTTTATGAAAATCCTCATAATTTGTTTTAAGAGAATAATTTCTCATATTAGATCTACCATATGGAGCATATATTTGAGTTGCAATTAATATATCAATAAATTTATCCATAGCTGGAATTGGATCTTTTATTAATTTATCATTATTTAATAAAAACACTAACGAATAAATCTGAAAAGATGAGTAATATGAATATATTTTACAAATTCCAATATCTTTATCATAGAAGTTATCAAATTCCAAAAAGTCTTTATCTTTTGGAATATGAATGTAATCATCATATAATTTCATGAAATCCTCATTAACATAATCATCAAAACTAGGGGCCATATAAACATTACTAACTTCATTATACACTGCCTTAAATCTAAATATAGGATAAAAAAGACCTCTTTTTTCAAATTCTTCCAATTTACTTTTTTTAATATTAATTCCTCTATTATTGCAAAATTTTATGAAGTCCTTCATTTTTAAAGGAGGGTTTTCTAAATATAATCTCTTTTCAAAGTAATATCTTAAAAATTTTGAATCCATTATTCTCACTCCTCCAAATAATCTAATTAAATTATTTTCTTAAAATCACATCAAATCTATAACTAAGAAAGATATATCAAATTTCTATCAATTAATCAATCAATTATTAATTAAAAATTTATTTAATAATATTAAATAAGTTTATGCATGAAAAAGTGAAAAAATTAAAGAGTTAACATTGAATGTTAACTGCTGTACAAATCTGTAAAAATCCAAGAGGGGGACGTGTGCAATAACATTTCCATCTTCACACCAAATTGATCTTACATTGCCTGAAGTTGTATCAGCTACTGCAGCCGGATCACGGTTAATCCAGTTCCCCCCGGTATGTTTCTTATGCCTTAATCTTAATCTGATGTGACCAGTACCACTAACACGACATTTGACATGGACAAATTGTACATCATAACCTAATGATTTAGCTATTCTGTAATATACCTGTCCCCAGTCTACGCAATTAGAACCTTTACCATGATTGGAGTCTGTTATTGTTTTCCTGTCAGTTTTTTGAGAATCAAAGTATTTATTGTACAGTTTCCGGTTAGCTATAACTGCCAATGCCTCATCAATAGTATTCCCTTTGAAAGTATAAGTCTTTATAAATAACTTCATTGTTGAATCGTTATAGTCAGGCAATGTTGACTTGCGATAGACAATTGCTGGAAGTCTTGCATTGGCTCTGATATATGCCTCTGTTCTTATAGCCATATCCACATATTCGGCCTTATCGATTTGAGTCCCATTCTTTAATAATACATAGTTTGGAAAGAAATCCAATGACTTGTTGTCTTTAATTGCAGCCATGGCATACATTGCAACTAGCTTATTATTCCCTAATTTTTTGGCTTTCTTTTCTATGTCCTTGCAGTTACCTTTTAATGTTAATATTTGGTAATGGTCACGTTTTTTGTACTTCTTTTGGTTTTGGACTAGCCAATATGCTATTGAATTCATAGCCTGGCAAAAACTTGTCCAACTAATATTATCTTTCATATTATATTATTTATATAAATAAGATAATAAATTTATTTCTAATACTAAAAATTTAATGACAAATAAATTATTAAATTCCTATTTTGAAACATAAAATATAAAATATACACTATTTTTGTTTAAATAAAAATCACTTATTTAATATACCATATTCATAATACCAATCAAAAGCTCCAGTTTCAATAATATTATTAGGCAAATTTTCATCGAAAGTATCATTATCAGATGATCTTTTTATTACCTCAAATAATTGAGATAAACTCATAAAATAGCACCTGTGAATAAAATAATTAAAATCTTCTTCTTGAAGATTATTTAATTCAACATATTGCTTTTGGAATTGTTTCCCATATCTTATAAATTCTTCAAATTTTTGATTTAATTCATCATCCCCATTTTCAAGCCTAAATTCACCATTTAACTGTGCTTCCAGAAACTTTCTAATAAATACTTGATTATACAAAGAACCATACTCTAATTGTGTTAATGAAATCCTTTTTATCACTCTATTTTTTAATAAAATTTCATGTCTTGTATTATTTTCCTTTAAACTAATTTTTCCATTTCTTTTTAATAATATTTCTACTTTTCCTGCTTGAATTTGTGAGTATAATAAACTTTTTGACAAATCAATGATAATACTGTAATTTCGTCCGGATTTTGATTCTCTTGTTAAAACTTTCTTTTTAACTTCAATAATAATGATAGATTTTTCACATTCAATGACAAAATCACATTCTGCATTATTCTTATTAAATTTGTATTTTCCTCCTTTGATGAAATTTATACCGTATTTATTGAGAAGTATTGCAATAAATTCTTCTAATCTCACACCTAAAATATCATTTAAATTTTTATTTAATTGTAGTTCGCAGGGTTCTCTTAAAAAACTCGCTAAAGATTCATAAAAATTTGGAGCAGACCAAGAAACAGCTGGCAATAAAAATGATGATGAATTGAATTTTAGCAACGGTTTTTCAGGGAAATTAATTTTTTGATAATCATCAGGTTCTATATAATTATTATTTAAATTATTGGTATGAGACATGAAATTTAGAATTTTAATATATGTATCATACGATAAGGTATAATTTGCCTTTTTAGATAATTGTATTAGAATAGGCTTATTTTCTTTATTCCAGATATTATAAAAATCTTTTCCAACAGTGACGAATTCATCAATTGTAAAACCTAAATTATCTTTAAAAAAATCATAATCGAATGAAAAAAGATATTTGCATAAATCTAATTCAAGCAAAATATTGCTTTGAGGAATTGTAAATAAAGAATCATACAATACCATATTTGAAACATGTTGTGGAAGATTTTTTAAATCTAAGTAAAAATAGGAGAAAATATTATAGTCTTGAACATTATAAACTCCATTTATTATCCTAGTGGATAATTCAATAATTTCTTTAAATAGTTTTTTATATTTTAATCTTTTAGAAATATGTTTAAACTGCAAATGTTTTAATGACAAGTTTAGAAGATAACCCCAAGGTATCTGTGGTTCTTTATCAGCAAGGTTTAATTCTTTTAAAAAGACATAACGTTTAAATTTTGAATCATAATTCAGATGTGCAAGACATTCAAAGATTAAATTAATTCCTCCAAACTCACTAATTTTTTGTTCTAATTTTTCATAGATTTCATCAAGTCCAGAAATAAATTTAATTTCATCCTCAACAATTCTAATTTCACAATTTTTACTTGTCAAATATTTAACAGATTGTGCACGATTAAAAACTTTTGTATTACATCTTTTTAGATCAAATTTATAGTTTTCAGAAAGGTTTAAATAATTTTTTGATGACCTAATCAACTCATTCCATTTTTCATCGTCCCAATTAGGAATAAAATTAAAAAAACCTGTAACATAATGCATAATATCGATAATTTGCAGATAGGGCATTGAATCTTCATCAAAAATTATTTGTCTGTACATCAGTTCTGTGTTAATTTTATTTAACACACTTTTATCTTGCCCATCATCTAATTTTTTAAGAATAGTTTGGATTTCTTTTGAAACTTTATATTCAGCAAAATGAATAGATTTATCATCAAGATTAAACCCATACTCTTTTTCAAAATCTTTCTCACAAGTTATTGTTGGTTCAATATTATCAACTAAATCTTTAAATGCATTTAACATAATATTTTAAGGTTTATTTTTCATAATATTTATATCAAGGAATAAAACAAATAACATAAGTCAAAAGATATTATTTTAGAATTTATTAATATCTTTGTTATGAATCCACTCACGATGCTTGCCAATAGCTACCCTAATGATAACTTCAATAAGGTCAAGTTCATCAATTTGTTTGAAGTAATATTGCGCAGGTCCCTCCAACATCTGCCTGAAATCATAAAATGGTCTAGGCTTAATTGCATCCGGATTCATCAAACCATAATTTTTTAATAGCTTAATATTTTCTGTTTCGTATTTTTCAAGTTTAGATTTCTGTACTTTACCAGCTACAGTCTTTTCTTTCTTGTCAAATATTTTAGCTATTTGTGAAGAGTCAATTAAGATACTGGATTCTATTAAAAGTAATGTAATTTGTTTTCCTTTAACTGTTATTGTTGTTGGATGTGAATTTTCAGTATCTAAAATAAGTTTCATTCTATGCCTCATTATTATATTGTTTTTTCTGTTTAAAATATTATAGCTGGGCAAAGAGTAAAACCCAGCTATTCGGAGTTGAACTCTTTAGCAGAAGATGATTTAGTGAAGAAAAAGCAATTAAAACTTCACTAAAAAGAGATTTAATATTCTTTAATCCCTACACGCTCCCCTACGAAAGGGCCCAATATATTTAGGAGATTTTATGGAAGTTCGGTTTTATGCCCTGAATTTACCAGTTATAATTCTATTAGGAGCATTCATTAAAACACCAACGCTTGAAAGGATGAATAGCTTTGTATACATTGGCAGTTCATCACGAATGTCCTTGCGCATGAATTCAATCAATGGATAGAAGTCATACATCTCACCATCAGGACCTAAAGGCGCAACGGTTGTACCAGTGGTTCTTGAGTATAACAGTTTCATTCCGGGATTTATGTAGTCCATTCCGATGTAAGTTTTGTCACCCATTTCAGAACCACCATCACAGACTGCAGTTCCAAGGATATCAATGTTATCCACACCATAATAGCTTTGAATATGTTCTACCGGTTCGACCTGTCTGTTGGAAGAGAACAAATCAGACTTCAAGGTAGTCAATGATTTATAGCTTACTGCCATTGAATTTAAATTAGTGAAACTTCCTGCTGATTCCTTGAATTTCTCTTGAGCTTTCAGGATGGTCATTCCAGTATCATCGCCAGCTTCAAAATCATATTTGGTAATTTTGCTGGAATTGGTAATCATATCAATAGCTGCCTTTTCAATGCTTCTGCCGATAAGTATTCCCACGTCCTGTAACATGTCATTAACGGAGATCAAATTGGAATCCAACATCTGTGCAGAGACATTCAATACTCCACCAATAGTGTCAATGGAGATGGTTTCGCTTATTGGTTTTCTGACATTTAATTCCTGAAGAGTTGCGCCCGGAGCAATGTCTTTGGCCTCACCCAATACACCGGACTGAATAGCTTCCTCAATATTTACACGCTGTGACATGTAAGTGTAATATTGACTGTTTTCTTCAATCTCCTGTTTTGGCAGGAGTCTTGTGAATTTCATCCATTTTGCTGAAGTGTCAGCAACAATCTGTGCCATCACTTCATTTTGCACTTTAGCATCATTTCCTTTGGTTAACATTTCTTTCACTCCTTATGGTCTGCAGGCACCTTTCAGGGCAAGGCCAGGTTTATTTAACAATATTCCGACTTTACTTTGGATGAACAATTTGGTATATTGAGGTAACTCATCATAGATGTCTTTTCTCATGATCTCAATGATTGGATAGAAGTCAGCTATGTTTTCATCACTGGTAATAGGTGCAGTTGTAGTTCCCGAGGATTTGGAATACAATACAGTTAATGGAGCGTTTCTTAAATCGAAACCAATGTATTCCTTATCACCCACCAGTGATCCGCCGTCAGCCTGTGTAGTTCCCAAGAAATCAATATTGTCAATACCATAATAGCTTTGGATATCTTCAACAGGTTGAACTAACTTGTTATTTTGGTAAGCAAGTTGTTTAACATAGCTTAATGTTTTGTATGACTCTGCCATGATGGTTAAGTCTGCTCCTGCTCCAGCATTGCCTTTGTATGCCTCTTGAGCAGCAATAACAAACTGGCCGAATGCCTCCATAGTATCTTCAGTTTGAGTGGTATTGTACTCAGGAACCTGACTGGAATTCATTAAAGTATCATAAATGTTGAATTCAATACGATTAGCTATTACAGTAGCTACATCACCTAACAGGTCTTCAAATGAAACAATATCAGAATCGAAAATGTCCTTGTTGACGTTTAGGACACCACCGACAGTGTCAATGCTGATGGTGTCGGTGATCGGTTTTCTGATGTTGAGTTCCTGAAGTGAAGCGCCAGGTGCAATGTCTTTGGCTTCACCTAAAAGTCCTTTGTTTATAGCTTCATCAAGGTTAATGTTTTGTCTGAAGTAGGTATAGTAATCTGAGTTCTCTTTGATTTCCTGTTTTGGAAAGAGTCTTGCAAGCTTTAATCTTTTTGCAGTTTCATCAGTAATGGTTTGAGCTATTACTTCATTTTGGACTTTAGTATCATTTCCTTTAGTAATCATTTAAGCATCACCCCAATCGTATGGCCTGAAGACTTCAATGTAATTGTATGCGTCTGAACTTTCTACCGGATACATTGCAATGTATTCACCAACATCAGATTTAATACTCCAGTACTTGTTAATGCGATTCTGTCATTAACGTTAATGTTTGATAAACCACTAGCTAATTTTAATCTGAATAAATGACCTAACACCAATATTGCAGTTTTTCTTCTACCCCGTCATGGTAACTGGATCATTAACTGCAATGCCTAAAATGATTTCTGAGTTTTCATCAGTGTATTTTTTAACGGTTGGTTTTCCGATATTTGAGTTTTCGGATAATGTTACGGCATCATCAACCTTAACCTTTGTGCCTGAATACTCATAGCCTGGAGTTTCACCGGTTGGAGTGGTGACAGTAGTTTCAGTGATGGTGCCTTCATCTAACAAGAAGGTTGTGACTTCTTTTCTCTCTTCAAGTAAAATAATTGAATCTGCCATTAAATATGTCCTCCACTTAAATTCTTTATTATGTAATTTATTACTTATAATATATAAATATTTATATATAATAGCTACTTTTTTAAGAATTTAATGGAGATTGGCATTAACTGCTGGGATTTTGAAAAAGATAGGGATAGAAATAAGTCAAGAATAATTTAGGATGACTTATTTCTACATTGAAAACAAAGTAGGAGTTAAATGCTTTGTTCAAAAGGATGTTTGTTTTAATAATATTTAAATTAAAAATTATTTGAAAAAGTTTTATCTTCTTTTTTCATATTTCTTATCATACCCAAAATGATTCCAAAATTGTAAGAATAATCTTGAAATATCTTCATCTATTGATTCTTCAGATTCGAAAATAATCCCTGAGGGGTCCAATATATTTCTCTCTTTATCAAAAATATCTCCCCTTCTTTCATAAAATGAATCAACTGAAACATCACGTCCTTTAATATTTGTTAATGTTACAAAAAATATTATTGGGCAAAAAATATTTAAACTTTCGTAAACTTTTAACATTTGTTTAACAAAATTTTTAAATTCATTTTCAAAATAAACAAGTGACACGGGGTCATCTTCACAATCCGTTTTTTTGACTCTTTCAAAAATGCCATTTCTAAACATTTGTCCAAAATTATCAAAACGAGATTGATAAATGCCTTCAAAATTATAATTCCATTCAGGAGATAATACTCGATAATCAATTAATTGTTTTTTAGCCTCCTCAAGATTAATTTGAATATTGCTAAATGAATTTAATGGAATTGAATGACAAATAACTTTATAATGATTTGTATCTTCTGTAGAATATTTTAAAACACGATTACACCTAAATCCATTAATTCTTTCGGTTAATTTATTATTCATTTCAAACATCTCTTTTATTTCATTAAATTCCATAGGTTCTGTTCTTCCATTTCTACGTATGTAAAAATCTTTTTCTTGACCTCTTTTTACACGATGTGGTGAAATCCAGCTTTTCGGAGTTTTGATAATAATCAATACATTGCCATTATTCAAATCCACTTTCTCAATACCAATATCCAAATAAGGTTCGATATTATCTCTAAAAAGATTAATCAATCTTTGTTTCTCCCTTTCCCAAGTATTATTCAAGGTAACTCCTTGAATTTTTTTAAAACCATCTTGATCTTCATCAAAACCATATATTAAGATACCTCCCTCTGAATTTGCAAATCCACAAATTGTTCTTGGAATATGCTTTTTTTCACCATTTTTGTCCAGTTCCCCCTTATATTCAATGAAATTATTTTCATCAATTTCATCTTCAACAAGACTTTTAATATCATCTAAATTAATATCCCCAATATTTTTTTCATAAATTAACATGAACAATCTCCACAATATATCTTAAAGTGATACTTATTATTTTAATCCAAATGCATCAAACCTATTCTTCATCATTAATAAACATTAACTCTGAAAGAAAGTCCAAAATCATAAAACATCTTATTGTAAAAACTTTTTGACCATAATTAGTTATTTCACCATGAAGTATTTTATGCCTACTAAAATGGAGTGATTTACATTTTTCTCCAGGATAAACTGTCTGAAATAAAACTTCCAAAAAGAAATCATTCATAGAATCAAAAAACTCATTACCTGAAGTTAATTTCCTAAAATAATCTTCTTTGCCAATTTTATTACCTTCAGAATCAATAAATCCATAACGATTAATTTGAAATCCATTCAGTTTCATAAATTCATTTTGAATACCATCTATTTGAGCGATTAATGTTGGAACAACCAAATTAGAATAATTAATATCATTCCCACTAACTTTCATAATATTAACACAATCTTTAATAATTTTAATTCTTCTTTTAAATAATGGATTATTAGACCATTTATCAACCATCCCATCTAACTTCCCATAATTATTTTCTAAAAAATAATTAACAAAAATATTATTTATTTCTTTTTGTTTATGCTCGGATGAACTGTTACAAACTTCCATAATATCATACACAATAGGAATATTCATATTTGGACTAATAAACCAATTATATTTTTTTAAACATTTCTGTGCATCTAATGAAGGTATTTTATAATTTATTTGAAAATTATCCCAAAATAATGCGATATCTCTAGTTATTTGATTAAGAAAAATACTATTAGCATTTATCCAATTCTGCCAAATTGCAGTTTGTTGGTTTACTACTTTCATCATATTTGCTGCAGATAACATTGCTGATGAATTTATCATCTGTGAAACATGATTACTAATATTTGGAATAGTCATTTGACTTACTGCTGTTAAAATTTTACCCGTTTGTGACATTGCTCCTATCGATACTTCATTCACCATATACAAATAAGAAGTTAAACTTTCATGAAAATTAAAAGAATTTATTATTGAGTTAGCAGATTCTAACAAGGATAATTGATTACCAATGATAATTGAATTTACATGATTTCTATAACTTTCCATACCTTCCTTAAATATAATAAAAATATCTTTAGAATTATTAAAATCAAAATAATCTTCTAAATTTTCTACTTCAATATACTTTTTCAATATTAAACGAATTTCGTTTTCATCCACATCATTAAAATCATCTAATGTAAGTATGGGATCACAAATTTGGTTAATTAAAAATCGTTTACAGAATATCTCTTGATCCATTTCTTCATTAAGACAATTCTCTATAAATAAATAATCAGCATCATAAATGCGCCTAAAATTCAAAATTCCCAATGTTTCACCCTTAATTTCAATAGGCTCATTTAATAAGTCAATTAATTCTTCTAAACTAATTGTTTTTTCTTCTTCCATAAAATCACCATAATTCTAAAATTATGTGCCAAATGTTTATTCTTTAAGTTCAGCGTTATTAGTCCAAATACTTATTTAACTGTCTTTTTCCATTACCATTGAGCATAAATATTATAAAACCATTCATATGTTTTTTTAATTTGAAATAACCTCTATTATAAAAAAGTTCCACGATTGCTTCAACAACAATCCCCTGAGCAGGAACTTCATCAAAATCTTTTTCAGTAGCTTGCCTGCTCATATTCAATATTATTGAAACAATATCCTTGATAACATCAGAAATATTTTCTACATAATTTTCACAATAAATTACTACTCCATAATGAGTTAACTTAATCATTTGTGGATGAATATCTCCCAAAACATTTGCATATTCAATTAAACCTTTAGATTCTAAAAATTCAATCGAATCCTGAATATCCTCATCAGAAATTTCATAATCTTCAGTTAATTCAGTAACCTGATTAAAATCCAAGGAGCCCCTTCCATTTTCCACCATATAATCCCCAATTACTTTTATAACAATTGAGTCAAAAACTTCATAACCACTAATCGGATTTATTTCAACATATTTCGGCTTACTGCCTAAAGAAGGCTTTGATGATATGCCCCATATATTTCCAACCAATGTTTTAAATTCAGAATCATAGTTTTCAGTATCATATATCCTGCACTGTACCATATGGTTAAATTGATTTGGAATTTCTAAATTTTCCTCCATGAGAATTACAGGAATGAATTTACTAATTTTATTTTCAATTTTGCTTATAAACGCAGAATCTGACTCTTCCTTAACCCAATTTGAATTGACACTATACTTAGAAATAATGCTGATAAAAATATCACATTTAACTATTTCATCAAAAATACGTACTAAACTATCACCGTACTCAAGTTCCCATTTATCATACCAAACATCAATTCCTTTGCTCATTAATTTTTCAGCAAATTCTTCTACAAAACGATTTCTGTCTCTTGAGTCGTAACTAATAAATGCTTTCATGTTTACTTGCTCCATTTAACAAATTTTAATTTGTTTTACAAATTTAATTTTCACTCTAATTTTTCAATTGGTGTGGTTGTTTGGTGAAATCTCTAATTCCTATCCTTTGTTATTAAATGTATAATAAGATGTATAATTATTGTTCGTTTAAACACGAACAATTTATAAATTAAAAATAAGGTTTATTCCATCACTGCCAGGATATTATTTGAGCATATAATTCATCAAGTGTCTGTTCAACTTTGTCCTTTTTCAATTCACACTCCCAAACAGTAATGACATTCCATCCCATTTCTTCCAATTCTTTTTGATTACGCTCATCACGTTCTTTATTTCCATATAATTTCTTTTCCCAAAACTCAACATTTGATTTTGGCATTCTTGCATATTTACATCCATCATGAAGATGCCAGAAACATCCATGAACAAAAACAATTGTCTTGTATTTTGGCAGCACTATATCTGGGCTTCCGGGATATCTTTTATCATTCTTTCGAAAGCGAAGACCTTTTGAGAAAAGATAACTACGGACAAGAATTTCGGGTTTGGTGTCTTTACTCCGAATTCGTGACATGTTATAACTTCTGACCTCTTTGCTAACTTTGTCAACCATATAATCAACTTCAATAAATATATTATATTTATTATATTTCCATAATCCGTTATAGTTTATGCTGTTTCAGACATTAAAATTTTTACACAATTAAAACAATATTGTTTTGGTTTTGCAATATTACAATAAATGTTATATCATGTGATTAACAAAACAATTTTCATATTATAAATATTGGTGTGAAACAATAAATGATTTAAGTTATATGGAGTGATAAAATGTTTCAATTAAACCATAAAACAGAAATAGAAATTAAGGGAATTCCCATACAATGGATTCCTAAGATTGAATTATACTATCCGGATTTGCCACAATTTCCAATAATGTACATACATGCACAGATAAATAACAATCGTCTTGTTGCCTGTCCTGTGGCAGTCAGCTATGAAATTATACAAGATAAGTGCAATGCTAAATTTCTTGTATTTACTAATCTTGAACCTGAGGCAGAAGTGGAGGACAAAATAAAAGATGAAATTGAAAACAGAATTGGATTCAGCAATCCGATCAACAAACAAACTGTAATAGATTGTTGTAAGGGCAATTCAGAATTTATAAATATCTTAACAGATTTATGGCAATACATCGAAAAAACTTATGGTCATATTATACCATATGGTCGATTTTATGAGGAAATGTTTTCAATTCCAAGATTTGTTGCAGCATGGCAACCCAAAACTGGCAGACAAAGTGAAATGAGAATGATGTATAATTTTATGAGTAACTTTGGTGAAGAGGTGTCTCTTCCATCTGATTGGGATCATCTAGAATATTATGTTATCCCCTCATATACAGATGTGATTAATAAGGATTACTCAGATTTCCCTAAATTTAAGAAACTATATTCAGCTATGAAAAAACTTTTTGAATTGGATTTTTCAAATTCAATCACCATTGATAATATCACTTTCAAAGTTATGCCCAGAGCTTGGAAACAGAACAAAGAAGAGTTCATAAAAAATGTATCGGGCAAATACTATTCAACTGGACAACTTACTGAAAATGATAAATACTATTCAGAAATATTGGTTGATGCTTTTAATCGTCATGCTTGGCGGGCAGCATATTTCATCAGTGCATTCATGAATATAGAAAATAGTGATTACAGAACTTGGAGCAAAAATTTCTTTAACACCTTTTATGCAAATGGTTCTAAACTTAAAGGCTATTCAGAAAAAGTCATTGCTTGTTTTTTACAGCAGGGTTTTGAAAATGAAGAAATTATTCCAGTAGATACGTGGATAGAAACATTTTATAAGTTTCCACTTGGAATAAGTACCAAGTCAGATTTTTTTAACAGCTTTGATATGCTGGGGAAATTAGAGCGTGTCATATGGCTTGCAAGTCAATCTAATAAAACAAACATGAAAAATTTTTTTGATATTCTTTGGTGTCAAAGATATGGAACTATTAGAAATAGGGAACTAAGAGGAGTTAATCCACTTGCTTGTAGTCTTTGTAATCTGAGTTCCACTTGTGTTGGACTATCAAAAATAAAAAGCAAATGTGTTTTAATATCCAATACACCCCCTGAAAACTTCGAATCCATCAATTCTAGTGTTCCAGATTCCATTTCTTTTATTTGTTTACTAGAAGATGACATTCCAAAGAAGGTATATGAAAAAAGAGCTCAGGAGTGGGTTCTCATCGATCAATTTAGTGGATATTTAAAAACAAAGGAAGATAGTTTTCCAAAATCTTTAGTGGACAAGAAAATTATAACTGTGGACGAATTTATAAAAAATAACTAAGGAGGTCTCTTATTATGACAGCAAAAGAACAAATTATTGAGTTATTTAGAACAAATGTTAAAGGAAAAAGTCCAAATGTCGAAGGAAAAAACGAACGTCATGACGGAAGAAAAGGCCATTGGCTAGAACAACAATTTGGAGTAACTGCAAATGCAGATAATGAAGCTGATTTATTTGGGTATGAATTAAAAAATGAAACCACATCCAAAACAACTTTTGGTGACTGGTCTGCCAATATATATGTTTTTACCAGCTCCAAATATTCCTCACTTTTTGAGGGAGATAAAAAATATGAAAAACAGAATAGTTTTGTAAAAATCTTTGGTAAGCCGAATGAAGAAAAAGGAGGACGATATTCCTGGTCTGGAACACCTTGTCCAAAAATCGACTCATATAATGACTTTGGACAAATCCTGTTAATCGAACCTAATAAAGATATTGTTGCTTTTTATTCATATTCACAGGATAAAAGAGAAGACAAAGAGAATATTATTCCTAAAGAATTACAAATAGAGAACCTTGAAATAGCCAGATGGTATGGAGAACATTCCCCCACATCCAAAAGAGCCGACAAATGTCTCAAAGCAAAACTTGAAGACAAATTCAATGATAAAGGTTGGTTTACTTGTAAAACAGATGAAAGTGGAGAATATGATAGAATATGCTTTGGTGAACCAGTAAATTTTGATGATTGGCTCAATTTGGTTAAAGAAGGTATAGTATTCTTCGACAGTGGGATGTATGAAGGTAATAAAAGACCTTATTCACAATGGAGAGCAAACAACAAATTTTGGGACAGTTTAATTACGGAAACATATGAATAAATAATGAAACAGATATGTGGAACAGAATATCCTACATATCCCTCATTATCTTAACCTACAGAATATTATATTCACCAAGATAATCAAGCATTGCAATAGCTACAGCTTCAATTACTGGAATGCAAACAGAATTACCAAACTGTTTATATGACTGTGCATTTGAAACAGGAATGATGAAATCCTCTGGGAATCCCTGCAATCTTGCACATTCTCTTGGAGTCAGCATTCTAGGATTTTTTCCGGATTGTTCTATAAGTGCTTCACTTCCATCCTTATAGTACCTTGCACTTATTGTACTTGTATATTTGCTGTCTTCATTGAACAGTGCAAATCCAAATCCGTTTCCTTTCTTTTTATGTTTCTTTTTTCGTGCCTGATGCCCTTCCCAAAGTTTGTCAGAAATTGTAAATCTCTCCCCAACTGATTCTTCTAATACATCTCCTACACAAACTTTTTCATCTATTTGTCCGACAGGATATTCAAACTCTTTAAAATTCTCTGGTAAATAATCTCTGTTAAAACCTACAATTATTATTCGTTCTCTGTTTTGCGGTAAACCAAAATGATAACCGTTCAATATTTGAGGATTAGGGACATAATAATTCAGTTCATCAAGCACAGATAAAATAACTTTTATTGTATTTCCTTTATCGTGTCCACGTAACTGTTTTACATTTTCCAGCATGAATGCCTTCGGTCTTTTTTCATTAAGTATTCTTACAATATCAAAAAAGAGAGTTCCTCTTGTATCTTCAAAGCCTTTATGAAGCCCTGCCTGTGAAAATGGTTGGCAAGGAAATCCTGCAAGCAATATATCATGATCAGGAATGTCTTTTTCATTGACAAGAGTTATATCTCCATCTGGAATCTCTCCATAATTAATACGGTATGTTGTTTGAGCAAACTTATCCCATTCAGAGGAATATACATTGTATCCACCATGTTTTTGAAATGGCTGTCTGATACCTCCAATTCCTGCAAATAAATCAATTTGTGTGAATCTGCATTCTTCAAGTGGTCTATTTTTAAATAGTGGCTCGGTAGGAAAATTCATTATTTTATCATATATTTCATCAGGAATCTCTAATTTTCCTATCTCCCATTCTTTTAGCATTTTTTCCTGCTCTCGGGTAAAACATAAAGCATCTGAAAATTCTTTTCTTCTTATTCCCAATTTTTCTCTGACAGCAAGAATATCTTCTGATCTGCTCATTTATAACCACCTGTCCAAACCTACATTTTTATTTGGGATTTCAATAAACCACTGCTTGAATATGGCTTCAAGAACTGGAACAACTATACTGTTTCCGGATTGTTTATAAAGACTTGTATTGCTTACTAACTGGCTTGCTTTATCTATGTCTTCATCATTAACACCCATAAGTCTCCATGTTTCTTTTGGAGTGAGCCTTCTAGGTACATATTGTCCGGATTCATTAATTTTATCGGTTACAAGTTGTCTTCTGTGTTTTTTTAGAAAACTTTGAAGTGTAGTGCCTTTCCAATAGTTTGAATCGAGACAATAGCTGCATTCCTGATTAATAGGTTTATATGTAACCTGACCATTATTCAGATAAAATTTTTCATCCACATTTTTCTCAAGAATATCCTCAAGTTTGAATTTTAATTCTATCGGTTCAGGGAAAACAAAATCTCTTTTTGATTTAAGTTCGCTAATGCAAAAGACTCGTTCTCGATTTTGGGGGATGCCATAATTTCTGGCATTTAGAATAGCCCAATTGTTTGTATATCCTAAACTTTCAAGATAATCTAAAAATTTCAAAAAATTATCTTTATGATTTTTTCCAACAAGATTTTTTACGTTTTCCATCATCAGATATTTAGGCCTTTTAGTTTCAATAATCTTACAGCATTCCCATAGTAATGATGATCTTGTTCCTGAATCCTCATTTAATCCGCACTGATATCCCGCTACAGATATATCTTGACAAGGGAATGAGTAGGTGAATAAATCAAAATCAGGTAATGTTGTCGGGTCTATTCTTTGTATATCTCCATAATTGTTAATCAGTTTGTTTGCTAAGTACATGTCTTTTAATTTTGGCAGTCGAAGCTTTCTGGCCTTGTTTTCAAAAGTTCTGTAATCTAATGGAACATTAATTTCTTCCAAATAAGAAATCATCTCTTCTTTGTCTTCAGGCACATAGTTGTCAATGTGTTTTCTTTTTTCCAAAAAATCACTATGAATAGCAGCATATGATTGAATAACATCCCCCTCTATTTCTGAGATACCCACTACCTCAAATTCAATTCCTATGTTGCGCAATGCCATTCTTTGGCTCCCATAACCCGCAAACGCTTCAAAAACTCTTAACATGTTTTTCACCAATCAATATTAATCAATATACAACATATGAAAAAATACAGAACTGTATTATGATATGTTTTTCTTAATTATAATATATTTTTAATACTATTTAAATGTTATTTTTTTGACTATTTTAACAGAACCAAAAATGTTATTTATAACCCCACACATAGTTAATATTATGGAAATAAAAGAAGAAACAAGTGTCAGATACCAAGGTAAGATTTCACTAATCACCACAATACCCAAAACATATGTTAAAGCATTAAACATAGAATCTGGCGATACAATAGAATGGATACTGAATACCGAAACAAAAACATTAGAATTAAAAATAGTTAAATAATTATTAACTTATAATAATTCATGATAACAAAGTGTCAAACATCAATAAGTAAATTCGAAGAATTCTTTGCAACATCATACAAAGATGACGTATTTGAAATATTAGAACAATATCCCATTAAAAGATCACTAATTGTTAATTATCCAACATTAAAGATTTATGATCCAGATTTAGCAGATTTATTAATTGAAAAACCTGATGAAGTTATTGAAGCAGCAAAAACAGCTATTAAAAATATTAATCCTCTTGTTAAAAGTGCTAATATCAACATTCGTTTTGAAAATTTAAATAACATGATTCAATTAAAAGACCTTAATAGCAATTACATAGGTTCTTTTGTTTCATATGATGGAATAATTGAATAAGTTAATGAACCTGCACCTAGAATAGAAACTGGTGTCTTTGAATGTAGAGGTTGCATGAGATTACATGAAGTTGAACAAACTTCTTCAAATACAATCATAGAACCCACATTATGTAGTGAATGTGGTGGACGTTCTTTTAGATTACTTCAAGAAGAATCCGAATATGTTAACACCCAACTAATAATTACTGGAAGTAAAGACACTTCTCGCAAATTAATTGTTGTTTTTGAAGATGATTTAACTTCATGGGATAATTATAATATTGGTCAACATATTAGATTCACCGGAATTCTTAAAACATACCGTGAAGAAAAAAATGGAAGATTTAACTTTTATTTATATTGCAATCATATTGAGAGATTATCTGAAGAATTATTCATCGAAGAAGAAGATGAAGAAATAGAAAAAGAATATGGAGTTAGAGACAGCCCAGAATATAATGCATGGCGATTAGAAGTAGTTTCAAGAGATAAAGTTTGTCAATGCTGTGGTTCTGAAAAATATCCTGTAGCTCATCATGTTTTTAGTTATGAAAATTATCCTAAACTTCGTGTTGACCCCAATAATGGTATAAGGTTATGTAAATGGTGTCATGGAAAATATCATAGTCATTATGGCATAACTAATGCAAATCCAAAGACATATACATAATTTATAAACAAATTTGGAACTAAATAAAATTTAATCAAACCATCACTATTCTAAATTTTTAACTACCTACTCCCCTTTTTCAGTATGCTTGTACAACCTACCTTTTCTAACTTCAGGATTAATACATTCAACCAACTCATGCTCCTTCAACTCACCCAGTACTTTTGAGATATGGTTTGTCCTTATCCCTGAATCTCTGGCAATGTTGCTTGGTATTTTTACTTCACCATCCAGTGCCTTCATCACTTTTGTCCTATATTGTGATATTTGCACGTAACTGATTTCTGTCAACATTTCGTCACTTAGTTCCATCATAATCACTCTTATCTAATGTTATTAACTTCTTACAAAATAAATTGTATCCTCATCATAGCTACTTAATGCGTCATATGCTGCCTGAGTCATAAAGTGGAACTTACCAAAGACTCCATAATCAACACCCATATAGACATGTCCTGAAGATTTTGCCAAATACATTTGTATACTTCCTGAATGTTTTAAGGGTATCACTGAATATGGATCAAGTGATTCTGTATCCCAAGAACTTCCGTTGTATTCTTTAATATCCATAACAGAACTTGTACAAATAGCTACACGATAACCTTTGCTAACACCAGTTGGCAATGTTGTTGTAGTTTGTATTTTATCGACGGGCAGTTTCCAGCCCGCTTCCTCATCACTACCTTGACCAGTATCGCCTTTATCTCCTTTGTCCCCTTTACTTCCTGTTGCTCCAGTATCTCCTTTTTCTCCTTTTAGACTTGCCAACTGTTCTGGTGTAAAGTCATCAAAAGTGAATGCATCACCAGTGTTTCCTGTATCTCCTTTAATACCTTGAGGTCCAGTATCACCTTTGAGTTCATCAAATGATATTGTTGCTGAACCATCTTCTGTTGTGATTACTATTTGGCCAGTAGAATGGTCGACATTAACGATTGGTGAAAAACTACTATAACCAGTATCACCTTTAACACCTTGCAAACCGGTTTCACCTTTTTCTCCTTTGATGTTTCCTACATTTACCAGTGACATATTATCACCTTATAAAAATCTTTTAAAAAAAAAGGAAGTACCATTTAAAGTACTTCCTTTTAGGGATTTAATGGAATTAATTTTATTGGTAGACGTATAATTCTACATCAACAAGATATGCATCACCAGTTGTACCGGTTGGATGTGCTGCAATTAAATCAGCATAGTTTGCATAACTTCCTTTGATGATTGTACTGTATCCTTGAGGTCCGGTTTCACCCGTGTCACCTTTCTCACCAGTAGCTCCAGCATCACCTTTATCACCTTTATCTCCAGTGTTTCCGGTATCTCCTTTAGCACCAGTTTCACCAGTAGCTCCAGTATCACCTGTGTCTCCTTTAAGGCCTTGCACCAGACATGTCCATTATGAAGGTAAAGCTGTTTGCTCCTTTTAAATATAATTGTGCATTTGCTTCCTCTTCAACTGTGGATTGAATAGCTAAAATAAATATCCAAAGTTTCACTAACACCCATTAACTCCAACTGGCGATTCAATAATTCATTGCAGTACTTTAACACCCATTTCTGGTCATTGGCTACATTAACAATGAATCCAGTAATAGCAGAATCGTTAATGTATTCTGCAACGTTCTGATTAGATTTTTCATTACCTGCCTGAGACTGAGGAGTAACGAAAGTCCTTAAAATATTATTCCTGAAAATTTCAGTCTGTCTAGTATAATCTGACTGGTAGTTGTTACCCCCTAAGATTTTAGATTCAATTCCTGGAGGTACAATAGCCACGTTACTGTCTGCAGTGATTCCATAATCTGCATAAAGATTTTCCTTTGCAGTAGCTGAAAGTTCTGTAACAATAGGTTGGCCATTAGAATCTAAAGATGGTTTTACTTCAATGATATTGTCCTTATTAATACGTTCCACCTGATTTCTCTCCAAATTGCACTTGTGGTATATATCATCCAGACAATTAAGGATAATAGATTGTGCTTCACAGTAGATTTCATTGTACATGAAGTTAATGACCTCTTCTGGTTCATACTTAACCGTTAATGTTCCTTCCTCAACACTAACGTAGTTGTCGAACTCTTCCGGAGATCCGTTAACAATATCTTTCGGCATCTCATGAAGGAATAACTGCACTTCATTATCATCATTGAATTCTTTCTTTAATCCATATCCATGAGCACCTATTTCAAGAAATACTGGTTTAATATATTTTCCTATACTTTTATCCCAACGTTGTACAGGTTTAATTAAACCCTCCCCATCAACCATTCCCCCTTGCAAAATATTTTTAGCAACTTGGCTGATGTCAATTTTCCTAGCCCACAAAATTAAAGTCAGTTTCTGTTCAGCAGATAATTTATTTTCTTTATCTACAAGAACAATATTAACATTAGCTTTATCAATTCTGTTTTTCAAAACACCAGAAGTGTAACCGTCAAGTTTAACAGCATAACGAGCATTAGCTATTGTTTTATTAACTACTGGTGGAAGTGCATCAACTAAATCAAGGCCAGTATTTATTCAGTCAGTCCTAGGTTGCCTTTCATCCTCACCCCCAATAGCTACGCCTAGTGTTATACTGCTCAACACGATTATTCAATAATCTAGTTTTAATATAATCCGTAATGCCCATAATAATCATTTCCATTTAATATTTTGCAAACATATATTTATTATATTTTTTATTATATTATTTATATAAAATATATAATATATTTTTACTACGGATTCATTAACATTAACAACCACAATTAACAAATTGTTATTTTATTTTCATCACCTTTTCTTGCAGTTTATGGAAATCCTTATTTTTTTATACACCCCCAAAAATTTATAAATAATATATAACCAACTTTTAATTTAATGAATATGAGACCGTATCCACAAATTTAATTAAGCATCCCATTCAAACATTATTATAGAAATGTTATGAGAGATGCAGTATAAGCAACTGATATTTAAAGTGATATAATGATGATTCATATTAACAACCAAACGGAAAATTAATAATCATAAACCTTGAACAGATTAATTAGACTTTTCATAATAGTTGTCAATAGCTGCCTTAAGTGCATCTGCAGCCAAATTGGAACAGTGCATTTTAACTGGTGGAAGACCGTCCAATTCTTCTGCCACATCATTACGGCTAATTTTTAATGCTTCTTCCAATGTTTTGCCAATAGCTATTTCAGTAATCATACTGCTTGTAGCAATAGCTGCTCCACAACCGAAGGTTTGGAATGAAATATCGGTGATAACATCATCCTTAACTTTAATATAGATAGTCATCAAATCCCCGCAGGTTGGGTTTCCTACTGTTCCTACTCCGTCAGGATTTTCCATTTCTCCTGAATTTCTTGGATTTGCAAAATGATCCATAACTTTTTCACTGTACATATTTAACACCTTAATTTATTTACTTTGACCCATCATTTCTTCATATTTTTCATCAGAATTCCATAAAGGAGACATTTTCCTTAAAGTAGCTACTGACTCTTTAATTGCTTCTACTAAACCGTCAACATCATCGAAGTGAGTTTGGGAACCTAAAGATATTCTTAAGGAACCATGTACATCAACATCATCAAGATTAAGAGCTTTTAATACAGGAGATGCTTCTAAAGTTTTAGATGAACAGGCTGACCCTGTTGATGCCTGATATCCCTTTGCATCTAAAAGGAGAATTAATGATTCTCCTTCAATAGATGAGAATCTGAAATTAATGACATTAGGCAGTCTTTCATTCCTATCACCATTAAGATAAGATTCAGGAACTGCATCCAATACTTTTTCAATAATTTCATCTCTTGTTTTAACTAATCTTGCATAATTTTCTTCCAGATTATTATTAGCTATTTCACATGCTTTACCGAATCCAACAATACCTGGAACATTTTCAGTACCTGACCTGATTCCTCTTTCCTGGCCACCACCATGAATAAGAGGAGTTATTCTAACACCTTTTTTAATATATAATGCTCCAACACCTTTTGGACCATGGACTTTATGAGATGATAAGGATAATAAATCAACGTTCAATTCTTCAACATCCACTTTAACTTTACCGAATGTCTGAACTGCATCAGTGTGGAAAAGAATTTTACGTTCTCTGGCTAGTTTACCAATCTCAGCAATTGGCTGAAGAGTACCAATTTCATTATTACCATGCATAATGGTAATTAAGATTGTTTCTGGAGTAATCGCATCTTTAACATCCTCTACTTTTACAATACCGTTTTCATAAACCGGCAGGTAAGTTACTTTGAAATCTAAAGTTTCAAGGAAATGGAGTGTTTCTTTAACTGCAGGATGTTCAATTTCAGAAGTGATAATGTGATTTCCTTTACCTTTTAATTTTAAAGCAATCCCCTTAATAGCTAAATTATCAGATTCTGACCCTCCACTAGTGAATATTATTTCTTTAGGATCTGCATTAATTGCATCAGCCACTCTTTGTCTTGCTTTATCTAAACCCTTTTTAGCTTCGCGGCCAACAGAGTACAAAGTAGACGGATTTCCATAGGCTTCCCTGAAATAAGGCTCCATTTCGTTTAGTACTTCCTCACTAACTGCAGTAGTTGCTGAATTATCCAAATACATCTTATAATCTCCTTTTTATTTTTTATTAAAATTTAAATTTTATCTAAAGCACGTGAAAGATCATCAATCAAGTCATCTGCATCTTCAAGACCAATAGATAACCTTACAAAGTCCGGTGTAACACCAGTAGCTAATTGTTCTTCTTCTGAAAGTTGCTGATGAGTAGTACTTGCAGGATGTATTGCTAAACTTTTTGCATCACCAATATTTGCAAGAAGAGAGAATAATTCCAAGTTATTGATGAATTCCTTACCTGCTTCCTCACCGCCTTCAATACCTACACCTAAAATACCTGCATAATAACCGTTTAAGTATTTTTTAGCAGTTTCATGTGAAGGGTGAGATTCCAAACCAGGATAACTTACCCATTTAACTTTAGGATGTGATTCCAAGAATTTAGCTACTTTTAAAGCATTTTCAGAATGTCTTTTTACTCTTACATCCAAACTTTCAAGTCCTTGTAAAAACAGGAAACTGTTAGTTGGTGCCTGAGTTGACCCCAAATCACGTAATAATCTTGCTCTGGCCCTTAAGGTAAAAGCTATATTTCCAAGTTCCGGAACATCTCCAAATGCGTCCCAGAATACCAATCCATGATAACTTGGATCAGGTTCTGTAAATTGCGGGAATTTACCATTACCCCAATTGAATTTACCTGAATCTACAATGTATCCTCCAATGGAAGTTCCATGACCTCCAACATATTTGGTTGCAGATGCTGCAATAACATCAGCACCATGTTCCAAAGGTCTTACCAAACCGACACCAATTGTATTGTCTACAATTAACGGAATGTCATGACTGTGAGCAATTTCAGCTAAAGCTTCAAAATCCGGAACATCCAGTTTTGGATTGCCTATAGATTCACAGTAAATTGCTTTGGTTTTATCAGTAATTGCATCTTCAAATGCCTGCAAATCACTTGAATCCACAAATTTAACATTTCTTGCCAAATCTTTAAAGGTGTAATCAAACAGCTGGTAAGTTCCGCCGTAAAGATTATCTGCAGATACGATTTCATCACCTGGAGATGTAATGTTTAAAATTGCATAAGTAATTGCTGCAAGACCGCTTGAAGTACCTAATCCAGAATTACCGCCTTCAATAGCAGCTATTCTCTTTTCAAATACTTCAGTTGTTGGATTAGTTAATCTGGAATAAATTTGACCAAATTCCTGTAATCCGAACCTCCTTGCTGCTTCTGCAGCATCCTTAAATACATATGAGCTTGTTTGATAAATCGGTACAGCACATGCTCCAGTAACCGGATCCGGTTCTTGACCTGCACGTACACCTAATGTGGATGATTTGTATTGTCTTTTTTCTACCATATAATCACCTGTAATTTTTTTAAATTTAATATTACTACACTATAACATATATTTTTAAAAATTCCATATTTTTTTATCCCTTCTAAACTAAATATGATGAATATTATGATTTTCAATATAAAATATATCACATGTTATAATGCTATATAACAATAGTTATTTAACATATATAAATGTTTTGGGTAAACCTAAAAATACAATTTACGAAAAACTAAATGAAATTATAATGCGTGTTATAATATCATATAACAATAGACATTTAAAGTATATAAAAGTTTTTATTAAAAAAAGTAAAAGAGAATTTGAAATCCTCTTTTTTAAGCAATTGTAATGTTGTTTCCTATTTGGTATTCGTTCCAGATGGAGGTTATGATGTATTTGCCTGGGTTTAAGCGTATATTCAGGCTGGCCATACCGTTTTCATCTGTTGTTCTGTGATAGAATACTCCGTTTACATTAAATGATATTTTCTGATTAGCCAATGGATTTCCCTGACCGTCAAGTGTTTGTGCTGTGAAGCTGCTGCCGTCCATGTATTTCATGACCAGATCTTTTGTAACAAGAGTAGGCAATACTTTAACATTGTTGGATACTCTGCATCCTTCGTATTCTGCTGTTACAATGTAGTCTCCAGGACGTAATTTAATGCTTAGACTTACAATTCCATTTTCATCAGATACTCTGTGGTAGAATACTCCGTTGATGTTAAAGCTTACTTCCTGACCTGCTGCAACTTTACCGTCTTTACCGATTACCTTAAGAGTGTATTTGGACTCATTTAAGTAATATTTAACCAAATCAGAGTTATCAACAAGCAATGACTTGACAGTAACCTTATTAGAGTTTTCCTCACCGGTAACCAAGTTATAATTGGTTATTATATACTCTGCCGGAAGCAATTTGATATTTAAAGTAGCTATACCTTCACTGTTGGTAATTTTAGTATAGAAAACACCATTGATATTAAACTTAACCTCAGCATTAACCAAAGGATTACCATTACTGTCCAAAAACAAAGCAGAATACTGAGTTGCATTTCTAAACATTTTAACAATATCACAACCAATAACCGTAGATTTAATTGTTATATTACATTTAACAGAGATATTGTTGTAATTTAAAGTTCCATTAAACAGTACTAATCCTTCATATACTCCGGGCATTAAGTTAAGTGCTATTGAAGCAGTTCCATTATTATCAGTAATTTTAGTATACTTTACACCATTAATTACAAATATTAAAGTTTCATTAGCTATTGGATTGCCTTTATAATCAGTTAAAACAGCTATAAATCTAGTTCCATCTTTATAAAACATGACAATGTCATCTGCTTTTAAGTTAACATTTTTATTAATATCTACAGTCATGTTAAGTTGTTTAACAGAATTAAGATATTTGTCATCTCCTGAATAATACACAACAACATCATAAGTACCATCATCTAATACATCAGTGATAATTTTAGCAGTTCCATTAACTACAGTCGCATTATACTTTTTATTTGCAACAATTATTGTAACATTTCCTGTTGCATCTTTTGGTAAGATTACAGTTATTGTAGCATTTTCTCCACTTTGAACTTTGGAAATATCAACATCAACATCATATTTAGCTATTTTACCTACATTAAATGAAGTTATGCTCTTGCTGGTTCCATAATTAATATCTCCACTATATTTAACTACAACATCATATTTACCTGCAGTCAAGTCACTTACAATTAAACTGGCTTTACCATCCTTAATATTAACAGTAGTATTTTTATTGTTAACACCAATAATCACACTACCTGTTGCATTTTTATTGACAAATACATCAATTGTAGCATTTTCACCTACAACAATATCATCAACATTGATTAAAATAATTGAGGTTTCTTTAGCTACAATAACTTTAATATTAAATATTTCATCACCAGATTCTACAGTAATTGTATCATTGTCAGATATTGTGTAATTAACACAAGCTACATTATTAATAACTTTAGCCAAATTATCTGATAATGTGCCATTAATCGCACTAAATTTAACATTAAATTCCAGAAGAGCTTTAGTTAAATCATAAAGTTTTCCATCTTTTCCATGATATTTATCAAATGAAACTTTTATAAGTTGATTTCCTGTGATATTTTCAATAATGTCTGGAATTACACTCATAACAATCCAATTTGAAACATCCACATCCTCACATGAAATATATTCATCCCATTGACCTGCACCAACTAATCTTGAAGGATCATTATTAGTTCCCCACCAGTTGTATTGTGCATTAGCAGACGGATTATATCCATAATTATAAATTACATAATTGGAGGAAGCATTTTCCAATAATACTGAATAATGAATGTTTAAATTACCATAATTATAAATTGCATTTCCATAATATCCATTACCTGCAGCATTATTTTCAAATATGGAATTTAATATGTTCACATCACCTTTAGCTAAAATAGCTCCACCATCTCTAGCAGCTGCATTATCTCTAAATGTAGCATTAGTTATATTTGATTTAGAACTTAAAGAAAATAGAGTGATAGCTCCTCCATTTCCCAATATGACATTATTAGCTTCAAAAATAGAGTTTTCAACTATAAGATCCCCATTGGAAATATAAACAGTTCCCAATCTTGCAATATTGTTAGTAATATTAGAATTGAATATTTTTACAATACCTGATGTAGAATAAACAATTCCATATGAGGAAGTGCCTGAAGCGATATCATTGCCGGATACAGTTGAATTAATTAATACAAGATTATTGCTGCTGTATATTAATCCATGCCCCATATTATGGATTATTTTAGAGTTGTTAATTGTCATTACTCCGGTATTGTAAATTGCACTCATAGTATTAGCTAAAGCATCAGTTATTTCATTATCATAGATGTTTATATTATTTAGTGTAAAATTAGCTCCTAAATTATATATTACACAACCAAAATTGCTTTTTGCTTTTGTTAGTTCCAAATTAGCTAAATTAATAACAGCAGATTTATTTGTTGTAGAAATTATTTTGCCGCCATTATTGGCATCAATAATGACTTTACCTGAACCAATTATATTTACTGATTTGGTTATTTCCAGTCCATCTTCCAAATAGGTTCCAGGTGCTATGTAAATTGAAGATCCGTCACTTACTAACTCCAAAGCTTTTTTGATTGTAGCTACAGGACTGTCTTGACTGCCATTGTTTTCATCATTACCTTCTGCAGATACCCAAATATCTCGTTTAACCTCTTTTATAATGACATCAATGACGGAACTTTGATTAGCAGACTTTACAACAATTTTATTGCTGTTTCCTACAGTATATGAAAAAGTAGCTAATCCGTCAACAGTGTTTAAAATATTTCCATCAAAATAAATTGTTGTTTCAGGAATATGTTTTGTTAATGTATGAATTTTACCATCAACATCCATATAATGGTTAAAATCAACATCAACAGTTACTATTTCTCCTTTTTCACCAGAAATACTTTCAGGAGCATTCATTATTACCCAATTTTTAATATCCTTTCCTGCTGGTGTGTTAGTTCCCCACCAGTTATAATCTAGAGAAATTACAGATTCACCACCTTCTTCAATACTTACATAATCAGCAAATCTGTTGTTAGTGATAATACAATAATCTGCATTTAAAGAAGACCCGTCTCCAAGATAAAAAATACTGTTTTCAAGGTTATTTTCATCAACAATAGAATTTGACATCTTTAAAATAGTATTTTTAGAAATTGAAATTAAATATCTGCTGTTTACATTGTTTATTACAGTGTTAACAATATCGACAGAACCTGAAGAAAGATACAAAACTCCCAAATCAGTATTAACACTGCTGAATGTACAGTTATATATTTTAATATTATTTCCATACACTTTTAAAACTGAAGAACCATTATTTTGTGAAAATATAATGTTATTAAATTCCACATTATCTGCTTTGCAGATAAATGCATTATTGGTCAAAATAACTTTGCCTAAACCTGTAATGGATACTTCCTTATTTATTGTTATCTGACCTTGAGAATAACTTCCTTCCATAATATATATTGTAGATGAATTTTTAGCCAGTTCAATTGCTTTAGCTATTGTAGCTACCGGAGAGTTTTCACTGCCGTCATTTGCATCATTACCCTCAGCTGACACCCAAATAGCATCAATGACTTTGGAAATAATATTAATTGTGGCTGTTTGATTACCTGATTTTACAGTGATTGTATCATTATTATTTACAGTGTATGAAACACTAGCTATTCCATTAACACTAGCTGCAACATTGTTTAATAAAGTTCCGTTGACTGCGCTGAATTTAACAGTAATTGGAACATTTATATCCAAATCATAAATTTTACCGTTTGTATCTGTATAATGATTGAAATATACTTCCACATCAATTGTTTTACCTTTTTCAGCAGTTATATTCTCAGGTGTAGTCATTATAATCCATTTACTGATTTTATCATCAGACACACTATTATTTCCCCACCAGTTATAATCCAGAGTAACTGCAGCATTTCCTGATTTAACATTGAATATTTTGTTAAATTTATTATCAACAATACTTGAATATGTAACATTAAGAGTATTTCCATTAGTAAGCTGGAAAATTTCACTTTCTAAAGCATTTTCAGCAGTATTGTTTGAAATTACACTGTTTTCAATATTGATATTGGCATTTGCACTTGATCCGTAAATAAGATATTGGCCGTATCCTGTAGAAGTCATGCCAACAGTATTATTCACAATTATAGTATTTAGGATATTTAATTTACTTCTTGACTCAATAACTGATTGCATTGGACCTGATGAACCTCTAATAACCGTATTATTTAAAGTTACAACTGCATTTTGATTATCAATATAAAATATTCCTCTTAAATATGCATACTTACTGTTTTCTGCAACATTGTCAGCTAATTTTGAATTTGAAATAGATAATCCGTCAAAAATATACTCCCCACTTCCGGAAATATAAATAATAGATGATCTGGAAGCAGTTCCAACTACATTTTCAAAAGTACAGTTTTTAATTTCTGCATTTGCAGTAGTACCTATATTCATAGCACCATATCTAGCACCAATATCTCTAAAAGTACAGTTAATTATTTTAAGACTACCATCACCTTCAATATATAAAGCTGCAGATCTTGTTTCTTCTGATATTAGATTTACAAAATTAATATTAATAAATTCCAGATTATTTCCGTTTTCAGTACATGAAAATACACGGTTTCCGATCCCCCTTACAATAACTTCACTGCCTTCACCAATAAATGACAATGTTTTATTGATTTCCAAAACTTTTTGAGAATATTCCCCATCCATTATATGAATAGTGTAACCGGATTTAGCTAACTCTATAGCTTTGGTTATGCTGGCTAATGGTCTGTCTTTACTGCCGTCATTATTATCGTTACCAGTAGCTGCTACCCATAACTCATCAATACTTCCGTCAAGATTAATTTTAATATTTTTAGTATTGGAATCTTTAATTAAACCTTTACCAACACTTAAAGCTGCAACACCATTAGCTTTGGGACTTATGCCAACACTTGCAGTACCGTTTTTAATAGTTATGGTACTCTGATTTACACTAGCATATTTTTCATCAATACTTACATTAAGGTCAAATACTGGTAACTTTGTATTATTAAACACAATCTGATAATCAGAATCTCCAAAAATAGTATTATTACCCACAATACTTAGTTTAGCTACTGTAAAATTACATTTATACAGTATTCCCACAGAACCATAGGTAGCTGCATTTGTACCCCAGTAATTATCTCTGCAGCTTTTAATATATTCAATATTTACATGATTAATATTGTTTATAAAAATATTATTGTCAATTGTGTTTACATTTAATCCATTTTCAAGCAATGCATTGGAAATATTGTTATTCATTATTACATTATTATTTATAAAAACAGAATTATATCCGCTGACTCTGAATATGTTAGTTGCATTGTTATTAACAAAATAAGAATTAGTTACAGTTAATGAACCTCCATCGGCCCATATTAAACTTTTATATCCTGAATTTTGAAAAGTAACATTATCCAGAACAAGATTACCTCCATTTTGATAAATTATTCCTTTATCATCTGCATTATAATTCAAATCAGTTATTATAATGTTTTTTAAAGTTAAAGTGCCTTTATTAACAGCAAACAACCTTACATCTTTGGAATTACTGCCACTTATTATATGTGATGCTCCATCAATAGTTGTATCTTTATTAATTATAATACCTGATGATAAAGAACTGTCAGCTGAAGAATCATATTTATAATCTTTATCTAAAATTATGTTTGAATTGGCTTGAATATTCGAATTCAAATCACTGAATGTTCCAGCATTCCCCGGAGCAGTTAAAACACTGCCGGAATATGTGGAATTAACCTGCAAGTCATCACTATATCCAACATTATTTAAATCTTCATTAGCACTAACCAATGAAATGGAAAATGTTAAAATAATCATAATGACTAAAATAAATCTTTTTTTAATCATCATATTCCCCCTTAATTTCTTTAAATTACTTGTACGAAACTTAAAGTTTTTTTATTGGAATAAAATACTCTTTAAGTTTATTCAATATATTTATAATATATGTATATTTATGATTTATCAAAATATTTTGAGCAAGTCAAGAAAAATGTTGCAAAACACAATAGTTTAAATATAACACAAACATAAAATTACAATTATAGGAGAGTGTAAAATTATGAAAACAGTAGCAATCGTAGGAAGTCCTAGAAAAGATGGAAACTGTGATATTTTAGTAAACAAATTATTGGAAAAAATTGATGGTGAAAAAAGTATTTACTATCTTAATAAACTGGATATCGGTTTTTGTAAAGCCTGTCAGGCTTGTCAAAAAGGTGACTGTGTAAAAGATGATGATGCAAGAAAAATCATCACAGAAATGCTTGAAGCAGATTTATTCATTTTCTCAAGCCCGATTTACTATGGTCAAATGAGCGGACAGGCAAAAACATTAATTGACAGATTCTATCAGGTCTCACAAAATCCTGATAAAACTTTAGAAGGTACAAAAGTAATAGAAATATTTACCCAAGCTCAACCAAGTGATGCATTTGCAGCATACATTGATTCAATGAAAGTTATACCGTTTGGATACATGGGTATGGAAATTGTCGATACCATTGTTGCAAAAGGAGCTGCCGGAAAAGGTGACGGATTAGAAGAAGCTATTGCACAAATAGAAAAAATAGGAGATAAATTATAAATCTCCTCCTAATCACTTATTTCATAACCTAAATCAGTTAACTGATTTCTTATTTTATCAGACAATTCATATTGTTTGTTATTTCTTAATTCCTGTCTGACATCTGAAATTAAAGTTAATAATTCATCAGAAGATCCAGTATCTTTTAAATCAAAATCAATACCTAAAATAAAACCGACATCATCTAAAAATTCACGAACAGCGAAAACATCTTCATCAGCTAAAGAATCAATTTCACTTTTGGAATCATTTATTAATCCAAAGATAGCTGCAATAGCTTTTGGAGTGTTGAAATCATCATCCATACTTTTAAAGAATTCTTCTTTAGCTATTTTTAATGGAGCATAATCAGAAGTGACATTTTCTATGATTTCACATTCTAATGATTCATAATATTTTTTAATTTTATCCAGACTTTTTTCAGACTGGTGAAGTGACTCTTTTGAAAAGTCAATCGGACTTCTGTAATGGGTAGACAATACAAAAAACCTGAATACATCAGCATCATATTCTTTAAGCAACTCACGAATTGTGATGAAATTATTTAAAGATTTGGACATTTTTTCTCCGGAAACATTTAAAAATCCTGTATGTAACCAGTAACGTACCATCGGACTTTTTCCACTAACTGCTTCCATTTGAGTAATTTCCGCTTCATGATGAGGGAATATCAAGTCAAGTCCTCCACCATGAACATCATATTGTGGTCCAAAGTAGTATTCAGTAATAGCTGTATCTTCAATATGCCATCCAGGTCTTCCTTCACCCCATGGAGAGTTCCATACCGGTTCATCGACATTTTCTCTTTTTTTCCATAAAGCAAAATCAATTGGGTTTTTCTTAGTGGTTTTAGCTATTTCCCTGTGGGATTCCAATTCTTCAATGTTTCTGTTTGATAATTTTCCAAATTCCTCAAAATTATCTATTCCAAAATAAACTCCATCTTCGGTTTCATAAGCAAAACCTTTATCAATTAATCTTTGAATTTGGTCAATTATTTCGCCCATGTGGTCAGTAGCTCTTGCGAATAAATTAACGCCTGTAACATTTAATTTATTCATGTCTTCAATATATCTTTTTTCAAACTTCCTGGCTATATCTCCAGCCGGAATTCCTGTTTCTTTTGATCTTTTAATTATCTTATCATCAACATCAGTGATATTTTGAATATAGAATACAGTATAACCCTTATATTCCCAGTATCTTTTTATTGTATCAAAAGAAATGTAAGTTCTTCCATGACCAATATGAGCATCATCATAAACAGTAGGTCCACAAACAAATAAATTAATTCTATTATCGTTCATGGTTTCAAAAGTTTCTTTACTACGAGTTAAAGTAGAATAAATTTCCATAAAATACCTCAAAAAAAGCAATAATTAATAAATGAAGGCAAGCTAGGGATTTGAACCCCAGTATCATGGTCTGCAGCCACGCACCTAAGCCGCTCGGTCAGCTTGCCACAAAAAATAAAACAGTAATTAATAGTTTGACTATTATTACATATATAGTTTACTATTTACATTCAGTAACTTCAGAACCTAAACAACCCTGACAGTCTTCATCAAGATCATTCTTATCAATGTTTAATTGTTTTAAAACATCTCCAATTTTAATATGTTTACAAATGGAACATGTTCTACCAATTATTTCAGTTTTTTTAGCTTCACCATTACGTAACTGAACAGCTAATTCCTTAACCATTTCTTTTACATTTGGACTTAATTCAATACCGCTGCCCCTTTTATCAGTAATATACTGAGACACAGCAGGCTGAGTTATATCCATAAGCTCGGAAACATCTTTTTGTTTCATACCTAAAGCTAGCAAATCTTTAGCTAATTCTGATCTGATTGCAGGTATTACATACCATACAACAATTTCACAAGGCGGTTTCATGTTAATCTCCTATTTTTTCAATAAATCATCCAATTCGTCTTCATCATCTTCAGTTAAACAAATTGAATTTTTTTCATACAAAATTTTAATGTGTTTATCATTTTCTTTAAGATGCTTTGTAAGAGTATTGATTGCATCAGCGACAGGATCCGGAAGCTTATTATGGTCCAAATCAACAGTCTTATGTTGAATTTCAATATTTTCAGCATTTTTACTTCTGACAATTCTTCCAGGAACTCCAACACATGTGGAATCCGGAGGAACATCCTTTAAAACAACTGCACCGGTTCCTATTTTAGAATATTGGCCAACAGTAATATTACCCATTACTTTAGCTCCGGCACCAATAATTGCTCCTTTTTCTACAGTCGGGTGTCTTTTAGTTTTTTGTGTACTTGTTCCACCAAGAATCACACCCTGATAAATAAGTACATCATCACCAACAATTGCAGTTTCTCCAACAACAACACCCATCCCATGGTCAATGAAAACACGTTTACCTATAGTTGCGCCGGGATGGATTTCAATACCTGTTAAAAATCTGGCTAAATTCGAATTCATTCTAGCTAATAATCTTAAAGAGTGGGTCCACAGATAATGACTGACCCTATGCATAATAATAGCATAAAAACCAGGATAACATAAAAATATCTCTAGAGTACTGCGCGCTGCAGGATCCTTTTCCTTTATTGTCTTGATTTCACTCCTTAATCTACCAAGCATTAACAAACCTCAAATATATTTAGAATATGTATATCTATAAAAATATAACATATAGTATATACATTTTCTATAATACATAATATATAAATCTATTCAAATAACCAGTCAACAGACAAATATCTTGAACCATCATCAGGTAAAATAGCCAATATTCTTTTACCTTTATTTTCATCTCTTTTAGCTACTTGAATTGCAGCCCATGTTGCTGCTCCAGAGGAAATTCCTGCAAATATTCCTTCTTTTTTAGCCAAATCAAGTAAAGTATTACCTGCATCCTCATCTTTAACTGGAATAATTTCATCAATAATATCGGAATCATAAATAGACGGAACAAAACCTGCACCAATACCCTGGATTTTATGAGGTCCTTTAACTCCTTTTCCTAAGGTTTGAGAAGATTCAGGTTCAACAGCTATAATCTGAACATCAGGATTTTCTTCTTTTAATACTTTTCCAATACCAGTAATAGTTCCTCCGGTTCCTACACCTGCAACTACAGCATCAATTTTACCTTCAGTATCTCTTAAAATTTCCTTAGCAGTAGTTTGAGAATGAATTCTTGTATTTGCTTCATTATCAAATTGATGTAAAACAATACCGTCCGGAATTTCTTTTTCCAGTTCATTAGCTTTAGCTATAGCTCCACCCATACCTTCTGAACCTGGAGTCAATACCAGTTCTGCTCCAAATATTCCTAACAATTTCCTTCTTTCAACAGACATGGTTTCAGGCATGGTTAAAATTAATCTGTAACCTTTAGCAGCTGCAGCAAAACCTAATCCTATACCTGTATTTCCACTGGTTGGTTCAATAATTACTGAACCTTCTTTAAGCAATCCTTTTTCTTCTGCATCTTCAATCATTGCAACTGCAACACGGTCTTTTACACTTCCAGTTGGATTGAAGGATTCCATTTTTACATCTACTTCTGCATCTAAATCTTCAGTTATATTATTTAATCTTACAATAGGAGTATTTCCAATAGCATCAATAACACTATCTAAAACTCCTCTTTTTAATTCTGGAACATTTACCATAATTATTTCTCCTAATTAATTCCATTTAAGGTATATTATAAAGGGTTAATCATTAATTGTCATATTTTGGAATACCTAATATAACAATAGTTATTGTTTATAACTACTGTTATATAACAATGTTTTTATTTATAAATGTTTCGGAAAATCAGCAGTAATCACAAATATCTGAAATCGGACACATTTCACATTGAGGACTCATAGGTTTACAGATAGTTTGACCAAACTGAACCATCAAATCATTTAATTTAATCCATAATTCCTTAGGGGCAATTTTAGCCAATTCCACTTCTGTCTGTTCAGGTGTTTTGGTATTTACCAAACCAATTCTGTTGGAAATTCTGTGAACATGAGTGTCAACAGGAATAGCCGGAAGTTCAAATGCATAAACCAGAACACAATTGGCAGTTTTACGGCCAACACCAGGAAGCTCAACCAACTCCTTTAGATTGTCCGGAACTTCACCACCATACTGATCAATCAAAATCCTTGAAACCTCTTTAATTCTAGCTGCTTTTACACGATAAAAACCTGAACATCTAATTAGCTCTTCAACATCATCAGTTGGAGCATCAACTATTTCATAAATGTTTTTATATTTGCCAAATAAGTTTTTAGTAGCCTGGTCTGTATTTTCATCTCTTGTTCTTTGAGATAAAATTGTCCTGACTAAAACTTTGTAGGGATCCTTATTTACAAACTCCCTGATTTTATATAACTTGTTTAACTCATCTACAATTTTAATAACCTTTTCAGTTTCTGTTAATTCCAACACCAACACTTCCTAAATTAACTCCAGTTCAACTCCAATTTCTGACATGGCTTCAATGAAATTAGGAAAAGACACATCAAAAACTTCCCCATTTTTAATTTCTATATCATGTTTTAGACCAACCAATGAAAATGCCATAGCCAGCCTATGATCTTTATGTGAATCAACAACACCTGAACGGATTCCTCCTTCAATAGACATGCCGTCTTCAAATTCTTTTAACTTGCAGCCTAATTTCTTAAGTTCACTACATGTAGTAGCTATCCTATCTGTTTCTTTAACTCTGGCATGTTTAACACCTGTAATATTAGTGGTTCCATCAGCCAGAGCTGCTAAAATAGCTACTGTAATCAATAAATCCGGAGCATTTGACAAATCAACATCAATACCTTTTAAATTACCTTCAGATGAGATTTCCACATAATCATCAAAAATCTCTATTTTTGCACCCATCTTCTTTAAAATATTCAATATTAACTTATCTCCCTGTTTAGAATTTTTAAATAAATTTAATATTTTTGCATTTCCACCATAAATAGCTACAGCTGCAAGCAAATAAGATGCTGATGAATAGTCGCCTTCAACTACATAGTCACAGGATTTATATTCCTGTTTAGGTATTTTAAATTCATCAATGCGGCAATTTTTAGATTCCCTGTCACATTCCTCATGACGTACAAAGAATTCATTTTCAATTTTAACACCAAAATTAGCCATTATATCACAGGTCATATTTACATAAGGGCGTGACTTGAATTCAGGCAGTACAAATAAATCAACTCCATTTTCAGATAAAGGAGCAGAAATCAGAATTGATGAAATAAACTGAGAACTGACATTGCCTAAAATATTAGTTTCACCACCTGCATAACCTGGCTTGATTAAAATAGGTGCTTTCCCATTACCATTAATTGAAGCTGCACATACACCTAATGAAGCCAATGATTCTGTTAAAATCGCCATAGGCCTTGTCTGCAAAGAGTCATCTCCTGTTAATATAACTTCATTGTCAGCCAAACTGGCTATGCTTGTCATTAATCTTAAAGTAGTTCCGGAATTACCTAAATCAATAGGAACTTCTGATGAATTGTGCAATTTACCATTGGTTCCGATCACTTCCAAATAATCATCTTTTTTAGTGATATTTGCTCCTAAAGCTCTGCATGCATTAATGGATGACAAAACATCCTGTGAAAAAAGCATATCATGAATTTTGGATGTTCCATCAGCTAAAGAAGCTAATATAACTGCCCTGTGAGAATAACTTTTAGAGGGTGGTGCCTTAACTTCACCACTAATATTGGAAATAGTTTTAACTTTAAGATTCATACTGATAATTATATTTTATAAATTATTATATTTATCTGAAAAGTAAAAAATTTGATAAAAAGAAATGAAGTGAGGTTTAAACCAAAAAAAAAACCTCACTTACTTTCTTTTTTTTCAATTAAATTATTTAACTCTTTGAAGTACAATTGATATGAAATTTAAATATTTACAAGCTCCTGCATCAACAGCTTTTTTATCTCCTGCAGCATATTCATTATCACAGTTAATCCAATCCGTCCAAAGTTCTTCATTTCATTCCATTTGTTTAATTGAAATAACCTTTGATTTATTGGATTTATCAACTATATTCCTCCAATAATCCATATCATGAATATAATCTAACTGTTCCTCATTCCATGAAAGCAATAATTCATCAGGCAAATCATCATGACAATCTTTTTTCATACCCGGAACTGCAATATACACATAACCCCCCGGCTTGATAAATGGAATTATTTTTTCATCTAAAAAGTTATCATCTCTTCCAAAGTAATTATAGGAATCTGCACAAATTATCGCATTAAAAAATTCATGTGCAAATGGCAAATCATTAGCATCAGCTTTAATAGGAATTATTTCATCACCTGAAAGTCCCATTTCATCAAAAAATTTCTTGTTTTCTGTTGGGTCGCTCCACAAATCAGTTGGAAAAACTTTAAAACCATATTCTTTTACAAGAAATACTGAAGTTAAACCATTACCACTCCCCAAATCCATTACAGTAGCAGAATCAGAAATATTATGATTCAGTAATAATTCTTCAACTAATTTTAAATGATTTGGACCCATAATTTTATTTTCAACTAAATTTTTATCATACTTTTTTGATTTCTCATAATTCAAGGTAATCACTTAAAAAATTGTTAATTTAATAAAAACAAATTAATTTTAGATAAAAAAAAGAATAAAAACTTTACTATTAAAAAAAATAGGAATTGAAGTAAAATTATCTAATTACTTCAACAATAACATCTAAATTTTCAGACTGCAGGATATCCACTTTTTTACCGGAAGCTCCTACAATTTCTTTTGAGATGTTTAATAAATCTTTACCAACAGTAATCTCCCCAATAGCCAATTCACCTGAATTTTCTAATTCATCAGCTATTTCTTCAATGTCCCTGGATTTTAGGTAACCTATGATTTTTCCGGCATCTTTTTTAAACATCGGTCCGATTTGAGACATGTCAGGTTCAACTTCAATGATTTTTTCATGGACTTCAGGTTTTCCTGTTTTAATAGCCAAATCATCAATTTTAAGAGTTCCTTCAATATCCTGTGAAAATTCATTGAACACTTCAACTAAATTGCCGTCATTGGTATAAACATTGACTTCAGATAACTGAGCGTTAAGAGGTATTTTTGAACTGGATTTGAATCTTCTTACTTCATCGATTAAATCTACAGTGATATTACCTTTATTTTCGTATTCTTCACTTACCAAATCTTCATTAACTTCAGGCCAGGAGGTTTTATGAATAGATTCCCCGTCACCGAAGTACTGGTAAACTTCCTCTGCAAAAAATGGTACAATTGGAGATAATAATTTTAATGAAGTTTCAATAACATTTCTTAAAGTGTATTTAGCTGCTTTTCTTGATGAATCGCTTACATCATCATTGTACAATCTGTATTTTACTGCTTCAATGTATTCATCACAAAAATCATGCCAGATGAACTTTTCAATTGATGTGATTGTAGTTGCAAAATCATAATTTGCAAATGCATTATCTACAACTTTATTGAGGTTATTTAATTTAGATAAAATCCATAAATCAAGAGGATCAAAGTTATCTTTTATTTCATCATAGTTTACCTCTTCATCAAATATCTGCATACTAATGAATCTGAATGCATTCCAGAATTTTCTTAAGAATCTGTAACCGTGTTTAATGTCTTTCCAGTCAAATATTACATCTGAACCAGGTACACTGTTAGCTGCCCATGTTCTTAAAGCATCTGCACCATACTGTTCAATTACTTCATCAGGTGCAATTACATTTCCTCTGGACTTACTCATTTTGTATCCGTCTTCACCAAATACCATACCATTGATTACAATATCATCAAATGGTTTTTTACCGGTTAAAGCAAGACAACGAAGTGTTGTATAAAATGCCCATGTTCTGATAATATCATGTCCCTGTGGACGGATATTTGCCGGGAAATTGTTTTCATAACCTTCATTAGGCCATCCTGCAATTGAAAGTGGTGAAATGGAGCTGTCCATCCATGTATCTAAAACATCCTCTTCTCCGATGAATTCTTCACAGCCACAGCTGCATGCTTTTTTAGGTTTATCATGAGTAGGATCAACTGGCAAGTCTTCAACATCAGGAAGCATTACTTTTCCACAATCTTTACAGAACCAGACAGGTATAGGAGTTGCAAATAACCTTTGTCTTGAAATACACCAGTCCCATTCCATAGAATCTGCCCAGTTAATCATACGGCTTTTCATATGTTCAGGAACCCAGTTCATTTCTTCTGCTGCTTCTTTAGTTTGCTCGATTAACTTATTTACAGCTACAAACCATTGTTTTTTAACTAAAATTTCAATAGGAGTTTTACATCTCCAGCACTGACCAACATTCTGATCAACTTTTTCCTGTTTTAAAAGATATCCTTCATCTTTCAAATCTTCAATAGTTTTAGCTTTACATGTAGCCAAATCCATTCCTTCATATCTTCCTGCAACTTCAGTTAATCTGCCTTTTTCATCAATAGCATCAAGAATTTCCAGATTATGTTTATTTACCCAGGCTACATCTGTTTTATCCCCGAAAGTACAAACCATTACTGCACCGGTACCAAATTCAGGGTCTACTTCTTCATCAGGGTAAAGTTTTACTTTCTGATGAGATAAAGGCACTTCAACATATTTATCAACTAAATGAGCATATCTTTCATCATCAGGATGAACTACAACAGCTACACAAGCAGACATTAACTCCGGACGGGTAGTTGCAATCATTACTCCTTCATCTTCAGGATTAGCCTCTTTGCCTGAAACTTTAGAACTGGCTATATTATCATAAGAATCTTCCATAGCTGGCGGGAAGTTAACATAGTTTAAAAATGTTTCATTATCGCTGTATTCCACTTCTGCAAAAGCAATAGCTGTTTCACAACGAGGACACCAGTTAACCGGATGTATTCCCTGGTAAATCAATCCTTCATCATACATTTTTAAAAAGGAATACTGTGTCCTTTTCATGTATTCTGGAGTCATTGTAATAAATTCACGGCTCCAATCCTGTGAAAAACCTAAAGCTTGCATCTGATCTTTCATTTTAGCTATGTTCTGGGTAGTTAACTCAATACAATACTCTCTGAATTTAGCTCTTGAAACATCATTTTTCTTAATTCCATGAGTTTCTTCAACTTTAACTTCAGTAGGAAGACCGTGACAGTCCCATCCCTGAGTAAATAGAACGTCCAATCCTTTTAATCTCCTATATCTTGCATTCATATCAATATAAACCCAATTCAATACATGGCCTAAATGAATAGAACCTGTTGGATATGGTGGTGGAGTATCAATTATATATCTAGGTTTAGTTCCATCACCGAGGAATTTATAAAGTTCCTCATCTTCCCATTTTTGCTCCCAAATCTTTTCTTTTTTAAAATCATAGTCTTTAGGAATATTCTCATTTGACATATCTTTTCTCCAAATAATTAAATAAAAATAATATTATTAAATATGTATTTCTTTATTTAAAAATATATAAGAAAAATTTCATTGCTGTCAAGTTAAGGTTTTGCATTTTTTTAAAAGCTGTTTTGGATGTTTGATTTGCATTTTTTGTGATAATATTTCTTTTTATCTCTTTCTTTGTTTGTTGGTGCTTTAATTTTTGTGTATACTAGGTCTTTTCTTGCTATGTCTAGTATTTCTTCTACTATTTGTTTTATTTCTTCTTTATCGTCTGTTAGGAGCCGGGGCATTTCTTCTTTTATGTTTCCGATAAGTGTGTTTACATTGCTTTTGTAAACATATTTGTATTTTGTTGTTTCTTTTGGTTTTCTTGTTATTTCTTCTTCTGCATCATGTTTGAGTGATATTAGTATATTTAATAGGTATATGTGGCTGTAGAAGTCTTGTTCGATGATTATTTTCTTTTTTCCTGTGAATTTTTCAATGTGAAGTTTGTTTTTTAAACTGTCGTAGTTTTTTTCTATTGTCCATCTTGTTCCATATAATTCTTTTAATTCTTCTGGTGTTGCTATTTCTTTAGGTAAATTGGTAAATAGTGTTTCTGTTTCTCCGGTTTTGAGTTTTACGAATACTATTCTGACTTTTATTTCTCGTGTTTTTCTTGCGAATTTTTTCACTTCTTCTGTGAAAAAATTGTTGATTTGTGCTTTTTTTATGTTGATTTCATGTGTTTCATCGGTTTTTCCTTCTTTTTTCATTTTATTTTGTTGTTTTTTAAATGTGTGTGTTTTTCCACGTATTATGAAGTAAGAGTCTAATAGCATGGTTTTGAACATTATTTCTATGGAGTTATAGAATCTATCATAGGTTGTTATTGTCTTTGTGAGGTCTATTTTATTTTTTACATCGTCTAAGTGCATTAATGCGTGTTCTATTTCGCTGGTGCTTTTATTGGTTATGTTTGATGAGATTATGAAGTCCCATTTTGTATCGGCCATGCAAGAGATTCTTGCAGTTGATGTATCTTTCATTAGTTCAGTTTTTTCTGGAATTTCAAATTCTTCTCTTGTTAATTTTGTGTTTGGGATTTCAACAATTGACCCATCAATTGCATAGACGTTAAAACCTTTGAAAGTTGTCATTTCGTCTTTATGAGCATATATTTTTGAAATTAAGCTGCCATTCATGTCAATATAAACTTGAGGATCAATAAATTGTCTTTTTTCAGAAACTGCTTGTTTAGTAATTCTAACACCTCTATCGTTCAATTCATTTCTTAAAAAACGATTAATCTCAATAGATGTTGTTTTTTTATTATTGCACAATGGATATTTAATCATTGACTCTAAACTCAATTTTCCTTTTCGAGTAAAAGCAACATCACTTAATACATATTTTCGTTCAACAAAATTATTAAAATTTCCGAATTCATCTGAAACTATCCTACTTAAAAACATGCCTAAATCAACTCCAATTTAACTATATCAAACTAAAATAAACTAACATACTTAAATAAATATATATAATTACTAATAAATAAAATTAACTATAAAAAATACTTAAAATTAAATATAATTAAAATAAAAATAGATACAATTAAAATAAAAAGAATATAACAAGTTATAAAATAAATAAGCAAAAAATAAGAATAATTAAATGAAAAAAAACTAAAAATCAAAAAAAAGCTTAGCTTGACAGCAATGGAAAAATTTAAATTATCCGGAAATCCTTTTTGAAATTTTGTTGAATCAAACTAATATTTTAAGATGCATTCCTTATTTATACATCCATACGGTTTAGTGCTGTTTATTCTACTGAATTTTCATTTTATTTTTATTTAACGATGGATTTCAAGAGGTATTTAATTTCTTCATTAATATCTCATCAGATAAATTCAGTATCACAGAATTTAAAAACCATATAACAGATTAATAATTAAAATAAATCAATATGCAACTTCTGCTGTAAAAAAAATTAGAAAAATTTCAACAGAGTCAGAAACTTAATAAAAACAGATACTTTAATAATGATTAACTACACTAAATAATAAATGTATAAAAGAATATAAAAGGACTGTTAAAAATGGAATTAATATGGTTTTATGTTGCAATCGTATTAGCTATAAGCGACACAATCCACACACAAATCGTATGGAAAATCTTTAATAAGTTCTACCTTATTTTAGGAGGAATAATTAATAATTCAGTAAATGCTCCATGGAAAACCTGGATTATACATGAATTAATGGAAGCAGGATTCCACTTTATTTTTGTGTCAATAGCATTTTTAAACTTAGAAATAGGAATATTAGCAGCATTTATTCATTTTGTGATAGATGTAAGCCACACATTACTTATTAGCAGTCATATGAATGAATTAGAACACAGATCATTACATTTTGTAATTGAATCATTATTCTTCATAGCTATTTATGGATTATAAAAATAATTTTATTGGAGTATATTAAATGCCAGTTATTACATTCAAATATCAAGATTTAAAAGATTTAGGAATAGATATGGAAAAAGACGAATTGATAAACACTTTACCAATGATGTCAAGTGATATTGAAGACTTTGATGATGAAGAAATCAAAGTGGAATTTTTCCCGAATCGTCCGGACAATTTATCTGTAGAAGGAGTTGCCAGATCTTTTAAAGGCTTTATCAATCAGGAAACAGGACTTCCAAAATACGAAGTTACACCATCAGATGAAAGTGTAATTGTAGATGCTGAAGTAGCTAAAATCAGACCTTATATTGCCTTTGCAAAAATCGAAGGTGTTGATTTTACTGGTGACAAACTTAAATACATTATGGATTTCCAGGAAAACCTCCACTGGGTAATCGGAAGAGACAGAAAAAAAGTAGCTATCGGTATTCACAATGCAGATGTTGTATCCCAGCCATTTAATTACATAGCTACTCCTAAAGATGAAAATGCATTCGTTGCACTTGAAAAAGATACTCCAATGACTCCTGAAGAAATATTAACCCATCATGAAAAAGGAGTTGCTTATGCTCATCTTCTTGAAGATTTTGATAAATATCCTTTAATTTTAGACAAGGATAATCAGGTACTTTCCATGCCCCCAATCATCAACGGAGAACTTACAAAAATTGATGAAAATGTGAAAAACATTATTGTAGATGTAACTGGAACTGACGAACGTGCAGTTAACCAGTGTTTAAACATTATCTGCAGTTCATTTGCAGAAGTCGGCGGAAAAATAAAAAGTATGGAAGTTAAATACGAAGACAAAAGCATAACTACTCCTGATTTAACTCCTCAAGTAAAAAATGTCCATGTTGATGTAGCTAACAGTTTAATTGGTGGAACTGACTTAAATGCTGAAGATATACAACAGTTATTATCCCAGGCACGTTTTGACTCAGAAATATTAAATGACAATGAATTAAAAGTTTACATTCCATCCTACAGAATAGATATCCTTCATGAAGTGGATGTTGTTGAAAACATTGCGGTACAATACAGAATTAATGATGTTGAAGCTAAACTTCCAGACATTTCAACAATAGCTTACGAACATGACTGGTTCAGATCAGAATCCCTTATGAGAGAAGTTATGATTGGATTAGGATTCCAGGAAATCATGAGTTTAATGCTTACTAATGAAGATGCACACTTCAGCAAAATGAAACAAAAGGAAATTGACCACGTTCAGGTAGCAAGACCTATTACAATTGACAGAACCATGATTCGTACCAGTCTAATCAACAGTTTAATGGAGTTTCTAGAAGACAATAAACACGAAGATTTACCTCAAAAAATATTTGAAATCGGTGATGTCCTATACATGGATGAAACCCAGGAAACTAAAGTAAGAGCTTCCAAAAAACTAGCTGGATTGATTTGCCACTCAAGTGCGAACTTTACTGAAATCAAATCTGTTGTAACCAGCTTACTTCAAAACTTAGGTTATTCCATGGAAATCAGCGACAGCAACAATCCCAGTTTTATAGCTGGAAGGGTAAGTGATGTAAAAGGAACTTCAGCTAATGGAAATATATCCGGTTTCTTCGGCGAATTCTCTCCGGAAGTAATCACTAACTTTACCCTAGATTATCCTGTAATCGGATTTGAAATTGAATTTAACCCACAGGAATAATTCAATTTTCTAATTACTCTTTTTTTAATTTTATTTTATCAAAGGATTTAAAGATAAATCACTTATAAACAATTTTTCCAATTATTAGACAATTTAGATAATTATCCTATCAATACCACAGTTTTTTCATTTGAACATCAATTTCAGAGTAATTTACATCAGGATTATTCTGAGAAGAATTGTTAACTGAAATGCTTTGTGAATCTTCACCAGGCTGTGCTGTTTGCTCAACAGCTATCAAAACACCGCCAACAGCCATAATTACAATTAAAAATAAAACCCAGTTATTCATGGTTATTCTCCGATTACAGTTATATTAATTATCCTGTTGTGTCTTGGCCCGTCTAATTCTATAAAAAATACTGACTGCCAAGTTCCTAAATTTAATTTATTGTTAGATATTGGAACAGACTCACTAGAAGAAAGTAAAAATGATTTTAAATGAGATTCAGCATTATTATCAATATTATCATGTTTATAACTAAATTTATTGGAAATTATATTAGATAACACAAATTCCAAATCTTCAAGCAGACCTTCCTCATTTTCATTTACACAAATAGCTGATGTGGAATGTTTGGAAAATATATTTACAATTCCATTACTGATATTGGAATTAGCTATTATTTCATTGATTTTAGATGTTATATCAATAATTTCAAAAGTCTTATTTGTATCCAAATTAATCTCAATATTTTCAATTAGCATTATAAAAATATTATATAGAAACCAGTATTTAAAAATTAAAAAACAAATAAAACCTGTAAAATTTTACAGACTTGAAAAATTAAGAAAAATTCATAATCTAAATAAAATAACCTGTAATATATTACATAAATGCAAATGTTTCAGGAGGTAAATAAATAATATTATCTTCTTTGACAATATTTGATTTGGTATTTGAAATAATTATACCATGAGAAGAATTATATGTACTAATAGCACGTTTAATTTGACTTTTATCCTTTTTACCACAGCTTACTTCAATTGGAATAGGTTTTTCTAATCCTCTTTGAACAATAAAGTCAACATTTTTCCCACTACTTTTTTTATTGCTGTCATCATAGTATATTTTATAATTTATGTGATTTTTATTATCCAAATCATGAAAACTTGAAGCTACATAAGTTTCAAGCAGTTTTCCCATATATGCTGTTTCATCCTCAAAGGTAGCATTGCCTATATTTAATATAAGATTATGTTTTAAACTTGATGTTGCAAAAAAATATTCATAAGGTTTTGTTGTTCGTTTTACTGATGAAGTAAACGGTTCAATATGAAATATTAATTGTGTTTTTTCAAGAATATTTAATACTTTAGTGACTAAAGCAATCTTGGCATCAAAATGATTTGAAAGAGAACCTTTTGAAACTTCACCGGGATTTTGAAAAGCAAAAAAATTCAAAATCTGAAAAGCAAGATATTGTGTATCATTATTTATACCTTCAATATTAGCCATATCCGTTGTAACAACTTTATCCACCATATCAACAATTTTTTTAGTTATATCATTAGTATTTTGATAAAATGAAGATGGAAAACCTCCAAATTCTAAGAAATTTTTCCATTCAGACATGTCATAGTTTGAAAAACTTGAATATATATTAATTATTCTTCTTTCTAACTCTGCAATATTTTGCACATTTCCGTCAAAAATCATTTGAATTAATGACTCTGAAATATCATTTTTAAAATTTCCATATTTTAATTTTAAATGTTCTGAATATGTTAACGGGTAAATTGGAATATTTAATAATCTCCTTGCAGCATCAGGATTATAAGAAAGTTTTAGTGCAGATGATCCACTGAAAATCATGAAAATATTTTTAGTACCGTCAAATATTAATTTTCCATTTAATGCCCATTCTTTATCATATTGTGCTTCATCAATTAAAATGAATACTGGTTTAGATAATGTTTCAATTATTGAATTATGATATGTTTCTAAATAGGAATTGACAACACTAAAAATATCCGCATTACCTATTTTTTTTAATCGATCACAAGAAAAATACAAAATATTTTCAGGAGATATCCCTCTTTCTTTTAGAAGATATTCATATACCTGAAATAGCAGAGTTGTTTTTCCAACATCACGTACCCCAGGTAAAACAAGAAAACGATTTATATTATCTCCTTCAAGAAAATTATCAATATATTTTATAATATTATCATAATCAGAACGTTTATTAAATTTTTTATCTTTGTGTGTTAACTCCTGATTTAATTTCATATGTACTGACAATATTTGATTTCTAATATATTTATTTTGCAATTCGTTCATTGTTTTGCCCCCTCAAAATAATAACTATTACTATATATAGTCATAGTTATTTATATATACTACTATTTTTAACAGTTATAGTTATTTATATATAACTAACCTTTTTAATCACTATAGTTTTAAAATTTAAGGTTACATCATCATTTAGTTTGTATCCAAATTAAACCTAATATTTCCAATTATGAAAATATTATATAAAACCAGTATTTAAAAATTAAAAAAAAAGAAAAATGAAAAAATGTTTATCACATTTTATTTTTACGTTTATATCCTATTATTAATAAAACCAATAAAGCGATTATTGCAAGAATAATAACTCCTGATGTATTTTGAATTACTTTAGATATTTTATTTGGAGACACTAGCTCATAGGATTTTCCTTCTTTTGATGAACCGTCATCACTTGGAGAACCACTGCTGTCTGAAGATTTTGCTGCACTTTGATCTCCTTTAGCCATAGCATCTTTACCGCTTAAAGATTCATATTTCTGATAGTAATCAGAACTATTTGTTCCAAGATTTTGTGAAAATTCATCAGAGTTTTTGATATTTGCAATACCACTCTCACCAGAAGCATCTCCTGAACCAGAACTGTCACCAGTTTTATTACCTGAGTTATCACCATCAGAACCAGACGGTTTGCCGTCAGATCCCATGTTGTCATCTTTACCAGAATCACCATTACCTGAATCGTCTTTTTTATTATAAGAAATTACATTCTGCTTTATTTTTTTAATTTCCTGATTATGTTCTCCGCCAACCTGAATTTCAACTTGGTGGTCAACATTAGGATCTACTTTAATTACTGCCTTACCATTTTCCAAAGTTGCAGTATACATATTACCGTCAACTTCAACCTGAACTGCAATAGTTCCAGCTTCTTTTACTGGAGTATCCTCTTCAACCATTTGAATTCCTATACCATTAGGTAATGATATTGCATTTAACCTTAAGATTTTGGCAAGCAACAGCGGGCAGACAAATGTGTTTTCAGGGTCATCAGAATTAAAAAAATTCGGACCTAATGTAATCATATTCTGTAAAGGATTATTTTTAGCCTGGAAGTTTTCATTATGTGCAAATGAATTATATGACACATAAACTCCATTATTAGCTACAGCACTATATGCATCCCCGAATAAAAGACCATTACCAGATTCAAAACCACCCAATTCACAGTCAGGGTTTTGAATATTGTGAATCATGGTATTTGCTTTAATTTCATCTCCCCAGGACTGACAATTTATATAAATACCATTTGTATTGTAATTAAGGAAATTATGAGTATAGGAATTGTTAAAAGATTTGCCGTATAATGAAATTCCGTTAAAACTATTATTGCAGCAATAATTTGAAGTTATATTGGAATTATCAATATCATAAATCTCAATTCCTGATCTGCCATTGAACATCATTGTGTTATTGGCTACATAACAACTGGAAACATTTTTAAGCTGAAGCCCGTTTTCCTTGGCATTATTTAAAACATTTCCAAATAAAGTTACATTCTTTGAGTTTTTAACCAAAACATTATTTCCGGCATCAACAATAGAATTTTCCCTAATAATGGTATTGTCCGAATTATCAACAATAACTCCATAATCTGATGATGCAGCTACAATATTAAATCCGGATAAGACACTGCCTGCACTATTTTTTGTGAAATAAAATCCAAAAGTTTTATCAATATTTAACTCCTGAGCTTTATTGGACAGCTCTCCAGATGTATAAACCGTGCTGTTAACATTAGAGATAATATTTACTTTTTTGTCAACAACTAATGAAATCTCCTTATATTCCTTGCTAACAAAATTAAATGTATCTCCCTGTCCAGCATTATCCAACATTGATTGAATGTCATCATTGGATAAGTCGGAAGAAACATCATAGATAGTAGTTCCCATAACAATGTCATCATTACTGTATTGTAATTCATCAGCTCCGTAGACAGATGAAATCAGGATTAAACCTAAAAGACATATGATAAAAAGATTTAACAGTTTTTTATATTTCTTTTCAACCATGTCAATCTACCATCAACATACATTATAAATCAATAATTATATTGATTAAATTTGTATATGGAAATCAAAGCATATAAATATTTTCAAATAATTTAGCACTTTATAAACAATTTAAACAAAAAATAACAATTATACCCTACTTTTAAAGCAAATATATTAAAAATTCAAATCGAAATATTTATCATAACTATAAACAAACGATATATCATTAAGTACCTAACAAGTATTTAATATCATTAAATGAGGTAGAATAATGAATAAGAAAGGATTGATATTATCCATATTCATATCATTAATTGTTATTTTATCTTCAGGCTCTGTTTTTGCAGAAGACATAAGCAATGCAAATTCTGATGACAGCGCTTCAAGTCCAATAGCAAATGATGCAGTTTATGGAGAAATAACAACATCTTCAAATTATACTGTTCATACTGGATCAAATAGTTCAACTATTCAAAACATTATAAACAGTATGCATGACGGGGATGTATTGAATTTTGAAAAAGGTGAATATAAAGACATTTGCATATATATTGATAAAAATATTACTGTAAACGGTAATGGTGCACAATTAATCGGTTATCAAACACCGGGAATCAACAATACAAATATTCCAGATATTGTTAAAAACACAACAAAAACTGGAGGATACGGAATAAGTAATTTTGCAACTGTTTATATTCTTAAAACATCAAATGTAAAACTTAACGGATTAACTATGGTTAGTTTAAACAGCACAACTTATTCCAATGCTGTACTTTACGCTTACCAATCCAAAAATTTAGAAATAATCAACAATACCATAATCGGATCTTCATGGGGTATTTATTTACAGACTTGTGTAAATACTACAATAAATCAGAATACCATTAAAAATCAGGCAACAACCGGTATTTTAAACTTTGGATCTGCAAAAAGCATAATAAAAAATAATAAAATTACAAATGCTGTAAACCACGGTATTGACATAAGACACGGAACCGGACCAAATGTAACAGTATTCAACAACACCATCATCGGTTCAAAAGAAGGAATCTACCTTATGCATTCCGGAGGACATACTGTATATAACAACACCCTTATTAACTGCACCATCAGTTCAATAACCTGTTATGGTTCTTCTAATATTTACATATACAATAATACAATGTTCAAATCAAGAATGGGAGTATTATTGAGTTCAGGATTTTCAAATATTACCATTGGTGAAAATAATTACAAATTAGCTAATTTACCTTACCCTCCTACTTTTGTATATTATGTTGGAATCGCAGATTCTGCATATCAAAGTCCACAAAGTGTAAGTGGAACTTATAGTGACAGCAGTACTTATTCTCCAGAATACACCAATAAAATTGATATTGAAGCTCCTAAAGATATTGTAATTGATTATAATGGAATATTAAAACCTACTGGAACTACCTACACTGTTCCTGTCGGCACTGCAAGTGAAGATATTCAAAAAATGATTGATTCAATGAAAGACGGAGACACATTATCCTTTGAGAAAAACGGAATTTATGAAAATATCTGTATTTATGTTGATAAAAACATTAAAATACTTGGAAATAATGCAACATTAATCGGACATGAAACAAAAGGTGTTAACAACTCCAATATTCCTTTAAAAGTATGGAAAAAAACTAATGAAGGAGGATATGGATGTGTTTACTTCTCAGTATTGTATTTATTCAATACCGATAATGCAGTTGTATCTGATTTGAATATCGTTGGAAAAGCTCCAGGATATAATCCAAATACTGTTGGTACAACTACTGACGAATATAAAACTACTTCAATTTACTCAGAATCCAATAAAAACATAACAATTACCAATTGTGATGTAAAAGGATCATCATGGGGTATTTTCTTACAATATAATAAAAATGCAGTTATTGCAAATAACAACATCCATGACCAATACACAACAGGATTAATAAACTTCGGATCAGCTAACAGTATTATTGCAAATAACACAGTTACCAATGCTGTAAACCACGGTATTGACATAAGACACGGAACCGGACCAAACGTAACAGTATTCAACAACACCATCATCGGTTCAAAAGAAGGAATCTACCTTATGCACTCTTCCGGACACAAAGTATACAATAACACTATTATTAAATGTACTTTAAGCTCTATAACTGCATACGGTTCAGGTAATGAAGCAATATTCAACAACACATTAAGTGGAAGCAGAATAGGCATAATTGTTGGTGGCGGATACTACAATGTAACCATCGGCAACAATAATTACAACTTAGACAGATTACCATTCCCTCCATCATTCCCATACTACATTGTTCAGGCAGACAATAAATACCAAGATCCTGACAAAGCACAGGGAACTTACTATGACTCTGCAAAAGAACCAAAAGCGGTTATTATCGTTGATGACATTACCATGTATTATAAAAATGGAACTAAATTACATATTACTTTAAAAGACAACAAAGGATATAATTTAGCAGATACTCCAATTACAGTTACAATAAATGGTGTTTCTTACAAAAAAACCACTGATAAAAATGATGTTGTTGAAATGAACATTAATTTAAGACCTGGAGTATATACTGCAACAGTCGCTTATGCCGGAAATAAAACAATCGGAGCAAACTCTGTAGATGCTAAAATTACTGTTTTATCAACTATAAATGGTAATAACATAACTAAAATGTATCAAAATGGAACTCATTTCTCTGCTACCTTTGTAAACGGTCAGGGAAAAGTATTGGCAAATACCAAAGTTACATTTAACATCAACGGTGTTTTCTACACCAGACAAACCAATGCTTATGGAACAGCTAATCTAAATATCATGTTAAGACCAGGCCATTATATCTTAACTGCATATAATCCAGTTACTGGTGATGAACAAGGATTTAGTATAGATGTTAAATCTTTAATTGAAACTAGTGATTTAACTAAATATTATTTAAATGCTTCCAGATTCCAGGCAACTATTTACAACAAAG
>ERZ825384.177-NODE-177-length-84813-cov-9.620059_pt1 | contig 84813 bp, 74 predicted proteins | sample MGYA00519931_ERZ825384 | MGnify/ENA primary metagenome ERZ825384 (study PRJEB31778, sample SAMEA3449200) | human gut metagenome | biome: human gut; feature: human-associated habitat; material: faeces | place: United Kingdom | collected 2010/2012 ...
AGTAACTTCAGCTTTGGGGATGGAACGGCCGGAATTTACTTTGGCAATTGAGGAAAAAAACTCAGTCTGGAATATTTTTTGCCGGTGAAACTTTTTGCTGGAATACAGCGTCAAAATAGTAGAATATATCAAAAGAATATGTGTTACAATAAATACCGAAAAATAATTGCATGCAGTTTTCAAAAGTGAGGAAAGGATATATGTCGGACAGAAAAAAAGAACAGGCGGTGGAGCGTGCCCTGACGGAAGGGTATGAGAAGTATTACCGTCTTGCTTATAGTTATGTACATAATGAAGCGGACGCGCTGGATATTGTACAGGAAGCAGCCTATAAAGCCATTTTAAAAAGTGAAAGCCTGAAGGAGCTGCAATACGTGGAGACCTGGGTGTACCGGATCGTGATCAACGAGGCGTGCAGCTTCCTGCGCAGCCGGAAGGAGAGCGTGGATGTGGAGGAGATCCAGGCGGCAAGTGAAGATATCTATGAAAATATTGATTTAAAGCGCGCAATAGAAAATCTTGACCCAAAGGATCGTGCCATCGTAGTCCTACGATTTTTTGAGGACAGGCAGCTGGAGGAGATCGCGAAGATCCTGGATGAGAACCTGAGTACGGTAAAGAGCAGGCTATACCGGGTGATGAAAAAACTGCGGCTGAACCTCGAGGGTAGCATGGGCTGAGCAATCCGTAGTCAAAGTCGTGGGATTTTGCCCCGACATCATATATATGCAGGTCATAAGACAGATACAGACAAAGAGATATAGGAAGATATAGGAAGAGATAACATGACCGGTCCGAACCGACCGGGCAGATGGAGAATAGATATGACAGAACAGGAACAGTTGAGACAATTACAAGAGGAGTATGAGAATATGATAATACCCGAAGCGGGACGGGAACGGCTGCAGGCAGGTATCGACAGAGCCCGGATGGAGAAAAAAAGAGCAGAGCACGCCAGAAGGCGTTCTGCATGGACAGCAGTGGCTGCTGCAGTAGTCGTGATGATCGCACTGCCAAATACCAATATACAGATAGCCCATGCCATGGAAAATATTCCGTTGCTGGGTGGCTTTTTTAGGCTGGTAACAGTGCGGCAGTACAATTACAGTGACGAGAACCATAATGCTGAAGTAGAACTTGCACAGATCAACTATGGAGAAGACGCAGGAGAAGGTGCTTCCGTTGGAGAAGTGGCAGCCGCTCCTGAGGGCACAGCTGCCGGAAATGTGGAAGGAGCCAGTGACGGACAGGAGGCTGCGGTAGCAAATCTGTCGGAAGACGGTGTGGAAGCGGTCAACCAGAATATGGAGGCTACGGTAGAGGAACTGATCCGTCAGTTCGAGGATACCTTATCCGAGGAAGGATATCATGGTCTGCATGTAACACAGGAGATTGTTACGGACAATGAGAGGTATTACACCGTAAAATTAAGCGTGTTGGAGACGGAAGCCAGCGGCTACGAGCATAATCAGTTTTATACGATTGATAAACAGACGGGAAATGTGGTGACACTGGAAGATCTGTTTGCAGAAGGGAGCGACTATATTTCCGCGATCAGCGAGAACATTAAGACCCAGATGCAGGAGCAGATGGCGGCGGACGAAGGCGTGATCTATTTCCTGGATAATGACGATATGCCGGAATTCAATTTTCAGGGGATCACGGAGCAGACGAACTTCTATTTTAATGAAAAAGACGAACTGGTCATTGCCTTTGACGAATACGAAGTGGCTCCCGGTTCTATGGGAACGCCGGAATTTGTAATTCCGCAGGAAGTGACGGCAGCAATTTTAAAGTAAGCAAAAATATCTAAATGGGGAAACTCCCGCATATCATGAAACAAAAGGATATGCGGGAGTTTTTTTATGTCATTGATCGTATTGGATGCGGGGCATGGTGGTGCGAACCCCGGAGCCACGTATAATGGAAGAAAAGAAAGTGAGGATGCGCTGGCGCTGACACTGGCGGTGGGAAGCATCTTAGAAGAAAACGGAGTGGATGTGTATTACACCCGGACCACAGATATCTATGAGTCCCCCTATCAGAAGGCACAGGAGGGAAATGAGGTGGGAGGAGATTATTTTGTCTCGATCCATCGCAATTCCAGTCCTTATCCGAACCAGTACAGTGGAGTGGAGAGCTTAGTCTACAACCGCTATGGAGCGGCAGCCAGGATGGCGTACAACATCAATGCCGGACTGGAGCAGGTGGGGTTCGTAAATCTGGGAGTGAATGAAAGACCGAATCTGGTGGTGCTCAACAGCACAAATATGCCGGCTGTGCTGATAGAAGTGGGATTTATCAATACGGATACGGACAACGAACTCTTTGACAGCCGGTTTGACGAGATCGCCCGGGCCATCGCCGACGGAATCTTAGAGAGCATCTGATTTTACCTAATTCTTACAAATAAATTACCGTACTGTGATATTATGTGAATTTCCCCCATGTTAGTATGATTGCGTAATCAAGAGAAAGAAAAACAAACACATGGAGGACATTATTATGAGAGTAAGACACAGCAAATTATTAGCTCTGATCGGAGCAGGAATATTAGCAGTAACCGCATTGGTTGCATGTGGTAACAGTGATGCTACTGCAAACACAGCATCATCCGCAGAGGCGAGCACCGTAGCAGAAAGCACTGTGGCAGCAAGCAGTGAAGCAGCACCTGTTGAGACTACCGCAGATCTGTCCGGCAGCATTTCCATGGTGGGAAGTACTTCTATGGAGAAGTTAGCCAATGCATTGAGCGAAGCTTTCATGGAAGAATATCCTGATGTAACCGTAACTGCTGAGTTCGTAGGATCCGGCGCAGGCATCGAAGCTGTTACCAACGGAACCGCAGATATCGGTAACTCTTCCAGAAGCTTAAAGGATGAGGAAAAGGCAGCAGGCGTTGTAGAGAACATAGTAGCAATCGACGGTATTGCCGTATGTGTAGACCCCGCTAACGAAGTAGCAGATCTGACCAAAGAGCAGCTGACTAATATCTACAATGGTACAGTTACCAACTGGAAAGAAGTCGGCGGCGCAGATGAGCCTATCATCGTGATCGGCCGTGAGGCAGGTTCCGGTACCAGAGGAGCTTTTGAAGAGCTGGTTGACCTGAAGGATGCCTGCAAATATGCAAACGAACTGGACAGCACCGGTGCAGTAATCGCTAAAGTAGCATCTACTCCCGGAGCTATCGGATATGCTTCCCTGGATGCACTGGATGATAGCGTTAAGGCACTTTCCCTGGAAGGTGTAGAAGCTACCGCAGAGAACATCAAGGCCGGTAACTACTTCTTAAGCAGACCTTTCGTAATGGCTACCAAGGGTGAAATCTCCGAGCAGAACGATCTGGTACAGGCATGGTTCGACTTTGTACTGGGCGACGAAGGACAGCAGGTTGCTTCCGAAGTTGGTCTGATCACTGTAAAGTAATAGCCTGACACAGAAAAAGGAAAAAAGCGATGAATAGTGGAACACACGCTTCCGTAATGGGAAACAGAAAAAATAAAGCGGTTGTGGAAACTGTGGAACAAATAGTATTTACCATTTGTGCCTTCTTCGCCGTACTGGCGGTAGTTTCCATTACCTTATATATGATCATCAGCGGTACTCCCGCCATTTTAAAAGTGGGTCTGGGAGAGATCCTGTTCGGCACCGAATGGATGCCGACGGCAGCAGATCCGGAATTTGGTATTCTGTGGGTTATTCTGACCTCCATCGTCGGTACGACTCTGGCAATTTTACTGGGTGTGCCCATCGGTGTACTGACAGCGGTATTTCTGGCAGAGGTGGCACCTAAGACCTTAGCTGCCATTGTAAAGCCTGCGGTAGAACTGTTGGCCGGCATCCCTTCCGTTATCTACGGACTATTGGGAATCTATTTATTAAATCCTCTCATGTATAAATTAGAAAGACTGATCTTCCGGGGATCCACGACACACCAGTTCACCGGAGGCGCGAACCTGTTGTCCGCAGTGATCGTACTGGCGATCATGATCCTGCCCACGGTGATCAATATCAGCGAGACTTCCATACGCGCCGTTCCCGCTGGAATAAAATCGTCCTCTCTGGCACTGGGAGCTTCCCATGTGCAGACCATTTTCCGGTCCATCCTTCCGGCAGCCAAATCCGGTATTGTGACCGCTATCGTTCTGGGTGTGGGACGAGCTATCGGTGAGGCTATGGCTATCACACTGGTATCCGGCAGCAGTGTGAATGTTCCCCTGCCATTTAATTCCGTCCGATTCCTGACCACAGCCATTGTCAGCGAGATGGGATATTCTTCCGGACTGCACAGACAGGTGTTGTTTACCATCGGACTGGTGTTGTTTGTATTCATTATGATCATTAATGTAGTACTGAATAAAATATTGAAAAAGGGGGCGGACGACAATGAATAAAGACACCTTATATGTAAAAAGAAAACGCCCCACTGACATGCTGTTACTGGCAGCGATTTACATCTCCGCCACACTGGCGGTGGCACTTTTGCTGGGAATTATCCTGTATGTCTTTGTAAAAGGCATTCACACCGTGAACTGGGCTTTTTTAACGACTGTGACCAGTGCCAGAAAACAGACCACGGGTATTGCAGGCAACCTGTTAAATACCCTGTACATCATCGTGATCACTCTGTTGATCGCGACCCCCATTGGCGTGGGAAGTGCTATTTACCTGAACGAATATGCCAAACCCGGCAAGCTGGTTTCCCTCATTGAATTTACCACCGAGACCCTGTCCGGTATTCCTTCTATCATTTTCGGCCTGTTCGGTATGATCTTCTTCGGAGAGACTTTGGGATTTGGTTACTCGCTACTCACCGGTTCTTTTACCCTGGTACTGATGGTGCTGCCCCTGATCACCAGAAATACGCAGGAAGCACTGCGTACCGTGCCGGACAGCTATCGTACCGGTGCTCTGGGAATGGGATCTACGAAATGGCATATGATCCGTACCATTCTTCTGCCGTCCTCCATGCCGGGTATCGTCACTGGTATCATCCTGGCGCTGGGACGAATTGTAGGAGAATCCGCAGCACTCTTATTTACCGCAGGAAGCGACTATAAGCTGCCAAAGTTCACCGGAGCTTTCGGGGACAATCTGGCGAAGCTGGCCCACAAGGCAATGGAGTCTGGCGGTACCCTGACGATCGAACTGTATTTGCAGATGCAGAAGGGACAGTATGACAACGCCTTCGGTATCGGCTGCGTTCTGATCATTATCGTGTTGATCCTGAACCTGCTGACCAAGCAGGCAGCAAATAAATTGAGACGAGAGTAAGAGAAATCACAAGAAGGAGTAACCTTATGGATAACAGTAAAATAACCGTGGAAAGCTTAAATCTCCATTACGGAGAGAACCACGCACTGAAAAATGTAAATATGGAGATTGCAGACCATGCCATTACCGCATTTATCGGTCCCAGCGGCTGCGGCAAATCCACTTTCCTGCGCTGCCTGAACCGGATGAATGATCTGGTGGATGGCTGCAGAGTCGAAGGAAAAGTGATCCTGGACGGAGAGGACATTTACGATAAGCGGGTAGATACCACATTGCTTCGTAAAAAGGTGGGTATGGTATTCCAACAGCCTAATCCTTTCCCTATGTCTATCTATGACAATATCGCCTATGGCCCAAGACTACATGGCATCAAGAATAAAAAGGAACTGGATGAGATTGTGGAACGTTCCCTGCAGGGTGCTGCTATCTTCGAAGAAGTAAAGGACCGTCTGCACAAATCCGCACTGGGTCTGTCCGGCGGACAGCAGCAGAGACTGTGTATTGCCAGAGCACTTGCAGTATCCCCGGAGGTGCTTCTGATGGATGAACCCACTTCCGCCCTGGACCCGATCTCTACGTTAAAGATCGAGGAACTGATGGAGACCCTGAAGAAAAAGTACACCGTGGTCATCGTAACCCACAATATGCAGCAGGCAGCCCGTGTGTCGGATGACACCGCATTTTTCCTGGTAGGAGAAGTGGTCGAGAAGAATGCAACCTCAGAGATCTTTGCAAGACCTAAAGATAAACGGACAGAAGACTATATCACCGGACGGTTTGGTTGATTTTGAATGAAAAGATAGGAGGAATGGGAGATGTCACCCAGAGTATTATTTGAGCAGGATCTTGAGACTTTGAAAAATAAAGTATCGGAGATGGGAGAACATGCGGAGATCAGTTATGACCATATGTTATATGGAATCCGGGAGAACAAAGAGGATATTTTAAAGACTCTGCTGGATACGGATCACAAGATGGTGGATATGCAGAGAAGCATTGAAGCTATGTGTCTGAGCTTACTGACCAGACAGCAGCCGGTGGCGAGAGATATGCGGCTGGTGAGTGCAGCACTGAAGGTTGTAACAGACATTGAGCGGATCGGTGATCATGTGGCAGATATGGTGGAGTTGTATCTGCGGATGGGGAATATGAATTCCGAAGGAAAACAGGAAAAACTGCTTCTGGAAATGATGGAAGAGGCAAAGGATATGATCCATAATTCCGTGGAGGCTTTCGTGGAGGGAGACGAAGCGAATGCCAAAAAAGTTGTGGAGCATGACGATGTGGTGGACGCCCTCTTTAACGATATGAAGAAAGAGATGATGCAGGCTATCCGGGAACAGAATCTGGATGCCGACCGTGTGGTGGATTATCTGATGATGGCAAAGTATCTTGAAAAGGTAGGCGACCATGCAGTAAATATTGCGCAGTGGGCGATCTTCCGTATGACCGGAGACATGGAAGGGGTAAAATTATATTAGAATCCCGGCAACGATGCAGAGCCGCAATTCGCAAAATCCCGGCAACGATGCAGAGCCCAATTCGCAAAATCCCGGCAACGATGCAGAGCCCAATTCGCAAAATCGCCTCTGCGAGGCTTTGCTTTTGCTCATTGAGGCGTGCTCGCCAAAGAACTATTGTCATATGCTCTTACAGATGCCAGCATCTGACGAGCATAGAACAATAGTTCATGGCTCTGCATCGTTGCAACTTTACATAAATTTTACATTCGCTGGTAACACATTTTACATAAGCAAGATAAAGTGTAGATAGAAACCGAAAATGTAAAGTATGTTATGTAAAATGAGAGGATTAGAGTATGGACTTTTTTGATTTACTGAAGATGGTAGGAGGACTTGCACTGTTTTTATATGGAATGAATCTGTTGGGTGATGGATTGTCCCAGGCATCCGGCGGACGTCTGGAGCGTATCCTGGAGAAACTGACCAGCAACCCGATCAAGGCAGTATTGATGGGTGCGGTGGTCACCGGTGTGATCCAGTCCTCCTCCGCGACTACTGTTATGGTAGTCGGTTTTGTTAATTCCGGCATTATGAGCCTGAAACAGGCAGTGGGCATCATCATGGGCGCCAATGTCGGTACCACGGTGACCTCCTGGATCTTAAGCCTTACAGGCATTGAGAGTGATGCTTTCTGGATCCGTATGCTCAAACCCAGTTCTTTTTCGCCGATTCTGGCAATCGTGGGTGTGGGTATTTTGCTGTTTTCCCATAAAGATAAATTAAAAAATGCGGCAACCATCCTGGTGGGCTTTGCAATTCTGATGTTTGGCATGGATTCCATGAGCGCAGCAGTTTCACCTCTTGCAGAGGTACCGGAGTTTACCAATCTGCTGATCAAGTTCCAAAATCCCGTATTCGGTGTGCTGGCAGGACTCATCCTCACAGCGGTGATCCAGTCTTCTTCCGCATCCGTAGGTATTTTGCAGGCACTGTGCATGACCGGAGCGGTAAGCTTCGGCGCAGCAGTTCCCATTATCATGGGACAGAATATCGGTACCTGTGTTACCGCCATGATCTCCGGTATCGGTGCTTCCCGCAACGCAAAGCGTGCGGCACTGATCCACTTGTATTTCAATATTATCGGAACGATATTATTCCTTGGAATCTTTTATACTGCGAATGCTATTCATCCCTTTGCTTTTTTGGGAGAAGTGGCAACCCCCTTCGGCATTGCAGTGGTCCACAGCTGCTTTAATGTTGCTGCCACACTGGTATTGCTGCCATTTTCCAATGGACTGGTAAAGCTTGCCTGCCTGACACTGCCTACGCATGAAGATGTGAAGGAAATGTCTGAGACAGACAAGACACTGAGCCTTCTGGATTCCCGATTCCTGGATACACCTGCCTATGCGGTAGAGCAGAGCAGACAGGTGGCGTCTGTTATGGCGGACAAATCCCGCAAGGCAATGGATCTTGCCATGGAATTACTGCAGGGGTATGATGAGGCAAAAGCAGAGCAGGTAGCACAGATGGAGACAGATGTGGACCGCTTTGAGGATGAACTTGGTACTTATCTGGTGAAGCTCAGCTCCAGACAGTTGTCCGGTAAAGACAGCGAGACACTGAACACTATTTTACATTGCATCGGTGATTTTGAGAGAATTTCCGACCATGCCCGCAATGTGAAAGAGGCTGCACAGGAAATGTATGACAAAAAGCTGGATTTTTCCGATAAAGCACAGGAAGAACTGAAGGTATTTGAAAGAGCGGTCCATGACATTCTGGATATTACCATGAACAGTTTTATTAAGGGAGACCTGAACCTGGCAAGACAGGTAGAACCCATGGAAGAGGTTATTGACGGATTGAGCCTGGATGTGAAGCAGCGTCATGTGCGTAGACTCCGCAAGGGAAAATGTACCATTGAACTGGGATTCATTTTATCCGATGTGATCACGAACTTTGAACGTGTCAGTGATCACTGCTCCAACATTGCGGTCTGCCTGGTACAGGTGAATGAAGATGAATTCGATACGCATGCTTATCTGGACGAACTGCGCCAGGAGGATAATCTGGATTTCCAGGGCAAGGTGATGGCTTGCCGTGAAAAATACCAGTTACCTCCCACAAAGCAGGAACGTGTTATGGAAAAGAATGCAAAATTACTTGCGGAGTAAGGATTTCCAGAGGTATATTTAAGAAGAGAAAGCACAGTCAGAGAGGAGTGCTGTGAGATGGCATTGATCTATGTAGTAGAGGATGATAAAAATATTCAGGAGATCGAGACCTTTGCCCTGGCAAATGTAGGATATGAGGTAAAAGGTTTTGATTCCGCCACAGATTTCTATGCGGCATTGAACGAGACAGCACCGGATCTGATCCTGTTAGATATCATGCTGCCGGACGAGGATGGTTTGAGTATTGTGAAAAAACTGCGTACCAGACAGGATACCGTGCTGGTGCCGGTGATCATGGTGACGGCCAAGACCTCAGAGATCGATAAGGTAAAAGGACTGGATCTGGGAGCAGACGATTATATCACGAAGCCCTTCGGCGTCATGGAGCTGATCTCCAGAGTAAAGGCAATGCTTCGCAGAAGCCAGAAGACCCAGGAAAAGGATAAGGTGCTGAAGCTTGGCAATATTGTGCTGGACAGAGAAAAGCATTCCGTAATGGTGGGCAGAGAGCCGGTGGAGCTGACTTACAAGGAATATGAACTGTTAAAGCTTCTGATGACCAATGCCGGCATTGTGACTACCAGAGAACTGATCTTAGACCGTGTCTGGGGGATCGATTTCGAGGGAGAGTCCAGAACGCTGGATATGCATATCAAGACTCTGCGTCAGAAGCTGAAGGAAGAGGGCAGCCTGATCAAGACGGTACGTAATGTGGGATACATTATGAACGGTGAGAAAGCGTAACAGAAGATGAAGAAAAAGATTAACAAAATGATGATCCTCATTGCCACGGTGACGATCCTGCTTACCATGGTGCTGATCACAGTAGTGTATTATGATCTGTTTAGAAAACAGGTGCTGGAGGATCTGAAAAGCTATGGCTCCCTGTTGAAAAGCTGCTCTTCGGTAGAAGAGATCGAAGCAAACGGAGCACCCGTAGAATCGGATCTTCGACTGACCCTGATTAACGGTGACGGACAGGTGTTATATGACAATGAGGCAGATTCTGTGGCGATGGGGAACCATTCCTCCCGCCCGGAGATCCGGGAGGCGAAGCAGTCCGGAGAAGGCGAAGCAGTCCGTAATTCCGAGACTCTGTCCCGATCCACCTTTTATTATGCGATTCGCCTGGAGGATGGCAGTATTTTACGACTGTCCAAGGATGCCAGAAGCATTTACAGCATCTTCAGCCAGGCGCTGCCGATGATGGTGGGGATCTTCGTGGTGTTGCTGGTGCTGTGTATGGTGGCAGCCAGAGTGCTGACTACGAAGTTAGTGGCTCCCATCGAGAAACTGGCACAGAATATCGGGGAATGTACGGAGATGCAGACCTATGAGGAGCTAACCCCGTTCATGTCCATGATCCGCAAGCAGCATGAGGATATTATGAAAAATGCCAAAATGCGGCAGGAATTCAGTGCCAATGTGTCCCATGAATTAAAGACACCGCTTACATCAATCTCCGGTTATGCGGAACTGATCGAGACCGGAATGGCATCGGAGCAGGATACGGTGCGTTTCGCCCATGGAATTCATAACAGTGCAAACCGTCTGCTTACTTTAATTAATGATATTATCCGCTTGTCGGAGTTGGACGGCACGGAAGAGGAAGCGGATACTGAACTTCTGAATCTCCATGAGATGGCGAAGAATTGTGTGGAAATGCTCTCCATGAGTGCCGAGAAACACAATGTGACTATTCAGCTTGACGGAACAGATGCCTATGTGACGGCGAACAGACAGATGATGGAAGAACTGCTGTATAATCTGTGTGATAACGCCATCCGGTATAATAATCCCGGAGGAAGCGTGAATGTACAGACCTACTCCAGAGAAGGACATACCAATCTCGTGGTAAAAGACACCGGAATCGGCATCTCCAAGGAACACCAGGAGAGGATTTTTGAGCGTTTTTACCGCGTGGACAAGAGCCGATCCAAGTCCACCGGAGGCACCGGTTTAGGGCTTGCTATCGTAAAACACATCATCGCCAAGAGCCACGCCAAGCTGCAGCTCGAGAGCGAACCCGGCAAAGGAACCACGATACGGGTAATATTTTCTTGACTTTTTCCCACACAGGGTCTATACTGTGTATAGTTTAAAGATGATTACTAGAGTAAGAGTGGACGCGTGCCACTCTTTCTTGTTGTTGTGACGACAGTTCATATCAGTAAAGGAGGGCATACATGTCCAAACGAGAGGACTACGAAAGCAGAACCGAAGAACTGCTTACGCCTATCGCAGAAGTAAATCAGGTGGAGATCTACGATGTGGAGTATGTAAAGGAAGGCAGTGACTACTATTTGAGAGCCTATATCGACAAGCCGGAGGGTGTGAACATTCTGGATTGTGAAAATGTCAGCAGAGCATTATCCGAAGCACTCGACAAGGCGGATTTCATTCCGGATGCGTATATTTTGGAGGTCAGCAGCCCGGGCCTGGGCAGAACTCTGAAAAAGGATAAGCATTTACAGAAGAGCATCGGCGAAGAGGTGGAGATCAAACTGTTTAAACCCATCGACAAATGCAAGGAATTTTCAGGCATTCTGGATAGCTTTGATGCAGATACTGTTACGATTACAGAAGAAGGAACCCCGAGGACTTTTGCCAGAGCAGACGTCGCACTGATCCGCCTGGCGTTAGACTTTTGATACTATTCAGAGCCAAAGAGCGAAGGATAGTTATAGCTTGTAGAATAAGAAGAAACCATACACTAAGAAAAGGCGAAAGCCGGAATGGAGGAAATGATGAATAAGGAATTAATGGAGGCACTGGATGTTCTGGAGAAGGAGAAGGAGATCAGCAAGGAAACCTTGTTTGAAGCCATCGAGAACTCCCTGATGACAGCCTGCAAGAACCATTTTGGAAAGGCTGACAATATCCATGTGGAGATCAATAGAGAGACCTGCGATTTCCTGGTATATGCAGAGAAGGAAGTCGTACCCACCAAGGACGATGTAGAGGATGACTGCTTACAGATTGCTTTGGAGGATGCACAGGAAATCTCCCAAAAGGCACAGGTCGGTGACATGATCCATGTAGAGATCAAGTCCAAAGAGTTCGGACGTATCGCTACCCAGAATGCCAAGAACGTGATCTTACAGAAGATCCGCGAGGAAGAGAGAAGCGTGATCTACAATCAGTACTACGAGAAGGAAAAGGATGTTGTCACCGGCGTGGTACAGCGCTATGTCGGCAAAAACATCAGCATCAACCTGGGTAAGGCAGATGCCATGCTGACCGAGAACGAGCAGGTAAAGGGTGAGGTATTCAAACCCACCGAGCGTATTAAGGTCTACATCGTAGAAGTGAAGAACACCCCGAAGGGACCCCGTATCAATGTCAGCCGTACCCATCCGGAACTGGTAAAGAGACTGTTTGAGTCTGAAGTTACCGAGATCAAGGACGGCACCGTAGAGATCAAGAGCATTGCCAGAGAGGCCGGCAGCCGTACCAAGATCGCTGTGTGGAGCAACAACCCCAATGTAGATGCAGTCGGCGCCTGCGTAGGTATGAACGGTGCCCGTGTCAATGCTATCGTAGAAGAGCTGCGTGGTGAGAAGATCGATATCGTGAACTGGGATGAGAACCCCGGTAACCTGATCCAGAATGCACTTTCTCCCGCCAAAATCGTAGCAGTATTTGCGGATCCCGATGAGAAGACCGCAAAGGTAGTTGTCCCCGATTATCAGCTGTCTCTGGCGATCGGTAAGGAAGGTCAGAATGCAAGACTGGCAGCAAGACTGACCGGTTACAAGATCGACATCAAATCCGAGACACAGGCCAAGGATGCTCCCGGCTTCCGTTATGAGGATTATGTGGACGATTACGAGGATGAAACCGAAGACGATTTTGATGGAGAGCAGGAATAATCAATGGCAAAAAAGATTCCACTGAGGCAGTGCGTAGGCTGCGGAGAAATGAAAGGCAAAAAAGAAATGCTGCGTGTTCTGAAGACTCCGGAAGGAGAGATCTGTTTAGATACAACGGGCAAAAAGAATGGACGCGGCGCATATATATGCAGACAGAAGGAATGTCTGCAGAAGGCCCGAAAGAATAAAGGCTTAGAGCGTTCTTTCAAGATGAGTATTTCTCCGGAAAGTTATGATATGCTGGAAAAGGAGTTTGATCAGCTTGAAACAGAATAAGATTTATTCCCTTTTGGGACTTGCGATGAGGGGGCGTAACCTGGTAAGCGGTGAATTCCAGACGGAGGACGCTGTGAAAAAAGGTTCTGCCATGTTGGTGATCGTTGCAGAAGATGCATCCGCCAATACGAAAAAGTTGTTTCACGACAAATGTTCCTATTATGAAGTCCCGGTATACGAATATGGCACAAAAGAAGAGCTCGGCTGGGCGATCGGCCGGAACTTAAGATCTTCGGTAGGTGTGTGTGATGCGGGACTGGCAGATGCACTCATCAAGCAATTGGAAGCGAATTTGCCCGGTTAGGCAGAATGGAGGAAAGCATGGCGAAAATCAAAGTACATGAACTCGCAAAAGAATTAGAATTACAGAGTAAGGATATATTGAATTTTTTACAGGAAAAAGGAATTGAGGCGAAAGCAGCACAGAGCTCTCTGGAAGAGGATGCGGCAGCGCTGGTACGTAACAGCTTAGGACAGAAGAAGGCGGCTGCAGCACCTGCTGCGGAAAAAGAGGCTCCCGCAAAGGCTGAAAATACAAAGCCGGCTGAGGAAAAGGCGCAGGAGGAAACAAAATCTCCCGAAGAGACGAAAAAGAAGAAAAAGATCATCTTTGTAAGCAACCCTCAGAATTCCAAGATGCCCGGACAGCGTCAGGGCGGACAGAACGGACAGGGACAGAGAAATGCCGGCGGACAGCGCCCGAACCAGGGACAGAATAACAGATACCAGAACAACGGTTATCAGAACAATTCTTACAATAACCGTGTGCAGGCACAGACTCCCGTACGTCCCATCAAGCCGCTGACCCCGCCTTCTCCCACACCCAGTGTGGCAATGGTACCCGGCAATAAGGGACAGCAGCCTGCGAAAAAGCCTGTAAATAATACCACAGCCACGCAGGCTCCTGTAAAGGAACAGGCAGCGCAGAGTACCAATACCGTAGCCACGCAGACAGCGCAGAATACACAGAATACACAGAATACTGCACAGGCAAGACCTGCGGACAGACCGCAGAACAATAATCGCGATAACCGTCAGGGTGGTTACGGTCAGAATAATTACGGACAGAACCGTGATAATCGTGGACAGAACGATCGTGGTCAAGGCGGTTATAATCGTGATAACAGAGATGGCAATCGTGATAATCGTCAGGGTGGCTATGGTCAGGGCAACCGCCAGGGCGGACAGAACGCAAACAGAGGAGGTATGGGCAATGGCAGACCTCAGGGAGGCGGATTTAACAGACAGGGTCGTCCGGGTATGGAAGGCGGCCAGGGTGATCGCAGAAATAACGGCAACGGTGAGCGCGGTTACGGCAATAACGGCCGCGACCAGAGAGGCAATGGAGGATCGGGTAATCGATTCGGAGATAACAGACAGAATAAGGGCTTCGCTCCGGAACCTGCAGGTAAAGATATTGAGAAGAAGCGCGAAGATGAAAAGAGACGTTTCAGCCAGGAGAAGGACAACAAGCGCTCCAAGAAGGACCATATCTACGAGGACGAGGACGCACTGAAGAACAAGCCCGGACGTTTCATCAAGCCGGAAAAGAAGAAGGAAGAGGTACAGGAAGAGCAGATCAAGGTGATCGTGCTGCCGGAATCCATCACCATCAAAGAACTGGCTGAGAAGATGAAGTTACAGCCCGCAGCCATCATCAAGAAGCTGTTCCTGGAAGGTAAGGTCGTAACCGTGAACCAGGAGATCTCCTATGAAGATGCAGAGAACATCGCCATGGAATATGACATTCTCTGTGAAAAAGAGGTCAAGGTTGATGTCATCGAAGAGCTGCTGAAGGAAGACGAAGAGAAAGAGGAAGATCTGGTGGAAAGACCTCCCGTAATCTGTGTTATGGGTCACGTTGACCATGGTAAGACTTCCCTGTTAGACGCTATTCGTAAGACCAACGTAACCGATCGCGAGGCAGGTGGTATCACCCAGCACATTGGTGCTTATACTGTAAATGTGGGAGATCGTAAGATCACCTTCTTAGATACTCCCGGACATGAAGCATTTACTGCCATGCGTATGCGTGGTGCCAATGCGACCGATATTGCTATCCTGGTAGTAGCAGCGGATGACGGCGTAATGCCCCAAACCGTAGAGGCTATCAACCATGCAAAGGCAGCAGGCGTTGAGATCATCGTAGCAGTGAACAAGATCGATAAGCCTTCTGCAAACATTGATCGTGTAAAGCAGGAGCTGGCTGAGTATGAGCTGATCCCCGAGGATTGGGGCGGAAGCACCGTATTTGCACCCGTATCCGCAAAAAGCGGCGAGGGCATCGACCAGCTGCTTGACATGATCCTGCTGACCGCAGACATCATGGAACTGAAGGCGAACCCCAAGAGAAAGGCAAGAGGTCTGGTCATCGAGGCAGAGCTGGATAAGGGACGCGGACCTGTGGCTACCGTACTGGTACAGAAGGGTACCCTGCATGTGGGAGACTTTATCTCCGCAGGTGTGGCTCATGGTAAGGTAAGAGCCATGATCGATGACAAGGGACGCAGAGTCAAGGAGGCAGGACCTTCTACTCCCGTAGAGATCCTGGGTCTGTCCGATGTCCCCAGTGCCGGCGAAGTGTTCCTGGCACATGATAATGATAAGACAGCAAAATCCTATGCGGAGACCTACCTGGCACAGAATAAGGAAAAGATGCTGGAAGAGACCAAGGGCAGAATGTCCTTAGATGATCTGTTCAGCCAGATCCAGGAAGGCAATCTGAAGGAACTGAACCTGATCGTCAAAGCCGACGTACAGGGTAGTGTAGAGGCAGTAAAACAGTCCCTGATGAAGCTGTCCAATGAAGAAGTAGTCGTAAAATGTATCCACGGCGGCGTAGGTGCCATTAACGAGTCCGATGTATCCCTGGCAAGTGCGTCCAACGCGATCATCATCGGATTCAACGTCCGTCCCGATGCGACTGCCAAGGCAACCGCAGAGAGAGAGGGTGTGGATGTACGTCTGTACAAGGTCATCTACCAGGCCATCGAAGATATCGAAGCTGCCATGAAGGGTATGCTGGATCCCGTATACGAGGAGAAGGTGATCGGTCATGCAGAGGTTCGTCAGATCTTCAAGGCATCCGCTATCGGTAACATTGCCGGTTCCTATGTCTTAGACGGTGTATTCCAGAGAGGCTGTAAGGTTCGTATCACCCGTGAGGGCGAGCAGATCTTTGAGGGCAACCTGGCTTCCCTGAAGAGATTCAAGGATGATGTGAAGGAAGTTAAGGCAGGATATGAGTGTGGTCTCGTATTCGAAGGCTTTGACAAGATGCAGGAGCTGGATATCGTAGAAGCCTACATCATGGTTGAGGTACCACGCTAAAGAGAATATCTAAGGCGTGAAAATACCACGCCTAAGATATTCTAAAGCTTTAGCGCGAAGTTTCGCGAAGCGAAACTTCCGGTGTGGTACAAAGCGAAGCTTCCAGTGTGGTACGAAGCGAAACTTCCAGTGTGGTACGAAGCGAAACTTCCAGTGTGATACGAAGCGAAACTTCCAGTGTGGTACGAAGCGAAACTTCCAGTGTGGTACGAAGCGAAGCTTCCGGTATATCATGGTTTAGGTTTGAAGTAAGAAGGAATAAGAATGAGAAAAAATAGTGTGAAAAATACCCGTGTGAACGGGGAAGTGCAGCGTGTTCTGGCAGAGATCATCCGGGGCGGTCTTAAGGACCCCCGGATCAGTCCCTGGACCAGTGTGGTCGCTGTGGAAGTGGCACCGGATTTAAAAAGCTGTAAGGCATGGATCAGCGTGTTGGGAGACGAGGAAGTCAGAAAGTCTACCATACAGGGCTTAAAGAGCGCCGAAGGCTATATCCGCAGAGAGCTGGCTCGTACCATCAATCTGCGCAACACTCCGGATATTACTTTTGTGATGGATCAGTCCATCGAATACGGTGTCAATATGTCCCATAAGATCGATGAGGTCATTGCTGCGGACGAACAGGCACAGAAGCCGGAAAATGAAGTTATGGAAGAGACAGAGGAAGGTGACGAATAATGGATTTGCGTGAAGAATGTCGTGGTGCAAAAAAGATCGGCATCAGCGGACATATTCGTCCCGACGGAGACTGCGTGGGTGTATGTCTGTCCTTGCAGATGTACCTGCGTAAACTCCTTCCTGAAGCAGAAGTTACCGTATATTTACAGAAGCCTTCCGAAGAGTTTTCCTATCTGAAGGGATACGATGAGATTCAGACCGAGTGTCCCAAGCAGGATCCTTTTGATGTATATTTTGCGCTGGATTGCAGTGGAGACCGACTGGGGGACGCGGAGAAATATTTTCAGAATGCGAAAAAGAAGATCAACATCGATCATCACATCAGCAATTCCGGCTGCGGTGATGTAAATCTCGTCCGTCCCGAGGTGGGCAGTGCCTGCGAGGTATTGTATCACATCATGGATGCCGAAATCATTGACAGAGATATTGCGGAAGCACTGTATACCGGCATCATCCACGATACCGGCGTATTCCAGTATTCCAATACGACACCGGAGACATTGCAGGCAGCAGCATTTTTGATCTCTTTCGGATTCAATTTTCCCAAGCTGATCGAGGAAAGCTTTTATCAGAAGACATATCTGCAGACACAGATCATGGGCAGAGCTCTGATGGAGAGCATACGCTTCATGGACGGTCGCTGTATCGTGAGCATGGTGGACCGCAAGACCATGGATTTCTACAATGCGGTACCGGGAGATCTGGATGGCATTGTGAACCAGTTGCGCAATATTAAGGGAATCGACTGTGCGATTTTCATGTATGAGACCGGTGTACTGGAGTACAAGGTCAGCATGCGTTCCAATGAGAATGTTGATGTGGCGAAGGTGGCATCCTTCTTTGGAGGCGGCGGACATGTACGTGCCGCAGGCTGCACCATGAAGGGGACTTTTCATGACTGCATCAATAATTTGTCACTGCACATCGATAAGCAATTGCGGGGAGAACAGGATTAATGGACGGCATCATCAATGTATACAAGGAAGCAGGTTTTACCTCTCATGATGTGGTAGCCAAGCTTCGTGGGATCTGCCGGCAGAAAAAGATAGGGCACACAGGTACACTGGATCCACAGGCTACCGGTGTGCTTCCTGTATGTCTGGGGAGTGCTACCAGAGCATGCGAAATGCTGACAGACAGGACCAAAGAATATGTGGCAGAACTTTTGCTGGGGCAGATCACAGATACCCAGGATACCACGGGAACCGTTTTGGAAGAGCGGGAAGTAGCGGTGGATGAGGAACAGGTACGTGAAGTGATCGGAAGCTTTGTCGGCGGTTATGACCAGATCCCGCCTATGTATTCCGCGCTGAAGGTCAACGGAAAGAAGCTCTATGAACTGGCCAGGGCAGGTAAAGAAGTGGAACGACAGGCAAGACACGTGGATCTGCCGGCGATCGAGATCCTGGAGATCCGGCTTCCGGTGGTGAAATTCCGTGTGGAATGCTCCAAGGGAACCTATATCCGCAGTCTTTGTGCCGATATCGGCGGGAAGCTTGGCTGCGGTGGCACCATGCAGAGCCTCGTCCGCACCAGAGTCGGAGAATTCCGGCTTACAGATGCCCTGACACTGACGCAGCTGCAGGAACTTCGGGATACGGGCAGATTAGAGGAGGCACTGCTTCCCACGGACCGTATTTTTGCGGATTTTAATGCAGTGCATGTAGAGGAAAAATGGCGGAAATTGATCGATAACGGGAACGCTTTTTATCCGGGACAGACCATGGAGCAGACTACTTATCCTGCGGGAGAGTGGGTGCGTGTTTACAGAGAGGATGACAGCTTTGTGGGCATTTATGCGTATGACGGGGCAAAAGAATGGTACAAGCCCGTGAAAATCTTCCCCAGTAACACAGAAAGCAGGAAATAGACTTGGAAATTATTGCAGGAACAACAGACTTTTATCTGGAAAAAGATACAGCGGTAGCCATCGGCAAATTTGACGGTGTGCATTTGGGGCACAGAAGACTTTTAGAGGAAATCCTAAATAAGAAAAAGAACGGACTGGCAGCCTGTGTTTTCACTTTTGATCCCACACCGGCGGTGCTGTTCGGACTGTCGGATGGAAAAGAATTGACGACAAGAGAAGAGAAAAGACGTCTCTTCGAACGTCTGGGTATCGATATCCTGATCGAGTTTCCGCTGACAAAAGAGACTGCGGCCACAGAACCGGAGCGTTTCGTGACAGAGATTCTGGCGAAGCAGATGAATACCCGTTTTGTGGCGGCAGGTGAAGATCTGTCCTTCGGTAAAAATGGTGCAGGCAATGCCGAGCTTTTAGAGAAAATGGCTCCGCAGTTAGGTTTTTGTGTCCGGACCATAGAGAAGATCGAAGTGGACGGCATCGAGGTCAGCTCCACTTACATCCGCAAGCTGGTGGAAGAGGGCCGGATGGAAGAAGCGGAAAAGATGCTGGGAATGCCCTATACTCTGGTGGGATGCGTGGAACATGGCAACCATATCGGTCATACCCTGGGATTTCCCACGGTAAATCTCCTGCCGCCCGCAGGCAAGCTTCTGCCTCCCAACGGGGTCTATTATGCGGCAGTACGTTATAATGGGAAAATCTATAAAGCTATCAGCAATGTAGGGACCAAGCCGACTGTTTCTTCCGAAAAAAAGATGGGGGTGGAATCCTATCTGTATGATTTTCATCAGGACATCTACGGACAGGAGATCGAGGTGGCATTAAAAAGCTTCCGGCGCCCGGAACGCAGATTCGGATCTTTGGAAGAGCTTAAGAAGCAGCTGGACCTGGATATTGCGGATGGGCGAAACGCATAGAAAAACGACTGTTATGCGCAAAAATGGTGGAAAACGCGTAAAATTTTGTAAAGAAAAGTAAAAGAAAAGTAAAATTTACATTGCAAGTTTTAATTCTATCTCGTAAAATATATTTTGGATTGTTTCTATTTAGAATAAAGTTTGAAAATAATTAATTTGGTTTTTCGTAAGAGAATCGAGAGAGATTGAGGGATTTAAAATGAGCTTTGGAACAATATTGACAATGGCCGGAGGTCTTGGACTGTTTTTATTCGGAATGGAACTTATGAGTGATTCCATCGAGAAGGTAGCAGGTGCCAAGCTTCGTCGCATTCTGGAGATCTTCACCACGAATCGTTTCATGGGTATGATCGTAGGTATTATTTTCACCGGTATCATCCAGTCTTCCTCAGCATGTACGGTCATGGTCGTCAGCTTCGTTAACTCCGGGTTGATGAATCTGTATCAGGCAGCGGGAGTTATCCTCGGTGCCAACATCGGTACTACCATCACCTCACAGCTGGTATCATTTAATTTATCGAAAATAGCACCGCTGATCTTATTAGTAGGTGTGGTCGTGATGATGTTCACGAAAAAAGAAAAAGTCCGCAAGGTTGCGGAAGTGGTCGTAGGTTTTGGTATCCTGTTCGTGGGCTTAAGTACCATGTCCCAGGCGATGGCGAATATGAAGAACGAACCTCAGGTAGTGAATCTGCTGATGTCCCTGAAGAACCCGTTCTTAGCTACACTTATGGGATTCGCCCTGACTGCTGTTATTCAGAGTTCGTCCGTAACGGTCAGTATCGTACTTTTACTTGCCAATCAGGATCTGCTGCCGTTACCTATTACACTGTACATTATCTTAGGATGTAATATCGGTGCCTGTGCTACCGCAATGTTAGCTTCCATGACCGGTAAAAAGGATGCGAAGAGAGCTGCACTGATCCATCTGCTGTTCAATATCATTGGCACTGTTATTATCTACATTGCTCTGTTTGTGGCAGGAGATCAGATCGTGGAACTGATCAAGTCTATCTCCGCAGACAACGGCCGGTTCGTGGCAAATGCGCATACGATGATCAAGATCGCTCAGGTAATCATGCTGTTCCCGTTCACCGGCTGGCTGGTGAAGATGACCTACCTGATCGTTCCCGGCGAAGATCAGAAGGTTGGTTACAGAGAAAGCTATCAGTTAAAATACATCGGAGACAAAGTGGTGTTCAACCCCGCTACCGCAGTGGTAGAGGTTGTCAAGGAGCTGGAGCGTATGGCTTCCCTGGCGGAGGAGAACTTAAACCGTGCCATGAATGCGCTGATTACATTAGATGAAGAAGACATTGAGGAAGTCTACGAGGTAGAGAAAAATATCAACTTCCTGAACCATGCCATTACAGATTATCTGGTGAAGATCAACCAGACGACGTTGCCCATCGAAGACTTGAACAGTCTAGGTGCCCTGTTCCATGTGGTGAACGATATCGAGCGTATCGGTGACCATGCAGAGAACGTAGCGGATGCCGCCAGACAGCGCAAGGAAGAGGGAATCTCCATCAGTAAGGAAGCCCAGAAGGAACTGGGAGACATGCTGGAGATGGTCAATAAGATCATTCGTTATGCCGTAGAGATGTTCGCCAAGAGCGATGAGACCCATATGCAGGAGATCGTCACTTTAGAGGATCAGGTAGATGAGAAAGAACGCGAACTGCAGAAGAAGCATGTAGAGCGTCTTACCAAGGGAGAATGTTCTCCCGAAGCCGGTATGATCTTCTCTGATATCGTATCCGGTCTGGAGAGAGTTGCGGATCATGCTACCAACATTGCATTCGCCATTACCACGGAAGAGGAAATGGATGAAGGCAAAGTAAATAACTAGATACATGACAGAAGCTGTAAAAGGCTGCCCTACATATCATATATGTGGGACAGCCTTTTTTGGAAGTTATAGAAATGAAATGATAGCTTTTACCAAATATAAGGACTACTGTGCATTCAACTCGGAGAGAATCTCATCTACCATATCCTGAGTTGTCTTCACATAGTTGTCCATAGCGGCATCTACATTGCCACCCTTTACAACCACTTCAGCGATGACTGCGTTCTTGGCATCGGTGATGGTGCCACCGTAGTTGGTGATGGCATCACAGGATGCGGAATGAGGAGCATCTACGCTGTGCTCGGAGAAAAACTCGTTACATTCTTTGGTCAGGTCGGTAGCGGATTCAAAACCATTCTCTAAGGAGCAGATCATGGAAGAAGGATCAATAGCATTCTTTTTCCATAGAGCACTGGGATCGGAAGGGTTCAGGCGAAGATGAAATTCACCATCTTTATACTCATAGGTCTTTGCATTGTCGGTACCTTCACCGGTAACAATAGTTTCTGCTTCGGTAGACCAGTGATAACCCTCAGCACCGTATACCCACAGTGTCTGTACAGTGCCACCATCAAACATGGTTTCGAAGACTGCATCAAAAATTGCCTGTTCTCTGGAATCATCGCCGTCACCGTCATCAATAATGCAGTACACGGGAGATTCTCGGTTCAGGTAGCCATCCATTTCAGCGAGGGGAGCCAGTCTTGCCAGCCCGGAATCGACACCGTTTTTGTCCATGTTGTTGATCAGATTATCGTTCCAGTAACCGGACCAGTAAGTGAAAGCGCCGAAGGAACCGGACTGGTCGGAAGACCACCATTTTTCACGAACATCCTTGGTACCCATGGTCAGGGACTCGGGATCGATAACGCCGTCAGCATAAGCCTGCTGTAAACGAAGCAGAGCATCCTTGGTCTCTTGAGTGTTGAAACCATCATACCATACACCATTCTCATCATAAGTGAAGTTGGGGTATGCATTCTGCCAGAACTGAGGCAGGTAGTTGGTATAAGGGGCTTCGGAACCAATAAAACCTGCTGCTGCAACACCATAAGTGTCATTCTTGCCGTTGCCGTCAGGATCCTGCTCGGTGAATGCCTTTAACATTGCATAGTAGGAATCCCAGTCGGTAACATCTTCAGCCTTCATGCCAACAGCATCCAGCCATGCCTGTTTTACATAAGTGATACAACCGCCGCCAAGACCGGTGGACAGACCATACTGTCTGCCGTCGATACGAACGCTCTGGTTCACTGCGGGAAGTACCATATGGCTCTGGAACTTTGCATTATCATAGGCATCTGTCATATCCCACAGAAGACCGGTTTTTACATATTCGGCATACTGGCTTGCATTCAGCAGAATCACATCAGGATAATCACCGCTGGCAAACAGACGACCGACACCGTCTACATAACTGGAATGGTCTAACTGCTGGATATTCAGGCTGATGGGATGACCAAGTGCTTCGCTGACAGCAACGTCCCACTGTTCGATGAACTTGTCCTGATAAGCATCTACGGATGCATTAAAGGTACCGTCTACGACGAGGGTAACCTTGTCCAGCACATAGCCGTTATCGGAAGAAGCGGCGCTTTCGGTGGCCGCTGCAGTGCTTGCGGCATCGGTGGATGCTGCGGGAGCATCGGAACCCTGGCTTCCGCAGGCGGTGAGTGCGGTCAGCATGGAAACTGACAGCAGTAAGCTTAAGATCTTGTTTCTTTTCATTGTAATCCTCCTTGTTTTCCGAAGGAAAATCCGAGCCTCTATGGCGAGGAGAGGATTTATCCTCCTTGTTTTCCGAAGGAAAATCCAGACCTCTATGTCGAGGAGAGGATTTATCCTTCTTGTTTTAAAAATACATCTCTCTATAGCAAATGGCTTACCACCATAGTGCTCAGTGTAATGGGATCTCGAGGATCTGACCTCTGCCGTATTCATAGGTCTTCTGACCTTCTTCGGTCAGATCCGGCTGGGCAAATCCTACATATAATGTAACGGATGTACCATCGCAGTTACGATTACCGGAATCATCTACTGTAGTAAATGCCACGGCGGGAACTTCAATCCGCAATTCCTTGTCTGCTCCGGCTCCCAGGCGGATCCGCTCAAAGGCTGCCAGCTTGTGATTCGGCACTTCATTGGCGGAGCCATTCACATGGACATAGATCTGTATGACATCACTTAAGTCACGATCCGTGGGATTCTGACAGTGCAGAGTGATCTGTGCGGAGGGAATCTCCCTCGTGTATTCTACCTCTGACACTTTCGCTTCTGTAATCTGTAATTCTCCGTATGTCAGTCCGAAGCCGAAAGGCTTCCAGGGTCTGCCTTCCAAATAGCGGTAGGTACGTCCGGTCATATGATAGTCGGTAATGTCCGGAAGAGGATTGTTATTATAATAGAAGGTAAGTGGCAGCTTACCGCCGGGAGATATTCTGCCGAACAGAATATCTGCAATGGCACGACCACCTTCGCCACCGGGATACCAGGCATGCAGGATCGCAGACACCTGATCCTCATAAGCGGATAAATCTATGGGGCTTCCGGCGAGATCGACCAGGATCACCGGAGTGCCGGTAGCAAGTACCTGTTCCACTAGGTCTCTCTGAATCTTGGGAAGCAATAGATCCGGTTTGTCACCGCTGGCAAACGCATTGCCGACATCTCCCTGTTCTCCCTCTAATGTAGCATCGAGACCGACACAAAGTATTGCGAGGTCACAGGACTCGGCTAATGCCACAGCCTCAGGAATGCGATAATTCTGGAATACCTTTCGTACCGCAGGATCGTCATAGAGCAGACACCCTTCCGCATAATTCACATCCCAGTCGGTATCTTCGCAGATTCTTATGATGCCTTCCACCACAGTGATGGAGCGGGGCGGGGTACCGTTGTAATTGCCGACTAATGCGGCATGACTGTCGGCGTTGGGACCGATGACTGCCACACGTTTTTTATCCTTCAGGGAAAGGGGCAGTGTGCCGTTATTTTTTAACAGTACACAGCTCTCCACAGCAGCCTGATAAGCCAGTTCTCTGTGCTTCTTGCAGCCCACTACATTGTATGGAATTTCGTCTAATATACTGTGGTCAAAGAGTCCCAACAGATATCTGGTGGTGAAGAGGCGCACGGCACTGCGGCGGATCTCTTCTTCGCTCACTTTTCCCTGTTTATATGCCTGTAAGATATATTCATAGGTACAGCCGCAGTTTAAGTCACAGCCCTTCTCCAGGGCGAGAGCAGCAGAATCCTCAGGAAAAACAGTCACATGGTGTCCTTCGTGGAAATCCCGGATTGCCCAGCAATCGGAGACGAAATGCCCTTCAAAATGCCATTTGCCGCGAAGTACTTCTTCCATAAGATAGGAGTGTGCACAACAGGGTTCCTCGTTGGTGCGATTGTAGGCACCCATGACAGCTTCCACATCTGCCTGCTTTACCAGGGCTTCAAAAGCGGGAAGATATGTTTCCCACAGATCTTTTTTCGTAGCCTTGGCGTCAAAACTGTGACGCAGGGCTTCCGGACCGGAGTGTACCGCAAAATGTTTGGCACAGGCGGCGGTAGTTAAGTACCCGTCCCGTTTCGTTTGTAATCCTTCTACAAAGGCACAGCCAAGGGTAGCAGTAAGCATGGGGTCTTCTCCGTAGGTCTCCTGACCTCTTCCCCAGCGGGGATCGCGGAAGATATTGATATTGGGAGACCACATGGTCACACCCTTATAGCGCGTACGATCCTCCAGACGGGAATATGCGTTATATTTTGCTCTGGCTTCCAGTGCGATGGAACCGGCAATTTTTTGCAGAAGATCACGGTCAAAAGTTGCGCCCAGACCGATCGCCTGTGGATAGCAGGTGGCAGTGCCGGCTCTGGCGACTCCATGGAGTGCTTCGCTCCACCAGTCATAGGCGGGAACGCCCAGACGGGGAATCGCGGGAGAGGAGTGCAGCAGCTGCGATGCAGCTTCTTCGATTGTCATTTTTGCTACCAGCGTGGTAGCTTTTTCTCTGGCTTCTGTACGATTCATAAAGCACCTCTTCTTTATATTGTTCATAGCTTGGTACTGCTTTCATTTGAGATTATTGTACGTGAAAAATGCTTAAACTGCACGACAAAAAGAAAATACTTATAGGACAAAAATTGCTATTTTAGGGAAAATAGTGGAAATCTGGAATGGAATATGGTATGTAGAATACAGACGGTACAAAATTTGATTCGTGATTTCTTCGATGAAAGGAATCATCTGCGGAATGGAGATTAGTATGAATACAGTAAAACCGTTTTATGAGAGCAGAAAAAAGGTCTATGATTGTCATGTCTGGTGGCATCCGAACTTCCCATTTCATCTGCATAAGCATATGGAATTCGTCCATTTGACGGAAGGAGAGATGGATGCTATGGTAGCGGGGGTAAAATATCATCTGACTACCGGAGATTGTCTGATGATCTACCCGAATCAGATCCATTCTTACAGCTCCGTGGGAGAGGTGGGGATGCTTTTGATCATTGCGGATATGGATTTCATTGGGGAATTTCAGGAAGAACTTACCTATTATGATATGAAGTCTCCCTATTTTCAGAAAGGGATGCTCAGCCGGTACGGACAGATGGTGTTAGACATCCTGGCGGACATCGGGTTACATAAGGAACTGCGACCGTTCAGGCAGGATAAAGGGCTGTTAATGGCACTGCTTGCGGACATGTATGAAAATATTCCGGTGATAAAAAAGGACAAGCCATCTGACCTGAATATTACGCAGAGGCTGTTACAATATATCAACGACAATATTACCGCGGAACTGACAGCACAGAAGGTGGCAAAAGAGCTGGGGATCAGCCCGTATTATCTGTCTCACATTTTTTCTTCTCAGTTGAATATTTCATTTCCATCTTATGTAGCTCAGCAGCGGATGATTATGGCATGCAATCTGCTGAAGGACAGTAAGAAAACGGTGACCGAGATAAGTTACGAATGTGGATTCCCTAATATGCGGACTTTCCATCGCAGTTTCCAGAAACGGTATGAATGCACCCCTACCCAGTGGCGGGAGAGAAGCCATCGGGGAACCGATGAAAAAATACAGCATCAGCTCTGGAATCAGGAAAAGGTGGAGGCAGAAAACTCTCTGCAGTAAAATATTTCCTTTTCTCCGCTTTGGAAGTGTAGTATACTGTCTGTGGACAAACGTGTGACAAGGATAACGAAAGGCGGTAAATATATGACAGCGGAGATCATCTGTGTAGGCACCGAAATATTACTTGGGAACATTGTGAATACCAATGCGGCATATCTTGCGGAAAAGCTGGCAGGAGCCGGACTGGACTGCTACTACCAGACGGTGGTGGGAGATAATGCGGAGAGACTGGCGGGAGTACTGAAATGTGCCATGGAACGCTCGGATGTGATTCTGTTATCCGGCGGACTGGGTCCCACGGAGGATGATCTGACCAAGGAGACCGTGGCAAAGGTCTGCGGGAAAAATTTATCTGTGGATGATCACAGCATGGAACGGATCGCAGAATTTTTTGCTGTAAGAGACATACAGCCTACGGATAATAACTGGAAACAGGCCATGGTACCCGAAGGAGCGAAGGTTCTGGATAATGACAACGGAACCGCTCCGGGCATTATTCTGGAGACAGACAGGAACCGTATTGTATTATTACCGGGGCCTCCTGCGGAGCTGATCCCGATGTTCGAGCAGCAGGTATTCCCGTATCTGGAGGGCCTGACTCCCGGAATTATCTGCTCCCAGACTGTGAAGATCTGCGGTGTGCCGGAGAGCCAGGTGGAGGATACCCTGAAGGATCTGATCGCCGAACAGACAAATCCGACCATAGCCACCTATGCCAAGACCGGCGAGGTACATATCCGGGTGACGGCTTCCGGGGAGAATGCCAAGGCAGCCGGAAAAGCCATCAAACCTGTGGTGAAGGAATTAAAATCCCGTTTCGGAGCGGATATTTACAGCACAAAAGGGGAGACGACGCTGGAAACGGCAGTGGCGGATCTACTGCTTGCCAACGATCTGACGGTGACTACCGCAGAGTCCTGCACCGGCGGTATGATCGCTGCAAGGATTATCAACGTGCCCGGGGTATCGGAATGCTATAAGGCGGGACTGGTAACTTATTCGAACAAAGCCAAGAGAAAATTTTTGGGTGTACGCAAGAGCACACTGGATAAATACGGTGCTGTCAGCAGCAAAACCGCCGGTGAAATGGCAAAGGGAGCGGCAATGCTGATGAAGTCGGATGTGGCAGTGGCAGTGACCGGCATTGCGGGTCCGGACGGTGGAACCGAGGAGAAGCCGGTAGGGCTGGTATACATCGCATGCAGCGTAAAGGGTGAACTTACGGTGAAGGAATATCATTTCTCCGGAACCCGCAGCCAGATCAGAGAGGCAACCACCTGTGCAGCGCTGATCCTGATGCGCAGCTGTATACTGAAATACTTCAGCAAGGTTACTTTTGGTAAAAAGTAACAAAAAAATAATTTGTGAGATACCCTCAAAACGTAGGGGGTAAAAATTGTAGATAGTGCCGAAAAAAAAGAAATGTATCATGCATCCTTGCAGGGAGCGGGGATGTGTGGTACATTCTTTTTGTATCTTGTTGCGGAGTAATTCGCTGACATGTCTTTCTATCTCTGATTATCGGCAATTCAGGCATTCGCCAAAATTTCAGACGATTATCGGGACAAAATTAGCAAATTGGGGGGATGCTCTTAAAGGGAGTTTTATTGGTCATAAATATAGATATAATCAAAATAGACATTGACAAATACGAACAAATGTTTTATCCTAAACAAAAGAAGAACATTTGTTCCTTGAAAGAAAAGGAGATTAACATGGAAAAAGACGATAAGCTTAAAGCATTGGACGCGGCACTGAGCCAGATCGAGAAGCAATATGGAAAAGGTGCGGTAATGAAGCTGGGAGATCCCACAGCGCAGATGAATGTGGAGACCATTCCCACCGGTTCTTTAAGTTTGGATATAGCATTGGGACTGGGTGGTATTCCCAAAGGAAGGATCATCGAGATCTACGGACCGGAATCCAGTGGTAAGACCACCGTTACCTTACATATGATCGCAGAGGTACAGAAGAGAGGTGGTATTGCCGGATTCATCGATGCGGAGCATGCCTTAGATCCCGTCTATGCGAAGAATATCGGCGTAGACATTGATAATCTGTACATTTCTCAGCCGGATAACGGTGAGCAGGCACTGGAGATTACTGAGACCATGGTACGTTCCGGCGCCATCGATATTATTGTAGTGGACTCTGTTGCCGCACTGGTACCGAAGGCGGAGATCGACGGTGACATGGGAGACAGCCATGTGGGCTTACAGGCACGATTGATGTCCCAGGCATTGCGTAAGCTGACCGCTGTCATCAGCAAGTCCAACTGTACCGTAATCTTCATCAACCAGCTGCGTGAGAAGGTGGGTGTAATGTTCGGTAATCCCGAGACTACCACCGGTGGTCGTGCATTGAAGTTCTACTCCTCCGTACGACTGGACGTCAGAAGAATCGAAGCGCTGAAGCAGGGCGGTGAAGTCATCGGTAACCGTACCCGTGTCAAAGTCGTTAAGAATAAGATCGCGCCTCCTTTCAAGGAAGCAGAGTTTGATATCATGTTCGGTGAAGGTATTTCCATGGTAGGAGATATTCTGGATCTGGCAGCCAGCTGTGATGTCGTAGCCAAGTCCGGTGCCTGGTATGCCTATGAAGGGAACAAGATCGGACAGGGACGTGAGAATGCCAAGCAGTATCTGAAGGACAATCCTGCCGTCTGTGATGAGATCGCCGAGAAGGTCAGAGAGCATTACGGACTGAAGGCAGACGTTGCTGCCGCAGCCGAGAAAGAAGAGTAGATACATGCTGGTAACACAGGTTACGGAACTTTCCAAATCGAGAAGTAAGGTATATATTGACCAGGAATTCGCCTTTGTATTATACAAAGGCGAATTGCGTCTCTACCATATAAAAGAGGGCGAGCCGTTAAAGGAAGAGGACTACCGGACCATCATGGGGGAAGTACTTCCCAAACGGGCGAAGCTTCGTGCCATGAATCTGTTACAGGGACGAGAATATACCACATCGCAGCTTCGGACGAAACTTCAGCAGGGCTTTTATCCGCCCAAGATCATAGAGCAGGCAATTGACTATGTGGCAGGCTTTCACTATATTGATGACCTGCGGTATGCGGTGGACTATATTACCTATCATGAGGACAGCCGTAGCAGACGCCGGATCGAACAGGATCTGCAGGGCAAGGGAATCTTAGCGGCGACCATAGAAGAGGCATGGCAGGTATGGCGGGAGAACGGTGGTAAGCAGGATGAGCAGGCGATGATCCGGGAACTCCTTCATAAGAAGCACTACGATACAGAAGGCGAGACGGACTGGAAGGAACGGCAGAAGATATACGCCTTCCTGGCAAGGAAGGGGTTTTCCGCGGAAGTAATTCGTAAGGCAATCGGCGGCATGCATGGCGATGATTTTTAAGAATGTCGGATTGTGTGGTATTTACAAGAAATAATGCACAAAGAATATTTTAATATGGGAACTATTTTTGGAGTAATTGCGACTTGTACTTGACAGAGGTACAATTTCAGTTTACACTAATACTGTTGTGAATTGCTTGTTAGAATGTACATAAATTGCATTCTATTATGAACGATAATTTGTATTGTCGGAGCAAAATGTACAATGAAAATTTCATAAGGAGGTGCTCCTGTAGTGGACACTAATATTGTAATAGTATTAGTGGCTTCTGCGATCATTCTTGTCGTAGCCGTTATCGCAGCCGTGCTGATTACATCCAAAGTTACTACTTCCCGCCTGAAGAACAATGCGGAGAGTACGATCGGTAATGCGGAGGAGAAGGCAAGAGAGATTATTGATGAAGCTCTGAGAACTGCGGAGAACAAAAAGCGTGAATCACTCCTGGAAGTCAAGGAAGAGTCCATTCGTACCAAGAATGAACTGGACAAAGAGATCAAGGAACGCAGAGCGGAAGCTCAGCGGTATGAGCGCAGAGTTCAGCAGAAGGAAGAGAACATCGACAAGAAAGCAGATGCCATCGAGAAGCGCGAAGCAAGTTTAGCATCCAGAGAAGAAACCCTCAATCGTATGAAGGATGAAGTCTCCAAGCTGAATGAGCAGCGTGTGCAGGAACTGGAACGAATTTCCGGATTAACCTCTGAACAAGCAAAAGATTACTTATTGAAAATTGTTGAAGATGAAGTGAAGCATGAATCGGCCGTGATGATCAAGGAAATGGAGAGTCGGGCCAAAGAAGAAGCAGACAAAAAGGCAAAGGAATATGTGGTTAACGCCATACAGAGATGTGCAGCAGATCATGTCTCTGAGACTACAATTTCCGTTGTACAGTTACCTAATGACGAGATGAAGGGACGTATCATTGGACGTGAGGGACGTAATATCCGTACCCTTGAGACCATGACAGGTGTAGACCTGATCATTGATGATACACCGGAGGCAGTTATTTTGTCCGGATTTGATCCGATCCGACGTGAGGTAGCGAGAATTGCGCTGGAGAAGCTGATCGTGGATGGACGTATTCATCCCGCCAGAATCGAAGAGATGGTAGAGAAGGCGCAGAAGGAAGTCGAAGTAATGATCAAGGAAGAGGGAGAAGCCGCAACCCTGGAGGTTGGCGTACATGGCATCCATCCCGAACTGGTAAGATTACTCGGCAAGATGAAATTCCGTACCAGCTATGGTCAGAACGCATTAAAGCATTCCATCGAAGTGGCACAGCTGTCAGGGCTGTTAGCTGCGGAGCTGGGACTGGATGTGAGACTTGCCAAGAGAGCGGGACTGCTGCATGATATCGGTAAGGCAGTTGACCACGAAATGGAAGGCTCCCATATTCAGTTAGGTGCTGAACTGTGTCGGAAATACAAAGAGAATGCTACTGTTATCAACGCAGTGGAATCTCACCATGGCGATGTAGAGCCTACTTCCCTGATTGCATGTATTGTACAAGCTGCTGATACAATATCCGCTGCAAGACCGGGAGCTAGAAGGGAAACATTAGAAACCTATACTAGCAGATTAAGACAGTTAGAAGATATCACAAACAATTTCAAAGGTGTAGATAAATCTTTTGCTATTCAGGCAGGTCGTGAAGTTCGTGTTATGGTAGTGCCTGAGCAGATCTCAGATGCCGATATGGTACTGTTGGCAAGAGATATTTCCAAGCAGATCGAAGCTGAACTGGAATATCCCGGACAGATCAAGGTAAATGTGATCCGTGAGAGCCGCGTAATTGATTACGCCAAATAACTGACCAGTCAGAAATGACAATTTCATAAGATGTAACAGACAGCCGTTGTATGGAAACATGCAACGGCTGTTTTAACGCATTTTGTATCAAAAACAGTATCAAAAAAAGTGAAAGTTCCCTATTGTGTTATCTGCCGTCTTATAGTATGATATTCGAAGTGTATGATTGTATACGATTATCCAATATTCACCAAAGAAAGCGTATTCCCCATGGGAAAGAACGAGAAAGGTATGGTACGAAATGAAAGCATATCAGGAATTATCCAAGGAAGAACTTTTAACATTAAAGGCAGAGCTTAACGCTGCATATGAAGATGCAAAAGGCAAAGGTCTGAAACTGGATATGTCTAGAGGAAAACCGGCAGCGACCCAGCTGGATATGACAATGGATTATCTCGATGTTGTGAATTCTCAGAGCGCTATGAAAGCTGAGGATGGCATGGATGTTCGTAATTACGGGGGACTGGACGGTATTCCCGAGGCGAAGAAACTGATTGCTGATATTCTGGAAGTGAAGCCGGAGAATGTGATCGTCTGCGGTAATGCCAGTCTGACCATTATGTATGATACCGTATCCCGGGCTATGACCCACGGATTCTTAGGCAATACCCCCTGGTGCAAGCTGGATCATGTAAAGTTCCTGTGCCCGGTACCTGGTTATGACAGACATTTTGGTATTACCGAACATTTCGGAATCGAAATGATCAACGTTCCCATGACACCGGAAGGACCGGATATGGATCTGGTAGAGAAGCTGGTGAGCGAAGATCCCGCCATCAAGGGTATCTGGTGTGTACCGAAGTACTCCAATCCTCAAGGATATTCTTATTCCGATGAGACGGTCAGACGCTTCGCAGCGCTTACGCCGGCGGCACCGGATTTCCGTATTTTCTGGGATAATGCTTATGCAATTCATCATTTATACGATGACAGACAGGATCAGCTGTTAGAGATTCTCTCTGAATGTGAGAAGGCAGGACATCCTGATATGGTATTTGAGTTCTGCTCTACCTCCAAGGTGACATTTGCGGGAGCCGGTATTGCAGCGATCGCATCCTCCGAGGCAAATCTGGATGATATGCGTAAGTCCATGACGATCCAGACTATCGGTTATGATAAGATCAACCAACTGCGTCATGTGCGTTACTTTAAGGACATCAACGGTGTCCGCGAGCATATGAAGAAGCATGCGGCTATTATGAGACCCAAGTTCGAGGCAGTACTGAAAGTACTGGAGGAGGAACTGGGAGGTCTTGGTATCGGCACCTGGACGAAACCTAACGGCGGATATTTCATCTCCTTTGATTCCATGGAGGGCTGTGCAAAAGCGATCGTGGCAAAATGTAAGGAGGCAGGTGTGACTCTGACCGGAGCCGGCGCAACTTTCCCCTATAAAAAGGATCCGAAGGATTCCAATATCCGTATTGCACCTTCTTTCCCGACCCCGGAAGAGATGGCAATGGCTACGGATCTGTTCGTACTTTGTGTCAAGATGGTAAGCGTAGATAAATTGCTGGAGAGCAAATAAGTTTATTTGAGTTATATTTGGATGAGAAGGGACGATGAGTCATGGAAAAATTCAAGCGTATCAGCCGTGATCTGGTAGCAAAAGGTGCCATTCTCGATTATTATCAGGATACCATGCAGATTCCCAATGGCAATATTGCAAAATGGGATCTGATCGACCATAAAGGAGCAGCAGCGGTAGTGGCTGTGAGAGAAGACGGCAAGCTTCTGATGGTGCGCCAGTACCGTAATGCACTGGAGCGTGAAACACTGGAGATCCCGGCAGGAGGACTGAACGGCAGGGAAGAACCTACGGATCAGGCAGCTATGCGGGAACTGCAGGAGGAGACCGGGTATCATACCGACCATGTGGAACTGTTGACTTCCATCTATACCACAGTGGCTTTCTGTAATGAGAAGATCGACATCTATCTGGCGAGAGGTCTGAAGGACAGAGGAAGCCAGCATCTGGATGAAGATGAATTCATCAATGTAGAGGCGTATTCTGTGGAGGAATTAAAGCAGATGATCTATGACTGCAAGATTCAGGATTCCAAGACCATCTGTGGTATTCTGACCTATGCTTCAAAATATCTGAATGCATAATATATAATTTAAGAGGCTAGGCCCCATCAGACAGGTAAAACTGTCAGGTGGGGCTTTTTTGTGCCGACAAAGCATGATCCGGCATGTTGTCCGCATATATTAGCATAACACGGTGAAGCGGAGGATGGGGATTTGTGGAAATGGGACAGATCGATGCTGCCGGCGGGAAAGCTTCCGCTGCGTTTTTTGTTCCTGATCGGATTTGGAATCGGATTGTCTGCAGCATATTTCGGACGGAGAATCTGGTTTCAGACCACGGGGATACTGGATGAAGATATGTTGTACCGGATGAAATATATGACAGTGGACAGTAGAGGATTGTTTTTGTATGTGTTGTGTAAAAGATGTCGGAATTTTATCGTGCTGATCATTATGGCAACCACGTATCTGGGACTGGTGTTTTGTGGGGGGATTACGGTAAAGTACGGATTTTCCATAGGTTTTTTTATAAGTACGGCTATTTACCGGTATGGGATCAAAGGGCTCTTATTGGGAATTGTAGGTGCATTTCCACAGTATCTGTGTTATGTGCCGGCGATATTTCTGTTGATCAGATGGTGTGAGGATCTGCATCGTAGTATTTATTTTTATCATAATATAACCGGGCAGGGAAAAAAGTCCCTGCCCGGCAGATTGGGAAGACTTGCGCTTGCTTTTCTTACGCTTCTCTTCGGATGTGTATTGGAATGTTTTGTGAATCCTGTGTTATTAAAAGGCTTTCTGCAATTTTTCTAAAAAGACTTTGCCTTATTCGTACTCTGCAATATCGTAGATCAGACGCTCGCTGTCTTCCCAGCCCAGGCAGGGATCAGTGATGGACTTGCCGTAGCAGCCGGCACCTACCTTCTGGTTGCCTTCCTCGATATAGCTCTCGATCATGACACCCTTGACCAGCTTGTGCAGATCGGAACTGAGCTTACGGCTGTGCATTACCTCCTTGGTGATACGGATCTGCTCCTTGAACTGCTTGTTGGAGTTAGAGTGGTTCGCATCAATGACGCAGGCGGGATTCTTCAGATCCATCTTGCTGTACATATCCCACAGACGGATCAGATCTTCATAGTGATAGTTGGGGATGTTGGCACCGTGCTTGTTGGTAGCACCACGCAATACGGTGTGTGCCAGGTCGTTGCCATGGGTGTTTACTTCCCATCCGGTATAGATGAAGGAGTGGGGATGCTGTGCCGCATATACGGAGTTCAGCATTACGGAGAAGTCTCCGCTGGTAGGATTCTTCATACCGGCAGCTACATCGAAGCCACTGACGGTCAGACGATGCTGCTGATCCTCTACGGAACGGGCACCGATGGCTACGTAGGAGAGGATATCGGATACATAACCCCAGTTCTCAGGGTATAACATTTCATCGGCAGCGGTAAGTCCTGACTCCTGGATTGCACGGATGTGCATCTTACGCATTGCCATAAGACCTGCCAGGAAATCCGGCTTTTTCTCGGGATCGGGCTGGCTGGTGATGCCCTTGTAGCCTTCGCCGGTAGTACGGGGCTTATTCGTATAGATCCTGGGGATCAGGATCAGCTTGTCCTTGACCTGCTCATTGACTCTTGCCAGACGATTGACATAGTCACATACGGAATCCTCGTTATCAGCGGAGCAGGGTCCGATGATCACAAGGAATTTATTGCTTTTGCCGGTGAGAACATCACGGATCCCGGCGTCTCTTTCTTCTTTGATCTTGGCTAATTCTGCCGGAAGAGGCAGTTCCTTGCGGATCTCCGCAGGAGTGGGGAGTTTTTTGATAAATTCAAAGCTCATAGTATTCCATCGTGCGAGGGGCACGTCCTTTCTGATAAATGTCATTGCCCATTATAGCCCAGATTGCGTCCGGATGCAAGAAAATTTAGCGATTTAAAGCGAAAAAGAGTTAAAACAAATAAATTGCTGTGCTAAAGCGTTAATTTGGAAAATTATATTGACACACTGAAACGTTTGACATAAATTTAAATATGTAGTGAAAAACTGCGAAAAAAACTACGAGAGAGGGCAAAATTATGTACGGAACAATTTGGGCATTACTACCCCCGGTGGTAGCAATTGTACTGGCACTGATCACAAAGGAAGTATATTCATCACTGTTTATCGGTATCGTTACGGGAGCTTTGATCTATACCGGATTTTCTCCCATTGCGACGCTGGACACAGTGATCAACGACGGATTCATCAATTCCGTTGCGGATGCATGGAATATCGGTATCTTCATGTTCCTGATCCTGCTTGGAACCATGGTGGCACTGATGAACAAGGCAGGAGGCTCTGCAGCCTTCGGTGAATGGGCGAAAAAGCATGTAAAGACCAGAGCGGGAGCACTGCTTGCCACCTTTTTATTAGGGGTTCTGATCTTCGTGGATGACTATTTTAACTGTCTGACCGTAGGCTCCGTAATGATGCCGGTTACAGACGGACACAAGATTTCCCGCGCAAAGCTTGCATATATCATTGATGCCACGGCAGCACCCATCTGTATGATCGCACCGATCTCTTCCTGGGCAGCAGCAGTGTCCGGTATGGTGGATGAGGGTGTGTATTCCGGCATCGAACTGTTCGTAAGAGCAATTCCCTATAACTATTATTCGCTGTTAACCATTGTATTTGTCGTCGGAATGGCACTGATGGGATTCGATTACGGTCCCATGGCTAAGCATGAGCGTAATGCCAGAGAAAAGGGTGACCTGTTCACTGAGGGTGAACGCGTGACAAATGCGGATAACGCACCCAAGGGTTCTGAAAGAGGAAAAGTATATGATCTGTTGATCCCTGTGATCGTACTGATCATCTGTTGTGTCGTTGGTATGATCTATGTCGGCGGATTTTTCGAAGGTGTGGATTTCATCGATGCCTTCAGTGCTACAGATGCTTCTGTGGGACTTCCCTGGGGATCGCTGATCGCGCTGCTGTTTGCCATTGTATATTATATGTGCAGAAGACTGGTATCCTTTAAGGAGGCCATGAATTGTCTGACCCAGGGCTTTATCGCTATGGTACCGGCCATGCTGATTTTGACCTTTGCAGTTACCCTGAAGACCATGACCGGACTGTTAGGTGCGGATGTTTATGTGGCAGGTCTGATGCAGGGAGCCTCTTCGGGGCTGACCAATATGCTTCCCGCGATCATCTTCCTGGTAGCGTGCTTCTTAGCTTTTGCTTCCGGTACCAGCTGGGGAACCTTCGGTATTCTGATCCCTATTGTAACCGGCGTATTTACCGATCCTGCTACCGGAGCCATCGTACCCGGAGCCGAGCATCTGATCATCATCGGTGTGTCTGCATGTCTGGCAGGTGCTGTTATGGGTGACCATTGTTCTCCCATCTCCGATACCACGATCATGGCTTCCGCAGGGGCACAGTGTAATCATATCAACCATGTATCCACCCAGGTACCTTACGTACTGACTGTGGCAGCAATCTCTTTTGTGACCTATATCATTGCCGGATTTGTACAGAATGTGGTGATCTGTCTGGTGATCGGTATTCTGCTGACACTGGTGACACTGCTTGTACTGAAGCGTGTCTTCGGACAGAAGACTGCTACACAGCAGTAACATAAAACGGGAATAATATTAGTACAGAAATGTGTCTGAATGTGTCTGTGAGAAAGGAAACATATAGAAACTATGAAATACGATTATCTGGTCGTCGGTTCCGGCCTGTACGGAGCCGTGTTCGCAAGAGAAGCGGCTGACAGAGGGAAAAAGGTTCTTGTGATCGACAAGCGTCCCAATGTGGCAGGTAATATTTACACGGAAAAATTGGAAGGGATCCATGTCCACAAATACGGTGCCCATATTTTTCATACCAATGATACGAAGGTATGGAAGTATATTACGAGATTTGCGGAGTTCAACCGGTTCACCAATTCCCCGGTGGCAAACTACCGTGGAGAACTGTATTCCCTGCCTTTTAACATGTATACGTTTAATAAAATGTGGGGTGTGGTGACACCTACGGAAGCAGCGGCGAAGATCGAAGAGCAGAAAAAAGAAGCATGTATCACGGAGCCGAAGAACTTAGAAGAGCAGGCCATTTCTCTGGTTGGAAGAGATATTTTTGAAAAGCTGATCAAGGGCTATACAGAGAAACAGTGGGGACGTGACTGTAAGGAGCTTCCGGCATTCATCATCAAGCGTCTGCCGGTTCGACTGACTTTTGATAATAATTACTTCAACGCCCTGTATCAGGGCATTCCCATCGGCGGTTACACGAGGCTGGTGGAGCATTTGTTAGAAGGTATTGAAGTACGCCTGAATACAGATTATCTGGAGCAGAAGGAGGAACTGGACAGACTGGCGGAAACAGTCGTCTATACCGGTCCCATCGATGCGTATTTCGGATATTCGCTGGGAGCATTGGAATATCGTTCCGTAAGATTCGAGACAGAGGTGCTGGATATTCCGAACTTCCAGGGCAATGCGGCAGTGAATTATACGGACCGTGAAACTCCCTGGACCCGGATCATTGAACATAAATGGTTTGAGTTCGGCAAGGACGAACAGGGACAGGAGTTACCGAAGACAGTCATCAGCAGAGAATACAGCTCAGAGTGGAAACCGGGAGATGAGCCTTACTATCCGGTCAACGATGAAAAGAACGGCGCGCTGTATGCTGAGTATAAGAAGCTGGCAGATGCCGAGCAGAATGTGATCTTCGGAGGAAGACTGGCGGAATACCGCTATTATGATATGGATGCAGTCATTGCGTCGGCATTACAAAAAAGTGAAGAAGTACTGTAATCATTCAGACCACGGTGGTGAGCATACCTGGTGTGACTCATAAAAAATGCAACGGTGAATATCACCGTTGCATTTTTTATCTCAAGAAATTGAATGTATTAATCGATCTGCGGTTTTGCTTTTCTCTTGTTGCGGAACTCTCTGACTGCGATCAGCAGGTCGTAACGATATACCAGGGTATACATTATCGCTGCCATAACGAAAGCGGTGAGTACATCGAAGACAGAGTGTTGTTTGATGAACATGGTCGCCAGGATGATCGAAGAAGCCAAAATCAGGGATCCGATGCGGATGCCCTTTTTCTTCTCGAAGCACTTGCTGCGGATGATCGCAAAATGTGCACCCAGAGAATTATATACATGAATGCTGGGCCACAGGTTGGTAGGTGTGTCTGTCCGGTACAGAGCGGCTACCATGCGGGTGAAGATATTGTCTCTGGGCATTACTGCGGGACGAAGGTGCTGTCCGTTGGGCCACAGCGTGGATACGATCAGGAAGATCGTCATGCCTGTAAAGAGGAAAATACAGGTGCGGTAGTAATCCTCTTTATTTTTGAAGAAAAAGTAGATGACCACTGCCGATACATAGGCAAACCATAAAAAGTAAGGAATGACGAACACCTCACAGAAAGGGATGTAGTCATCGGCAGCCATATGTATGATCCGGTAATGCCCGGTGGTGTTCTTCTCCAGCCAGGCGAACCATGTCATATAGATAATGGCATATATAATAAGTGGAACGGCATGTTTATATTTTAAATAGAAGATCTTAAGCTTTTCCATAAAAACCTCATTTCTCTACCAAACCTATGCTTCAAAATCAATTTTAGTATAATCACCGGAAGAAAAAAATCAAGGTTTTTTTGGAATACTTAAGCATTCTTAAGAAAATCTTTAGGGTATGTTTATTTCACTTCGGGAGTGACCATACGGATGGCACCGGGGAGGCATTCTACCCGAAAACCACAGCTTTTTCTGGTCACTTCTCCGTCGGTATGTACCCACAACGGAGAGGAAGTGGTAATGGACATCCGGGTGGCGGTATGCGCATTGATCCCCTTAACAAAATAGTGTTTACCGAAAAAGGCTGTGGGCAGGGCAAGCAGCACCAGTCCTTTGGAAATGTTACCTACCGAGCACAGATCCAGCACACCGTCATGATCGTTGGCGGAGGGACAGAACATGAAACCGCCGCCCTCGTAGCGGTGACTCATACAGGTAACGAACAAAAAGCGGGGAAGCGCAAAGGTTTCCTGTCTGTTATGCACGGTGTCTTCCAACGTCAGGGTACAGGAGACCTTGCGAGCGGTGATCAGCTGCTTTAAGGCGATTCCTAAATACGTCAGCTTGCCAAGACCGATCCGGTTCATGGTATCCTTGATGGGGGAATGCATGGCTTCTGCACAGACGGCTGCGTCAAAGCCGATTCCACAGCTGACAGCAAACAGCCTGGATTCTTCCGGCTGGTCCGCATCGAGATAAGTAAGTCTCCCTAAGTCTATGACTCTGGGAGCAGCATCCCGAAGGATCAGATCAAGGGCTGCTTTCGGCTCTTTGGGAATATGAAGATCCCTGGCCAGATCGTTGCTGGAGCCGGTGGGAATGTAACCCAGGATCACCTTAGAAGGATCAGCGAAGCCCTGCAGGGCTTCGTTCACCGTGCCATCGCCACCTAAGATAATGAGTTTTAAATCAGGATCGTCAGGATGCTCTGCGGTGATCTGTGCAGCCAGATGCTTTACTTCTCCGGCTTTTTTTGAAAAATAGGTCTGATATACGGCATTGCTTTCTTTCAGAGCAGGTTCAATCTGCTCAGACCAGATCTTCGCCCCTCTGCCGGAGCGGGAGGCGGGATTGATAATAATATGATACATGAGGATACCTCATCTTTCGTAAGGATATAACTAAAGTTTATTTTAACACACTCAGGGGCTTCTGCCAACATTGTTCATTTTCCATCTTTGCAACTGAATAGTTCTATGCTATACTAAACCATAAGTTTAGCGAATTAACGTAACATAAGGAGGAATGAGGCATGTATTCATTGGATGAAGTAAAAAAAGTAGATCCCGAGGTGGCACAGGCCATTATTGACGAGGAGAATCGTCAGAACAGTCATATCGAGCTGATCGCTTCCGAGAACTGGGTGAGTAAGGCAGTCATGGCGGCTATGGGCAGTCCCCTGACCAATAAATATGCGGAAGGTTATCCCGGCAAGAGATATTATGGTGGCTGTGAATGCGTGGATGTTATCGAGAATCTGGCAATCGAGCGTGCCAAGAAACTGTTTGGCTGTGATTATGCCAATGTACAGCCTCATTCCGGAGCACAGGCGAATATGGCAGTGCAGTTTGCCGTACTGAAGCCCGGTGATACTATCATGGGTATGAATCTGGATCACGGCGGACATCTGACCCATGGTTCACCTGTGAATATGTCCGGTAAATATTTCCATGTAGTACCTTATGGCGTGGATGACAACGGATTCTTAGATTATGACAGAATGAGAGAACTGGCACTGGAATGCAAGCCTAAGATGATCATTGCCGGTGCTTCTGCGTATGCCAGAACCATTGATTTCAAGAAGTTCCGTGAAGTGGCGGACGAAGTGGGCGCCGTACTGATGGTGGATATGGCACATATCGCAGGACTGGTGGCAGCAGGCCTTCATCCAAGTCCCATCCCTTATGCGGATGTAGTGACCACTACCACACATAAGACCCTGCGTGGACCCAGAGGCGGTATGATCCTGTGCAATAAGGAAGCCAATGAGAAGTTCAACTTCAACAAAGCCATCTTCCCCGGCATCCAGGGCGGCCCTCTGATGCATGTCATCGCTGCCAAGGCAGTCTGCTTCGAGGAAGCATTAAGCGACGACTTTAAAGTATATCAGAAGAATATCGTGGACAATGCCCAGGCACTGTGCAAGGGTCTGATGAGCCGTGATATCAAGATCGTATCCGGCGGCACCGACAACCACCTGATGCTGGTGGATCTGACCCCTTACGGACTGACCGGTAAGGCTGTGGAGAAGCTGCTGGATGCAGCGCACATCACTGCCAACAAGAACACCATCCCCAACGATCCCCAGTCTCCGTTCGTGACCAGCGGTATCCGTTTAGGAACCCCTGCTGTAACCTCCAGAGGTCTGAACACCGGGGACATGGATCAGGTGGCAGAAGCCATTGCCCTGGTCATCAAGGGCGGCGAAGAGCAGGTTCCCGCAGCCAGAGCCATCATTCAGAAATTAACCGACAAGTATCCTTTGATCTAAAGATCAGAGCATCAAAAAAAGAGCCGAAAGGCTCTTTTTTGATACTCTGAAATGCTCCGAAATGCAATAAAAATGCCTGAAAAAGATAAAAATGGGGGTTGCCTTTCATACTTTACTGTGCTAGAATATCCCTCAGTGAAAAACAAGTGTCCGTACTACGGATACGAATTGCGGAAAGGATAACATATGGGAGAAACGACCAAGTATTTCGTGGTGAAGCAGAAGGCAATCCCCGAGGTGCTGTTAAAGGTAGTGGAAGCAAAGCGGCTTCTTGAGTCAGAGAAGGTTCTGACCATACAGGAAGCGGTTGATGCAGTTGGCATCAGCCGCAGTTCTTTTTATAAGTACAAGGATGATATCTTTCCGTTTCATGACAATTCTCAGGGAACGACCATCACACTGACTTTCCAGATGGATGACGAACCGGGAATCTTGTCGGATGTGCTGAAGATCATCGCAGAGTACCGGGCGAATATCCTGACGATCCATCAGAGTATTCCGATCAACGGAATCGCATCTCTGACACTGAGTATACAGGTACTGCAGACTACGGGAGATATTTCCCGGATGATTGAACAGCTGGAGGGGCAGCCCAGTGTACATCATGTGAAAATACTGGCAAAGGAATAATGCTGGAACCAAAAAGATAAAAGCGAGGAGAATATTATGATCAATGTTGCGGTATTGGGCTACGGCACCGTCGGCAGCGGTGTGGTAGAAGTTATCGAGAAAAATAAGGACATGGTAAATAAAAAGTCCGCACAGGAACTGGAAGTGAAATACATCCTGGATCTGAGAGACTTTCCCGGAGATCCTTATGAGAATAAGGTCATTCATGATTTCAATACGATCTTACAGGATGACAGCGTAACTATCATCTGTGAGACCATGGGCGGTGTCGGAGCTGCTTACCAGTTCACGAAGCAGGCACTGGAACTGGGCAAGAGTGTCTGCACCTCCAACAAGGAGTTGGTAGCAAAGCATGGTCCCGAACTGTTGCAGATCGCCAGAGAGCACAACTGCAACTACTTATTCGAGGCAAGTGTGGGCGGCGGTATTCCCATTATCCGTCCACTCAACTACTCCCTGACCGCGGAGAAGATTGAGGCTGTCAACGGTATCTTGAACGGTACCACGAACTATATCTTAAGCAAAATGGAAAAAGAAGGCGCGGATTTCGATATTGTCTTAAAGGAAGCACAGGACAAGGGCTATGCGGAGCGCAATCCGGAAGCAGATGTAGAAGGTCATGATGCCTGCCGTAAAATCGCAATTCTGTCTTCTCTGATGTTTGGTAAAAATGTGGACTCCGAGAAAATCCCTACCGAGGGTATTACGAAGATTACCGCAGCGGATTTCGAATATGCCAATGCTACGGAGCATACCATCAAGCTGTTGGGCAGAAGCCGTGCGATTGACGATGACACAGCGGAAGTTATGGTGGCACCGTTCATGCTTCCCAAGGACCATCCCCTGGCCATGGTATACGGGGTGTTCAATGCTGTATTTGTCACCGGCAATATGCTGGGAGATTCCATGTATTACGGACGGGGCGCAGGCAAGCTTCCCACCGCCAGTGCAGTGGTATCGGATGTCATCGACTGTGCAAGACATCAGGGCAAGGTGATCATGTGCTTCTGGGACAAAGAGGAAGTAAAGCTGGTAGATACAGGTGAGTCTGTAAGAAGCTTTTTTATCAGAGCAAAGGCCGGAGCGGAAGCTAATGTAGAGGCTGCTTTCCCCGGAGGTAAAGAGCTGCATTTAGAAGACCGTAAGGAAGACTTCGGATACTTCACACAGCCCATGAAGGAGAGCGAGTTCCTGGCAAAATACGAAGCACTGGGTGAGCAGATGCTTGGCAGGATCCGCCTGGTGTAAAAAAAGAATATTATAAAGAGTACTAAATATATATATTTGAGGAGAAAATGTTATGTCAAAAGTAGTGAAATTCGGTGGAAGCTCTCTGGCAAGTGCAGAGCAGTTCAAAAAGGTAGGAAATATCATCCGTGCGGATAAGGAGAGGAAATATGTGGTACCTTCCGCACCGGGAAAAAGATTTTCCAAGGATACCAAGGTAACAGATATGCTGTATGCCTGCTATGATCTGGCAGATCAGGGCAAGAGCTTCAAAGCAGAGCTGGATGCCATTAAGGCGCGTTACCAGGAGATTATAGATGGTTTACAGCTGGATCTGGACCTTAGTGAAGAGTTTGGGACCATTGAGAAAAATTTCAAGGCAAAATCCGGAAGCAATTATGCAGCTTCCCGTGGCGAATATCTGAACGGTATCATCATGGCAAATTACTTAGGCTATGATTTCATTGATGCGGCAACCGTAATTTTCTTCGATGAAAACGGTGAGTTTGACGCAGCAAAGACCAACGAAGTACTTCGTGCCAGACTGGCAGAGAGCAAGGAAGCGGTAGTTCCCGGATTCTACGGTTCTATGCCTGACGGAACGGTAAAGACCTTCTCCAGAGGCGGATCCGATATTACCGGTTCTATTGTGGCCAAGGCTGCCAAAGCAGATGTCTATGAGAATTGGACGGATGTGTCCGGTTTTCTGATCGCAGATCCCAGAATCATCGATCATCCCGAGGCTATTGAGACCATCACTTACCGCGAACTTCGCGAGCTGGCATATATGGGAGCTACCGTACTGCATGAGGATGCCATCTTCCCGGTACGCCAGGAGGGTATTCCCATCAATATCCGCAATACCAATGCACCGGAAGACAACGGCACCTGGATCGTGGGAAGCACCTGCCAGAAGTCCAAATATGTCATCACCGGTATCGCCGGTAAAAAAGGCTTCTGCGCTGTGAACATTGAAAAAGATATGATGAACTCCGAGATCGGTTTCGGCAGAAAGGTACTGCAGGCGTTTGAGGAGAACGGAATCTCCTTCGAACATGTTCCCTCCGGTATTGATACCATGACCGTATTCGTACATCAGGACGAATTCATGCACAAGGAGCAGAAAGTAGTGGCAGGCATCCACAGACTGGCAAATCCCGATACCATCGATATCGAGTCCGATCTGGCGCTGATCGCCGTGGTAGGTCGTGGCATGAAGTCCACCCGCGGTACAGCAGGCAGAATCTTCTCCGCACTGGCACACAAAAATATCAATGTCAAGATGATCGACCAGGGATCCTCTGAGCTGAACATCATCATCGGTGTGGCAAATGATGATTTCGAGACCGCGATCAAGGCAATTTATGATATCTTTGTAATTACAAGACTATAATGATACCAGGGTCAAAAGGTCTAAGCCCACATGAGCTTGCTCATATGTGGGTGAAAGACCTTAGGACCCGCCCCGATATGAGCATAAAAGTGGGATGATAATCCCACGATATGCGAATATTGGGTAGGAGTGTGGGAGTGCGTAGCACGAAGCAATCCGTAGGTATCAAAGTCAGGGGCTTTTGCCCCGACATCATTATAATGATGTCATATAAAAAGACAGGTTCGGCGGAACCTGTCTTTTTATATTTTATATCTCCGGATACTGGATCATGTCCAGGATCGGCGTCCGCATTATGTACTGATAAGCTTCAAAAATTTTCTCCGCAGGCACGTCTTTGGTAGAAGAGAGCCAAAGCTTCAGGATCTCGATCAGTAATAGAGCATTATAATGTGCCAGCGATTGCGGAGTGATCAGATCGCAGGGCATTTTCTTCATGGGATGTCTGGATAGAATACAGAAAAAAGTCTCTTCGCAGTAATGGGCAAAAAATTCTCCGAAGCTGTTCTGACCTGTGATCTCAAAAAGCCTGCGGTAATATTCCTTATTTTTCTCAAAGCAGATAAACATCAGCTTAATGGCTTCGTGTTCCATGTCATTTTCAATCATGACTTCGACCTTGCTGCCGATATCCCGGTCAAACAAGAACTCGATCACTTCATATTTATCCTGAAAATAATTATAGAAAGTCGGGCGGATCACATGAGCACCATCCGTGATCATTTTGATGGATATCTTCTGAAAAGGCACGGTAAGCACAAGTGTCCGAAAGCTGTCTGCCAATAATTCCTTTGTCTTCATCACATGACTCCTTTTCCCGTAAAAAGAACCAAGATAGAGATATTATAAACAAAAAATTACCGCTTCTCAACCCAAAACGATATTTGTTGTATCTTACCATCTGTCCGGAAATAGCATATCATAATCGCAGAAAGGAGATGTATGGATGGCGTGGTATGAAATACTGATCGTACGGGCATCCCGGATGCGGGATCCGGTAGAATGAATGCAAAAGAGAGGTAGATTAATATGGCAGACGTAAAACACAAGGTAGAGACCGGAGCCCATTCCACTGACTTACAGTCACCGGAATCCGTGGAGCATCTGTGTGGAAAATGTGCGGAGTATGCAAAAAACTGGGATGTGCGGGCACAGGAGCTGTGGCAGAAGGATCGGAACAATAAATAATAGTTCTTTTACAAAAGTTTATATTTAGTTAATTGCTTTTTGCCTTTCGGCAGACCATAATGTAGGTAATATTCAGAGCCGGCTTCGCAAACGAGGCTCTGAAAGATTTGGATAATGTGTCCCTACATGGTGGTGGACGAGAGGTGGTACTTCATGAAAGAGAAGTTACAGCGTTTCATGTGGGGGCGTTATGGCAATGACCGCTTCAATCAGTTTCTGCTGATTGTGACTTTGGTCTGCCTGGCGCTCTCTTTTTTTGGTCTGAGAATATTTTATGTGTTGGCTCTTGCCCTGCTGGTCTATGTCTATTACCGGATGTTTTCCAGAAATATGAGCAAGAGAAGCGCGGAGAACCAATGGTATCTCAAAAAAGAAATGAAGGTGCGCAGCTGGTGGCAGCGCCGGAAGCAGTTATTTGCCGGACGCAGGGATTATAAGATCTTTAAATGTCCCAAATGCGGACAGAAGCTCCGGGTGCCCAGACACAAAGGGAAGATTGCAATCCACTGCAGAAAGTGCGGAGAGGAATTTATCCGCAAGACCTGACAGGACAGGCAGGATTACAAATGGAAAATAAGCAAAACCGGGAAATAAGAAAGGATGGTGAGTCAGATGTTCGGATATGTTGTGGTCAATCAGTCGGAGATGAAATTCAAGGAGTATGATGTGTATCGATCCTATTACTGTGGATTATGCCAGAGCCTGAAGGAGCGCTACGGTGTGCTGGGGCAGCTTTCCCTGAATTACGATATGACCTTTATCCTGATGTTGCTCACCGGCTTATATGAACCAAAGGAGCAGGAGGATCAGTGCAGATGCGTGGCACATCCTCTGGAAAAGCATGCCACGAGAAGAAATCTGTTCACGGATTATGTGGCGGATATGACGGTGCTTTTTGCCTGCTATAAGGCGGAGGATGACTGGGAGGACGAAAACAGCCTGCGAGGATTGGTGTACGGTCATCTTCTGGAGAGAAAACTCCATAAAAAGCCTTTGTTGTATGGAGAAAAAGTGAAAAACATCGCACTGGCAATGCAGGATTTTGCAGATACGGAAAAGCAGGGAAATGCGGACATCGATACCATGGCAGGACTGTTTGGAAAAGTTATGGCGCAGATCGTATCCTGCCGCGAGGATGAGTGGAAGGATAATCTGGCGAGACTGGGATTTTTCCTCGGAAAATTTATCTACCTGCTGGATGCCTACGAGGACGTTGAACAGGATATCAAAAAAGGAACCTACAATCCGCTAAAGAAACGTTATGCGGAGCCCGGCTTCGAGGAGGAATGCAGACAGATCCTGACTATGATGATGTCAGAGTGCTGTAAGGAATTCGAACAGCTTCCTATATTACAAAATGTGGATATTCTGCGGAATATTCTGTATTCCGGTGTATGGTGCCGCTATGAGATTGTGCGGAAAAAACGGGAAAAAGACAATGCAAAAGAGGTAACGGAAAATGAATTATGATCCGTATAGTGTCCTGGGGGTGAGCAGAGATGCTTCCGAGGAAGAAATCAAAAAAGCATATAAGACCCTGAGCAGAAAATATCATCCCGATGCCAATATCAATAATCCCAACAAGGATCAGGCGGAAGAAAAGTTCAAGGAGATACAGGCAGCCTATCAGCAGATCATGAAGGAACGAACAGAAGGTTACAGCTACGGCGGTGGATATGGCAGCCGCGGAAGCAGCTATGATCAGAGACAGAGTTATGGCGGCTTCGGTCAGGACTTTGGGGACTTCTGGCAGCAGGCCGGATGGCAGCAGCAGACTTCCGGATATGAGGAAGAGCCCAGACTGCGGGCAGCCGGCAATTACATCAGAAACGGTTATTACAGAGAGGCCAGAAATACCCTGGACGGCATGGGAGAGCATGAAAAGACTGCCAGATGGTATTATTACAGTGCGATGGCGCATATGGGACTGGGTAACAATGTGGCAGCTTTGGAGCATGCAGGAAAAGCAGTGTCGCTGGAACCGCAGAATATGGAATACCAGATGCTTCGGCAGAGACTCCAGAGCGGCGGACAATGGTATGAGAGCAGACAGGCAGCCTATGGCTATCCCAATGCGAGTGGGAATGACCTGTGCCTAAAAATCTGTCTGGCGAACCTGTTCTGCAATCTGTGCTGCGGTGGTGGCGGTCTGTGCTTCGGAGGATATGGTGGAAGAGGAATGTTTTAAAAAAGGTACTTGCTTTTTCTAGGTTTCCTCACTATAATAAATATACAAGATGTAGATGCGAAATGAATTTTAAAACACAAAATCTAGTAATATACTATGATTTGCGTAGAGAGTCGTGTCGGGAACTTGCTTCCGATGCGGCTTTTCTTTCGGCTTATGCAGAAATTCGCATCTCGATGGGAATGATATAAAGTGAGGGAACAGCAATGAAGATTCAGAAGAGAGACGGCAGAGTAGTGCCTTATGAAGAGGACAAGATCCGGGAAGCGATCCATAAGGCGAATAACGAAGTGGAGGAGCGGTATCGTGCCAGCGAGGGATTGATTGAAGAGATCCTGGAGGATGTGCAGCAAGAGGGTAAACAGACCCAGACCGTGGAGCATATTCAGGATATGATTGAGGAACATCTGGTAGAGCACAACAAATATACCCTGGCGAAGAAGTATATTGTATACCGTTACCAGAGAAGTCTGCTCCGCAAATCCAACACCACGGATGAATCTATTTTAAAACTGATCCGGAATGAGAATAAGGAACTGGCGGAGGAAAATTCCAATAAAAATACCCGCCTGGCATCCACACAGAGAGACTATATTGCAGGCGAAGTGTCCCGCGATGTTACCAGACGTCTGCTTCTGCCGGAGCATATTGCTATGGCACATGATAACGGTGTGTTGCATTTCCATGATGCGGATTATTTTATCCAGCCGATCTTCAACTGCTGTCTGATCAATATCAAGGACATGCTGGACAACGGTACTTCCATCAATGGCAAAATGATCGAATCTCCCAAGAGCTTCCAGGTGGCATGTACCGTGACCACCCAGATCATCGCAGCCGTAGCCAGCAATCAGTATGGCGGTCAGAGCGTGAATATCAAGCATCTGGGAAAATATCTGCGTAAGAGCAGGGAAAAATTTGCAAAACAGCTGGAGGACGAGTTCGGAGATACCCTGGATCAGGCAGCCAAGGATAAGATCGTACAGATGCGCCTGCACGATGAATTAAAATCCGGTGTGCAGACCATCCAGTACCAGATCAATACCTTGATGACCACCAACGGACAGTCTCCGTTCGTGACATTGTTTTTGCATATTGATGAGAATGATGAATATGTGGAAGAGACCGTACAGATCATTATGGAGATCCTGCGTCAGCGCATCGAGGGAACCAAGAATGAAAAGGGTGTCTATGTGACTCCCGCTTTCCCGAAGTTAGTCTATGTGCTGGATGAAAATAACTGCTTAAAGGGCGGGAAATACGACTATGTAACCAAGCTGGCCGCACAGTGCTCCGCTAAGAGAATGTACCCCGACTATATCTCTGCCAAGAAGATGCGTGAGAACTACGAGGGCAATGTATTTTCCTGCATGGGCTGCCGTTCCTTCCTGTCTCCATGGAAGGATGAAAACGGAGAGTACAAGTGGGAAGGTCGTTTTAATCAGGGCGTTGTCAGCATCAACCTGCCCCAGATCGGTATCCTGGCAAAAGGAAACGAGGAGAAGTTCTGGAAACTGTTGGACGAGCGTCTGGAGCTGTGCTATGAAGCACTGATGTGTCGTCATAAGGCACTGGAGGGTGTGGTATCCGATGTGAGCCCCATCCACTGGCAGTACGGCGCCATTGCCCGACTGAAGAAGGGTGAGACCATCGATAAATACCTGCATAACGGTTATTCTACCATGTCTCTGGGATATATCGGATTGTATGAGACGACCTATCTGATGAAGGGATGCAGCCAGACCGTGGAGCCCGGCAAGGAATTCGCCCTGCGCATTATGGATTATATGAAGGATCGCTGCGCAAAATGGAAAGAGGAGACCGGCATTGCTTTCAGCCTCTACGGAACTCCGGCAGAGACACTTTGCTACCGTTTTGCAAGGATCGACCGTGAAAAATACGGTGATATCTCCAATGTCACCGATAAAGGATACTATACAAATTCTTATCATGTGGATGTACGGGAGAAAATCGACGCATTTACAAAATTTAAGATCGAGAGTGAGTTCCAGAATAAGTCTTTGGGCGGAGCTATCTCTTATGTGGAAGTGCCGAACCTGACCAATAATGTGGAAGCCATCGAGGAAGTGATCCGCTTCATCTATGACAATATCCAGTACGGAGAGTTCAATACCAAATCCGATTATTGCCAGGTATGTGGCTATGATGGTGAGATCATGATCAATGATAACATGGAGTGGGAATGTCCCCAGTGTCATAACAAGGATCATGCGAAGATGAATGTCACCAGAAGAACCTGCGGCTATCTGGGAGAGAACTTCTGGAATGCCGGCAAGACCAAGGAGATCAAGGCAAGAGTTCTTCATCTGTAATGTGCAGATAGTAAAAGGGAAGGAAATGTCCTATGAATTATGCAACGATCAAGAAAACAGATGTGGCAAACGGCCCCGGAGTCCGGGTATCATTGTTCGTCAGCGGCTGTACCCATCATTGCAAGGGATGCTTTAACAGCGAAGCCTGGGATTTTCATTACGGACAGGCATACACAGAGGAAACAGAGAAAGAAATTCTGCTGGCACTGGCCCCGGACTATATCCGGGGCTTGAGCTTACTGGGAGGGGAACCCATGGAGCCTGAGAACAGAGGAACCGTACTTTCTCTGGTGAAGAAAGTAAGAGAGCGATATCCGCAGAAGACCATCTGGTGCTATACGGGATATCATTTTGACAGGGATCTGCTTCGTTGGATGGAAGAAGGGGATCCGGTGATCACAGAACTTCTGCCGCTTTTGGATGTGATTGTGGATGGAGAATTTATCGAGGAGAGGAAGAATCTGCGGCTGGCCTTCCGGGGATCGGAGAATCAGAGAATCCTGGATGTGCAGTTGTCTTTAAAAGAAAAATGTGGTAAACTCTTAGCTATATAGAGGATATGGGACGAATGGGGATAACGTTCCAGCACAAGGGAAATAAAGCATGAGGGAGTAAAATTAAGTATGGAGAGTTTTCTGGATACGATATGGAATAGAAACCTCTATATTGGTATTCCGTTGGGAGCTTTTTGCTGCTCCCTTTTTCTGCTGTTCTGTTTTTTCAATACCATGAGGAACCGGACAATCCGCGGTCTTCGGCTGGTGCTGACCGCCTGCCTGATCTGGACGGGCAGTGTGAGCCTTATGAGACTTGGGATATTTCCCGGAATTACTTTCTGGCATAATTTCGCCCTGCTTGGTCTTTTGATGATCCCGATGTTCATGTATGTGTTTCTGTTTGGATTTTTGGAGATTACGGAGCATGATGCCCTGATCTACATTTATGGTGTGCTGACGCTGGCACTGGTGCTGGGAAATGCAAGGAGTGGTACTATCCTGCCGGCACCGGAGCTTGTGGACCGCGCGGATGGCACCTGTGTTTATGTGTATCATGCAACTGTCGGAACCGGTGTTCTCACAGCCATGGAGATCGCAGTAATGATCTATGCCACTTATCTTGCACATTGTAAGATAGGAGACAATAAGGAGCTGCGTAAAAAGCTGTTTCCCCTGCTGCTTGGAACGGTGTTTATTCTGGGAGGAAATATGCTCTGCATGCTGCCCGAAAGTGTATTCCCTTTCGATATGCTGGGCAGTGTGGGGATGGCAATATGCATGGTATATATCATGTACAAGCAGTATCTGTTTGATTTTTCGTATCGGGCAACGGTAGGTGCGGTGTATTTTCTGGCAGTGATCGTGGCGGCAATTCCGGTGGTGATCCTGTCTTATAATCTGGAAATCGTGACAGGCAGCCTTGGACAGACAGCAGTGCAGAGGCTGATCTTATGCATTACCCTGCAGTCGGGATGGACCGTACTTGTGATCCTTTTCGCCAGGAAGCAGCTGGAGAATATTCTATATCAGAAGCAGAAGCATATGTTGGAGGGAATCCGACAATTTCAGGACAGGGCGGCATCCATTCTGAGCCGCAGAGAGCTGTTTGCTACACTGCATGATATTCTGGGCGATGCGATCCCCGGATGTGAAGCCAGGATCTTCGAGAAGAATTCGAATGGAGAAGGGTATCACGAAGCGGTACAGAGCGGACATATTCCATTAAGTAAGGAAGAAGCAGCCGGGATCTGTGACCTGGTGAAACAGGATAATATCCCGGAGCGGACAGTGATCGCAACCTTAAGATATGATAATCAGATCTGCGGGTTTATCTATATGGAGCGGATGCGGGCAAATAAGCTCAATTATCAGGAAGTGGACTGCATAAGACAATTGGCGAACATTGCATCCGGAAGCCTGAAAAATATTGATGCCTATGAAAGAGTATATCAGGTATCTATTCACGATGAACTGACAGGCCTGTACAACCGCACCTATTGCAACAGATGTCTGCAAAAGGAGGACGCTCTCGGAGATGCGAGAGGCTTCCTGTATATGGATATGGACAATTTTAAATTGTATAATGATCTGTACGGAGAGCAGACCGGAGACCAGATCTTAAAATGGTGTGCGAAGAAATTGCAGGAAAATGCGGAGCACGGCAAAGTATTCCGCGTAGGCTCCAATGAATTCCTGATCTCTGTGCCGGAGACTGGCAGTAAGACACTGGTGGCACTGGCGGAAATGCTGACCTGTGCAGTACAGGAGAATGGCGTGGACAAACCACAGGTCATGCAGCCGATTACCTTCAGTGTCGGTGTGGCATGGTATCCCGGACTGGCGTCGGATGCACCGGATCTTTTTCAAAAGGCTAAGCAGGCAGCTTTTTATGCAAAGCAAAACGGCAAGAACCGGATCCAGGTATATGAAGGAAATATTGACGCGGAGCGCAGGAATAAAGAGACCGGATATGAACAGGTGGCACCTACGGTGTATGCACTGGTGGCTGCCATCGATGCGAAGGATTCCTTTACCTTCCAGCATTCCACGAATGTATCTCAGTATGCAGTGCTGCTGGCACAGAAGCTGGGACTGCCGGGGGATGATATCCATACGGTAAAGGTGGCTGGATTATTACATGATATCGGTAAGATTGGGATTCCTGAGAGCATCCTGAAAAAGGCGGGAAAGCTTACGAATGAAGAATATGAGATCATGAAGAGCCATGTGCAAAAGTCCATCGAGATGATCCACTATCTTCCGAATATGAACTATGTGATCCCGGCGGTTGTGTCACACCACGAGAGATATGACGGCAAGGGATATCCCAGGGGCCTGAAGGGAGAAGGGATTCCTTTCCTGGGAAGAATTCTGGCGGTGTGTGACAGCTTTGATGCCATGATCTCCAAGAGAGCTTACAAGGAAGCACTTAGTGTGGAATATGCCATGGGAGAACTGGAGAAAAATAAGGGAACCCAGTTCGATCCGAAGGTGGCGGATGCATTTATTGAACTGATCAAAGAAGGAAAAGTTCCATTGTAAAAAAGAGGCACCGGAGGGTGCCTCTTTTCAAAAGGGGAGGATTAAGTATTATCGTATCTTCCGTAGGATCAAAGGAGGGGATCCGATGATAGTAGTAGTCTGCCCGGGATCCGCCTCCGTTATACATCTGAGATTGATATTTTTTTGTTGTTTTTGAAGTGAAGATGTTATATACTATGATTAATCATTCGGTCAATAGGTGAACTGCCTGACTGCTTGCAGGCTGGGCAGTTTATCTATTGAGCGGATAAATCGTATGATTAAATATATAATTATTATGTAAGGATGGTATTACAATTATGAATTTAATGGAACAATGGAGATCAGTAGCATATAATGAGGCAACCGGTAAAGAGAAGCTGCAGCAGCTTTGGGCAGCTTATTTTCAGGAGGAGAAGGAGATCTACGCACAGCTTCTGAAGAACCCCGATGAAGTAGTAAAGGGCACGGTAAAGGAACTGGCGGACAAGTATCAGGTATCCCTGATGACCATGACCGGATTCCTGGATGGCATCAACGACAGCCTGGTAGAGAAGAACCCTCTCGATGATCTGGAAGAGGATACAGAGGTAAACTTAGGCTTTGATAAGGCTCTTCTGTACAAGAACATGGTAGCGGCAGAGGCTGACTGGCTGTACAATCTGGAAGAGTGGAACGCTATTTTCGATGAAGAGACCCGTAAGGAACTCTACAAAGAGCAGAAGTCTTCCACTACTATTGTGAAGGAGCAGAAGGTTTATCCCAACGACCCCTGTCCTTGCGGAAGCGGCAAGAAGTATAAAAAATGCTGCGGCAGAAAGTAAATTGAACACAAAGGGGGTTTTCCGCAGGTTTGCAGAGAGCCCCTTTTTCGTTATAGGAGTTTTAGGAAAGGAAGGGTTACATATGAAAATGTTAAAAGAATTGAAATGGGAAGCAATTCTTACCGGTGTGCTGTATATTCTCTTAGGGATCGTAGCACTGGTGATCCCGGAGACCATGCAGAAGACACTGGGGTATCTGATCGGTATCGTACTGATCGTGGCAGGTCTCATTTCCATCATCTGCTATCTGCTCAGAGATGCCAGAGAGAATTATTATCACAATGAGTTTGTATTCGGTATTCTCGGAATCGTGTTGGGAGCAGTAGTCCTGTACAAGGTAGAGATCGTCATCTCCCTGATTCCCTTTATTCTGGGAGTACTGGTTCTGTGTAGCGGATGCAGCAAACTTCAGGATGCCATTGACCTGAAAAGACTGGGTTACGGCAGCTGGCTGGGACTTCTTATTGTGGCGGCAATCAACATCATTCTCGGAGTGGTACTGATCTACAATCCGTTCAAAGCAGCGATTCTGTTGTTCCGTGTTCTGGGAGTGGTACTGATCCTCAGTGGTGTCGGCGATTGCTTTTCCACTATCTATTTTGCGGAGAAATTACGCAGATTCAAGCAGGAACAGGAAGCAGTGGAAGGCACTTATGAAGAGATAACTTCTGAAAAATAAACAGCATACAAGAAGAGAAACTGGCAGGAGGAACATTGTGAACATTGCATCTTTTTTGTCTCCGAAGGAAGAAGTTACTTTTCTTCGGGACGATATGACCATCAGGCAGGGGCTGGAGAAGATGAAACGCTACGGCTACACGGCGGTACCGGTGATCGATGCCGAGGACAGGTATGTGGGCGTAGTCAGTGAGGGAGATTTTCTGTGGAATATCTTAAGCCACAACAGTGAACTGGACAGCATTACCATGAAAAGTCTGGAGAAGCTGTCGATAAGGGATATCATCCAGAGCGGCAAGATCCGTCCGGTATGTATCGATACGAATATGGAAGAACTGCTGGGACAGGCGCAGATGCAGAACTTTGTACCGGTGATCGATGACAGAAATGTATTCATCGGAATTATTACCCGAAGCGAGATCATCAAATATTTTATTAAAAAACAGATTGAAGTAGCAGAAAAGCAGCTATAAATTCGTTAAATAAGAGAAAGGTGTGTAGAATCATGAAAAAGTTGGAAGAATATGTAAAGAGCATTCCCGATTTCCCGGAGAAGGGTATCATTTTCCGTGATGTCACAAGTGTACTGCAGGATGCGGACGGACTGCATCTGGCGATCGATACCATGCAGGAGAAGATCAAGGATCTGGATTATGATGTGGTAGTAGGTCCTGAGTCCCGCGGATTTATCTTCGGAACACCGATCGCATACAATAATCATAAGCCCTTTGTATTGATCCGCAAAAAGGGAAAGCTTCCCAGAGAGACCGTATCTGCCACGTATGATCTGGAATACGGTTCCGCTACCATCGAGATGCACAAGGACAGTATCAAGCCCGGTCAGAAAGTTCTGATCGTGGATGATCTGATCGCTACCGGAGGTACCACTGAGGCTATGATCAAACTGATCGAGTCTCTGGGCGGCGAAGTAGCCGGTGTGGTAGTGCTGATCGAACTGGCAGGACTGAAAGGCCGTGAGCGCATTAGCAAATATCGTCTGGAGTCAGCCATCTGCTACGAGGGAAAATAAGACATCGATAAAAATAATATGGAGCTGTTTCGTCTATGACAGAAGAGAAGAACGAAGTCATTTTTGATGATGACAAGATAAGTAAATCAGAAGAATTCGTGAATCCGGATGAATTGTATCAGGAGCTTATTCAATGTGTGCAAAAATATCATCCCAGTGATGATATTTCCATGATCGAGAAAGCCTATAAGGTCGCCAGCGAGGCTCACAAAAATCAGTTCCGGAAGTCCGGAGAGCCTTATATCATCCATCCGTTAAATGTGGCAATCATTCTGGCGGATCTGAAGCTGGATAAAGAGACCATCGTGGCAGGTATCCTGCACGATGTGGTGGAAGATACCGTGATGACGGAAGAGGATCTTAAGAGAGAATTCGGTGATGATGTTGCACTTCTGGTAGACGGCGTGACCAAACTGGAGAAGATTCCGCTGTCCGGCAGCAATGGAGAACAGTCAGATGCCAAGCTGGAGATGCAGGCGGAGAACCTGCGTAAGATGTTCCTCGCCATGGCGAAGGATATCCGCGTCATTATGATCAAGCTGGCGGATCGTCTGCACAATATGCGCACGTTGAAGTACAAGACGCCGGAGAGTCAGCAGAGGATTGCCAAAGAGACGCTGGAGATCTATTGTCCCATCGCCCAGAGACTTGGTATCAGCAAACTGAAGATCGAACTGGATGACTTGTCACTGAAGTATCTGGAGCCGGATATCTATTATGATCTGGTGGATAAGATCGCTGTTCGTAAGAGCGTCCGTGAAAAATATATCCAGGGTATTGTGGATGAAGTCAGTGAACATATTAAGAATGCCGGCATCGAAGCCAAAGTCGATGGCCGTGTAAAGCATTTTTTCAGTATTTATAAGAAGATGAAGAACCAGCACAAGACGCTGGATCAGATCTATGATCTCTTCGCTGTGCGTATCATCGTGGAGACGGTGAAGGACTGTTATGCGGCACTGGGTGTGATCCATGAAATGTATAAACCCATTCCGGGGCGCTTCAAGGATTATATTGCCATGCCCAAAGCAAATATGTACCAGTCCCTGCATACGACGCTGATCGGCAGCAACGGACAGCCTTTCGAGATCCAGATCCGTACCTTTGAGATGCACCGCGTGGCGGAATACGGTATTGCCGCCCACTGGAAATACAAGGAGGCTTCCGACGGCAAGAAGCCGGAGGTACAGGAAGAAGAGAAGCTGGTATGGCTGCGACAGATCCTGGAGTGGCAGCGGGACATGTCGGATAACAAGGAATTCATGAACCTGCTGAAGAACGATCTGGATCTGTTCTCTGACAGCGTATACTGCTTTACGCCTACCGGTGAGGTCAAGAACCTTCCGGCAGGATCTACCCCGATTGACTTTGCTTACAGCATTCATTCCGCCGTGGGTAACAAGATGGTGGGAGCGAGAGTCAACGGGAAACTTGTGACCATTGATTATAAGATCAACAACGGAGACCGGATCGAGATCATCACTTCGCAGAACTCCAAGGGTCCCAGCCGTGACTGGCTGAATGTGGTAAAAAGTACTCAGGCCAAGAACAAGATTAACCAGTGGTTCAAGAATGAATTAAAGGAAGACAATATTTTAAAGGGCAAGGATCTGCTTTCCGGCTATTGCAAAACCAGAGGCATCAATCTTGCCAGCCTGCAGAAGCAGGAATACATGGATGCCATTATGCGCAAGTATGGATTCCGGGACTGGGATTCTGTGCTGGCGGCTATAGGACACGGTGCTCTGAAAGAAGGGCAGATCGTCAACAAGATGCAGGAGCTGTACGACCGTGACCATAAGAAAGAGATGACCAACGAGGAAGTTCTGGCAAGCATTGCGGAGAACAATGCGGCAAATGCGCAAAGTGGTGCGAACAAGCCTGTCCTCATGAAGTCCAAGAGCGGTATCGTGGTAAAGGGCATCGCGGATCTGTCGGTGCGTTTTTCCAAGTGCTGTTCTCCTGTGCCGGGGGATGAGATCGTGGGTTATGTGACCCGTGGAAGAGGTATCTCTATTCACCGTACCGACTGTATCAACATCATCAATCTGCCGGAGATGGAGAGAGCGAGACTGATCGATGCGGAATGGCAGCCGGAGGAGGCACATGCGGAGAAATATCTGGCGGAGATCAAGATCTATGCCAACAACCGTAACGGACTGTTAGCGGATATTTCCAAGGCGCTGACGGAGAAAAATATTGATATTATGTCCATGAACACCAGAACCAACAGACAGGGACTGGCAACGCTGCAGACGACCTTCGAGATCAGCGGCAGAGAGGAACTGAACCGTATCATTGACAAGATCCGGGGCATCGAGAGCGTCATTGACATCGAGAGAACCACAGGCTGATAAGGTGATGTCCGGAAAACGGCGGAACCTGTCGGGAAACAGAAAGTGAGATTATTATGAGCAATATCCGTATCGGACATATGACGCTGGGAATCTATCAGACCAACTGTTACTTTGTATACAGAGAGAACAGTGATAAAGTGCTGGTATTCGACCCCGCGGATCATGGAGAGAAAATTGAGGAGGCGCTTGGGCAGCACGGACTGCATACAGCAGCGATCCTTCTGACCCATGGACATTTCGACCATATCGGTGGCTGCGCAGAACTAAAGGCAGCAGCAGATACCTATGCCGGGGAGCATGGAGAGAACTCCGTGAAAATTTATGCAGGGGAGGCGGAGAAGGATTTCCTGCTGGATACGAAGAGTAACCTGTCGAAAGATATGGGACGCCCGGTAACGGTCACCGCGGATGTGTATCTGAAGGATGGTGAGGAACTGGATCTGGATGGCATCCGGATCAAAGTTCTGGCAACGCCCGGACATACCGCAGGCGGTGTCAGCTATTATTTCCCGGAGGGAGGGTTCTTAATCTGCGGGGATACCCTGTTCCAGGAATCCGTGGGCAGAACCGATTTCCCCACCGGCAGTATGAGTACGCTGGTGCGTTCGGTGAAGGAGAAGCTGTTTATTCTGCCGGAGGAGACGGTAGTCTATCCGGGACACGGCGACAGCACCACCATCGGACATGAGAAGAAATATAATCCGTTTTGTGTATAGCTATTCAGAGCCATGTAAATAGCGTTAAATATTCGTCGAATGCTGGCATTCGTAAGAATATTATATGATATTTATATGGCGAAGTAACCACATGAGCAAAGGGAAAGCTGCGTAGCAGCGGCTTTGCGAATGGGGTTCTGAATAGTTATAATACTGAAATATATTCGGGCACAGAAAGAGTTATCTCTGTGCCTGTTTGATTCGCGATTCCTCCGACGAAAGGAATCGTCTGCGGAATGGAGATTACAATGAAAGTAGTGAAATTATCCCATCCTAACTATGAATATGATGTACATTCTCTGGTGAAGGCTTTTTATGCGGAGGACCAGGTCACGGTCATCACCCCAGAGACAAAACCGGAGAAGCTGGCAGAGCTGGAACCGCAGGTTAGTCTGGAGATTGAACTGGGGGACACCGGGGCGAAGATCCGAGTGGAGGATGAGACTTTTTTATGGGATGCGGAGACAGAAAACCTTGCAGATGGTTATAAGAACGGTCTGAAACGTTTCCTGTACCGTACCTTAAGCAAGGTGACCGGGCAGGAACTCCCCTGGGGAAACCTTACCGGGATCCGTCCCACGAAGATCGCCTACGGTATGCTGGATGAGGGCAGAAGCGATGCAGAGATTCTGGATTTCATGGAGCAGAGCCATTATGTCAGCGAAGAGAAGGCACTTTTGGGAATCGATATTGCGAAGAGAGAGCGGGATCTGTTAAAAGAGATTCATTACGAAGGTGGTTACAGCCTGTACATTGGGATTCCGTTCTGCCCTACAACCTGTCTCTATTGTTCCTTTACCTCTTATCCGATTGCTGCATTCCGCAGGCAGGTGGACGCTTATGTGGACGCTGTGATCAAAGAGATGGATTATGTGGCGGAGAATTTTAAGGACAAGGTACTGGATACCGTCTATATCGGCGGTGGTACGCCCACCACACTGGAACCGGAGCAGCTGGACCGTCTGATCACGGCATTAAAGTCCAAGTTTGATTTCTCTACCGTGAAGGAATTCACCGTGGAGGCCGGCCGTGCCGACAGCATCACCAGAGAGAAGCTGGAGGTACTGCATCGTCACCAGGTCAGCCGTATCTCCGTGAATCCCCAGACTATGAAGCAGGAGACCCTGGATATCATCGGCAGAAAAGCCAGCGTGGAACAGGTACTTACGGCATATAGGCTGGCGAGAGAGGTCGGATTTGATAATATCAATATGGATCTGATCCTGGGACTGCCGGGAGAACTGGAGGCGGATGTACAGCGCACCATCGAAAAGATCGTGGAGCTGGCCCCGGACAGCCTGACCGTTCATTCCCTGGCGATCAAGCGGGCATCCCGCCTGAACCAGTGGATCCAGGAGAACGGTGTCTCCATGCTCCACAATACAGACGAGACCATGAAGATCGCGGCGGCGGGAGCTGAGCAGCTTGGAATGAAGCCTTATTACCTCTACCGACAGAAGAACATGTCCGGCAACTTTGAGAACACCGGCTATGCCCGCCCCGGCAAATACGGACTGTACAACATCCTCATCATGGAAGAGAAACAGACCATTGTGGCATTGGGTGCCGGAAGCATCACCAAGAGAGTATTCCCCGATGGACGGATCGAGAGGTGCGATAATGTCAAGGATGTAGGGTTGTATATTGAGAAGATTGAGGAGATGATACAGCGCAAACAGCAGCTATTCTCAGAAGAAATAAAGTCATGACCAAAGAGTGCTGATCAAATCATATAGACAGGGTATGGCAACAGCAGGTTGCTTTTCAGAACATGAATTTGTCGATATGATATGGCTATGGGAGGTGACGACTATGGATACAAAAAATATTATTTTAAAACTTCGTACGGAAAGAGGAATGTCACAGGACGAGCTGGCAGATAAAATCATGGTTACAAGACAGGCAGTATCACGCTGGGAAAATGGAGATACCGTTCCCAATACTGATACACTTAAGCTCTTATCGAAAGAATTTGATGTTTCCATCAATACGCTTTTGGGAGAACCCAGAAAGCTGATCTGTCAGTGCTGCGGAATGCCAATTGATGATGATTCCATATTGGGACGAGATAAGGATGGCACATTAAATGAGGAGTATTGTAAGTGGTGCTATGCAGACGGAACGTACACATATAACGATATGGATGAATTGATGGATGTGTGTGTAAAGAATATGGTAAATGAAAACTTTACCGAAGAACAGGCACGCTCTTATCTGAAAGAAATGCTTCCAAAGTTAGATTACTGGAAAAGATATGATGAACTTAGTGACAATGGGCAGTTTGCAGAGTTTAAAATGCAATTGATAAATGAAATTAATGATCTGCATATAGACGGACTTCCAAGGGTAGACAAACTAAACGCACTTGTGGGGAAATATGTGAATCTGGAATATACTCTGCCGAATGGTCAAAAAGTGAAATTCCTTGATGATCAGAAAACCTATCTGGGGAATCAACTGGAGTCTGAATTCGGAGGAGACAGGTGTTTCGGTATTCTGGCAGGTATGGATTTTATTCTGGTATGTACATATGAGAAGAATGGTGAAAATCCGGAGCTTCTGATTTACAAAAAGAGATAGTATAAGCATAAAAAGCATTGACAAATAAACGACCGTTTACTAATATCAAAATGTGAACGGTCGTTTATTTATTTTGGAGCTGAAGTGAAGAAGGATCAGATCATGAAAAATAATATAGTAATCCGTATAGAAGAAAAAAGTGAATATCGCGAGGTGGAAAATCTGGTAAGAGACAGCTTTTGGAATGTATACCGCCCCGGATGCCTGGAGCATATGAAAAAGAGTGATATACGAAAGTGGCTATTTAGAATTATGGAGTACCTGATCTTTGGTGAGTACGAAATCTCCCAGGGTCTCGGTGCTCCATTTTTGCAGGTCTTCCAGGCGGAGGGTTACGCCGCCGTAGTTACGGATGCCATGGGATGCAGCAAGGTCTTCCGTATAATCCTCTAACAGGTATACGTTCTGAAAACGTACCGGTCCTGCAGTATACTGACAGACGAGAGGAAGTGCTCCGGTATGTTCTCTGTCTATCGTAATATCATCTTCTGTGACATGGAAGGTGACCCAGGCAAGCGCTTCCAATATGCTGATGGCTTTCTTCTGGGAGGATACATAATTTCCCAGAGAGTAATAGCACAGGGCTTCGTTGCCGTTTTCTGCGGTGATCCATTCCACAGGCTCTACTACATGAGGGTGGGTTCCGATAATGACATCAGCCCCGGCTTCGGTCATGGCCTCAGCCCACTTTTTCTGATAACTTGATGCCTTGGATGAATATTCAGTTCCCCAGTGAGGGCAGACGATCACAATGTCAGCAAGCTCTTTGGCCCGGGAGATGTCCTCTAAGACCTGAGGGTTCAGCGTGGTAAAATCCATCAGCCCGGTCTGTTCATTTACGGCACACAGAAGATTCAGATGTCCGAGAAGATTTAAGGGCAGTGTCTCTGTATTGGCACCGTAAGTATAGTTCAGGATCGCAAAGGTCACATCCTCTACGGTAAGCAAAGGAATATCGTCTGCCTGAGAAATATCTTCATGGATACCGGTCACAAGAATATCAGGATGCTGCTCTTTCCAGAATTGTGCACAATACAATAAGCCATCCAGTTTTTGGTCCGCAGTATGGTTGGAAGCATGCAATACTACATTGAAGCCTGCATCTGCGATCGCATCCCCGACCTCGGTGGGGGAATTAAAATAGGGAAAACCGGAAAAACCACGGGAATTTCCGCCAAGAATAGTTTCCTGATTGATGATCTTCACATCCGCGGTATCCAGAAAAGGGCGGATCCCATCAAACAGCATGGAATAATCATAGGTACCGTCCTCCTGTCTGCCACTGGCCACGATCCCCATGTGCATCAGATTATCCCCTACGGCCATAAGAGTAATATCGTGCTCCAAAAAAGGCGTGGGGGTAGGAAGCGGTGTGGGAGTGGGAAGCGGCGTGGGAGAAGGAACCGGTGTGGGAGTAGCAGTAACAGCAATGGGACGACCGCCGGTAGCGGCAGCCCCTAAAAAATAATAGCCAATGATGCCGGCGAATAATATCAGCGGAACAAGGATCAGGAGAAGGTATAGCCGGGAATTTGTTTTTTTCATAAATGAATTCCTGCCTTTCTGCAACCTGCACAGCGCAGGCGTATTCTTGTGTGTAAAATACTATAGGTATTATAGCATTTACAACGAACGCATGCAAAACAATATAAGCTGGAATTTAGCTGGAATTCAACTGCCTGAATTTTTTAAGATATTTAGGAAAATTTGTGGACTGGTGTTGTCGTATATGTTATAATTCCGAACGTCATCAGAAAACCGAAGTTGCAGGAAGTAACAGGGATTATAATGAAAAAAAGAGTGTTCATGGCACTTGCGGTCGCGCTCACCGGAGTCAGTATGGTGGTGGCAGCAGGAAACGGAGAACTAAAAATACAGAGTGAAGCCTCGGTACGGAAAGTACATGCGGCAGAAATACATCAGATCGGTGTCGAGCCGATCCCGGCTACCGGACAGATTACCATAGAGGATCTGCTGGCGGTACAGGGTGGCGAGACTGAGGATCCCAGAGCAGTGGAAGGAATGTCAGATCCGGAGGATGTTCCGGTAGATGAAGCTTCCGTAGAGGATACGAACGCAGATGAGTATGCATCATTAGCGATCGCCAATGTGACGAATTATGTCAATGTCCGGACAGAACCGAACACGGACAGTACCGTAGTGGGCAAAATCTATGACGGAGCGGTGGCACAGATCCTGGATGTGGCAGGAGCGGATCAGGACTGGTTCCGGATCATCTCCGGTAATGTGGAGGGCTACATCAAGGCAGAGTTTTTCATTTACGGAGATGCAGCAGCTGAGGTTGTAGACAATTATGTGACCAGATATGCTGTGGTTACCGCAGACCGTCTGAATGTGAGACAGGACCCTGCCACAGATGCAAAAAGAATTGGTTACATTGACAATGGAGAAAAGGTAAAAATTCTGGAGAATGACGGAGACTGGCTGAAGGTACAGTACACCGACAGCAAGGAAGGCTATGTCTCTGCGGAATATGTGACGATCTCGGAAGAATTTATCTATGCGAAGACAATAGAAGAGGAACAGGCGGAAATTGCCGCACAGAAGGCATTGCAGGCAAGAGAACAGACTGCCGAGCAGGATGCCCCGGAGGTGATCACGAACATCACACTTCCCACTATAACCTATACCTCAAATGAGGAGCTCAGACAAGGAATCATTGATTATGCCATGCAGTATCTGGGCAACCGGTATGTACACGGAGGTTCCAGTCTGTCAGGGGGTACGGATTGTTCCGGATTCACGTGCTTTATCTACGCGGAGTTCGGCTATTCTATCAGCCGTACACCGGGAGGACAGTATTCCGGTGCCGGACGCAGTATCAGCTCTGAAGAACTTCAGCCCGGAGATATTGTATGTTATAGTTCCAATGGAGGGAAGAGCTGTACCCATGTAGGACTGTATATCGGTGACGGACAGATCATTCATTCCGCTAATTCACGGAAGGGTGTCATCATCAGCGCAGTGGATTACAGCCCCATTATTGGTATGAGAAATGTTATTGATTAGCCACATTCGTATTTAAATTATGGAGTACCCGTCTAACGCTGGCACCTGTGAAAGTACAGAAGCGTGATAAAGCAGAAGTGCGGACAGAAGCAGAGAGTAGCCATTGTAAGAGCACTCTGCATGCAGCCGAAGACAGAGAGAGCAAAACAGGTTTTGAATGTGTTTACGTTTGAACATGTGGAGAATCATGCAGAGTAAATCAATGATACAAAGGGCCTTCCGGAGAACTCCGGAGGGCTTTTACGAGTTAACATAAATAGGAGATAAGATATGCCGGAAAAAGATACCCAAAAGTACAGACAGAGATTATGGAAAATATTTCTGTCCACATTATATTTAAGTGCATTCACTTTTGGTGGGGGGTATGTCATCGTTACACTGATGAAGAAAAAATTCGTGGATGAATACCACTGGATCGAAGAAGACGAAATGCTGGATCTGGTGGCCATCGCCCAGTCCTCGCCCGGCGCGATCGCAGTCAACGGAGCCATTGTGGTGGGGTACAAGCTGGCCGGGATCCCGGGGACACTGGTGGCGATCCTCGGAACGATTCTGCCTCCTTTTGTCATCATTTCCGTGATCTCCATCTGCTACAATGCATTCCGCAGTAACTTCTTCGTGGCGCAGATGCTGTCCGGGATGCAGGCAGGAGTGGGAGCCGTAATTGCTTCCGTGACCTATGACATGGGAGCTCCTATCGTAAAAGAAAAAGATCCCATGTCACTTGTTATCCTATTAGGAGCTTTTCTGGCAGCATGTATTCTGGAGATCAATGTGATCTACATTGTGATCGTCTGCGGACTGCTTGGTGTGGCACGGACGCTCCTTGCTAAAAGGAGGACCGGAAAATGATCTATCTGCAATTATTTTTAAGCTTTCTGCAAATAGGAATGTTCAGCTTCGGCGGCGGTTATGCCGCAATGCCGCTGATCCAGGGGCAGGTGGTCACACTCCATGGGTGGCTTACCATGTCGGAATTCACAGATCTGATCACGATTTCACAGATGACACCGGGACCCATTGCAGTGAATTCCGCTACTTTTGTGGGAATGAAGATCGCCGGGATTCCCGGAGCCGTGGTGGCGACGGCCGGATGTATTCTGCCGTCCTGCATTATTGTGACGATCCTGGCAAGACTTTACCTGAAGTATCGTAACCTGGATCTGTTACAGGGTGTACTGAAGTCCTTAAGACCGGCAGTGGTGGCCATGATCGCATCGGCAGGAATACTGATCCTCAAAGATGCATTCTGGGGAAGTGGGGAGAGCATCTTACTGACGGGAACTGAGTGGAGCATGGTAGTGATCTTCGGAATCTGTGCACTGCTGCTTCGGAAGACGAAATTAAATCCTGTATGGGTCATGGTGCTGGCGGGTGTCATAAAAGTGGGAATTTCTATGATGCTCCGGGGAACCTGTTTCCAGTAAAAGCTGGAACCGTGAGGGTTGACAGCGAAACGGAAAAAAAGTATCATATATAAGATATTGAGCAATTCATCATAAGAGCGGAAGGGTAGAAGACAATGGCACTTAGCAAGAAGCCCACAACGGGCATGAAAGATATCCTGCCGGAGGAGATGCAGATCCGTGATTACGTGATCAGCGTCATCAAGGACACCTACGGCAAATTCGGTTTTACTTCCATTGAGACTCCCTGCGTGGAAAATATTGCAAACTTAAGCAGTAAGCAGGGCGGCGACAATGAGAAGCTGATCTTCAAGATCTTAAAGCGCGGCGAGAAGCTGAACGTGGCAGCCGCAACCACAGAGGAAGAGATAGTGGACAGTGGTCTGCGTTATGACCTGACGGTGCCTCTGGTACGTTATTATTCCAACAATGCGGCATCCCTGCCCTCTCCTTTTAAGGCATTGCAGATGGGCAATGTATGGAGAGCGGACAGACCCCAGAGAGGAAGATACCGTCAGTTCATGCAGTGCGATATCGATATTCTCGGTGAGCCGTCTAACTTAGCAGAGATCGAACTGATCCTGGCGACCACCACCACACTGGGCAAGCTTGGATTTAAAAATTTCCAGATCCGTATCAATGAACGCCGTATTCTGAAGGCAATGGCTGCTTACAGCGGATTCCCCGAAGAGTCCTATGACAGTGTATTTATTACATTGGACAAAATGGACAAGATCGGTCTGGAAGGCGTGGAAGCTGAGCTTTTGGAGAACGGTTTTGATAAGGCATGCGTAGACAAGTATCTGAAACTGTTCAAGGGACTGGAGAGTGCAGAGGACGGTGTGGCTTATCTGGCGGATACACTGGAAGGATTCTTAGAGCCTGAGATCTCCCAGAGCCTCAGAGAGATCATGGACAGCGTCAGAGCGACGAAGGCTTCCGATTTCGAGATCGTGTTCGATGCTACGCTGGTAAGAGGTATGTCTTATTATACCGGAACCATTTTCGAGATCGCTATGCCGGAATTCGGCGGCAGCTGCGGTGGCGGCGGACGTTACGACAAGATGGTCGGCAAATTTACCGGCAATGATGTGCCCGCCTGCGGATTCTCCATCGGCTTCGAACGTATCATCATGCTACTCATGGAGAGAGGCTTCAAGGTGCCCACGAGACCGAAGCAGGTAGCATACCTGATCGAGAAGGGGGTCAGCGGCGAAAGACTGTGTGAAGTAATCGCACAGGCGCAGGAAGCCCGTAAGGACGGTACCCAGGTACTGGTAGCCCGCATGAACAAGAACAAGAAGTTCCAGAAGGAACAGCTGAATAAGGAAGGCTACGAAGAATTCGTGGAATTCTATAAGGAAGAATTAAAGAGATAAAAGCAACAGACGAAGGAGTAAAAGCAATGATTCAGTCCAGAACACATAACTGTAATGAACTTCGGATCGGCAACGTCGGTGAGAGAGTCACACTGGTCGGCTGGTTCGAGAACATGAGAAAAGTCAGCAAAAATCTCGGCTTTGTCATTCTGCGTGATTTCTACGGAACCACCCAGCTGGTAGTAGAGACCGAGGAAATGATGAATGTCATGGATGGCATCAACAAGGAATCCACCATCTCCGTGGAAGGCGTGGTAAGAGAGCGTTCCAGTAAAAATGCTAATCTGCCTACCGGTGAGATCGAGGTAGTACCCGATAAGATCGAGATTCTGGGAAAATGTATTTACAATGCACTTCCCTTTGAAATCAATCAGTCCAAGGATGCAGACGAAAATGCCCGTCTGAAATACCGTTACCTGGATCTGAGAAATCCGAACATGAAGAAAAATATCGTGATGAGAAGCCAGATCGTGGCGGAACTGCGTCAGAGAATGTATGCTTTGAATTTCATGGAGATCACGACTCCTATCCTGACCTGTTCTTCTCCGGAAGGTGCGAGAGATTATCTGGTTCCCGCCAGAAATCATCCCGGCAAGTTCTATGCACTGCCCCAGGCACCCCAGCAGTTCAAGCAGATCCTGATGGCATCCGGTTTCGACCGTTATTTCCAGATCGCTCCCTGCTTCCGTGATGAGGATGCGAGAGCCGACCGTTCTCCCGGAGAGTTCTATCAGTTAGATATGGAGATGGCATTCGCTTCCCAGGAAGATGTATTTTCCATCGTAGAGCAGGTACTGCCTCCCGTATTTGAAAAGTATGGCATTTATAAAGAAGCTTCCAAGGCTCCTTTCGTACGCATCCCTTATCTGGAGGCTATGGATAAGTACGGCTCCGATAAGCCGGATCTGCGTATCGATCTGGTGCTGACCGATGCTACGGAAGTAATGCAGGGCTGCGGCTTTGCTCCTTTTGAAGGTCAGACTGTAAAGGCTATCGTAGTAGATGACTTCACCGCTACCCGTAAGCAGATCGACGCGATCTGTGCAGAGGTAGAGGTACAGACTGCACGTAAGGGCTTCTGGTTCCGCGTAGATGAGAACGGAGAGTTCGTAGGCGGTATCTCTAAGTTCTTACAGGATCGCAAGGAAGAAGTCATCAAGGCGTTAGGTCTTAAGAATGGTGACTTTGTGGGTCTTGCCGCAGGCAAGAAGCTGGAAGCACAGAAGACAGCAGGTGTATACAGAAAGCTGTTGGGTGCAGCCAGTGAGAAACATATGAAGAAGGATTGCTACGAGTTCTGCTGGATCGTGGATTTCCCGATGTATGAGATTGGCGAGGAGTCCGGAGAACTGGAATTCTGTCATAACCCGTTCTCCATGCCCCAGGGTGGTATGGACGCGCTGAACAACCAGGATCCCTTAGAGATTCTGGCATACCAGTACGATCTGGTCTGCAACGGCGTAGAGCTGTCCTCCGGTGCGGTGAGAAACCATGATCCGGAGATCATGATCAAGGCATTTGAGCTGGTAGGCTTAGGTGAAGCTGATGTGAAGGCTAAATTCCCTGCCATGTACAATGCATTCTGCTACGGAGCCCCCCCTCATGCAGGAATCGCTCCCGGCGTAGACCGTATGATCATGCTGATCTGTGGTGAGGAAAGCATCCGTGAGATCATTCCTTTCCCGATGAACAAGAACGCAATGGATATTATGATGGGAGCACCGGGTACGGTAGAGCAGAAGCAGTTAGACGAACTGCATCTGGCGATCACCGCAAAGCCGGAAGAATAATCATAAGGCTGTCGCAGGAATTTTCATGCGACAGCCTTTGTGCTGAATAGATATGGCAATCTGACGGGAGAAGGACATGGCTGTAGGAATTTATGTATTGCATCTGCATCCTGCACAGGAAGAGACGAGACAGAGCTTTTTACGGGAAGCGGCAGAGTGCGTGGATCCGGTACGACGGAACAAGACAGAACGGTTAAAGGGTACCGGAGCGAAAGCAGCCAGTCTCGGTGCCGGAATGCTGTTGCAAAAGATGGCAATGGATCTGACAGAAGGCGTTGAGAATACCGATATCCTGTTCCTGGAAGAGGATGAACTGCTTGCTGTGCTGCAGGCGCGGATGCTCAGAGAGCAGGCGCCCCCCTTCTCTTTTTCCTATGAATATGGAGAACAGGGTAAACCGCAGATTGTAAATTTCCCGAAGAAATATAATCTGTCTCATTCCGGAGACTATGTGGTCTGTGGGGTTAGCGACGGAGAAGTGGGAGTGGATATCCAAAAATGGGTTCCCTTCAAAGAACGGACGGCAGAGCGTTTTTTTGCAAAGGAAGAGTGGAAACTATTGCAGGAGACGGACGTGGAGAAACGGACCGAGCTGTTCTACCAATTGTGGAGCAGAAAAGAAGCCTACGGCAAATATACCGGTCAGGGGATCGGTAGCGTCGTGGGAGAAGACTTTTCCGACGAACGCAGATGGAAGGAAAAGAAGATCTGCTTCCGGGAACAGATTTTGGAAGCGGGGTATTCGCTTGCGGTCTGCTACGGAACAGCAGAAGTGTTAAATTCAAGGAAAACGGGAAATAGTAAAACATAGAAAATGCATAGAAATGAGGACTTTATGAAGCGATTAATGATGTATCTGAAAGATTATAAGAAGGAGTCCATACTGGCACCGTTGTTCAAGCTGCTGGAAGCATTTTTTGAACTGTTGGTTCCTCTGGTGATGGCAAATATTATTGACTATGGTATTTCCAACCGGAACATGGGTTATATCGGGAAAATGGGACTGCTCCTGTTACTCCTTGGCGTAGTGGGACTGGCTTCGTCTATTACTGCACAGTTTTTCGCAGCCAAGGCGGCAGTGGGATTTTCTACCAAGCTGCGTCAGGCATTGTTCAATCATATTGAGGATCTGAGTTTTACGGATATTGATAAGGCGGGAACTTCCACCATGATCACCCGTATGACCAGTGATGTGAACCAGGTGCAGTCCGGTATCAATATGACCTTACGTCTGTTCTTACGTTCCCCGATCATCGTATTCGGTGCCATGATCATGGCATTTACCATTGATGTGAAATGTGCACTGATCTTCGTGGTGGCAATTCCATTATTGTCCGTTGTGGTATTCGGTATTATTTTATCCACGATCCCCATGTACAAAAAGGTGCAGTCCAAGCTGGATCAGGTGCTGGGCATTACCAGAGAGAACCTGACCGGTGTCCGTGTCATCCGTGCGTTCCACCAGGAAGCAAAGGAAGCGGACCGTTTCCGGGAGAATAACGAAGCATTGTCGGCCATGCAGATCTTCGTGGGCAAGATCAGCGCCTGCATGAATCCTGTGACCTATATCATTGTAAACGGAGCCATCATTGCTCTGATCTATACCGGTGCCGTACAGGTCAATATCGGCAACTTAAGCCAGGGTGAGGTGGTAGCGATCATCAACTATATGAACCAGATCCTGGTAGAGCTGGTGAAGCTGGCAAACCTGATCGTGACCATGACCAAGGCGTTGGCATGTGCAGAACGTGTAGCTTCCGTTTTCGATATCGGCGCAGATGCTGCATATGTGGGAGCACAGGATCAGAAACTGGCGGATAAGGTAGATCAGAGCGCACCTTTCTTAGACTTCAAACATGTATCCCTGACTTATCAGGGAGCCGGAGCACCTACTTTGCAGGATATGAATTTCACCGTAAACCGTGGCGATACCGTAGGCATCATCGGAGGTACCGGTTCCGGTAAGACCTCTCTGGTGAATCTGATCCCCGGTTTCTATCCGGCGACAGAAGGTGAGATTCTGTTGGAAGGCAGAGATATCCGGACCATGAGTGATGAGGAATTGCGCGGACGTATCGGTGTCGTGCCTCAGAAGGCAGTCCTGTTCAAGGGAACAATCCGCAGCAACCTTCAGTGGGGCAAGCCGGACGCTACCGAAGAGGAGATGTGGAAAGCACTGGAACTGGCACAGGCATCGGAGGTGGTAGACGGTAAGCCCGGAAAGTTAGATGCAACTGTGGCACAGAACGGTAAGAACTTCTCCGGTGGACAGAGACAGCGTCTGACGATCGCAAGAGCCTTGGTCAGAAATTCCGAGATCCTGATCCTGGATGACAGTGCCTCCGCACTGGACTATGCAACAGATGCAAAACTTCGTGCAGCAATCCGTACTCTGGAAGATAAGACCACAACCTTTATCGTATCCCAGCGTGCCTCCACGATCCGTCATGCGGACAAGATCATCGTCCTGGATGATGGAGAGATCGCAGGTATGGGAACCCATGATGAGTTGTTAAAGGATTGCACCGTATATCAGGAGATTTATTATTCCCAGTACCCTGAACAGAGAGGAGGTGTTCGGTAATGCAGAAGAAAAATAACAAAGAGACGATGAAGCGGGTATTGAAATATATCCGGAAATATACACCGGCACTGGTACTTTCCCTGCTGTTAGCAGGTCTGACTGTGTTACTGACCTTATATATCCCTATCCTCACCGGTAATGCGGTGGATCTGATCATCGGCAAGGGACAGGTAGATATGCCGGGTATTTTTGCCATTATGAAAAAAATTGCCATCGCAATGATCATCACAGCAGTCGGCCAGTGGGTCATGAACACCTGCAACAACTATATTACCTATCATGTGATCCGGGATATCCGTACGGACGCTTTTGCGAAGCTGGAGATCCTGCCCTTAAAATATCTGGATGCCCATGCTTACGGTGATATCGTGAGCCGCGTCATTGCAGATGTAGATACTTTCGCAGACGGTCTGCTGATGGGATTTACCCAGTTATTCACCGGTGTACTGACAATTCTGTGTACGCTGGGATTCATGCTGGTGACCAATGTGCCCATCACACTGGTAGTAGTATGCATCACTCCGGTATCCTTCCTGGTGGCAAAATTTATTGCAACCAAGACCTACTTCATGTTCAAGGAGCAGTCCGAGACCAGAGGCGAGCAGACCTCCCTGATTGAGGAAATGATCGACAACCAGAAGATCGTAAATACCTTTTCCAGAGGAGAAGCGGTGAAGAGCAAGTTTGGAGAGATCAACGGCAGATTGCAGAAATGCTCTCTGAAAGCTATCTTTTTCTCCTCCATTACGAACCCGGCGACCCGTTTCGTTAACAGTCTGGTATATGCCGGTGTCGGCGTGTTTGGTGCGCTCGTAGCGATCAAGGGCGGTATCAGTGTAGGCCGTCTGTCCTGCTTTTTAAGCTATGCGAACCAGTACACCAAGCCCTTCAACGAGATCTCCGGCGTGGTAACAGAATTGCAGAACGCTTTTGTCTGTGCCGGACGTATCTTCGAACTGATCGACGAGGAGCCCCAGGTACCCGATGCTGCGGATGCAAAAGTATTAGAAGAGGCTCAGGGCAACGTAGATCTGAAGGATGTATATTTCCAGTATGTACCGGAGAAGAAGCTGATCCAGAACTTTAACCTGCAGGTAAAACCCGGTCAGAGAGTTGCTATCGTAGGCCCTACCGGATGCGGTAAGACTACTGTCATCAATCTGCTGATGCGTTTCTACGATGTGAATTCCGGCTCCATTAAAGTGGATGGCACCGATATCCGGGACATCACCAGAGGAAGTCTCCGTACCAATTACGGTATGGTACTGCAGGAGACCTGGCTGCGTTCCGGTACCATCCGTGACAATATCTGCATGGGTAAGCCGGATGCCACAGAAGAGGAGATCATCCGGGCGGCGAAGGCTTCCCATGCCCACGGCTTCATTAAACGTCTGCCTAATGGGTATGACACCGTGATCACTGAGGACGGCGGCAGCCTGTCCCAGGGACAGAAACAGCTCTTATGCATTGCCAGAGTTATGCTGTGCCTGCCTCCCATGCTGATCCTCGATGAGGCAACCTCCTCCATCGATACCCGTACCGAGATCAAGATCCAGAATGCCTTTGCCACGATGATGGAAGGCCGCACTAGCTTTATCGTAGCCCACCGTCTTTCCACCATCCAGAGTGCTGATGTCATCCTGGTAATGAAAGACGGCAATATCATCGAACAAGGCAACCATGAAACCCTCCTGGCCCAGGGCGGATTCTACGCGAACCTGTATAATAGCCAGTTTGCCGTGTAACGAGCCTGATCAAGACAAGGAAAGAACCGGTTTGGTAGCTTGCTAACCAAACCGGTTCTTTTTTTGGCTTGTTACGGCGACAGCCGTCATCCGTAAGGATTCCCAAAGGGAATCCTTACGGATGGCATGGCTCGTTACACTTCCCCCTGCAGCGGCGCGCCCTTTGCTCTTTTCTCTTCCTAAAAAGACAGAAAATATGTAGAAAAATGTCAAAAATTGTAAAAATACACCAACACAGTAAAAATATTGAAAATAAATTAAAATATTTCAAGAAATGTGTTGACAAATGCACAACCTTGTATTATATTAAACTTAACAAAAGAGAAACGGAACAACCCAACAAAGAAGGTTGAGAGAGAAGTACAAAAGAATCTATAGAAAGAGAGGTATAGTCCACCTAACAAGTAAAGTCCTACCACAAGTCTTCCATGATGTACAACTGAATAGAACTACCAAAGAGAACCAATTTATTATAGAGAACATCAAGTACACAGAAGAAAAAGTAATGAACAACAGAAGATAAGAATTATCTCACATTACAGTACATACGTACAAAAGAAAAGTGGAAAGAGAACAAAAGACAAAATGGAAGATCAAATTTAAGAAAGAGAGGGCAAGCCATTGGAGCCTGTAGTCTGAGAGGGCGTACTGATTGAAAGAATGATCGGTACGCTCTCTTATTGTTGTACAACTATTCAGATTGAACAACTATTCAGAGCCTCATTCGCAAAATATAATTTTTTTCCAGTGGAAAAACCTACCGATATCATGTACAATAGGAAAGTAGTACAGATAGAGGAGTTATGAAAATGGATAAAAACGAACAGAGACAGGAAAGTCAGCAGAACAGACGGGAAGAAAGACATAAGAGACGGCAGAGAAGCCAGATCATTGCATATACAGTCGTAGGAATTATGATCCTGGTGCTGGCAGCGGGAATTGCTTTTGCTGTAAGCAAGATTACCGGTATGAGCCACAATCGGCAGGAACAACAGAATAAACTGGATGATATCATAGCTTCCGAGGAGACCATCACGGCACCTACTACGGAACCGGTGGAGACCGTACCGGAACTGACAAATGAACAGAAGCTGGATAAGATTATAGATGAAGCCATTATTCAGAACATGCCACTGGAGGACAAGGTGGCAGGACTGTTTATTACTACGCCGGAATCCATCACCGGTGTATCTGCTGCAGTGCAGGCAGGAGACGGAACCAAGGATGCATTATCCAAATATCCGGTAGGCGGTATCGTCTATGCGGCGAAAAATATTCAGTCCGCAGACCAGTTAAAGCAAATGATCGACAATACGAAGCTGTATACCAGCTATCCACTGTTTATTGCGATCGACGGAGAAGGATCCGGAACCGACGCTGTGGCAGCGGCAGGCCTTGGAACGAAGACTGATTCCCCGGAGACCATCGGCGCATCCGGAGATGCCAACAACGCCTATACTGCCGGAACCACAGTGGGCAGTTACCTGGCAGAGCTTGGTTTCAATCTTGATTTTGCCCCTGCGGCAGATCTGAAAGTAGTGGATGGAAATGCGGCAGGCAGCAGCTCCTACGGCACGGATGCGGCAACGGTAGCATCTTTTGTGACCGGCATGCAGACAGGATTGCAGGAACAGAAAGTAACAGCTGCCATCGGACATTTTCCCGGTATCGGCAGTACGACCCAGAGCACGAAGAATGGTCTGGCTTCTACGGACAGAAGCGCGGAAGATTTCAGAGCCAATGAATTTGCGGTATTCCAGAGCTGTATTGATTCCGGTGAGACCAAAATGATCACCGTCAGCAATATGGCAGCACCATCCCTGACGGGAGACAATACTCCCTGCTCCTTGTCCGGTGCGGTGGTAACGGATATTTTGCGAAATGAACTGAATTTCCGTGGTGTGATCGTATCCGGTTCCATGAACCAGGCAGCGATCACGAACTATTACGGAGCCGATGAGGCAGCAGTACTGGCACTGCGTGCAGGGTGCGACATGATCTATGCGCCGGAGAACTTCGAGACCGCATACAACGGAGTACTGGAGGCAGTCCAGAACGGAACCATCTCCGAGGAACGCGTGAACGATTCCCTGCGTCGGATCTACCGCATCAAATATGCGGATAAAATTGAACAGTAGACAAATAATAAGAAAGAGAAGACGGCTGCAAGAAAGTGTAGTCGTCTTTTTGCTTATATCTTATGCACCATGAAAACGGAAATGTGGGTCTGAACAAGCGCGGACCGGAGCGGAGCGTAGACATCGAACTTTCGAGCCCTGGCAGGGCTCGAAAATAAAAAGGAGCGATGCTTTATGCATCACTCCTTTCAGAATGTAGACAAAGCTGCTGATATATGAGGAGTCGCCTCTTTCGGACAGCAGCAACCGCCGGATTCTTTTTTTCAAAATGTCACCTCCTGAACAGCACAAAGCTGACCTATGTAAGTGTCAGCTTTGCGTAATAAAAACGCAGGAGAAGCCGGGGTGTGCTTCGTTCCTGCGTTTCTGGTATGTATGAATTTTCACGATACCCATTTTAACATAGGGGATTTACCGTGTAAATCGCAAAGCTGTGCCAAGTTGGGAAAGTTTTGTGCCAATTTTGTGCAAAGGGAATATAGGCTATGTTAGAAGGTGTTGCTTTGATATAATAAGTTAAATATTAATTTGAAAAAGAGCGTATTTATGCGATTTTTGCGGAACTCTACGATTCATCGGTTGATAAAATGAGGAAATATAATAAAATCTAATTACGCTGAAAGAGGAGGAAAGTATGGACAGCAAGAAGTTTGGAGAATTTATAGCAACAATTAGGAAAGAGAAGGGGTGGACGCAGGCAGAACTGGCAGAGAAAATAAGTGTAACAGATAAAGCGGTTTCACGGTGGGAACGGGGATTGGGTTTTCCGGATATTAACACCATAAAACCGTTGGCCGATGTATTGGAGGTTAGTGTATTAGAAATAATGCAGTCAGAAAGAGAACCCAAAGAAGAAATATCAGCGGATAAAGCTACGGAGGTATTGGACAATGTTATTAGTCTGGTAGTTCATCAACGACAAATTGAGAGAAGAAATATTATTATTAGCGTTGTATCCGTTACATCCGTTGTATTGCTGATTTTTTTAATTGATCTAATGCAGTGGGAGGCATTTGTTTTTGTATGTATGCCTTTTATATTTTTGGGAATTGGAATTGTACTGATTGCTCTTTCCATTCATAGGCGCAGGATGAAATTAAGCTATTATGTTACGCTAATATTAGGAATATTTGCATTGCTATTTCCAGTCGTAATCTGTCTGTTATTGCTTTTTGCGTTTGCGCTTGGAGGACCTATAGCGAATTGAGGAAAGGAGGATTGGAGTAGATAGGGTATTATTTACAGTGGTAGCATATTTGCCTGTCATATCGGGAGCATTAGGAATAGGGTTTTTAAGTGCTTATTTATACAACAGAGTCATTAGGAAAAAGTTCATACCCAATTTCTTAATTATCGGATGTGTAGGCATAGGAATTTTTCTTCTTGTTGTCTGTGCTTTTTTTCTTGCGGGTCTGTTGGGATTAGGACCAGTGCCTAACTAATATAACAGCGCAGATTGTGTTTCAGAATAAAAGGAGGATAAGTCTGATGAAGAACTATATTAAAAGAGCAACAGTAAATACACGTTCTTACATATACACCAACAACCCTCCGGCTAATCCTTATTGTGAAGTAAAGCTGTATGTGACCGATAGTGAAGACTTTGAAATATATATTGGCTACACAAAATTGCAGGACGCAATGGAAAGGAAATAGTCACCAAATAATATTATTTGATAAAGATAGTTGAAATCGAGGAATGATAGTGAAAAAAATAAAAGTGTGTAGCATTATACTCACTGTGCTGAGTGTGATTGGCATCTGTTTATCAATCATAAAACTGATAGCGCAATATAATGGATTTGCCATTCTGAAGCATTCAGGAGGAGCAAACGGTTGGTTCGTGGCAGTTAAGGCAAGTGATAGTTTCTTGATTTATATAGTAACTTTTGTACTTGCATTGTTCAGCGTAGCGCTATGGCTGTTATACAAGAAAAAAAAGGATCAACAGAGAGAATCGTAGAAAATTGTATGATAGTTGCTATGTTTGTGTAAAGGGTGTCATGTAAGGAAATGTTTCTTTCCTCCATAACGCTACTTCCATTTTGAGAGGGCTACCCATAATTATAGGTAGCCCTCTCAGACTGTAGACAAAGCTCCTTCCTGTGAGGGAGCTTTTCTTGTGTCATGACTGCAAAAATTATGTACTTACAAGCATATAAGAAGTAGTGAAAATGCCGTATTTACGGGACTTTTCACTACTTTTTTGGTATAATGAAAGTATCAAAATAAAGGCGGTGTTTCCTATGATGACACAGAATGCAGATAAGAAAAGAGAGCAGATTCAGATGTTCTGCATGGATGACCTTGTTCCGCAGGATCATCTGCTGCGCCTGATTGACCAGGCAATCGACTGGAGTTTTATCTATGATCTTGTGATCGATAAATACAGTGCAGACAATGGCCGCCCCAGCATGGATCCGGTCATGCTCATTAAAATTCCATTCATCCAGTATCTGTACGGCATCCGAAGTATGCGCCAGACAGTAAAAGAAATCGAAGTCAATGTCGCATACCGATGGTTCCTCGGTCTGGAAATGATGGACAAGGTTCCCCATTTCTCTACGTTTGGAAAGAATTATACCAGACGCTTTAAGGATACTGATCTTTTTGAACAGATCTTTTCCCGTATCCTGCAGGAATGCTATAAATACAGACTGATCGATCCTTCCGAGGTCTTCGTGGATGCCACCCATGTAAAAGCACGGGCAAACAGCAAAAAGATGCGGAAACGGATTGCAGATGAGGAAGCACTGTTCTTCGAAGAGCAGTTAAAGAAGGAAATCAACGAAGACCGGGAAGCGCATGGGAAAAAGCCTCTGAAAGAAAAGAAGGAAGATCCCAAAGATCCCCCCTCCTGTGGTGGCAGCTCTGATGGAAAAGAAGAAAAAACGGTCAAGGAAAGTACAACGGATCCGGAAAGCGGATGGTTCCGAAAGGGTGAGCATAAAAATGTTTTTGCGTATTCCGTGCAGACAGCCTGTGACAAAAACGGATGGATTCTGGGTTATAGTGTAAATCCCGGCAACCAGCATGACAGCCGGACATTTAAATCCCTGTATGATAAGATAAAAGACATTGGCATTCAGACACTGGTAGCCGATGCAGGATACAAAACACCAGCGATAGCAAAGTTACTTCTGGATGATGGTATCACACCGCTTCTACCGTATAAACGCCCCATGACCAAAGATGGTTTTTTCAAAAAAGCTGAGTATGTGTATGATGAATATTTTGACTGCTATGTATGCCCGAATGATCAGGTGCTGACTTATCATACGACGAACCGTTCCGGATACCGGGAATACAAGAGCTGCGGAATCGTCTGTGAAGGATGTCCATATCTGAAGCAGTGCACAGAAAGCAGGGATCATGTGAAGGTAGTGACCCGGCATATCTGGGAGCCGTACATGGAAAAGTGTGAGGATATCCGGCATACGATTGGGATGAAGGAAGTGTATGCGCAACGGAAAGAGACCGTAGAGCGCCTCTTCGGAACAGCAAAAGAAAACCACGGATTCCGCTATACACAGATGATAGGAAAAGCCCGGATGGAAATGAAAGTCGGGCTTACGTTTGCCTGCATGAATCTGAAAAAACTGGCAAAGATGATAGCCAGGAAGGGAAAAAGGGGAGCCCAAAAGTGTTTATTATTGATCAAGTACACACTTTTTGAACCGAAAACAAGAAAAACGCTTCTGGAGTGCTGACCAAAAGCGTTTTGTCTACAGTCTGAAAACTAGATCTGGAACTGATGCATCAGCTGTAACATAGTATGTACCTGTGCGGACTGTTCTTCGCTGACAGCGGCGGTCTCCTGAGAAGATGCGGAGTTGTTGTCCACGATTCCGGCCACATGAGCGATGTTTTCATCGATCTGCTGGACGCTGGACACTTCAGCCTGAAGGGCCTGTGCCATATCAACCATACGCTTGGTAGATGCCTCGGCTTCTTCCATTACCTGATCCATGCTGGCTTCGGTTTCTTCTGCAATGGCGATTCCCTTGTTGACAGCATCGATGGTGCTCTCGATCAGCTTTGTGGTCTCTCCGGCAGCCTCGGTGGACTGTTCCGCCAGATTCTTGACCTGCTCGGCTACGACAGCAAATCCGCGGCCTGCTTCTCCGGCACGGGCAGCCTCGATGGAGGCATTCAGTGACAGGAGGTTGGTCTGGGAAGCGATATCCTCAATGACCTGAATGATAGAACGAATCTCCTCGGAACATTTACTGATCTCACCGATTGCGACTTTCAGTTCCTGCATCTTGGCATTGCCATCAGCAACCGTCTGTGCGGACTGCTTGGAGATATCTGCGGTCTCCTGTGCAACTCTGGCTTTTTCTTCAATACTCTTTGCCATAGCGTCGATCATCTGGGATGCTTCGGAAATCTTGGAGGCCTGTGCGGTACATCCTTCTGCCAGATCGGTAGCTGCCTGTGCCAGCTGCTCGGAACCACCATCGATCTCCTGTGCACTGACCTGAATGGTGGACAGTGTCTTCTTCATATCGGCAATGATCTTCACCATGGAATCCTTGATCTGTACAAAGTCACCGACATATTCTTCCGTAGGCTCTACACGGTAATTGCCCTGACCCATCTGACCTAAGATCTCGGAAATCTCGGTGATCATCTTGGTAAAGTTGTCGTTCATGAAATGAACGGCCTGCACCATGATGCCGACTTCACTGTCATCCTCCGGCAGATCCAGACGGCTGTCAAAATGTCCCTGCGCAAGTACTTTCATCTGCTCGGATACTTTTACAATGGGAATCAGCAGTTCCTGTTTTGCAAAGGTCAGTGTGGTGACAATCTTGCGGGCAATGGTAAGGAAGCAGAGAATGAAAATCACCATGGTAGTGATCATTATCAGATTCAGAGTATTTTGCTTCTGAGCCATACGTGCCTGGATATCATTGATACAATTATCTGTGGTTGCAGTGATCTCCTGTACGGTAGATTCATATTCCTCACCAAATACATAAGAAATAGCTGCTTGTGTATCTCCGGAACCGGCCTTATCCATGGCTTCTTCTTCCAGAGGAACCAGACCGTTGGACATTTCAGCAATATGGTTTAACTGTGCCCATTCATTGTCGGTCAGACCGTCTTTCTGAAGACCTTCCCAGGCAATGTCACGATTTTTGTCCTCGTTTAATTCCTTCATATAATTGTCATAGTAGGTCTGGTCTCCGGTGACTGCGTAAGACTGTACGGCAGCGGTCAGCGTCTTGGAACCCAGACGATACTGGTTCAGATACATGGTAGCTTCCAGCTGCTGGGAATTGATCCGGCTCAGATACATGTTGGATCCGATGAACAGGATCAGCATAACGATGCTGATGATCAGTATCCGATAGGTTGATCTTGTGTTTTGCTGCAGCATGGCAGACTGACTGGTTACTTTGCTTTGCTTTTTCATTTGAAATATAACCTCTTTTCTGTAATACATGGTGAACTGATGTGTTACGAAAATTCTTTTCCTACAGTATACTACAATTATCGGAATTATACAAATTTTGCACCTTAAAAATACAGCAAAAACGCGTAAAATTATTTATACGAACCATCAGTGACGACTTGCACCCTATACAGGAAGATGGTACTATAAAAAGTAAGAGGCATGATTCGGAAAAGAGAAGATAACGGTAAAAATAACGATAAATAAACAGACTGTAGACAAAGCTCCCTCACAGGAAGGAGCTTTGTCTACAGTCTGAAAAAACGATACCGATTTGGTATCGTTTTTTTTCAAGCGCGAGACGGGGATCGAACCCGCGACCCCCTCCTTGGCAAGGAGGTGCTCCACCGCTGAGCCACTCGCGCATATTGTACAGGTCAAAACCTGTATCTTGAAGGTATGAAATTAATTGTATCGGCATTCATCCGCAATCTTATGAATGTCTGCTGTGTCTCACAGCAAAGACTATATTACATGATGAATGCCAAACTGTCAAGCAAATTATTGAAATTTTTCGTAAAATTTGTAATATAATTATTTATCTGTAGTCAGATGGCTGTACTCACCCTTGCGGTTATAGGAATCTGTCAGATAGCTTTCATCCGTGAGAATGCACTCGATCTCCTGATCATCCTGCTTATACTGACTTCTCTTCCGCAAGTCTTCTTTCGTTTGCTGTTGTTTCGTCTGCAAAAAATCGCCTGTATGGGATCCCAGGAATTTCCTCGGCAGCCGGTCCATCAACTTTCTCGCTACCTTCTGTACCTGATAACGCACCTTCTGAAAAGGATTCGCCGGCATAGCATCCTTTGCTTCCACAGGTCGGAAATACGTATGGGTAGCTGCAGTCTCCACTGCTGCCCTGTTCATTGTAGTCTTTACTCCTACAGAATTCCCGGTGACCAGCGTCTCCTGCCCTGCAATATGATTTCCGTTGCCATTTTGTGAAGTGATCGCATCATTAGCTTCCTTGCTCTCTCCCCAGATTTTCTGTAAGAGCTGCTTTCCGCTATTCCCGATCTTCTGCACCCAGGACATCATATTTTCATTGGAAGTATCCTGCAGGATTTCTGTTGCCGTCCGCGTCTCCTGTCCGTCTGCCATTTTATTCGCCATGCTGCCTGTATCCGTCTGAGCCGCATGCTCATGAAGACATTCCGTTACCTGATGAGAATATGTGTCATGTCCGCTTCCTACTCCACCGATCTGCATATAAACCTCCGTTCCTATTCCCGGGTCTACCTGTTCTATCATGTATATCGGAGGTATTCACTTTTTTATTCAGTCTGCCGGGGCACCTTGTTATAATCAGTCATCCGCATGCATCTCATTCACGTACTCATCAACATTGCATCCTTCTGCTTAGACAAGACCTCCTGAAAGTCAAACCTAATTTGGGGTTTTATGAAATTGTTCCAGGTCAAAAAATGCTGCTTCTTTTATCTTGACACGGGAACATATGTTTTCTACAATTATTGTAGTGCAGCTCTACAAATTTGATTGGAGGGAGACATCTCATGGGTTATTTTCCAAATGTATTTAAATCATTACGAATAAAAGCGGATTAACTCAACAACAAATGGCTGAAAACTGGGATTGTCCGTGCTCGAGTTGATATAGTTGCACCGGTGCAATTACAGTGAAGATTCATTTCTGGTGTGTTGGTGTGCGATACAAGTGTCATGATAATCTAAAAAATATATACGAAAATTATGGAGGAGAGCATATGAAATTAAATGCAAATGGAACTGAAATATCTTTAATTACTGATACCAAATCAAATGAAGATTACATTTCTTTAACAGACATAGCAAAATACAGAAATCCAGATGATCCATCTGGTGTTATTGCGAATTGGCTGCGAAACAGAAACACAATAGAATATCTTGGTTTATGGGAAAAAATGAATAACCCGAATTTTAACCCCCTCGAATTCGAGGGGTTTAAAAACGATGCTGGATTGAATTCATTTACACTATCTCCACAAAAGTGGATAGTTTCTACAAATGCTATTTGAATCATTTCAAGACCCGGACGATACGGTGGAACTTTCGCTCACACTGATATTGCTTTTGAATTTGCCTCCTGGGTTTCTCCGGAATTTAAATTATATGTCATCAAAGATTATCAACGTCTAAAATCAGATGAAGCACACCGTCTGGAAATTGGATGGGATACTAAGCGTGAATTGTCAAAAATTAATTATCGAATACATACAGATGCTATCAAAGAGTTTTTGATTACACCAGAATTGACCAAACAAGAACAAAGCTATAAATATGCAACAGAGGCCGATATCTTAAACGTAGCTATTTTCGGAAAAACAGCAAAGCAATGGCGAGAAGAAACAGGATTTAAGAGGGGAAATATGCGTGATTTCGCTAGTGTTGAGCAACTCATCGTGCTGGTTAACTTAGAAAGTATGAATGCTGACTTGATACATCAGGGATTATCTACCCAAGATCGTTTGAAAAAGCTTCGTAGCGTCGCATATTATCAGCTTAACTCTCTGTATAATAGCAGTGCTGCTAATAAATTAAAAAGCACTATTCAAAATCAAATTAAGCAAAAATAATTAAAAACCCTTGAAAAATCAAGGGTTTTTAAAAGCGGGTGATGGGAATCGAATTCTGCACCCACCTCGCAAATACTGATAAATAGGAGGTTTATTCAATGCTTCACTCCTATCGTACCAAGAACGTACTTTCGAACCCTAATCTCTATATTATATTCATTCAGAAATCATGTCAATCCCTTTACCGTTAGGCACTCGTAGAGTTGGGATTTACATGATTTTCTTTTAATATTTAGATAAAATCTATAAAATAAAAAGTGCTATGTTTCAAAAGTAACCCTTTGAAACATAGCTTGATTATAATAATTCATTATAGATATGAAACATAGTAAACGATCCATAGCAAGTACCTTGACAATCTTAAGCCACTTTCGTGGCCTGCT